>JAAUYJ010030098.1_pt1 | contig 10489 bp, 6 predicted proteins | sample 7278031 | NCBI WGS metagenome assembly JAAUYJ01 (sample SAMN14350222, study PRJNA611818) | marine sediment metagenome | isolation source: surface marine sediment (1.8m) | place: French Polynesia: Moorea | collected 2018-08 | reverse complement strand
GGCACGGGCCTGCCGCGCCGCCGTGGCGATCGCCCGCGAAATAGCGCGCGAGGATCGGGAGCGGGAGACGGCGGGTCGGATCCCCGTTCGCGTGCGGATCGGCATCCACACGGGGCCGGTCGTGGTCGGCAATGTCGGCTGGCCGGGGCGCATGAACTACACCATCGTCGGCGATACGGTGAACACCTGCCAGCGCATCGAGGCTCTCGGTAAACAGATCGGCAGTCAGGACCTGGTGACGATTCTGATCAGTGACGCGACGGCCGCGCAGCTCGATGACCGCTTCGCGCTGGAGCACGCGGGCAGCTTCGAGGTGCGCGGCAAGACCGAGCCGGTGGACGTCTACCGGCTGATCCCCTGAGACAAGGAACCTCGATCAGACCCTCGGGATTTCGAGCCCCTCACCCAGGTCGATGCGGCCGGGCAGCTCGAACTTGCGGGTCTTCTGCTGGGTGATCAGCACGTCGCCGCATTTCAACGTGCCGGTGCCGCGGCAGAGGCCGGCACAGATCTCGGTGACCTTGCCGGCGCGCACCTTGAGCACCAAGCCCTCGAGGTCGAGCGTCAGGCGGATGTCGAAGTCGAGCCGGCCGACCGGCGTGTCGTTGACCATGATCTCGACGTAGGGCCGATGGGTCGACTTGATCTTGTGCTCGGCCATGGGCACCAGGATGGTCTGCTCGGGAGGATAGGCTTCCTTGTCGCTGTACTTGCACAGCAGCCGGTAGCGTTCCCAGGCCGAGAAGACCAGCTTGCCCAGATCGACATCGAGCACCGACTCGAGCTGGGCCATGAGTTCGTTCGACAGAACCTTCCACTCGATGCCGGAGACGTCGCCGAGCGCGTCCTTCATCGCCGTCACCGCCTCCTCCGGGCCGTTCGCTTCGGACTCGCTCTCGCCTTTGGCGGCCTCGTCTTCCCAGAAGAACCAGTTCAATGTCAGCTTGGGATTGGTGGTTTCGGTCTCAGGCATAGCGCCTTTCCTCCTCGAACAAGTCGGGTTGTGCGATCTCGAGCGACTGGATGCCCGGGTCGCTGTTCGCCTGCAGTCGGATCTCGGGACCTGGAGCATCGGCGCCGGTCAACTCGATCTGCTGCACGCCGGGATCGGCATGGGGCTCGAAGTGCGGTGCCGCGGCCGAGCCGGCTTCGGCGCCGGGGCGCTTGCGCAGGCGGCGCAGTTGCCGCAGCAGCTGGGACAGCAGGAAGAGGGCCAGCAACAACGCGCCGAAGCCGATCGTCGCGGGACGGATGAGCGGCTCGATCAGCCGTCGCCAGAGCGGCGCCTCGGTCACGGGTGGCTCGGTCACCGACACCTCGACCTCGGGCGGCACCGGCTTCTCGGGCAGCGACGGAGACGGCTCCCGCACGGGCGGCGGGGGCACCGCGTCATCGAGGCCCGCCGTCGGTTCGTGGTCCAGCGGCGGCACGACGACGCGCGCCAGATCGATCCGGACCTCGATCGGGGTCCCTGCAGGGACACGCCTGCCCGGCGCCGGCGATTGCCGCGCGACACGGTCCTCGGCGGCGTCCGAGGGCCGGCGCTCGACCACGCTCATGGAAAAGCCGGCCGACGGAACCGCGGCGATCTTGGCTGCCGCCGCCGCCGGCGCGAGCCCTCTGACGTCCGGCACCGGGAACAGCGGGCGGGCCAAGGCGACGGCCAGCCGGACCGTCGTGTTCACCGGGACCCATGTGCCGGGGGCCGGGATCTGCCCGATCACGCGGTCGACCTCGTCCTCGCCTTCGGTGCGCTCGGTGATCCGTCCGTTCAAACGCTTCGAACCGAGCTCGCCGAGCGCCGCTTCGGGATCTTGCGAGAACACGTCCGGCACACGGACCATCTCTTGTGCCAGCTCGACCTCGACCGCGACGCGCGAGCCGATCGCAACGCGCGTGCCCGGGCGCGGCGACTGTTCGGCCACCGTGTCCTGCTTGCGCGTGGACCGCCGCCTTTCGGTGACGACCAGCGTCAAGCCCGCATCTTGCGCAAGCTTACCAGCGGTCTCGGGCGTCCTGCCGACCAGTCTCGGCACCGCCACCGACGCCGGCTTGAGCCAGAGCATCACAACCGTGCCCATGGCGACCTTGCTGCCGCCCCTCGGGTACTGGCGGGCGACGACGCCGGTGACGCCCTTGAACTCGATGGGCGGGGCAACCTTGACGCTGAGCGGGTTCTGGCGCAGCACTTCGATCGCCCTTTTCATGTCGTGACCGATCACGCCAGGCACGGTCACCCATAGGGGCGGTTCTGAAACGTCCGGATCGGGCACGCTGACCCTCGGCTCCTGCGGCTTGGCAACGACCACCGCGACCTCGCAGCCGCAGGCAACCTTCGTTCCGGCCTTCGGCGTCTGGCGGGCGACCTGCTCGGAGCGCACCCTGGCCTCGACGGTCTGGGCGACCGACATCTGGAGCCGATCCGACGCGAGCCTGCTGCGCGCTCTGGCCGGCGAAAGGCTGACGACGTTCGGCACCTCGGCGACGCAGGCCGGCGCCCGCAACCTCGACGCGGCGCCACTCGAGCCGGTTCTGCCCGCCGTTGAGCTCGACGTGGACGAGAGCGCGCCAACGATCCCCTGTGTCTTGGTCGTCGTTGTCGGGGTCGAGGATATGGCCGTACAGGTCTGCGCCCCGGCGCTTGCCGCAGCGAGAAGCTGCGCGCCGGCGAGCAGCGCGATCATGACCGACCACTTCCTGAAGAGCCCCGTCGGTTTGGCGATGGGGCGATGCCGCTGCGATTCGGAAAGACTCGTCTCTAGCCCTGAAGTCACGGCTGGTCTCCTCACAAGTGAGGTCTGCCCTGTTCGTTAAGCGTCTTTTCTTTTGACTTCGCGCGGGCGCTTCGTGCGTTCTTGCTTGTTGCTTGGCGCCCGTCTTGCTTTTGACATCTCAGGCAGGACGCGGCCTTTGAGCCCCGAGCCAAACCCCGACACCGCGGGTGGGCTAGTACAGGGGACGCCCGAAGGCTGTTTCGACCGCGTCCTGACAGCTATGTCGTGTCGCGCGGCCGATCCGTGAGTGACGGACGTCACACTTCGGTCAAGTTTTCTTGAAAGGCCGCGATATCGCCGCAACTAATTGATTTAGTGCCTATTTTTTGCGCCCGCCAAGCGCGGATCCATAGATCCGGGCGACTGCCGAGAAGTCTTCCTGGCCGAGACCGGAGGCCTGGGCCTGGCGGAAGGCCTCGATCACCCGGTCCAAGAGCGGCGTCGACACGCCCGCCTTGCGGGCCAAATCCTGGCCCAGACCGGCGTCCTTGGTCATCAGGTCGAGCATGAAGAGCGGCGAGAAGTCGCCGTCGCGCATGCGCGGCACGCGCTTCTCGAAATAGCGGGAATAGGCGAAGCCGCCGCCATTGCAGACGATGTCATAGAAGGTGTCGAGATCGGTCTCGGTGGCCAAGCAGAGCGCCATCGCCTCGGCCACGGCGACGGCGTGTCCGGCGACCAAGGTCTGGTGGATCAGCTTGATGCGGTTGCCGGCGCCCGAAGGGCCGGCGTGCCGCACCAGCTTGCCCATCATGTCGAGGTAGGGCGCCGCTTTGTCGAAGGCTGCCGCATCGCCGCCGACGACGAAGCCAATGGTGCCGGTCTCGGCCTGCGGGATCGAGCCGAGCATGGAAGCGTCGAGGTGCGAGATGCCCTTGGCCGCGAGCGCGGCGTGGATCTCTTGCGTGATGTCGGGACCGACGGTCGAGCAGTCGACGGTGACGAGTCCCGCGCGGCCGGAGTCGGCAATGCCGCCATCATCCAGAAAGACCGACCTGACGACGGCGTTGTTGGGAAGACAGGTGAACAGCACCCCCACCTGCGCCGCCACCGCGGCATGACTCTCCGCGACGCTGACGCCCTCGATCGCGGCAGCTTTGTCCCGCATCGCTGGCGACAGGTCCGTGACCAGCATATCGACGCCATTGCCCGCCAGCACGGCGGTCATGGGAATCCCCATGGCACCCAGGCCGATGAAGCCGACTTTTTCGTTCATCGCCCTCTCCCCGCGATCGTGACCTATTCGGCGCAGCCTGACAGACTTGACCGGGTCTGGCCACCGCTTGATCTTGCAGATGACATGTCGTGGGCTGCCGAGCAGACGTCGCTGGCGCTTACAGGACGTGGTACGACCCCTCGATCTCCAGGCCGATGTCGCTGCAGCTTGCGCCGTCCGGCAGAAACACCCTCTTGTAACCAAAGTCCCCGACTGACATGACCGTCCATGTCGGCGTCATGACCAGGAAGTCTTTCGGCGTGGGCAGAAGCCAGCAGTCTTCTTCCAACATGCGCAGGAAGACGTTGTCCGGGATCTCGAGTTTGCGTGATGTGCCGGGCAGCGGGACCTCGAAGGGATTGTCCTTCTCGAAGTCGGCCTCGTCCCAGATGCGCAGCTTCCAGCTCTCGATGGTGACGACCCACCCGTCCAGCGCTTCGCTCGTGCCGTCTTCGTTTGCGACCAAGTGGGAGGCGCGCTCGGCCCTCACGTCGACAAAGGAAAGCAGCACGACGCTGCCAAGCGCGAAGACCTCCTTGTGGTCATCAGAGCTCACCTTGAGTTCGTACTGACTCACAATCCATTCCTGACCGCTGTCGAGAAGACGATTTGGCTCGCCCTGGAAGGTGATGCGCCCCTTGATCAGGTCGATGCCGCTGCCCCCCGAGCCGGCTGGAAAGATCTCGTTCTTGGTGCTCTGGAGGCGCTTGCATGCGCCTTCGAGCACCTCATGATAGACTTGCCGAAGTCCATCGAAGAGACTTTCGCTCATGTCTTCGAGATAGGGCTCGGGCGGCAGCGTGTAGTACTCGACCTCCACTGCCGGCGGGATCATGCCGCTGGGGGCGAGGGCGATCGCTTCCTTTCTCCAAGCGGCCGACTGCGAAGCGTTTCCGTATAGCCAGGCCTCCATCAAATCAGGAAGGAACTGCATGCCCTCCAGACGACGCGCTGCGCAGATTCCGATTCGCGTCAGCACGATCAGGGTACAGGTGTCGATCTCGTCCCACTTGCCGTCGAAGGCCTTTTCGACGGCCTCCTCTAGTCCCCAGAGTTCGCCGAGCGTTTGGATCCCGCCGCAGTACAAGAAATGCAGGGCATCGCTCAAGGTTATGTCGATACCGGTCTTCTCCTTCACTTGCGCCAGAACCGCATCGATCATCGCCTCAACGGCTTCGTTGATCGGTATCGGCATGTGGCCGAGCGGCCCACCTGCGGCACCGAGATCACTGAGCGACGGGCAGAAGAGCACGTCCTCGTAGAAGCCGTTCGGGTGATCCAGCGATTCGTCGCCTCGACAGACCTCCGAACGATCCGCCAGCTCTCCGCCGGGCGCCCAGGGGTTGTCGGGCTCGCTCACGAAACCTCGTCCTCTTCCTCTTCGACGTCGCTGGGCTCAGATTTGAGCAAAGCGGTGTAAGCGCCGATCTTCAAGTTTGGCTTCGGAATCGAATCGACGATATCGAGCGCCGTGCGCGTGACCCGGTTATCGAGATGGGCGCGCTCGACGGCGGCGTCCTGAAGCAGCTGATTGTAGCAGTCCAAGGACTCGCCCTGGCCGAGGAGGGAGTCGACGACCACCGCGGGGGTGCGCAGAACGTTGCGTTGGACTCGCTTGATGACCCCCGGCACCTCAATTCCCTCGACCTCGTCCACGAGATCCGGATCCTTGCGGTAGAAGACCTTCTCCTCCTCGCCATCGATGAACTCGCAGCCCTTGATCCTTCGCTCGACCCGCTCGATGAATCGCTTGGGTTCCTGCCGGTGGTTGAACACCGCGCAGTAGGGCTTGAGGATCTCGGCCTTGACCTCTTCCAGATGCTCCGCTTCGACGAGCTCTGGCAGCACCTCGTCCAAGCTATACAGCTCCATCACCCGGACGGTTTCGGGATAGCCGTTGGTGAAGACGACGCGAACCGAGTGCAGATAGGTGATCGTGATGTATTCCTGCAACAGCTGGCGGAAGACGAAGTTAAGGACTCGGCTGTGGTTGATATTGGCGAACTCGCGCACGACGGAGGACTCCTCGCCCTCGGAAACGGTCTCGCTCGTCGTTGTATTGATCTCGACCTCCCGCGTGTAGGAGCTCTGTTCGACGTGCTTGGAAAGGGATCTGTCGAGAGCGTCGACGTACTCCTCCTGCGAGGTCGAGGCTTCTTTGGTACCGCTGGACTCGATATCACCGCCGACTCCGACCTCCACGAGGCCAAAGATGTCCACTCCCACGCTCAATCCCGTACTGCCCGTCGTCGTATTGGTCTGAGAGCTCGCAGAGCTCGACGAGCTGCCCGATTCCACCTGAATCAGCTCCTCCAGCTCGTCGGCGCTCTCCTGGGAGAAGGAGTCGAGGATGTTCTCGGACGCGGAGCGCGTCTCCTCGCTATCGCGATAGGAACGCAGCGTGCAAGTGCGCCTCTCGCCTGGCAGCAACGATAGGGTGCTCAGGGTCTTCCCCGCGCCGTAGTCGCCGAGGTAAGAGCAGACCCGATACTCTTCGACCAGATAGAGGCGCGGCCGCGGGGCGACAGGCTGCGGAACGAACTCCAGCGTCTTGGCGCCGCCAAGCGTGGTCAAGGGCACAGGGCGCAGGCCGTTGACAATGAACTGCGCTGTCTCCTCCACGCCGACCGCCCAGGAGCGGCTATTGGCCTTCTTGGAGACCGCCGCGGTTTGCTTTCCGGCAAGCTGAGAGACAGACGCCTGCGACAGGGGCGCGTCGACGGTCTTCTCTTGGATTGCAGCGCCCTGATATCGCCCGCTCCGCGGGACACCGACTTGAGTCGCTGCCGTCTGCGACGCGGAGGCCTGCGCTGCTGCTAGCCGCGCCTCGCCGCTGCGGATGACATCGGCAACGCCACGCTCGACGATGGTACCGCCATGGCTGCCGGCGACATCTTTCTGCAGCCCCTCACGTATCTCGTCCAGATCGCCGTAGGGTATCTTCCACCAGTGTGTGGTGGGCTCCAGGCCGACGGCATCGAGAAACCAGCCGGTAGGTATATCCAGCTCTATGCGCCCGAGTGCCGAAATGCACGACCTCTGGGGCACGTCGTAGTCCAGCGTCGGCGCGTCTCCGCTGCCGAGAACCATGAAAGGGCGGGTAGCTCCGCAACTCGTTGTCGGGATCACGATTGACGCCTTTCACTATTGGCGTTGTCAGGAAGACTCGGTCGGCCAAATGGCGATGACGACCTTGCCTGCGACTTTCGCGGCCGCTTCCCGTCGGGACTGTGGCAAATGCCACTGTCCGCATGATTGGGCCCCAACCCACACTCAAAAAGGCGGCGTGGCACGACGCGCGGAGAATCGCACCCTCGTCGCAATGAATGGCAGCGTGCAACCGATTGACGGAAATGCTTGTGCTTTGCCTTGCCGCGAGGGCGAAGACAGACGAGGCTCAGCTACTCCACCGTCACGCTCTTGGCCAAGTTGCGCGGCTGGTCCACGTCGGTGCCCTTGAGGACCGCGGTGTGGTAGGCGAGCAGCTGCACCGGGAGCGCGTAGAGGATCGGCGCGACGAAGGGGTCCACGGCGGGCAGCTCGATGGCGTGCGCCGCCTGGGCGCCGAGGCTTGCGATGCCCTCGGCGTCGGACAGGAAGATGACCCGGCCGCCGCGGGCGATCACCTCCTGCACGTTGGACGCGGTCTTCTCGAACAAGGGGCCGGGCGGCGCGCAGACGATCACCGGCACGTTCTCGTCGATCAGCGCGATCGGCCCATGCTTCATCTCGCCGGCGGCATAGCCCTCGGCGTGGATGTAGCTGATCTCCTTCAGCTTGAGCGCGCCCTCCAGCGCGATCGGATAGGCCGTGCCGCGGCCCAGGTAGAGGACGTCGCGCGCCTCGGCGATCTCGGCCGCAATCGCCCGGATCGCCGCGTCGTGCTTCAGCACCTCTGCGGCGCGCGCCGGCACCTCGGTGAGCGCGGTCGAGAGCGCGACGCCGCGCTGTGTGTCGATCGCGCCGCGCGCCCGGCCCGCGGCGATCGCCAGGCAGGCGAGCACCGTGAGCTGCGTGGTGAAGGCCTTGGTCGAGGCGACACCGATCTCGGGCCCGGCCATGGTCGGCAGCACCACGTCGGACTCCCGCGCAATTGCGCTTTCAGGCACGTTGACAACAGAGACCACGTGCTGGCTCTGATCGCGCGCGTAGCGCAGCGCCGCCAGGGTGTCGATGGTCTCGCCCGACTGCGAGATGAAGAGGCTCACGCCGCCCGCGGGCAGCGGCGCCTCGCGGTAGCGGAACTCCGAGGCGATATCGACCTCGACCGGCTGCCCGGCGAGCTGCTCGAACCAGTACTTGGCGACCAGACCGGCGTAGAAGGCCGTGCCGCAGGCGCTCACGGTGACGCGCGGCGGGGCGGCCAGGTCGAACGGCAGTTCGGGCAGCTTCACTTCGCGGGTCAGCGGGTTGACGAAGACCTGCAGGGTGTCGCCGATCACCGCGGGCTGCTCGAAGATCTCCTTCTGCATGAAGTGGCGGTACTGGCCCTTGCCGATCAACGCGCCGGAGAGCGCGGTCTGCTTGATCTCGCGCTCGACAACGGCATCGCTTTCGTCGTGCACCACCGCCTTGTCGGCGGAGAGCTCGACCCAGTCGCCTTCCTCCAGGTAGCAGATCCGGTCCGTCAGCGGCGCCAGCGCCAGGGCGTCGGAGCCGAGATACATTTCGCCGTCGCCGTAGCCGACCGCGAGCGGCGAGCCGCGCCGGGCGCCGATCATCAAGTCGTGCCGGCCAGCGAAGATGATGGCGAGCCCGAAGGCGCCCTCGAGCCGCTTCAAGGTGGCGGCGGTGGCCTCTTGCGGTGTCATCTGCTGGTTCAGGTACTCGGTGACCAGATGCACCACCGTCTCGGTGTCGGTCTCGGTTTCGAAGCTGTGGCCGGCCGCCTCGAGCTCGGCGCGCAGGTCGCGGAAGTTCTCGATGATGCCGTTGTGCACCAGGGCGACCCGGTCGCTGGCGTGGGGATGGGCATTGGTCTCGGTCGGGCGACCGTGGGTCGCCCAGCGAGTGTGCCCGATGCCGATGGTCCCGGTCAGGGGCTCGCGCTCCAGCCTTTTGCCCAGGTTGACGAGCTTGCCCTCGGCGCGGCGCCGCTCGATCCGGCCATTGACCAGTGTCGCCACGCCTGCCGAATCGTAGCCGCGGTATTCAAGCCGCTTCAGACCGTCGAGCAGAAGCGGTGCAACGGGCGCCTGACCCACTATGCCGATGATCCCGCACATGGCGATCTCTCCTCTTAGCCGGCGTCCCTTTTCTTGTGGCCCTGGCGCTGCTCGCGAAAGCGCGCCGCCCCGCCCGCAAAGTTCTTTTGCTTGCCTCGTGCGACCGCCAGGGCGTCGTCCTCGACGTCCTCGGTGACCACGCTGCCGGCGCCGACGATGGCGCCGGCACCCACGGTGACCGGAGCGACCAGCGCGCTGTTGGAGCCGATGAAGGCGCCGGCGCCGATCTCGGTCCAGTACTTGCCGAAGCCGTCGTAGTTGCAGGTGATTGTGCCGGCGCCGACATTGGCGCCCGGTCCCACCGAAGCGTCGCCGATGTAGGCCAGGTGATTAGCCTTGGCGCCCGCGCCGACCTGCGCGTTCTTGATCTCGACGAAGTTGCCGACGTGCGCGCCGGGCCCGATTACCGAGCCGGGGCGCAGCCGGGCGTAGGGGCCCACGATGGCGCCTTGCTCGATGGTTACGCCTTCGAGATGGCAGAAGCCGCGGACCTCGACCCCGTCGCCTATGGTGACGCCGGGACCCAGAATAACGCCGGGATGGATCGTCACATCGCGGCCGATGCGGCTGTCCCAGGACAGCCACACGGTAGTCGGATCGACCAGGGTCGCACCGCCGGCCATGGCGCGCCCGCGCAGATGGCTTTGCATCACGGCCTCGGCCACCGCCAATTCGGCGCGCGTGTTGATGCCGCGGACCTCTTGCTCGTCGGCCTCGACCAGCGCCATGCCGCGGCCGCCCGCGCGCGCCAGGCCGACCAGGTCGGTCAGGTAGTATTCGCCCTGGACGTTCTTCTTCTCGATGCGATCGATGTCTTCGAACAGCGCGGCGCCCGACAACAGCATGGGACCGGCGTTGCACAGCCCGATGCGACGCTCGGCCTCGCTCGCGTCACGGTGCTCGACGATGCCGGTCGGCCGCCCGCCCTTGTCGAGCAGGAGGCGGCCGTAGCCCGTCGGGTCGGCGGGCCGGAATCCCAGCAGCACCAGGTCGGGCCGCGGCTCCGCCTTGCGCTGGGCCCGCATCGCCTCGAGCGTCCCGGCGGTGAGCAGCGGCGTGTCGCCGAACACGACCAGGACCTCCCGGTCGGCCGCCTTGAAGTCGCCCAGCACGGCGAGCGCCGTCTGCACCGCGTGCGCCGTGCCCTCTTGCGGTTCCTGCACGACGCAGCGCTGCGGCGCCGCCAGTTCCTGGACCGCCTCCATGCCGGCGCCGACGACGACCACGGTCTCGGCCGGCTCCAGTGCGGCCACCGCGTCGAGCACATGGCCCAG
>JAAUYJ010186553.1_pt1 | contig 10490 bp, 8 predicted proteins | sample 7278031 | NCBI WGS metagenome assembly JAAUYJ01 (sample SAMN14350222, study PRJNA611818) | marine sediment metagenome | isolation source: surface marine sediment (1.8m) | place: French Polynesia: Moorea | collected 2018-08 | reverse complement strand
GAACCGATATTGGTAACTGCAATGATTTGCACCCTTGTATGTACATCCATTCCACAGTTTCCATCATGAGTACACTGGTACATACTATACTACAATACCACAATTGCTATGGTCCTATTATCGAAACACGTGCATGAACATGTTCATGGTTCTTCCAAATGCAACGATTTTGGTATAGTTTTTATAGCTGAGTCATTTCAATCTCTGGCTAGGTCGATTATTGGACTAAACAATAAAGTTGACTGTTTTCGCCGCTCCGTGGAATGGTCCAAACTTTTGTGGCGTCTTCCTCGCCCACTCCGCGGCGAAGGAGGCCGAGGCAGGCAACAACCCGGCCAGGAATATGATCCAGAGCAAGGCCAGGTGGGACAGGCTGATGCTCACGTCCTTCTCGCCCGGGTTTCCCCTCTCGTAGTCCCTCTCGGGCCTCACCTTTTCCCACAGATACCTGAAATGGAACAAGTGTCGATAGTGTGCTAGACAATACTTTGCCAGATCACTCACCTGTCCCTGATGAAGTACGTGATCCCCGCCTCGGTGAGCCTCGCGACCACCTCCTCCACCTCCTGCTTGAGCGGGTGCCCCCACCTGTAGTGGTAGCCGACGTACATGTCCAGGAGGGTCTCGGGCGCCACCCTGTAGAGGTGCCTCAGACCGTACACCTGGAGCGCCGGCACCATCTCGGAGGCGGTGCCGGAAAGGAGGCGGGCCTTGATCTCAGGAGGGTGCTGGAAGAACGGGGAGTAGTAGCCACCGCGCTCCACCACACATTTCTGGAAGGTGTTTGTGAAATGCAGGATTCTTGAGGAGAAAGCAGCAATGTTTGTTCACCTGGTAAGCCTGCCTCACAGCGGCCCTGGGGGAATTCTTCATAAGCGGGGACAGAACTGTGTTCTTGAGCAAGACCAGCATGTGCCCATTGTCCACGAGCTGCTGGAAGGTGTCCACAGTCTGCTCAGACTCCACAGATATGAGGTTTGCCAGAAGGTTGGAAGTGTAGGCCGAGGAGAGTAGGAGGCCCCCGGGCAGCCACACCAGCAGCACTAGGAACCCGTAGCGGCTCCTCCATACGTGCTCCCAGTGCCTGGGCACCCCGTCGCTCAGCAACGGCGAGATGGAGACCACGACTGCCTGGTGCAGAGTCAGCTCGTGGCCCCGTCGCCTGAGCTGCAGGTTCGTCAGCAGCATGGTCATGATGACGGCCAGGATTGTGCTTAGGAACGCTAGCCAGGTCCTCCCGCTGAAGGGATAGGTCAGGGTAAGTAGGCGGGTGACGGACCCTGGCTTGCGGTTGTAGAAGATGAAGCTCCGGAGGAACATCGGGTAGGATATGTCGGCCAGGTGGAGGCGGTTCCAACTTATCGCCGCCTGGGAAACCACCACGTCTGCTTTCCCCTCCACCACCTATCCACAAATAGGACAATAACGGCAAAGCCCACCTATGAGGGCTGCAGTTCATGAACTCACCAGAGTGAACATGCCATTGTAGCTGCCGCCGTTCACGTACTTCACTCCAGACAGGTTGAGCTTCTTTCTCAGGATCTCCCATATGACAACGTCTGCTCCGTCCTCCTTGCCGCTCTTGCTACTCTTGAACAAGTAGGGGTTGCTCGTAGTGTAGGACAGGGTCACGTTCCTCCATGAATCATCGGATGTGGCGAGATAGTCTTCCACCTTTTCTACTCTGTCCTTTCCGGACATCAACACTGCCTTGGCGTCAAAGGTCCTCTTCCTCCTGGCTTTAAACTCTTCAAAGACACTTGGTTCCGAGGTGAACAGGATCAGCCTGGAGTGCAGGTTCTTCGCCCCGTCCATCTTCGCCTCCATCAGTTGGACCTCGGTGTCGTTCTCAGATGTGAGCAACACCGCTAGACAACTCCTGTGCTCATTTACCTACAAAAAAGCCGACTCCAAGTTCCAAGACATACTAAAATATATACTTCAATCATTGTACCTGATCTGGTATAGTGTCATATGTGGTCAGTTGGTTCGGCAACAAGACTTCCACTTCCACTTTTCTTATAGGGCTCAGCAAGACCAATGTGATGTCACAGGAAACTGGGGAGACATTGAATTCTTGTTCTATCAAATCAGGAAGGGTTAACGGTGGTATGGCCCAACAAGGATGAGATGTCCCGAGAGCCAAGAAAATAAAGAGAACGACGAGAGCCTTCTCGGTCAGGGGCATGGTTTTGCACTGGAAACCGGAACCGGTGGGTCTTTTTTTAGTGACGTTTTTGATTTACCTGTCCCCGATCCCGGCTTGCGGTTGATTATTTCGTCGTCGGCAAACCACCGATATTGGCGTTGTTGCCATAATCCAATAGGCCTCAATTAAGCGAAAATGCGGAGTTCGGTTTTCCTCATGTAATGTAGCATACATACCCCTTCACTTTTCATTAGTACAGTAACACAATATCATGCTACTTCTTAAACTACACCCTTTCGGCTAGACGAGGAGCCAATATCACCAAACAATTAAGCTGATTTTGTACTGCTTCAAGGAACCGTGGCCATCATTGGAGGAGGACTGCAAGAACTCACAGCACTGTTCGACCTCTCTATCTCCTTGTCCTTTTTCATCTGGGATTCAAGGGGCGAGTGAGTGGCAGTGACTATGGCATCTTCCTCCTCCACAGTGCGCACCCAAGACGACGACAGTCCGGATCTGTCTGTCCTTCCGTCGATCCCGCATCTCTCCTCCTCCTCCGGCGCCGCCGTCTTCGGGTTTTATTGCTTCCTTTGATTGTGGCGGCGGAGGGGAGCGGGACACTTTCCAAGAAAGGAGGGGGGAGGGAGATCCTTGAGAATTGGGGACAAAAGAAGACGAGAGAATGCGAGAAAGAAAAGAGGGGAGGGAGGGAGGATGTAAAAAAGTGTGGGATTGGGATCGAGCGGCGGCGTCTCGTCTCGCCTCGTCCGTCCCCGTTTCTCGCCCGTCCCAATTCGGGTCAGGGATTTTTCATATCGACAGTTTCGACGCCGTTCCCCTTTCGTCCAATCCCCATAGCTGAGAAACCCTTCCTATACGTGTTCTAGGGTTCTTGAGAGACGAGGAGAGAAAGAAGGAGCTGCGTTGGTATACGTATGTACTGTACAGGCGTGTGCCCACAAGGGTCGGCATCCCATGACAGATCCTTGGATGCGGAGGAGGGAGGGAGGGGGAATGAGAGAAGTCATCTGTATGTATCAGATCGCCCCTCCCCTCCCTCTCCAAGACCAGCCATCGATTTCGTTGGTCAGCCCCTTGTCTCTCCCTCTCTTTCCTTCGACCGATGTTAACACAAACCGACCCTCCTGTTTCATTTCCCAGGGTAACCTTGTACACCCAATTTCTCTCAATGTATCGCCATTTTTGCTTTCACCCACCATTTAGTTCTTACTTATTCCATGAAGATTATTCTCTTTGTCTATGCCTTTGTCCTCGCCGATATCCTGCTTGTCATGCCACTCTCTCGAGTAGGCAGAAAGAAGGAGGAGGAGAAAGAGAGGCCCCCTACTTGATCGGGGCGTTTGTGTGCGGCCCTTTATTGCATGTCGCCTCCCCCTCTCGTCAGCAATGCCCGGCTAAGACTGAAGGGAATACCGAGATTGGAGAAGGTATGTGTGGAGGTGGTGGTCAAATATACCGGTATGTCCTTTTTGTCCTTCATGCTCCATTCATGCGGGTACTGTTGTTGCCAAGTCTTGAACCACGTACAAGGTAGCACGGGATCTCTGGCCAATAAAACACTCTTCGGAGGAGGAATGGGATGAGACACCGACCGGGATGGGCACTTTTTTTATCTCCGCAGCCTCTCATATGCAAATGGGACGACCCCCGGCCATCTAGCTCCCAGACAAACGTCCCTCATAACCCTCCCTCCGTCCCATCGTATAGTAGCGGCCAGACAGCCTCCAACCATTTCAGACACCAAGAGGCCAGATGGGATGCATGCAGGTGTGCTTCAGCCAAAAAAGGACCTTCCCATGGACCAGCCAAACGGCCAAGACGAAACATGAAGCCTAGCTGCGTGCCGCTGTTCAAATTGCCACTGTAAAATCCCCTCCTGTTCAGAGCAGACAGCTAAATAGACGGATAGGTCGGAGCCCCAACAGCATTTTTGTGGTTGGCCGCCGGCAATGCACTACTGCATTTCTATCTCCCTCCCTCGTTTGAGCGATGGATTCTCTTGCGGCCCATCCAGACCCATGCATGAGCAGTAGGATGAATGCGGGAGCCAAGAAAAAAGACCCGAGGGAGCGACCATTGTTTTCCCCCCGCTAGGCGCACCCGGAGTAGAGGGGTATAGGAGAAACAGGCAAATGTGGAAGAGAGGGGCCGGGGAGGATCCAATTTAGTTTCTGTTTTCGACGCCTGCGGCGGCCCGATCGGACGGACCGGTGATGATGATGAGGAAAGCGATGATTATCTCTCATGCAGGTCGATCGTCATTATTTATTCCGCTATTGTCTTCCCCTTTCGCCCTCGATCGGACGGCCCCTGCTCGTTAGCGATGCGTATCGCACATATGGGCGCAGAAAGAAAAGAGGAAATCGCCAAATTGGCAGGTTTTCCTCATGTAAACAAATCTCTCTCTGTTTTTGTACTATTTCGTAGTACAATACTTGGTTGGGGTGGAGTGGGAAAAAGAAGGGGAGGTAGGGACAGGCGACGACGGCAAATTCCAGTTCAAGGTTCCACTCCGTCCATCTCTCTCCTATCATTTCCCTCGTGGAAAGCGATGACCTGGCCTCTTTTCCTCTCCAAGCCACCGCCACAACGTTCCATAGGTTTTTTGCGATGAGTGTATTGTGGTAGGAAAAGAGAGTCTTTGGTCGTCTGCGGAATAGTAGGAGCTTTGGCATCCCAGAAATGCTCGTAAGGGACGAAGGGGGGAGAGAAAATTCCTTCCTGATCCATCGTCATTTTCGCGAAAGGAGAAAGGGAAAGGGGAAATAAGGACCACTTTTCGACGCCCCTCTTCCGCCTTTCATTCAGCGCACGGGAAGAAAAGAAGGAAAGGGGCCGTTACAAGCGTCCTCCCTTCGCTTCCTCCTTCCTTTTCGGACGGTCCACGTGCGGGATTATCCCCCCCCGACAGGCCCCAACGGTGTCCAAGGGTATAAAAGGGGCGCGTCCGGCCAAAAATTCACCCTTTTCCGAGGCAGGGGGCAAGGCCCCCCTGAGCTTTAAGAAAGACCCCCCTCCGCATTTAGGATGCCAAGAAGGGGAAGGAGGTCTCACAAGTGTCGGCACGACGCTCCAGCCAAGGAAGCCCGCAGCAGGAAGGAGGAAGTGCGTCGTCCTCCAAAAAAGGTCGCCTTAGTGGGATTTCTGATATTTGGCCTCGGCTTGCTCTCCTCTGCATGGCTTGCACTGCAAGGGCGCGGAATTTGCTACACTGCTTCGCGGAAAAAAGGGAGAGTCAAAATAGCGCCGTCTTTCCCGGGAAGTTGTCCCGTTTCTGTCAGCTCGGTCGGTTAATTCGGAAGAAAAAAAAGGGAAAACGAGACGGAGGATAGAAAGCCGCGGCCGCCACCTTTCTTGTCACCCTGCGAAACTGCACCGCCGCATCAGCGCCTCTTCCTTGCAAAGGACAGTTTTATTATCAGGAGGAGAAGGCGCAGACACAGAACAGAGCAAGGATGCATTACGGCAGGCAAAAAAGAAGGAGAAAACTTTGCATTTGGGGGAGGAAAGAGTGGGAAAGGTGGTGCGTAGGCGGCGGCGGCTTCTCCCGGAATCCGAAATGAGATGGATGAAAGTTCCTCGCCCTCCTCCTTTTACCCGTTTTTTTCCTTCTCCCGCTGACTTCTTGGGCGGAAGTGGGGGAAAAGTAGGGGAGGGGAAAAGGAAAGGTGATGCTGCTGCGGGGAAAAGCAGACAGCAATGGAAATGGGGGCTTGGATAGTTTTTCCCTCCCTCTTCCCCCACTATCCCCCGTGTTGTCTGACGCTCTTGTTCTCTTCGTCGTCCTTGGGCTGAGATCGTGAGGATGGGGGATTCTCTTTGTCACTTCCTCTTTCCCAGATCGCAAAAAAGAGCGGAAACGGGGAAAAGGGAGAGGGGGAAGAGACGGAGATATTCGTTCACCCATCCTCCTCCTCCTTTTATCCGAAGGGCGAATCTCGACTGCGTATAGGGGAAGGGGAAGAAGAGGCATCGGAGAGGCCTCTTTCCAGATATGGCGGGCTTGGCCAAACAAAAAGGAAAAAAATCGCCTAGTAAAAAAACGGTCAATGGGAAATGTCATCTTAGATTGGGATGCGATTTGAGCATTTGCAGTACGATGTCGAGTCTTACTATCGAATTCCTCCTCAGTTTCTCCCTATTTCGAAAACGTCGGCAGCAGGTTTTTTCCTCCTCCTCCTCTTTCCTCCGGCTTCTTTTCGAACGCAAAGGAGAAAGAGTTGGAAAAAAGTTCCTCCCTCGGTCGAGAATCGAACGGACGAAAACGAGGCTTGAGGAGAAGGAAAAGGGGATATATTCGCTCCCCCTCCCCCTCCTCTTTCGATCCGCCGCCACAGGCGTGGTTTTGCGAAAAACGGAGAAATGCGAAAAAAAGTTTCCCCCCTTCCATATAAGGTGGACTTGACTGTCAACCGACTGGTCCAAACAGTACACAAAAGTTTTCGATTGGACGTCGGCGGCGGACGCTGGAAGAGACGTGATCGTGCGGAGGAAGAAGTCCAACCCTCTTTTCCAATTCTCGAAGAAGAATTTCGATAAAAAAGACGGCACGTTCTCCCCCCCACTGTCAAAACGGAAGGCCCAATGTTTCGGAAATATTGGCTGTCGTTAATTGGTTTTTCTTTTTCTATTTTTTTGAAATCGTCTTCATGGAGAAAAATATTTTTAAAACTAAATTAAATTAAATTTTAATTAAAAAAATTAATGAAAAAATCTTTATAGTTAGGCGTCTTCATATTTAAACAAAAGCATGTCTTTATCAGCCAGAGCATATTGAGTCGCATTGTGAATTTTGAATTTTACTCGAAATGCATGCAAGCAGATCCAAAAGAATATTTACTGTGTCTAGGTGTTTGCGAATAAGGTCAAATCAGGTGGAAACTATTGTACCATCCAAGAGTTTCTTGGAGTCTACTAAGCCGTTTAAGCACATCCTGCAACATTATCATTTCCCCGGCATCTTCGCCACAATTCACCTCTTTCCCACAAAAGGTAGGGAAAGGAGTGATGCCGCCCTATCCAGCCTGGTAGGGAGAGGAGAAGGAAACTAGGAATGGAGGAGGGCGGTGGTTCATTTTTCACGCGTCCTCTTCCTCCGCCGCGGTGAGGGAAGGAGACAGAGCGAGGCTGTGGCTATCTTTTCGCCCTTTCTTCTTCTTCTCTCCAAAACCACCTTAAGCATTTTTTTCTCCCCTCTCCTCCCCACTTCCATCCATTTCTCTCTCTTCTTCCTTTTCCTCCTTTCTATTCTTTCCTGTCGTGTCAAGTCGGAATGAGGCTTCGCAGGAAGGAAGGGGAGGGGAGGGGAAGCGAGGGAATTTCTCAAAAGGAAGTTGTTTTGGAGTTCCCTTCATCCCCCCGGTCCCCAGAAAAAAATGCCGCCTAGAATGACTCAACCCTTGAGGTGGAAGGGGAAGTAAACTTTTCCCTCAACTCTTTTCCGGCCTCCATTTCCTGTCTTCATGAAGGATGCCCCTTTTACTTTGAGGAGATGAGTTTTTAAAAACATTACGTAGTTCTTGCCTACCTAGCATTTATCATTATCATGTTTTGTGCAAAAGCTGTATGAGATACAAAGGTCATATAAAGATAGGAAGGTTTTTCGTTCAGCTTTTGTGGACTAAAAGAGGGTAGAAAAGGCCTCTAGTGCAGCAAGTCCACGTCCATATTTTTCGCTCGACTCTTTTTTTTTTTGTCTATTTTCCCTTTCCCTTTCTCTCTGCCTTATTGTTCTCCGCCGTCCACGGGGCAAGAAAGAAAGAAAAAGGCCGCGCTGTAAGAGTAAGAAGGGCACTCTCATGTTCACTGCCATAACTGGAAAGAGGGGAAGGCCACGCGGGCGGATGGAGATTCAACAAATCCGTGCACTACGACGTGATACTTCGAAACACGTTGTTACTCAAATATATATCCCTACACTACATTATTAAGGCGATTTGACAATAGCTCAGTTCATAGTGAAGGGAAATACGATTCTTGCCGCTCCTTGCTTGCGACAACTTTTCGCCCGGCGGAAAAGGAGGAGGAGGAGGAGGGGCATAAGGCAAAAACCGGAATCCGCTCTTACTAGGAAAGAGAAGGAGGAAAAGAGGGGGCAAAAAATCCCCTCTTTCTCCCCCTCCCCTCCCTGCCGCGCAGGCTGCATGGCTGCAACCAAGCCCGAAAAAAGCCCGCCAGCGAGGCCATGTGCCCTAAACATGGACCAACAGGGGAAAGAAAAAAGCCTTCTCTCTCTCCCTCCAAGCGAGCAATCCACAAATCTCTCGCTCGCCTCCTCCTCCCGTCCTCCTCCTCCTTTTCCCTTGGTGATTTACTGGCTCCGGCTGCTGGCGTGAAAAATGGAAATGACGATATAAATAAGAGTTTTTCCTACTCTCCTTCAACCCGTCCCTTCGGCGCGCTTTTTTTACTCGATCGCTGCCTCCGCTGCCTGCCTTGGCGTGCTTGCCTCTTCCTACTCCGTTTCCAAAGAAAGCAGCATGGCTTTTCCCATAAAAAGAAAAAGGGGAAAGAAGCCGGGATCGACGGACGGACGAAAACTGACGTCGGGAGGAAGGGACCATCAATTTCGTTTCTTCTCCGTTTTTTTCTCCCCCCCCCTCCCGTGATCGCTTTCATTTCCGCCGCCGTCAGTATACTGTAGTGTGTATTGTGTAAGGCCCCTGCCGGGCGAAGGAGGGAGAGGGTTGGGCGGGAGGATTGAAGGCGGTCATTTTCGGCAGTGGTGGCCGTGAAAAACGAAGAAAGAGGAAGGAAAAGAAAACAACCGGTTTCGGCCTCCCCCCCCTCAACTACGTTCCACCATGCATTTTTCAGGCACAAGAACACCGCCGGAAAACAAAACGGACCCACCACCTCCGTTGCACGTGGCCGAGTAGGAAGGCCCCCGTTTTCCCTTCCGCCGAGTCTCCAGAGAGCGATTCGCTGTATTTCCGCTTCCCCTCCTCCTTCGGCCATTCCCCCTCCCCCGGAGCGGGAAAAAAGCTTCCTCCTCCTCTTTTCTTTCTTGAAATCTCTTTCCCCCCGTTTCTTTCCCTCCCGACTTTCGCATTTGTAAAAAGGGGAGGAAGGGAGGGAGAAAGGCGCTAAGTGCAGAGACGGGAGATACCATCTCTCCGTTTCCCTTCCGAGAAAAAAAAAAGAAAAGGGGCCCCTAAAAAGGCCCCCCTCTTCTCATTCCCACGTGGTGGAGGCCCTTCCCTGGGTGCACTTTCTCCGTATAACCTCCTCCTCCTTTCCCCGGCTGGCTCCGCGATGCTCGTTCCCCCCGCTGCCGACTTTGCAAGGAGGGGAGTAAAAGTGTGAGAGGAGAGGGAGACAGAGAGGATGGAGTAGTTTTAATTTCCGACACTATATATACTCGCGAGACCTCTCCTCCCTCCTGATCAGTGTTGACTCGTCTAATAGCACCCTTCCTTCCGCGAGGGGCGGACAACAAGAGTCAGTTCGGATAATTTCATAGACATGCAGAAAGGGGAAGACTATAACGCTGGCATAACCCACAAATATTGCTATTGAAATACTAAAAACCAGTATAATTACTAGGGGCTTTTAGTTTGTTCGTCATATACAGTATCTTCTACAAGGCTGTTGCTGCGGCCACTCGCCTTCAAAGTCCCTTTCTTCTCCCCATTTTAAACCCCCTTTCTTCTCTCCTTCTTTTCTTCTCACGACAAAACCCGATCCATCATCCCAACTCTCCTCTCCCGACCAACGACCCCCCCCCCCTTCTCTCCTCCTTTTTCACTCCTCCGTCATTTGTGCTCCGGCTTCTCCCCCCACCAAAGCTACTACGCACGCTGTACACAACTGCAAGGCAACTCCGAAATTGCCCCCTCCCTCCTCTCTAAAAGGTGCAGCTAATCGCCTCCTTCGGGGGGAAGGAGGGGGGAAATATTGCTGGACAAACAGCAAAATTTTACCCTCCACCCTCTTGAAGAAACGCAAAATTTCCCAGAGAATTAGAAAGCAGCCTGCATGGCGGAGAGACTTCAAAAAGCACGGAAAAGCTAAAAAAAGGACGAGAGACGTGAGGTGGAAAAGGTGGATGGAGCCGGAGAAAAAGGAAGGAGGGGGGGAAGGGGACTAATTTGAATTCATGACCCCTTCGAGTCTAACCCCCCACCCACGACCCACGTACGAGGCAGGCGACCTCAGTCGCCTTTTCTACCTTTTATGTGCCCCCTCCCCCCTCTTCCCACTCTGGAGCTGCAGCGGAATCCAATTTCATAGTCGAGAGAAGGGGGAAAAGGGAGGAAGAGGAGAGGTCGTCAGATCCTCCTCTTTTTACGGGGCCTCCAGATCGGAAGAGCGTCGT
>JAAUYJ010171026.1_pt1 | contig 10493 bp, 9 predicted proteins | sample 7278031 | NCBI WGS metagenome assembly JAAUYJ01 (sample SAMN14350222, study PRJNA611818) | marine sediment metagenome | isolation source: surface marine sediment (1.8m) | place: French Polynesia: Moorea | collected 2018-08 | reverse complement strand
GTTGTCAGGTAAAGTCGTACTACTTTGCTCGACTTGTTCCCAAATATAGATGCTCCTTTATGGAAACACCAAACGATAGCCTCTCGTACAAAAGTGTCAGCGATGCAGAGCTACAATATCAGCATTACAACTAATAACTAAATCTGGATAAAAATAACGACTATTTTTAGCATCCTGAACTTTCACATCCAACACATTAATTCGACAAGCTTTTTGACGAACAGAAGAATATAAAGCTGTATAGAAATTAAGAACAATATTATTATCAGGAAGACTTGATCTTGTCATAGCTAAAATTTCTCTATCCACATATTCATAGCAAAATTCGTGTTTATCTTCCCATTCTAAATATCGTTATACCGTCATTTTTTGATGATTTTCTGGTTGAGCAATCATAATTTCCTCCTTTTGTTAAATTATTCAAATTTGCTTAGTGTTATACAGTTAAAATACTGATGATTGTCCGCAGCGAGGCTACAGTAAACAAGTTAAACTTTTGGGAAAATCATTAATATTAGCCGAAGCAATCTCTATATTCAGGAGATTGCCACGGGGGGAATAATGGCAAAACCAAGAACTTAATTGTTTCCCATTCCCCCTCGCAATGATAACGTAAGGATTTAGGTGAGAGCGATCGCCAATCTCTACTATGCAGTTTACCATATTTATCCAGTAAAAACCTCATCATAAATATCAGCCATTGTTAAAGTTAACCGCACCGAATTTAACTCTAAAAAAATCTTCTTTTCCTCAACTTTTCCTAGACCAATAACCAACTTATAAACGACAATAAACCTCTACTTTCATTTTTTTTATCGACCAATAGATACTCCTACAAATTTGTCAAACTTTGGTAATTAAAACGTTTTTCTCGTCTAGTATAAATCTTGGGTAGAAGGAGAAATTACCTCAAAAATAAAACAAGAAAAAATCCTTGAAATAATTAATCATTAATCATTATTAATTATTGAAGGCTAGCGCCTTTTTCCTGACGGAATGATCCGCCAACATCTGGCGCAGCAAAATGTACCCTACTGGACTAACTCACACCATCTTTTTTAACCTAAACTTTTTCCCATCATAAACTGAACTAAACCAGGAAATAATCTATAAGTTTCTGTTGCTAAAACAACCGGACCTACTACTACTTCAGACTGCTTATTTTGAACAACATTCCAGATAGCTTCAGCAATATCTTTTGGCTGACTAACAAAATTAGATTCTAAAGCAAAATTCATTTGTTGACGACTAGCTTCTACTCCCGAATTATCTCCACCTCGAAATTGCGCCCTTTCCAGAAAATCGCTATTAATAACTCCTGGTTGTACAGAACTAACATTAATTCCTTTTGACTCTAATTCCAAACGTAAAGTATCTGTTAATCCAGTCACCGCATATTTACTAGCACAATAAGCAGTCATATTTGGTAAAGGCATTTTTCCACCAAAGGAACCAACATTAATAATTGTGCCAGATTTTCTTGACAAAAAATGGGGTAATAAAGCTTTAATTGTATTTACATAACCAAAAAAATTGACATTCATTAATTGTTGGAAATCCTCTAAAGTTGTATGTTCCATTCCACCAGTTAAACAGATACCTGCATTATTAACTAATACATCAATTTTTTCATATAATTCTATTGCTTTTTGCACCAAATATTCTACTTGTTTAAAATCAGTAACATCCGTAGGAATAGCCAAGGCAGATTTACCAATTTCTCTCACCTCATTTGCTGTTACTGCTAATCTATCTAACTTTCTAGCAGCTAAGACAACATTATATCCTTTTCTGGCAAATAAAAGTGCTGTTTCTCTACCACAACCTTGAGAAGCACCAGTAATTAAAACAGTTGGCAGCATAATTTTTTTAGACAAATTAAAATTTATAGATGTAAGTATTCAACCGTCAGCTATCAGGTATATAGCTATATAGTCTTAAATAATTTCCTTCCTTAAATCCTTCCTTACTTTCTTACTTTTTACTTTTTACTTTTGAATTTTGAATTTAATTACTCATCTTTTAATTTCATCTTTCCTCTCATCCTTGCCACAACTTGTAAATCAATACTTTTATCAGTTTCATCCACAATTTCACCAGTTAATTCTTCCAACACATCCTCCAAAGTTACCACTCCAGACATTCCCCCATATTCATCTAAAACAACCATCAAATGTTGACGATATTTCTGAAATTCTTTCAATAATAAATCCACCCTTAATGTATCTGGAATAAACCTAACATCTCGCATAAAATCAGCAATTTTTTGATTTTCTTTTCCCTCAATCATAGCCTTAAGTAATTCATGCTTCAAGACCATACCAAGTACATCATCAATAGAATCTCCAATGACAATAATTCGGCTATGTTGAGAACTAATAATATCTGACTTGACCTCAACTAAAGTTGAATCACTATCTAAATAAGTTGTTGCTATTCGAGGAGTCATAATATCAAATGCACTTTTATCATTTAGCCGAAATACTCTTCTAATCATTTCAGCTTCATCACCTTCAATAACTCCCTCCTTATATCCTATTCTGGTTAAAAACATTATTTCTGCTTCATTAGTAGTAGGTAATTGTTTTCCTTGAGTAAAAGGTGATGTAATTTTTTCCATTAACCAGACTATGGGAGTAAAAAGAAAAGTTAAACCCTGTACAGGTAAAGCTATAGTTAAGGCAAATCTCATAGCATAGCGTTCCCCTAAAGTTTTAGGAATAATTTCGCCAAAAACTATTACTAAAAATGTCAAAATAGCAGAAAAAACTCCTAACCAAGCATTCCCCAAAACTGACGCTGCAATATTACCAATTAAGATACTGCCAATAATATTAAAAATGTTATTAATAATCACAACAGTAGCAATGGGGCGGTTAATTTTTTTCTTAATTGCCCAAAGTGCCAATGCTGCTGGTTTTTTAGGCTGCGCTAACTGTTGTACTTTAATAGGAGAAACTGAAAGTAAAGCTGTTTCAGTAGCAGAACAAAAGGCAGAACCTATGAGAATAATTAAAACTATAATAGTAAGCTTGAGCATACTCAACTAATAATTGGATAAACTCAATCATACCATTTTTTATTTACTTATGAAACCTTCTAATTGGTTAATTATATTAGTTTTAACTATCGGTGTTTTGGCAATATCCACTAGCGCAGTGTTAGTCAGGTTGGCAAATTTGTCTGCAGGAATGAGTGGGGTAGGGTTTAGTTTAGTAATAGCTTCCTCGCGGGTAGCGATCGCCTCTTTATTATTAGTACCTACATGGTCGAAAATTAAGTGGCAAAATCTCCAACCAGGGGCAATACTCTATGCAGGAGTAGCGGGAGTTTGTCTCGCCGCTCATTTTTCTCTTTGGATTACTTCTTTATCTTACACTTCGATCGCAGCAGCTACTACTATCATCAATACTAACCCTATCTGGGTAGCTTTATTATCTTGGTTTTGGTTCAAGGAAAGACTCTCTCGCCGGACAGTTATTGGTATAGTAGTAGCTATGACTGGAGGACTAATAATTGGTTTAGCAGATATTGGTGGGACAACTACGGGTAGTAACCCTCTTCTGGGAAATTTTTTAGCCCTCATGGGAGCTTGGACAGTTAGCGTCTATATGCTTCTGGGACGTGAAGCTCAAAGCAAGGGGTTTGGTATTGGGGGCTATATTGTGGTAGTCTATAGTGTCGCTGCAATTGTATTATTGCCTATTCCCTTGGTTTCGGGTGTTGGCTACTTTGATTATTCTGGTTTAGTCTATTTTTATTTATTATTAATTGCGTTAGTGCCTCAATTAATAGGACATACAAGTTTTAATTGGGCAGTGCGTTGGGTTTCTCCTACTTTGGTTACTTTGGCAGCTTTATTTGAACCTATTGGATCGAGTTTTTTAGGTTATTTATTGTTTGGTGAAGTACCTTCTCTAATTGTTTTATTGGGGGCAGTTATTTTATTAGTTGGAGTAGCAATTGCTGCTCTGGGTTCTCAACAAAAATAGACAGAAAGTGTAGGGATTTTATATAACATCTAAAAAGCATATAAATCGGGTTTATATTACCGAAAAATTAAGGTATAAAGCCTCTTCATTCATTGAGAAAAGACCAAAAAAATTCCTTTGACTCAATCCTTCTATTACAGAAGAGGTAATTATTAATTATTAATTATTAATTGTTGAAAGCGCTTCCCGTTACCTATGAGGTACAGCTATCGCGGGCAAGATGCCCGCACTACAATAATTTTACCATTCACGCCTTGCACCTAATTTGTCCGAAATATGCTGTAAATGACCCATTACCAATATCTACCTCCCATAAACCCGGTTTCTTAGTCAGAAGTCAGTAGGGGCGAATGGCCATTCGCCCCTACATTCTTACAGCTATAATTCTTTATGTTTTACTGAAAAAACCTGAGACTAATCCCTACATTATTCTGACAAAAATCCTATTTTGTTTCTGGAATAATCTCTTGATTCTGGAAAGTTATACCCTTAACAAATTTAACTATAAACTGTTGTAAAAATTGAATAGTTGCTCTCATGCTAGAACCATGACTAACTGCCCAAATATTTGTGATTAAAGAACAGCCAGCAAATAATAAAAGAATGAATGTTTGGATTCTAACTACTCCGACAATAAACCAGCTTCCAACATGAAGGATAATCATTAAAGCATAAAAACTGGCTACTAATGCCATTAAGTTAATTTGTTTTTTGGGTCGATGGAGGACTGTAAAAATTATTGGCTGTAAACTTGCTAGTACATTCATAGGTACTAGAAATCCACAAATTGCTACACAATATAGATGTGAAAATTGGATGATGTTATTGAAGTCGAACATTTTATAAATCTCTACTTTATGGTTGATTAATTTTGTCCTGCTATGGGAGTTTCAGATCAGTTATCAGTTCTCAGTACCTCCACCGAATAGGGAGGCAAGAAAATACTGAATTTTCTTTTTTTATCTCTTTTATAAAGCTATGCTTGATCAACATCTTTCTTAAGATAAAACCTAGACATTAAAGAGAAGTTATGTGATTGCCTTTAACTAGATATTTCGAGAGAGTCAACGTATTTAATTAGAGGCTTTTATTTCCCATCTCCCCATCTCCCCACCCCCCTATCTTTCTATCAGAAAAGGGTTTTAGGAGTTCCTGAGCAGGGATAGCTTTAAAGGGGAGGTTTAAGAGAGTATTTGTCAAAGCAATATTAAATCTAGGCGTAGTGGACTGTTTCAGCTAAAACTGTGCACTCTTATTTTTGTTTCTAGCTGTCTTTTTCTCCCCACCCTCCTGTACGGACGTTGCATGCAACGTCCCTACCCCACACTCCCCATCTAAACGCACCATTTAAGATGAAACAATCCAGTAGGGTAGGTTAGGCGACAATAGGCAATACTTATGAGTTGCCAAGCAAATTCTTAACTGTCCGCGGTAATCCACCCAACATAAAGAAGATCAAGAATTATAGCTGTCTTAATCTTTGCTTGTACATTTACTTTCTCAGACCTTATTTCTTGGTCATATCAAAACTGATAAAACTGCTTTTTATTTTTTTGTTTATTTCTTTTTTTTAACTGAATCAGTCCAAAAATTAGTAAACATCATTAGCATTCCTCCAAGAAAAATAGTAATTGCCATTCCAGCAGGAATTACGGTTTCCCAATCAGTTGTTTCCATCTACATTCCTAGTTCATTTAGTCAAGGGATTTTAGTAATTATACCTAATATCTTATTAACTACTATGTGATTATGTTAAGATTTATCAAAAAATGTTAAGCAAATCCAAGAATTTAAAGGAATGTTTAAAGTTATTGTATTTATATAGCAATTCCCAAAAAGCTTGAGGTACAAAATTTTAGGCTTGAGGGAATAGGGAACATTTAACTGGGAACAGAAAAGAAAAAAAACTGTACTTCATAACTTTGGGAAATGCTATACTATGAAAAAAAATCTAAGTACCTAAAGAAAATTATTTATCAAAAAATAAGGGTATGCACCGACCCTTTTAAGGGGATGAAAAAAATCAAATTCAGTAAACTATTAGGCATTTAAACCACTTATATTTTGTCTGCCTAGTTAAGAATAAAAACCTGATTAATTTTAACTTTTGAATGCATTAGTTTTGACTTGCTAATAGGCATTTTAAATAGGTATTAGCTTATTTCAATCCCCATGGTTAGCGCCAGAGGTACTGATTACTGATTACTGAAATGACCTATTCTAATTTTCTGGATTCTTTAGAAGGCAAAGAATTAAACTTCCTATAGATGTATAATTAATCTTGTGTACCTGATTATTATAGTCAAAAATATAGTGTTTCTCAAGTTACTGAGGTACAGTGTTTTTTCTTCTGTTCTATTCCCTGTCTCCCTAATTACTACTCCCTACTCCCTACTCCCTACTTCCTAAAACAAACAAATTTTGTATCTCACGCTTTTCAGGAATTGCTGTAGATTAATACCAAATGAATATAAAGTTGCATAGAACAAAGTTTGAATAATACTTGACTGTATATATACATAGTTTGATAAATTTCATAATTTTGTGCAACTTAACATAAAAATGGTATAAATGTATTAATGTAACTTGAGGATAATAACTTATTATAAAAAGCATATTTTCCTTCTAGTTGGCAATATTTCTTCTTATCCTTTGTGCCTTGTTCCCTGTTCCCTATTATCTACTATTTATAATTTTCAACTAAAGGTGATATAACTCCCAGATGAGATTTAAAGGGATAGAAGAATATAAACATATCCCAAATATTCATGGGTATTGTGATTAATCCTTTCATTATCCATTGGTAACAGTAGTTCCAATTTTTTTACTAATATGAAAACTAACCAAATTATTCAAGCAAATCAAGGAGATTTAGCTAACCAATATCAAGAACAAATTCATTTATCCGGTCAGATTCAATCTCACGGCGTATTATTTGTTTTAAAAGAACCGGAATTAACAATTTTACAGGTAAGCAATAATACTTTTGAACTACTTGACATACCTGCTCAAACATTACTCAATAAAAAATTAAGTGACTTTCTTCACCAAAACCAAATTAATAAACTCAGAAAAAACTTAGAAAATAATCCCGAACTCAAAATACTCAATACTGTTAAATTATCAGTTGAAGCTAGAGATAAATCCTTAGTTTTTGATGGAATAATTCATCGTTATAAAAAAAATTTAATCCTTGAACTAGAGCAATCTACATCTCCACAAAATATTTCATTTTTAAACTTCTATCATTCTGTTAGGAAAGCAGTCTCAAAAATGCAAAGTGCTTCTAATTTGAAAAATTTATGTCAAATAATTGTAGAAGAAATCAGAAACATCACAGGTTTTGATAGGGTAATGGTATATAAATTTGATTCTCAAAACAGTGGTTCTGTAATTGCTGAAAACAAAATAGAAACCTTAAAACCACTTTTAGGATTAAATTACCCAAGTCTAGATATTCCCCCCCAAGCTAGAAAGATATTTACAGTAAATTGGTTAAGATTAATTGCAGATGTTACTTCTCAACCTATACAAATTTTACCAAGTAAGAATCCAATTACTAATGAATCCATTGACTTAACTTATTCTGTTTTAAGAAGTGTCTCACCTTGTCACATCGAATATTTAAAAAATATGGGTGTTGCTGCTTCTATGTCTATATCTTTGCTCAAAAATCAAAAATTATGGGGTTTAATTGCTTGTCATCATAATTCAGCAAAATATGTGCCTTATGAATCAAGAGCAGCGTGCGAATTTTTAGGACAAACAATGTCTCTGGAAATTCCTTATCAAGAAAATAACGAAGACTATAATTATCAGTTAGAGTTAAAGTCAATTCAGAGTAAAATTATTGAAGATATTTCAACCTCATCAAACTTTATTGATGCTTTGGTTGAATATCAAAATAAATTACTAAATTTAGTTACTGCTGAAGGACTAGCTATAATTTCTGGAGAATATTTTCATTTAGTAGGAAAAACTCTACCATTACTCGCTATTCAAGAATTAATTACCAGTATAGAAAAAGAGTTTACTGAAGATGTTTTTTATACAGATTCTTTACCTAAAAATTATGAAAAATTTCGAGAATATAAAGATGTAGCTAGTGGTTTACTGGCACTTTCAATATCTTCAGCTCAAAGAATTTATATTTTGTGGTTTCGACCAGAAGTTATTAAAACTATTAATTGGGCAGGAGATCCTACACCAGTTACAGAAATAGAGTCTAATGGTGACATTAGATTATGCCCTCGTAAATCATTTGAACAGTGGAAAGAAATTGTTAAACTCACATCTTTACCTTGGAAAAAGTGTGAAATAGATGCTGCCTTGGAACTGAGAAATGCGATTATTAAAATTGTGCTGAAACAAGCAGATGAACTAGCAAAATTAAATTTGGAATTGCAAAATTCAGAAGCAAGGGAGAGAGAAAAATCAGCTCAATTAGAACAAACACTAAGAAAATTACAATTAACCCAAACACAATTAATCCAAAGTGAAAAAATGTCTAGTTTAGGGCAGTTAGTAGCAGGTATTGCCCATGAAATTAATAACCCTGTTAATTTTATCTATGGCAACATTGAATATGCAAATAATTATTCCCATGAACTAATGCACTTGATTCAACTATATCAAAAGCATTACCATCCTCCTGTGGCAGAAATTGAAGCAGAAAGCGAAGAAATAGATATAGAATTTATTATGGAAGACCTACCTCAACTATTAAAATCTATGAAAGTAGGTACAGAGCGGATTCGTGAAATTGTCAAGTCATTAAGAAATTTTTCCAGACTTGATGAAGCAGAAATGAAGGAAGTTAATATTCATCAGGGAATAGATAGCACTTTATTAATACTTAATAATCGACTTACTCCTAAAGTTGGGAAAGAGATTCATTTAATTAAGGAATATGGGAATATTCCTCTGGTAGATTGTTATGTGAGTCAGTTAAACCAAGTATTAATGAATATTGTGGTAAATGCAATTGATGCTCTGGAAGAAGCACAAACAAAAGGGAAATTTTCTCCATCAAATCCAGAGGAAATTCCCACAATTAAAATTCAAACAGAAATTAGAGAAAAAACATTTTTTACTATTAGCATCTCTGATAATGGTACGGGAATGAAAGAAGAAGTACAACAACAAATATTTAACCCTTTTTTTACTACAAAACCTGTAGGTAAAGGTACTGGTATTGGGTTAGCAATTAGTTATCAAATTGTGGTAGAAAAACATGGCGGTCGTATCTTTTGTAATTCTCAATTAGGAAAGGGAAGTGAGTTTATAATTGAGATTCCTATTCAATAGGATCTTATCAAAATCAAGACTTAATAAATATCTTAAATGATAGCTTATTGAAGAAGGTGAAATTACATAGGACTCACAGTGTAGACCTATAAATTTAAAAAAGTATCACATATAATTAACTTTGAGTAAATATGAATCAAGAATTAATTAGCAGGGGAGCAACTCAAGTTGAATATTATGCTTTTATACATCAAATTTTTTGGGAATATTTCTATGCTTGTGGTTTGGTATGGCAATTTTATCAAGAACAAACTATCTCACTAAATGAACTAATAGAGGAAGTTTTTGTCAGCATTGGCAAGATGAAAAATGGCATCAAGTATTTCAGTTTATTGTTCGATTGCTCGAGCCTCATTTTGTGGGATAAATTATTAGTTATTTAATCGATATAGATGGGGAAGAATAAAATTTTCATAATTTATTTTTAGCAGGTAAGTGTTTTTTTTAAGTTAGGAATATTCAGGATATTGATGATGTAGGAACTGAGTTATTAAATGAGTTTAAAAAAATGCCTGTGTATCATCAACATGGTGATTTACAACTGCGATATAAAGTAATGCGACAAATAGCTGGGCGATTAGCGTAATTAGCAGCATTCCGCAGGAAATCGCCCCTACTGTCGCCAGTCTGAAATGAAAACTGCTGTAATTAATTATTAGACTTGTCGCTTTATAACTGAAAAAATCCTCAAAACCCTTGATATGTAAAGATTATAGCCATCAAAAACCTAAAATGCCTGGAATTATTACTCTGCCTGAGTTTTAGCGATTTTTTCCCTCTATTTAGCGACAAGTCTATTAATTATTCGGTAACGTCTCTACTGTGGTCTATCTAAGTGAAACAGGACTTACACAGGGGAACCCAGAAACCAGGTTTCTCGTAGACATCTATTGTTCATGCGCAACGATTTCTCCTAGAAACCAGGTTCCTCCCGTGTAAGTCCTATGAAAACTACTATGACCAAGGAGAAAACTGACCGAAAGTTTTAGCCTAGTCCTACTGGTAGAATTGCTGAGTCAGTCTTGACAAGACAGAAGTATTATCTGATGACAAAATCCTCCGCTGTAAGAGTAGGAGCGTCAGTTAGAGTGGCAAACTGACCGCCATCTCCAAAACCATTCCCACTACCATTAGCATTGTAGAACAAAGCACCATTATTAGAATTGTAGACAATAATAGCTTCACTAATAGCAG
>JAAUYJ010012370.1_pt1 | contig 10494 bp, 11 predicted proteins | sample 7278031 | NCBI WGS metagenome assembly JAAUYJ01 (sample SAMN14350222, study PRJNA611818) | marine sediment metagenome | isolation source: surface marine sediment (1.8m) | place: French Polynesia: Moorea | collected 2018-08 | reverse complement strand
GGCGCCGGCACGCGCCTGCGGTCGGCGCCGGTCGCCGCAGAATGACCGAAACCGCGCCGCCGAAGCTCGACCGCTTGGACCATTTGGTCCTGACGGTCCGCGACGTGGACGCGACCTGTGCCTTCTACGAGCGCGTGCTGGGCATGCGCCGCAAGGACTTCGGCGAAGGCCGGGTCGCGCTGCACTTCGGCCGCCAGAAGATCAACCTGCACCCGCATCCGACGCCGGTCGACCTGGTGGCCGAGGCGCCAGGTCCCGGGGCCGGCGATCTCTGCTTCATCACCGAGACGCCGATCGACGAGGTCGCGGCGCATCTGCGCGCCTGCGCGGTCGAGATCATCTGCGGCCCGATCGAGCGCACCGGCGCCGAGGGTCCGATCCTGTCGGTCTATTGCCGCGACCCCGACGGCAACCTGCTCGAGATCGCCAAGCCTTTGTCCTGAGTCAATGGCCCGCGCCGCGCGCAGGGTCTAGTCTTCCGGTTGGTCAGCCGCGCCGCGAAAGGAGGCCGAGATGACCGACCCCGAAGCCGCGCGCATCACCGGCGGCTGCCTCTGCGGCGCGATCCGCTTCGAGGCCAGCAAGCCGCCCCGGCGCGTCACCCACTGCCACTGCGAGACCTGCCGCAAGGCCTCCGGCGCGGTGGTGGCGACCTTCGCCACCTTCGAGCGTGATACGGTCGTCTGGCAGGGCACGCCCGGCCGTTACAAATCGAGCGACATCGCCTGGCGCGAGTTCTGCCCGACCTGCGGCACGACGCTCACATACAACTACATCCACAGCCCGGCGCGCGTCTTCGTCGCGCTCGGCAGCTTCGACGACCCTTCGGCCTACCCGGCCCAGTTTCACGATTTCCACGAGGCCAAGGTCGCCTGGCTGCATCTCGACGAGGCGCTGCCGGACTCGCCGCATTGATGCTGGCTTGAAACAGAAAGCCGCGCCTGATCTGATTCAGCCAGCTATCACCCATGAATTAGGAGGGCCGCACGTGTCGCCGGAATTCCTGCTGACCTCGATCGTCGTGATTCTCTTGCCGGGCACGGGCGTCCTCTACACGCTCGCGTTCGGGCTCGGCAAGGGCTGGCGCGCGAGCGTCTTGGCCGCCTTCGGCTGCACGCTCGGTATCCTGCCCCACATCGCCGCGAGCATCGCCGGGCTGGCCGCGCTGCTTCACGCGAGCGCTTTGGCGTTCCAAGTGATCAAGTATCTCGGCGTCGCCTACCTGCTCTACATGGCATGGAGCGTCTTGCGGGATGGCGGCGCCTTGAAGATCTCCGAAGGCGACACCCGTATTTCCGCGGCTAAGATCATCGCCAACGGCTTTCTGCTGAACATCCTGAATCCGAAACTGTCGTTGTTCTTTCTGGCCTTCCTGCCACAGTTTGTCCCAGCGACTACTCCTAACCCAACCTCCTACATGCTGGTTTTGGCGGGCATGTTCATGCTGCTGACCTTCGTGGTCTTCGTAGGTTATGGCGCCTTCGCGTCGACGACGCGTCGCTACGTGATCTCCAAACCTCGTGTCATGCTCTGGTTCAGGCGCGGCTTTGCCGGCGCATTTGGCGCGCTGGGATTGCGACTCGCGCTCTCAGATCGGTGATGAGCAATCTAATCCTGGCAACGAACTGCGATGTAGTCTGTAGCCCCGAATCGACTCGCGCTATTTCGAGACAATTTGTTCGCGCCGATGCACCAGGGTGGTGGCCTCAGTCCCTCAGTCGACCTTGCCGCGTCGCGTTGTGATTCTCGCAGTCCGGCCAATGGATTTTGCCGTTCAGTTGCGGGTTCCACTCGTAGGGCATGAGCCGAGCATGGCACTCGAAGGCGCCGTCCTGACGGCGCGACATCACGGCCGCTTCACCGCAGGTGAGCGCGTCCGCTTCGTGGAGTGGCGTGATCTCATCGCTGTGCGCCACGATCAGCGCGTTCTTGTCGTTTTCGTAAGCCCTGTCCATGACCGATCGCAACGCGGTCACGCCGGAATTGCGCTTGAGCGCTGCCTCGCTTTCGGCCGAAAGGTGAGTCCATTCGGTCGCCTCGAGGATGCCGCTTGCCGTCTCTCGGGTCCTGCGGCAGGGTGAGTGATAGAGTCTGCTCACCGACCCCGCGAAGGCCGGGCCGAAGCTCCTGAAGCTCTCGCCGATCAGCTTTGCCTGTGCATTGCCCGGCCCGGTGAGCCGGATGCGGCGGCAGTCGCTGCCTCTCTCCTTCTCCGCGTGCCGAAGCAGAATGATGTAGCCGCCTTCGCCGCGCTTCAGACGATCGACAACCTCGGCGGCCGCCTGGCCGACCGGACAAGCGGCAGCGCTCTCCCGGGCGCCCAGGGCGAGCAGGAGAGCCACCCAAATGCCCACGGCGGCCAAGACTCCAGGGGCGAGCATGGCGGGCCGGCGCGTCACTCCGCCGCCTGCCGCCGCACCGCCGCAGCCTGATCCAGCGCCTGATCCAAATCGGCGATGATGTCGGCGACGCTCTCCAGGCCGACCGAGACCCGCACCACGTCGGGGCCGGCGCCGGCGGCGTCGCGCTGCTCGTCGGTGAGCTGGCGGTGCGTGGTCGAGGCCGGATGCAGGACCAGCGAGCGGGTGTCGCCGACGTTCGCCAGATGGCTGCAGAGCTCGCAGCTCTCGACCATCTTGACGCCGGCCGCATAGCCGCCCTTGACTCCGAAGGTGAAGACCGAGCCGAAGTGGCCGCCCAGGTACTTCTCGGCCAGCGCGTGATAGGGGCTCGACGGCAGGCCGGCGTAGGAGACCCAGTCGACTTCGGGATGCCCTTCCAAGAACTCCGCGACCACAGCGGCGTTCTCGCAGTGCCGCGCCATGCGCAGCGACAGGGTCTCGATGCCGAGCAGCGTGAGAAAGGCGTTCATCGGCGCCATGGCCGGCCCCAGGTCGCGCAGGCCCACGGCATGGGCGTGGTTGGTGAAGGCGAGGTCGCCGAAGGTCTCGTAGAAGGAGATGCCGTGGTAGGCCGGCTCGGGCGCGGTCAGGCCGGTGAACTTGTCGTTCTGGGCCCAGTCGAAGCGGCCGCTGTCGACCACGCAGCCGCCGACGCTGGTGCCGTTGCCTGAGAGGAACTTGGTGGTCGAGTGCACGACCAGGTCCGCACCCCACTCGATCGGCCGGCAGAGGTAGGGCGTGGCCATGGTGTTGTCGACGATGAGCAGGGCGCCGGCGGCGTGCGCGATCTCGGCCAGCGCTTCCAGGTCGCTCACCACGCCGCCCGGGTTGGCCAGGCTCTCGACGAAGAGCGCCTTGCACTTCGGGCCGACGGCGGCGCGCACGGCGTCGAGGTCGTCGACGTCGACGAAGCGCACGTGCCAGTCGAACTGTTTGAAGGTCTTGCCGAACTGTGTGATCGAGCCGCCGTAGAGCCGGGTCGAGGCGACGAACTCGTCGCCCGGCTCCATGAAGGGAAAGAAGGTGAGGATCTGCGCCGCGTGACCCGAGGCGCAGCAGGTGGCGCCGCGGCCGCCCTCCAGGCTGGCGATGCGCTCCTCCAACGCCGACACCGTCGGGTTGGTCAGGCGCGAGTAGACGAAGCCGAAGGTCTGCAGGTTGTAGAGCGAGGCCGCGTGGTCGGCGTCGTGGAAGACGTAGGAGGCGTTCTGATAGATCGGCGTCTGGCGCGCCCCGGTGATCGGCTCGGGCTGCGTGCCGGCGTGGATCATCTTGGTCTCGAAGCCGAAGTCCCGGTCGGGCTTGTCCGTCTTGTCCTGGCTCATACCGTCCAAACCTTGCGCCGCTTGCTGGAGATGATGCCGGAGTTGAAGCCGCCCCAACTCAGCTCGCTGTTGAGCCGGCCGAACTCGATCTTCGGGCAGCGGTCCATGACGACCTCGAGCCCGGCCGCCTCGGCGCGTTCGGCCGCCGCCTCGTTGCGCACGCCGAGCTGCATCCAGACCACCTCGATGCCCTTGTCGCGGGCGGTCGCGATCGCCTCGTCGGTGATCGGCCCGGCCGCCTCGGCGTTGCGGAAGATCTGCACCATGTCGATGCGGTGCGGCACCTCGGCCAGCGTGGCGTAGACCGTCTCGCCCAGGATCTCCCGGCCCGCCGCCCGGGGGTTCACCGGGATCATGCGGTAGCCCTTCTCCTGCAGGTACTTCATGGCGAAATAGCTGGGCCGGTTCCAGGTCGGGCTGGCGCCGACCATGGCGATGGTCTTCACGCGGCTCAGGATGCCGCGGATCTTGGCGTCGCTGTAGACGAGGGGCTCGATCATGGTCTGCGGACTATAGGCCATGCGGGCTTCGGCCGCGAATCGGCGCCGTCATTGGGCCTGCAGCGACTCCAGATAGTGGGTCAGCACCAGGACCCGGAGGTGCGCGGCCGCGTATCCGGGCTTGGTCTCCTCCTCGCGAAAGCGCGCCCAGTACTCCGGCATTTGGAAGGTCTCGTGGCCGGAGACCTCCTGCGAGCCGTCGATCGCCGCGTAGATCTGCCAGAACGGGAAGCTGCCCTCATTGGCCTCCGCGATGACGGTCAGATCGGCCGGCGGGATCACCAGGATCTTGGCCATCTGGCCGTCGCCGCGGCCGGAGTCGCCGTGGCAGGCTTGGCAGTGCCGCTCGTACTCCGCCCGGCCGTCGCCGATGACGCGGTCCTGCTGCGCCGCCGCGGGTGCGGCCGCAGCGGCGCAGCAGATGGCCAGCAGGGCGCCGCAGGTGCCGAGAAGGCGGGGCACGGCGCGGCTTCGGCGTAGGTCTCCGCGTGTTGACAATTTCTTCACCAATTCGACGGAACACTGTGGAAATTCTGCCCGCTCTAGGATCGCTTCTCAAGCGATCCCCGAGGGCAAGCGGGACTTACTTCCGACGTCTAGAGGAGTCCGTCCCGCTCGATTGGGAGTTAGACACAATTGTCTCGCACGACTCGGGCGAAGTCTGACAAGTTGCCGTCAACGCGTAGCACAGACCGGCGAACTGCGGTCAACATGGTCAATCTGCAGAAGATCTGCCGGCGCCAAAACCATCGCTTCAGCGAGCCGGTCCTCGACGTACGCTTGAACGGCCGCGAGGGTCGTTCCGCCGACTGGTCGCTGGGCGGACTCGCCGTCAGGCTTTCCGACGAGCAGGGCGGCACCCTAGCGCCCGATGCCGAAGTCTCGGGCGACCTGGGCGAAATCGACGGCACCGAGCGTTTCGAGTTCTCCGGTCGCGTCGTGCGCGTCGATCCCCGCCGCGACGTGATCGCGCTCGAGTTCTCCAAGCTATCGGAAGGGGCGGTGATGATGTTCGTCCGCTCTTTCCGCCATATGATCAGCGGCGCGGCCTGAAGCTCTAGATCTCCTCCGTCGAAGAGGCGCGCTGCGGCGCCGCCGGCCTGTAGGGGCGCAGCCCGTCGCCCGACCACAAGGCCTCGTAGGCCGCGATCAGCTTCGGCGCTTCGAACTTCCACTCCAGCTCGTTTTCGATCCGCGCTCGTCCGCAGGCGCCCATGTCGGCGCGGCGGTCCGGGTCGTCGAGCAGCTCGAGGATCTTGGCGGCCAGGTCCGCGGCATCGTTGGGCCGCGCGTAGAGCGCTGCATCCTCGGCCGAGAAGCGGCCTTCGGTCAGGTCGAACTGAACGATCGGCTTGCCGAGCGCCATGTACTCCATGATCTTGTTCATGGTCGACTTGTCGTTCATCTCGTTCCATTCATCCGGATTGACGCAGACGTCGGCGGTGTTGAGCATCGCCAGCATCTCGCGGTCCGGGACCCGGCCGGTAAAGGTCACGTAGTCCTCGATCCCCAGCCTGCCGGCTAGCGCGCGGAAATCGTCCAGCGCGGGGCCGTCGCCGACCAGGCCGAAATGCACATCACTTCGGCCGTGGCGCTCGACGATGATCTTCACCGCGTGCAAGAGGTATTGCAGGCCTTCCTGCTGGCCCATCACGCCCACGTAGCCGACCAGGTATCGGCGGCCGCGTTTCAGGTGGGGCTCGGCCGGCATGATCTTGAGGCGCTCCAGGCTCGGCCCGGAGCGCACCACGAAGACGCGGTCCGGCGCCATGCCGCCGCGCCCGATGGCGATCTTGCGATAGGAATGATTGGTCGCGATGGAGATGTCGGCGGTGCGAAAGGTCAGGCGCTCCAACAAGCAGATCAGCCGGTAGAGGAAGTCCTTGCGGCCGAATTTGGCCTCGTAGAGCTCGGGGTTGATGTCGTGGTGGTCGAGCAGGAACCTCTTGCCGAAGAACAGCTTGAAGAAGCCGCCGATCAGAAAGATCGTGTCCGGCGGGTTGCAGGCCTGGATCGTGTCGAAGCCGCGGCCGAGAAAGACCTTCCAAGCGAGCACGAACTCCCAGAACAGGCTGTGGCTGTATTCCGCCAGGTAGCCGAGCGGCCCTTTGGCTTCCACGGGGTGGCCGTGGCGGTAGATGTGGATTCCTTCTATGACCTCTTCGGACTTCTCGCAGCCGCAGCCCTTGGGCGAAATGACCGATACCTGATAACCGGCCTGAGAAAGCGTCCTGGCCTCCTGCCAGACCCTACGGTCGAAGGGTACGGGGAGGTTCTGAACTATAATGAGGACACGGCGTTTCTCTCGGGACCTACCAATTAACCCCATCGTACCTGCCTGGCATATGCTCGAGCGAATCGAGCCGCACGAAATCGACAACGATCTGTTGCGGAGACAGCCTCGTGCCCAACGTCCGGAACTCGGGATCGCCGTTGCCGACCACGATGACTTCCCCGTGGTCCAACACTAACTCAAGATTCTTTACAAGTAGTGCGTCAATTTGTGGCAAGGCCCGCCGAACGAACTCCAGGTTGGCCCCGGTCAGGCGCGCCAGGTCCAGGCTCGGGTCGTAGACCCGGACGTCGAGGCCGCGCTCGAGCAGCTTGGCGACCAGGCTCACCAGGGGGCTTTCGCGCAGATCGTCGGTCCCGGCCTTGAAGCTCAAACCGAGGACGCCGATGCGCCGGCGTCCCTTGCCCGCGATCAACGCGACCCCGCGCTCGACCTGTTGCGCGTTGCTCGGCAGGATCGAGCCCAACAGCGGCGTCTCCTGGCCGAGCTCCCGGGCCCGGCTGAGCAGCGCCCGCAGGTCCTTGGGCAGGCAAGAGCCGCCGAAGGCGAAACCGGGCCGCAGGTAGGCCGACGAGATGTTGAGCTTGGTGTCCCGGCAGAAGATCTCCATGACCTCGTGGCTGTCGAGCTCCAGGGCCTTGGAGAGGTTGCCGATCTCGTTGCCGAAGGCGACCTTGAGGGCGTGCCAGGCGTTGTCGGCGTACTTCACCATCTCGGCCGTCTCGTAGGACGTCCGGATCAGGGGCCCTTTGACGCCGGCGTAGAGCGAGGCCGCCACCTCGCCGGCGATTTCCTCGTCCTCGCCGATCACCGTGCGCGGCGGGTTGTGGTAGTCCCAGATGGCGGAGCTCTCGCGCAGGAACTCCGGGTTGTAGATCAGGCCGAACTCGCGGCCGGCGGTCTTGCCGCTCGCGGCCTCCAGAAGGGGCAGAATGACCTGTCGCGTGGTGCCGGGCAGGACGGTAGAGCGGAACACCACCACGTGATAGCCCTGGCGCCGGGCCAGCCCGGCCCCGATCTCGCTGCAGGCCCGCTCGACCCCGGCCAGGTCGAGGCTGCCGTCCGGCCGGCTCGGCGTGCCGACGCAGACCAACGAGACTTCGGATCGCGCGACGGCCTCCGCGGTGTCGGGCGTGGCCTGTAGGCGCCCCGCGGCGACCCCTGCCGCGATGAGCTCGTCGAGGCCGGCTTCGGTCACCGGGGTGCAGCCGTCGTTGATCGGCGCGACCTTGGCCATGTTCGGGTCGGCGCCCAGAACCCTGTGGCCGGCATCCGCCAGGCAGGCCGCCGAGACCGAGCCGACGTAGCCGAGCCCGATCACCGTGATCCGCATCGATTCCTGTCGGTCCCGGCGCGGAACTCCGGCCGCGGCGATTTCACGCTCGGATTGCGGCAGCGCTAAAGGGGGTATCGTCGTCACGGCCTGGCAGCTTTCGGACGTTAAGAAGCTATTAGGATAGGGTAACTTACCCGGCGACGGGAAGCCTAGACCGGTTGTGCGTCCGCGTCTCGATCCGGCAAAGACCGTTCTGCTTGGCGGCCGGCCTGGCTGGCCGCGGCCGCTTATGGTCCCGGCTCGGGCCTAACGGCGCGCGCCGGCCCTCAGAGGACCGCCCAGACGGCGATCAGGATGCCGCTCCAGAGCGCGGCCGAGGTGCCCAAGACGAACAGCATGGTCGCGCGGGGCGACCACCTGTCTTCGACGGGCCGGGCGACGTCCTGCGTCGCCGTCTCGTTCTCGACCAGCTTCAGGTGACGGACTGCTGCTTGGGCCATCGCTCCCTCCGCCGATGGATCCTCGGAATTCTGGGGCTCAGGCGCTAAGATTTAGTTAACGGTCGGGGCGGCCGGGCTGGTGGACGGCGCCGATCAACGCTTTTTTGAGGCCGAAATGCTATAAGTGACAGACGAGCTTGAGACTTTGCTGCAGCAGTCGGGCCGAAGGCCCACCCGGAGATGAGCCATCACATGATCCGCTGGTCGCGAACCGGCCACGGCCGCGCACCGAGTCCGCGCAGGGGCGCCCATGCCGCGCGATGAGGTGAACGCCCCCACACTGCTGCGGCCGGCGGCCCCGGAGCGCTTCGCCAAGCCGCTGTCGCAAACGCTGGTCAGCGCCCTGCTGAGACTGCTCGACCTGGTCTGCGTCGCCGGGATCGGTCTGACCGTCTTCCTGCTCTACGTCTATCCGGCCAGCGCCGAGGCCACGCTGATCTATCTCGGCTCCCTCGGGGTCGCGCTGCTGCTCACCCTGGTGATCTTCCAGTGGTCGTCGGTCTACGACGAGGAGAACGTCTTCTCCCGGCATCCCAAGGTGCGGCGGGTCCTCAGCGCCTGGGTCATCACCTTCTGCGTCCTGCTGGCCATCGCCTTCGTGCTCAAGATCACCGGTTTCTACTCGCGCGTGGTCATCGTGTCCTGGCTCGTCATCACGCCGGCGGCCCTGAGCGTCACGCGGCTCCTGTTCAGCCGCTGGGTTACGCGCCAGGCCCGCGACGGCCGTTTCGCCAGCCGCACGGTGATCGTCGGCGCGGGCGAGCACGGCCAGCGCCTGGCCGCGCACCTCAAGGCGCACGGCGATCCCCGCATCCGAATCGTCGGCTTCGTCGACGACCGCAAGGAGCGGATTCCGCCGCGCCCCGAGGGCCACCGGCTGCTCGGCGACACCCGCTATCTGATCCGGCTGATCCAGATGGGCCTGGTCGACCAGGTCTTCGTCGCCTTGCCTTGGAGCGCCGAGAGCCGGCTGCTGACATTGATCCACGAGCTGGCGACGACGCCGGTGCAGATCCGACTGGCCCCCGATCTGGTCGGCTTCGAGCTGACCGACCGGACCTTCACCCAGGTGGCGCGGCTGCCGATGCTGCACGTCTTCGACCGGCCGATCTCGGGCTGGTCGCGCGTCGCCAAGGCGATCGAGGACTGGGTCCTGGCGGCGATTTGCTGCCTCTTCGTCGGCCCGCTGATGCTGATGATCGCGCTCGCGGTCCGCTTGGACTCGCGCGGCCCGGCGTTGTTCAAGCAGACGCGCTACGGCTTCAACAACAACCTGATCGAGGTCTGGAAGTTCCGCACCATGTACGTCGACATGGCCGACCAGGCCGGCGAGGTGCAGGCGACCCCCGACGACCACAGGGTCACGCGGGTCGGCGGCTTCCTGCGCCGCTCCAGCCTCGACGAGCTGCCGCAGCTCTTCAACGTGCTGCGCGGCGACATGTCGATGGTGGGCCCCAGGCCGCACGCCGTGGATACGCGCACCGAAGGACAGCTGTTCGAGGAGGTGGTCGACCGCTATGCCGCCCGGCACAAGGTCAAGCCCGGGATCACCGGCTGGGCCCAGGTCAACGGCTTCCGCGGCGCCGCCGACACCGTCGACAAGATCAAGCAGCGCGTGGAGCTGGATCTCTACTACATCGACAACTGGTCGATCTGGCTGGACCTGGAGATCCTGCTGCGCACCTTCTACATCGTGCTGAAGGGCGAGAACGCGTACTGATGTCTGCGCGCCGTTAAGCGGTGCCGGCCCGCTCCCCCACCCGACCGCCCAACTCCGGAATCCAATGGGTGGTCGGTTGGGGAAGAGGGCTGGAGCCACGAGAACGGAAAAAGCGCGTCACTTCCCCTTCCACACCGGATGACGCTTGGCGATGAAGGCGTCGATGCCCTCGGCCGCGTCCTCGGCCATCATGTCGCAGGCCATGGTCTCGGCGGCGAAGTCGTAGGCGGCCGCCGGATCCAGGTTCAGCTGCTTGTAGAACATGGCCTTGCCGGTGCGCAGCGAGACCGGCGACTTGCCGGCGATCTTCGCCGCCAGGGCGTCGACCGCGGCGTCGAGTTCGGCTGCCGGCGCGACGCGGTTGATCAGGCCGACGTCGGCGGCCGTCGCCGCGTCGATGAAGTCCCCGGTCATGAGCATCTCGAAGGCGCGCTTGCGGCCGACGTTGCGCGACAGCGCCACCGCGGGGGTCGAGCAG
>JAAUYJ010010592.1_pt1 | contig 10497 bp, 12 predicted proteins | sample 7278031 | NCBI WGS metagenome assembly JAAUYJ01 (sample SAMN14350222, study PRJNA611818) | marine sediment metagenome | isolation source: surface marine sediment (1.8m) | place: French Polynesia: Moorea | collected 2018-08 | reverse complement strand
GTCTCCGCGTTGAAGTCCGGCCCGAAGAAAGTCTCCCCGGTGGTCGTCCTGGGGGTGCCGCCCGCGGACCCGCCGCCGCCGCCGCCGCCGCCGCCGGAGGCCGGTCCGGCGGCGCTGTTCGGTGCCGGGGTGCCGGGGGTGTCGGCGTCGGAGCCCATGGCCACGGGGGTGCCGGCTTCGGAGGAGGGGATCTGCAACCCCTTCTGCCGCTTCTTGCGGTAGCTCTGCACGAAGGCCTGGGATGAAGAGCAGGATGTGAAAACACTTTGCTGATAAATTAGTTTCTATTTCGCGCGCACCTGTGGCGAGGTGGGCAGGGACGGCAGCTTCCCGGTCGACTCCCCCGGCCTGTACTCTGGCAGTGAGGAAAACTTCGCTTCAAAGTTGACCTTCTGCAACACCTCCTCCATCCCGTCCTCCTTCACAGACTTGCGAAAGACTTTGGCTCCTGCCGCGCCACCGGACTTGGGGGAGGGCAGAGGCGACACGGCGGAGGCGTCAGGGGACGGAAGCGAAGACCCCTATGTTTCAAAACATTGTGATACAAAACTTTTCAAACTGAACCATTGCCTTGAATTGTACCTGCTGGCTGCCTCCGCTCTTCCTCTGGGCCGGAGTGGGTCCGAGGACGAACTTCTTCTCCCCGCCGCCGCCGCCGCCGCCGCCGTCCGCCTCTCTCCTTGGCAGCGCCGGCACCAGGTAGTGCAGCGGCGTCACCCCTGGGCTGCCGGGCGAGAGCTGCTCGGAGGTCACCACGCCGACGACGGCGCGAGGGGACTTGGCGGCGGCGGCGGCGGCGGCAGGTGGATCGGAGACGGGTTTCGCCGCCTCGTCCGCCGCGGGAGGGTGGCCGTTCACCGCGATCGAGGGGCGCTGCTGCAGTTGCTGTTGTTGCTGTCGCTGCTGCTGCCTCTGCTGCTGCTGCTGCGGGAACGCGTTCCAGTTGTCCCCGCTGGCGCAGCTCCCTGCCCCGTCGTCCTCCAGGTCAGTGTCGGCGTCTGACACTTTCTCGCGGCACCGCAGGTCGCCGCCGTCCGAGCTCTCGCCTCCGCCTGAGGGATGGTGGGCGCGCTTCTGTTGCTGCTGCTGTTGTTGTTGCAACTGCTTGCGCTTCTCCTTGGAGCACCACCGCCACTCGGGATGGGCTTTGAAGTGGGCTTCCTTCACCTGAAAATCAGACGAACACAACCTAAATACAAACGGCCACTTTCACAAATGGATAGTCTCTCTTTTCTCACCTGGTTAGCCAGGTCGTGGTATTTCTGCTTTTCCTCCGCTCCCAGCGAGTACCACCACTCCCCCAGTATCTTTGACACCGTCCTGTTGTCCTGGTTGGGGTGCTTCTGGTGCACCAGCGGGCGGTGGCGCTTGCTGAAGATCATGAAGGCGTTCATTGGGCGGCGGATTCGGCCGGGGCCGCCGGGGCTCTTGCCGCCTAGAAAGAAAATGGAATGACGTATGTTCGAGTTTCAAAAGAATATAAAATATAAAAAGAGTTATGAAAAGGTGCCAAATCTGGACGAGATCATTTACCTGGCGTTCTGGGACTGTCCAGCGAACCCTCCTCGTCCGTCAGAGAGTAATCGCTGAGGTGGTCCAGGTCGTGGAGGCCGCCGTTTGCGTCCGTCGGAGGCTTCTCTCCCGCTCCGTTGTTGTTTTCAGGGGCGTGACGTTCGGATCCGCCGTTTTTGTCCTTGTTCGGGCCCTGCCCTCTATCCACACCGGGGGAGCGAAGGCCTCCCCCTCCCCCACCTCTCCTAGGGCCTGAGCCGCCGCCTCCACCCCCACCTCCACCCCCACCTCCACCTCCGCCACCGCCTCCTCCTCCTCTGCCGCTATTTCCGCCGCCCTCGCGAGCTTCGGCTGGCAGGAAGGGGACCAAGGAGTGCCAGGGGTAGACTGCGGCACCGCCACCTCCGTTCACAGTAGGAGGCATGCCTGAAATTAATACAAACGAGTTTATAATCAACAGTCACATGATGACAAGAATGAAAAAAAGTTTAACCTGGCTATCGCCAAGAGCAAACTACTGACTCAGTCTTACCTGGCGAGTTCAACTGCCCGTTGGTCCTTCCATTGGTGCTAACTATGACCGTGGCCTCTCTGTCCAGCCCGCCCGCGCCGGCGGAGGCAGAGGCGGAGGTCACCACGGTGACCCCGCTAAGACCTCCGGACGAGGATGGCAGCACCCGCTGGTGGAGGTGCTGCTGCTGTTGCTGCTGCTGTCCGCTGGTGCTGTAAGACTGGACGGAGGGTGACGCAGCTGCTGCCGGGGCCACGGTCAAGACCGGCAGCAGCTGCATCGGGTTTGGGTGAACGGGCGCGCTGCTGTTGTTGGGGTTGTTGGCGCCGCCGTTCGCCAGGACGAGGACCTGCGGCGGCGGGCCCGTCTGGAGCGGCATCGGATGCTGCCCGGAGGAAGGGTCGCCCTTGCTGATGGTGACGGTCCCCGGCGGAGCGGCCGCCTTGAGCAACACTGGTCCGCCGCCCCCGCCGCCGCCGGACGCCACCACGGCGATCCTCTGCGGTTCGCCCAGACCTGGGGGGCCGCGGGACCCGCCGGGATCGGGGATGTGTATGGAGATGGGCTCCTTCACAGAGGCGGGTACCGAGGAGGATTCCGACTTTGGGATGACGTAGTAGACCGTGCCACTGCCCCCTCCGCCGTTGTTGGTCACCTGTGGCGGCTGAGGCTGTTGCGGCGGCTGGTCGCCGCGGGCGGCGGATAATACTGTGATCTGTTGTGGCTGAGGCGGCTGCCCGCCCACCGTAACCACGGTCCCCGGCCGCTGCTGCACCGCCACCACCTGCGGCTGGGGCATGGCCGTCGCAGAGGCCAGGGTGGCGACGGTGCGGACCACCTGCTGCGGCTGCGGAGGCTGCCCCTGGCTGTTGGGGACCACTATTATTTGCTGCTGCTGCTGCTGCTGTTGCGGGGAGGCGATCTTGTAAATCCCAGCCACTGACGTTGGCCCGGCGTGGGTGACGGTCGCCGCCGGACGCACCAGCTCCGGCCTTATTACCCCTCCCGCCATCGGTTTGGTGACGAACCTGGGCGTTGGTATTGGCGACCCGCCGGAGGGGATTCCGCCGCGAAGGGCGGAGGGAGGCGTCGGGTGGTGGTGCGGAGCGGCGGCGATGGGCATGAAGACGTTGTGCCTCGAACCCACTGTCTTTGGGGACTGCATGACCACCCTCGGCGAGGAGCCGGTGCTTCCACCGCTGCCCCCGGTCGGAGGAGTGGCGGGGGAGAAGATGGGAGTGCCTGAAGCGGAGCGGGTGGAGCCGCCAGAGCCGTGGTTGCCGAGAGAGACGAGCATGCTGGCTGCCTCCATCTTGGCAGCGTCGCTGCCGTCGTCACCGTGTCCGGACGACGAAGCGGCGGCGGCCGCGGCCGCTGCCGCAGCTGCCGCAACCTGCTGCTGTTGGTGCTGCTGCTGTTTAAGCATGATCTGTGAGCCTTTCCTGAGGTAGGCGCTTCCAAGTCCCGCCGCGAACGGGTGAGCGTGCCCTGCCGCCGCGGCCGCCGCCACCGACGCCGGTGACGCCAGGAAGGCCTTCCCCTTGAGGCTGAGGTGCCGGGAGCAGTAGCCGCGGCGCTGGGACTCCTTGGAGCAGCCCTCCTTCGAGCAGAGTCGCCGCCACTGCTTCCCGTTGAACTTCTTGCGGATCCCGTTGGGCGTGGAGACCACGTCGCCTTTCTTGTACTTGTGCGGCGTTCCCGGCGGCAGAGAGCGCGGGCTGACCGGAGTGGAGCGCGGCCGGCCGCCGGGTCCAACGGCGCCGGAGCCTCCGCCGCTGCCCCCGGCCATCATCATGGCCGGGTCTATGCTGGAGGTGCTGGCGCGACTGGCGGAGGTGGCGGGGCGGGGCTTCTGCTGCGCCGCCATGGCTGCGGCCGCGGCCGCGGCCGCCGCTACTGCCGCAGATCCTGCTACCCCAGGAGGTGGGACGTGCCCCATGGCTGCCGTCGGGGTGTGAGACACTCCGGCGGTGGGGGTGGCTCCCTCCGAAGCGGCCCCCGGCCCGGCACTGGGAGCGCCCCGGTGAAACCCGACCGCGGAGGAGGAGCCCTGCTGCAGCGCGCCCGGGGTGAGGGAGATGGACCTGCCCGGGGTGAGCGGGCCGGACTCGGCCCCGACGAAGGAGATGTCCTCCTTCTTGAGGTCGTCGTCGCTCTCGTCCAGCTCGTAGCTGTGTCCCCCGTGTCCGCCCCCGCCGGAGGAGGAGCCCTGCTGATAGGGCGCCGGCTGCTGGGCGGAGAAGTCGGGGTGGTTGATCTCCTCCCACCATGGCGGCACCAGGAGTCGGACCTGCGCCCTCTTGACCCACCGCTGCAGGGCCTTGGGATCCTTCTCCTCTGCCGCCCTCGCCGCGGCGGCGGCGGCGGCCGAGCTCCCCTCCTCGTGGGTGAGCTTCACCAGGAACTGGGTGGGAGGCGACGGTGACACCTCGTAGACGACCGCGTCCACGTAGACGTTTGCGCTGCTGCGGCCGTGGTTGCGGAGGAGTGGGTCGGAGGGCTCCAGGCGGACGGCCACCTTGCTGCCGGGCAAGACCTGGATAGAGACAAGGAAGAATAGATCATTCATTGGTGCATTTCATTTTGTGAATGAAATTGTAAGCCCATAAGTCATGATCACGTGCAACTTTTATGTGAATTTTTGTGCTAAGTGGTAGTTAGAGCAGTGTTGTAGCTAACAAAGTATAATTTGAACTATTATGGCCGTCTAAAACACGAATAATACGGGGAAAGAAAACGTCAACGTTTGGGAAAAAAATTAAGCAACGATCAGTCCAAGTAAAAAATGTCTATCTCCAACTTACGTCGGAGTTTAATTTTTCGCCGCCGGCTGCTCGGCGACAATGACAGTACTACGGCTTCTTATCAGTCGCGTTCAGGGAGGACGGCCGTCCCGGCCCTACTCGAGATAGAATACACGGAGGAGAGCAGCCAGGTCACTCTGACCTCAGTCGAAGACGGGACGACGGAAGACCGACTTGAACTCGAGATGGAGAACGACTACGCGTCCATGCTGAAGGGCCTCCGCGCCTCCTTCGGCTCCGGCCGCACCAAGACGCTGGAGTGGCGCGTGCGCCAGCTGCAGGGCCTCATCCGGATGTACGACGAGAACACCTCCGCCTTCGTGATGGCCCTGCACAAGGACCTGCGCAAGCCGCGCATGGAGGCCCTGGGGTCGGAGGTGGACTTCCTCAAGAACGACGCCCTCTCCTGTCTGAGGGACATCAAGGAGTGGATGGCGCCGCGCCCGGCCAGGAAGAACACCGTCTCGCTCCTCGACAGGGTGGAGACGAGGCCGGAGCCCTACGGGGTGGCGCTCATCATCGGGGCGTGGAACTACCCGCTGCACCTGACGCTGGCGCCGCTCTCCGGGGCCATCGCCGCCGGCAACTGCGCCGTCGTCAAGCCGTCCGAGATCTCCCCGCACACGGCCAAGGCGGTGGAGGAGCTGCTGCCAAAGTACCTGGATCCACTGTGCTTCAAGGTGAGCCAATATGGGGTGAAATATTCTTGAAAACTTTTTTTCACTCTAGAATTTGTCCAGGTGGTGAACGGCGGCGTGCCCGAGACGACCGAGCTGTTGAAGCAGCGCTTCGACTACATCTTCTACACCGGGAGCACCGGCGTGGGCAAGATCATCGCCAAGGCGGCGGCCGTCCACCTCACCCCGTGCACCCTGGAGCTGGGAGGGAAGAGCCCTGTCTACGTCAGCGACGGATGCCCGCAGATGGACATGGTCGCCAAGAGGCTGCTATGGGGCAAGTGCATCAACGCCGGACAGGTGAGAATTCAACATCGAACTATACAATTGTCCCCTCCTCATCCTTTTCAAGGAGTTGTTCGCAAATACTCAGCCAAATAGTGATGTAAAAACATGGTTCTTTGGTGATTTTCAGACTTGTATCGCTCCGGACTACGTTCTTTGCTCGAAAGCGACACAGGAGGTGCTGGTGTCCAAGGTCGAGGGGCTGCTAAAGGAGTGGTACGGACAGGACGCCAAGGAGTCCCCGGACCTCTGCAGGATCGTTTCAGAGAGGCACTTTGACAGGCTGACCAAGCTGCTCGAGACCTCCTCGGGCAAGGTTAGGATCGGTAAGCGGAGAAAAAGAAAGACTAACAAAGAACTTTTTAAAAAGTTTTTATATTTATCAAAAACAGGCGGGAAGACTGACAGGTCCAGCCTGTACATCGACCCCACCCTGATCACGGACGTGGACCCCTCGGACCCCATCATGCAGGAGGAGATCTTCGGTCCCATCCTGCCCTTCGTCACCGCCTCCTCCCCCGGCGAGGCCATCGGCTTCGTCAACGCGAGGGAGAAGCCCCTGGTGGTGTACCTCTTCACCGAGGACTCTTCGGTCAGGGAGAAGTTCGCCTCTGAGACGTCGAGCGGCGCGCTGGTCGTCAACGAGACAATGCTGCAGATGGGCGTCGAGTCCATCCCGTTCGGAGGGGTGGGAAGCTCGGGGATGGGGGCGTACCACGGAGAGGCAAGGCCCTCAAACACTTTCCCAAATTCGAGATAATAAGGAATAATTTCTCTTTTCTGTACAGTACTCCTTCAACACCTTCTCGCACATGAAGCCAGTGGTGGTCAAGGACCTGGCTTGGCTGGTAGAAACACTAGGAGCGATCAGGTATATTTCTATTGAAATGAAATTTGGACCAAGAAAAAGAGGATATGAAAATCCATCCCAGGTATCCTCCATACAAGGAGGCCAACATCAAGCTACTAAAGATGCTCTTGAAGAGCCGCTGGCTGCCTATGATGTCGGACTTCAAGACCGTGGTCAGCTTCCTGATCGGGATGGCATTCACCGGCGCCCTCTACAACATCTTCCAATGAGGACTTTTAAACTTTCGCAGCCTTCAATCAAGCCTCGTACTACGCCATTCTAAAAATGTCACCCCGTCAATCATTAATGGAGAAAGAAAGATAAGCAAAATTCGCAACATTGTCTCGCCGTCAAGGCTAGATAAATTTAAAAAAAAAAAAATTTCACCCCGTCAATTACTGATATGGAGAAAGTCAAACCAGCAAAATTCGCCACAATGTTTCGCCACCAAGGCCACGTCAAATGCCACGAGCAGTCGACTGCACAAAGTCTAGACGGTATATACCGCGCGTTTTTTTCCCTACCTGGTTGGTGGTGGGCACCGCGTCGCTTATGATGGTGTCAATCTCCTGCGGCGCCAGCACCTCGTGGTACACGAGCGGCTGGTCCTCCCCGTCGAAGAGCACGCTCACGCTGTAGCCCTCGTAGACGCCGCGGACGACGCCCGGGCAGAAGACGGAGGAGGGGCCGGAGGAGGAGGAGGAGCCGGTGGGCGGGGCCAGTCCGCCGCGGCGGGCCAGGACGCGGTGGCCGATCCAGTCGCGGAGGTCGAGGTCGAAGCGCTTTCGCTCGGCGGAGGCGCTGCGGCTGCTGCCGGGTCCGCCGTCGGGGGCATCCTTTGCCTGAGGAAAGAGCGCCATGTAGCTTTGACGTACGATAGGGTTTTTTCCAATTTGTTTTTGCTGCAGAAACTAGGACACATGTGGAAAACCGTCTGCTACAGCATCTTTACTACAAAACTCACCTCTCGAGCTGAAGGTGGAAGATGCTGGTGGTGAGGCGGTAGCTGGTGGTGGGGGTGTTGCGGGTGCGGCGAGCGGGTGGCCGCCGCGGCCGCCGAGGAGTCTCGGCGCGCATAATACGGACTGTGCTGCCGCGAGAGGTGTTGCTGTTGCTGTTGGTGGTACTTGAAGTAGGGATCCTGTTCCTGCTGTTGTGCCTGGTATCCATGCTGCGGGTTGGTATCGGTGTGGGAAAGGCGGCGGATCTGCACCGCGGGTTGGGGGTCGTGTTCCCTCGGCGGAGAGGCGGGGACAGCAGCCGCAGCCGCCGCCCTCACATCCTCCGCTGAAGCCCTTCCCGATGAGGACCTCCCCCTCTCCGTCCTCGGCCTCGACAAGTCGACTGCGCCCTCGGTGGGGGCGACGGCGGAGGTGTCGGCCTCCTGGCCGTTGCCGCCGCCGCTGTCCCCGTTGCCGTTGCCGGCGGCGGCGGCGGCACTGGCGGCGGCGGCCGAGGTGGCCCCAAAGTTTTCGTACTCCGAGGCGGTGAACTTCCTCTTCTTGGGCAACATGTTCCCGCGGAGTGAGAGCGAGCGTGACCTCACTCCTTGCTCCTCCGCTCTTTCCCCATTACTTCATCCCCCACTCCCTTTCCCGGGCGATGAGGGCATCGCAGGACTTTCCAGGAAATGCTCCCCCCCTGAGCGAGGTCACTCTTTCATCCAAGGCTGCGGCGTCGACGTCACCGCCGCCGCCGCCGCCGCCGCCGCGGACAAGACGACGGCGACGGAGGAAGTGTTGGAACGCGGCCAGCAGATCAGGGGGAAGGGACACGCACGCAGGCACAGTACAGCGCAGAGGCCTCTGTCCTCCTCTGCGTAGTTGCTGTCTGAGGAGGCCGCCGAGGCTGTTGCTGTTGTTGTAGACGAGGGCGAGGCTGTTGTCCACGTCCACGTCGTTGCCGATGTCCCTCTCCTCCTCCTTCCACTTGCCTTCTTTTCTTTCTTGTTCCCTCGGTAACAGCGTTCGTTCGTTCCAACTCCAACAGCAGCTCTTTCTCTTTTCTTTCTCCTCTTTCTCTCTCTGAGTCTCTCTCTCTTTCCCTTTTACTATCAGGTGCGCAGAGATGCCAAATGGGGTCATTGCCATAGAGGATAAAAAAACCTCATTTCTTCGTACCGGTATCTGGCGTATCTCTCTTCTAATATCGTGCTCTCCTCATTACTGCTTCTCATTTTTCCGTGGTCTACAAAATTTCCGATGTTCTGCTGGATCACACAACTTTTTAATGGTGATCCAGGTAACCAGGTTGCTCCTCGGTTGCTGTTCTGCTGCTGCTGTACCTTGCCATTTTGTTGACGACTGCTCTGCTGGTGTTTCTGTCCAGTGCTTATGCTGTTGATGGTCTTCCCAATGTTGCTGCTGTTGCATTAGGTCCTGCTAGAGTGGTATTGGCCCTGACCCTGACCACTCGATACTCTGCTTTTTAGACTTCACTTTTGGTTTTATCTGTTCGAAGTGTAATTGCAAAACGAGTAGCTTCATTGCATTTGATACTTATAAGAACCATATTTCTCTCTGGATTTATCAATAAAACAATGTGTCTTTCCAACCGGATTAGTTTTCGATTTGGCTTTTCAAAGCGTCCGCCTGCCAACTCTGTTTGCGGGAAATTTTGTGAGAGAGCGAATGAGGAAGGAGGCGGGGAGAAGAGGGGAGTGCAGGCAGCAGCCACTTCAATGAGAGTTTCGGGGGGAGGAAAGGGTGGGCTCCTCCTCCTCTTCCTCCTCCTCCTCTTTCGCCTCCTCTTTCTCCGCCCAGCAACCAGGGGAAGAAAGGAAAGAAAGAGGAAATGGAGAAAGAGGAAGGAAGGAGGAGGAGGGCGGGGGGCGCGTGTGAACGGACGATGGCGATGGGGGCACCAACCCACACTGTCTGGAAAAGGAGTGCGTAGCTCTCCTCCTCCTCCCCCTTGTCCGCGGCGGCGGCCTCAGCGGCCTCCGCCTCCGCCGTCCGCCGCCGCAGAGTTGTCGTCGTAATACACATGCGCGGCCGAAAGATGGAGAAAGGAGTGTGGAAAGGCGTGGAGTGGAGTAGCGAAAGCGTACTACACGCCACTCTCCTTCCCCCTGACAAGAGGGGATAACTTTCCGCCCCTACTTTCCCCTCCACTCCCAAGCTCCCCCCCTCCCCGCTCCCCTCTTCCCCCTTCGTCAGAAGTGGGCGTGCTACGAATGGCGCCAGGGGCGAATTTTTTCCCCGCTCTCCTCCTCTTCTATTCTCTTTTTCCTTCGACCGATGTCCCACGGGACTTCCTTTGCCACCGAGGAGGAGGGAAAAGGGCCCTCCGTGCATGCCTGCAGGATAAGGGCAGTAATATTTCTTTCCCCCCCTCCTCGTTCCCGAATGGAGCTTCTACTCCTCCCTCCTCCCGAAAGACGAGGGGACTGACAGACAGGGGAACGAGGAGGAAGGAAAGGGGCCTCCGAATTGGAAGTGGGGCCCCTCCCCTCCCTCGGTTGTAGGAAGACAAAGAAGGAAGGGACCGTCGCCGAGCGCACGTCCCATTACCATAATAAATACGAATTATTTCTACCTTCTTCGCTTTCCATCCTCCATCCTCTACCTACAGTGCAATAATAGAACTTTCGCCGAATGCGTTCACGCGGCGATGGCGCCAAAAAAATCCTTTTTTCCCCTTGGGTCATTCAAGAAACTGTCTGCTTTGCCCTCTTCTTTTCCCCTTGCGTTGTGTTGTGTCTTTTCCCCCCGATATTCCCCGGAAATGCCTGACTTGTGTTGCGGCGGAGGAGGAGGAGGAGGAAGGAGTCGACGGACGCCAAGAAAAGAAAGTAGAGGCCGGAGCCAAGAAGAAGAAGGGATGAAGACAACTTCCCCCGCCCTTTCCATCGTCGCC
>JAAUYJ010145610.1_pt1 | contig 10501 bp, 8 predicted proteins | sample 7278031 | NCBI WGS metagenome assembly JAAUYJ01 (sample SAMN14350222, study PRJNA611818) | marine sediment metagenome | isolation source: surface marine sediment (1.8m) | place: French Polynesia: Moorea | collected 2018-08 | reverse complement strand
CCCACTTGGAATTGCCACAGTTGGCGGGGGATGAGGTGGCTGATTGTTTCTGCTTTCGCCTTTTGATTCTGCCTCTGTACTTTCATGTACGACTAGAGGATCTTGGGGCTTTTTTCTCTTTTTTCTCTTTTTGTTTGGGCACTTGATCCTTATGTGTCCAAACTCTCCACACTTTTTGCATTGAACGTTTGGACAATTTTTGGTGTCATGATCGGTACGACGACAAATGAAGCAACTGCTTGATGGTGAAGCTGCAACGTTAGTTGCTCTTTCTCCTCCTGGTAAAAGGGATTCTTTATTTCCCCTTGTTAATGATGTTGCAACAGCTGCTGATGTGGTTGCTGCAGTTGCATTTACAGTTGCTGTTGCTGTTGTTGCTGCAGATAAAGATGATGGTGTTGCTACACTTGCTGATGCAGTTGCTGCAGTTGCTATTGTTGCTGAAGAAATTGATGTTGTTACAGAAGATGTTGCTGTTGTTGCTGATGTGTTTGCTTCCGTCGAGGAGGATCCAGCGGACGTTGTGGAGGGAGGAAGAATTTCTTTCTTCACGGAGAAGGACGGTGCTGGTTCTTTAGGACAAGAGCCAGCTTGAGAAGGAGCACAAAGAGCTGGGGTCTTGTTTGTTGCAGGACCACTTCCGTTACTTTTTGAACTATCATCTTCCACCTTAATCTCTCTTTTGGGTTTGATATCAGGTTTTTCCTCTTTCACATCTTCTTGCGCGGAGAGTAGGAGGAGCATGTCGCCTTTCGCATCATCACTGTCCATCACGGCAGGAGCGCCACAATTCCTCTCAAGGAACTCGATCGCCCTCCTCCTGGTGACGAGGTCCGGCCTCACGTTCACTCCGCGCTGCCCTTCGCGGCCTCCGTTGCATTCAGGCGCCCAGCAGGCGTGCTCCGGGAAGGCGGCCGCCTCCCCGGAGGCGCACCCCTCGCAGGCCAGCGCGCCGCAGCACGACGTGGACACCGCCTTTAGCAGGAGGGAGCCGCATATCGGGCACTCCAAGTGGGGAGGGGGAGGCCTGTCCTTGTTCGATTTTGACATATCTAAAAGGTTTTCGTATGCCATCAATTAGGTATTACGTTTCTCATTTTTTGTCCAGCTTGATGCTACTTACTGCTTGCCTCGCTTGGAGCGCATCACCACAGGGGCGAATGCGCAATTTCTCTCTCATTCTCCGTAGCTTCAAACTAGAGTGCTCTTTCATCCCTCATAAGCGAAGTGAAGCACAATTGTTTGGCAACAGGTAGTGGTGGAAGCTACACTTATATTCTCTTTCTGACTTTACCATCTGCTTCTGCTGGCAAAAGCGAAGCAGGAAGACGTTTCCCCCTTACCACCTACACAGTACCTGATTTCTTCTTTTCATCTAAGCCCTCCAGTGAGGGACATCAGGTTTTGGCAGCAACAAGTGATTCTGTTGGGGTATCCTTTTCCTTCTCGGGTAGACGGCAGTCTCAGCAGCCAGAGCAGCAGGCCAGCAGCAGCCTACTAGAAGGAAAAGTAGGCAATAATCTACGCACATTTACCTCTTCTACGTTATGCCCATCTTGTACACTTCCCTTGTATCGGTAAACTCGATGACAATTCTTTAAAACAGGTTTTCCTCTATGTTCAGTACGTACAGTAATTGCCGTAACAGAAAATATTTGGACTGTGTTCGCTCCAGCGTTGATCGGTGGTGTGCTCCAGCGAATAGATCCCCGGCTACCAGCTCTGGCTGGACTGACTGTGCAGCAGGGTGAAGGCATAAGGATTCAAGAATACCGGATCGGCCGTGGTACAAAGCGAGACCCTCCCCCCCCCAAAAAAAGGCACTACAAAAGTGGTCAAAATTGGACTTTATTATTATTATCCGGATTTAGGAACTTGATACCCCTTTTCCTGCGAAAACGACGAGCGGCAGAGAAACGGAGATTTTACAACCGAAAAATGCTCTCTGACAATGCATTTTTTGTTTCTTCACAGCAACTAGGATCACGCTCTTCTTGCGGACATGGAGGGGAGGGGGAAGTCTGAGTGAGTTTTCCGCACTTGGTGAGAAAACTTTGACATGTGGTCTCCATTGAGACAATGAGGGATGTATCAGGGCCACGAGTGTCTTGGTGGACATAAGAAAATACTGTACAATGCACAATCCAGTAAAAGATACGTGTTCGCAATGTTGAAACGAGGTAACCTGAAAAAAGTGGTATTGGCGTGTTCTCGCATTTGAAGAGGGATTCTTCCAATCGTTTCCCTCTTTCGTCGTTTCACTGGCAGTGACTGAGCTCTGCTACTGGTACGTTACGTCATATGTTGAGCAGTTTGGTAAATCAGCCCCAAAACTGTATCCTAAGCACGGTACAAGTCTCCTTTCAATCTTCTACTTGTACTCCAGCTTCTGTTTGTGGTAGAACAGAAGGTAACCTTCGCTGTCGAGCACCTCCTGAATCGTGGTGGGAGCAACCTGGAAAGAGAAAAACACATTTGATGAATATAGACAAGAATTCATTTGGTTTCACAGCTGTATTCACCTGGTGATCGTTGCACCTGAACCACTTGTCCCGGTGCTGCCTGACGTAGGAGGTGTAGTGCCCGGCCTCTATGTTGCCGATGTGGTTGATGACGGCGAACAGCGTGTACATGTTGTTTCGCACGGGGCTCTCGTACTCGCCCGTCGTCGCCGACTGGCCCTCGTTGTTGTTGTTCCGTATGTGGGAGACGAAGGGAGTCATGTCTAGGAACTCTGGGAAGGCGATCCGTGTGGAGATCTTCTTGTGGAAGCGCGAGGAGTGCTCGAACCGCTTGAGGTGGAAGCTGGCCACCAGCGGGAGCTTCTTCATGGTGAGCTGCTTGGTGGACTCCTGGTAGGACTTACAGATGGAGCAGCGGATCTTGGCAGCCGAGCCGAGGTGCTCGGCGCGGGTGAATCGCTCCAGGCAGTTCTGCAGCGAGACAGGGTGTCCGGCGGCATTTCCCGCGTGGCCATGGCCGCCAGCACCAGCCAGCTTGCCCGCGGTCAGCCCTCCGGCCGGCAGGTCCAGGGATATGTCCCAGAAGGGGTCGATGGTGGTGGAGACGTTCTTGCAGTTCTGGCATACGACGTCCGACTGCAGCTTGCCGGTGAAGACCGTGTCGACGATGCAGTCGCAGGTGGACAGGTTGACCTGGGTGCGGTGGATTAGGTGGCGGTGGAGCAGGTCCAGCGTGGCGATGAAGAACTCGTGGGCGTCCTGCTGCTCGTAGCCCGCCAGGTGGTGGGCATGGGTCCACGTCATGTGCAGCAGGACGTGAGGTACCAGCGGAGTCTTGGCGCCAGAGTAGAACTCCTGCACATAAAAGTTTAAAAAATGAGATGCTGACTCGTCACAGTAGAAAATCACGAGTGTGTACTAAATTTACCTGGAAGAGCCTGGACATTTCGCACACGATGCACTGCTCAGGGCCGTCCTCCAACATACAAATGTGTCGGTCCGACAGGAAATAATCCCTCAGCAGTGGAGTGTGAATGAGAGACTGCACGATGCAGCTCATGAAGCAGGTGTTGCCCAGGTTAACCAGGCCTCTGAGCCCTATCGTGGAGGAGGAGCTCAGGCTCTTTCGCTTACGATGTCGACGCAAGAGGGCGACCTGGAGGAACGGACACGGATAATCATGAAACTGAACATGTAGCATGTGGGTAGACAGGAGATAAAAATAGTCTGGGAAGCCTAATTCAAGGAACAAAAGTCAATATCTCAAAAATACACCTAGCAGCAGCTACGAGGCGATTCCTATATCGCAACAATGCTGACCTCATCTGGCGATGGCCTCCATGCCAAAGGCGGCACGTTGCCCATTCCCAGCGACTTTGAAGACTTCCTAAGGCACTTCTCCGCCACCTGGTCTAGCTCGGGGTCGTACACGAAGTCGCCGCAGGAGGAGCAGTGCACGTTGCCAAGAGTCGTCTCCACGGACAGAAGGTGGCCCCTGGGAATGGCAAAGATGAAATTGAATTGGGACAAAGAAAAAGACGACTTGTACGCACTTTTCTTTGTGCCTGTGCTTGGCCCAGCATGCAGGGAAGCAGGCGAAGTGGATGCAGTGCAGACACACGTGCAGGCGCCCCTCCACCGCGCCGCAGTGGTGGCACGCCAGGGCCTGGGCGCGGCTGGCGCGGCCGGACGCCGTCGTGGGCGCCACCAGGGAGCGCAGCACGTTGGCGTAAAGGGCGGCGCCGGGGCTGGGCGCGCCGGCCACGCCCGAGGGGGCCGCCGGGTGCGCCGGCGCGGACACCTTGAAGGCCTGGAGGTGGGCGCAAGAGCCCAGGGGGACGCCGGCGCTCATGGCGGGTCTCCTTTGGGGAACTGACTTTGGGAAACCCAGCCGTAATAAGGAGGCTAACCTGCAGGCTGTGAGCCGGGCTGACCTCGATTTTTTTTGTCTTTATCTTATGATCCTCCGTGCCTTTACTCCTTTACTGAAAATCAGACAAAAAGCCAAAGCGGAGGAGGAGAAGGAAGAGAAAGGGGAAGAGGAGGAGTCGCCGCCGGCACAGGGCCAACACACACACACACACAGGCAAAAGTCCACTCCTAGAAAAGGAACGGGAAGACGAGACAGAAAAAGAGAGTAAAAACATATGAAATGCTGCAGCAATTTGAGTAAGTTACAGAAATGATTTTGGCAAATTTAGATTTGAGTGCAAACTCAGAAATAGAGTTTAAATGTATCTAATTTTTCCAAAAAATGCCGTGATTTTCCGAGGTCTTCTCGCTCCTCTTGCCTCCTGCCCAAGAGTGAAAAGGCGACTTCTGTAACATGGAAGTCTGTAACTTCCCCCCTTCCTCCCCGCTGGCGCAGCAGCCACAAGAGGAGGAGCGAGCTCTTCCTATATCCTAGGAGCGAGCCAATGGAGCGAGCCTCAACTGCGTCTTTCTGCCTCGGCTAGGATAAACTGCAGAAAAGAAAACGAGGATTCGGTTCGGTTCATTTGTGGATTCATCATTATATCTTATCTGCAAAGGGATCACGTTTGATAGGAAAAACACCGCACCGTTACGGGAAAGAACTGCGTAATAATTGCTTTTAGGAACTCTCTCCGGACGACGCCTTGGTCTCCTACCGTAGGATGTTTTAATTTTTCCAGCTCGAGCTTTGTTCGCGCCCATCCCTGCACTTTGGCACTTGACCTGGTCGGAGTGGGACGGCCACAGGCCCCCGCACCCAAAGGAGCGAGGCCGCCACGACCCCGACACACCCCGAGGATACACACCCGGGGGACACCAACCGGCCCTTCAAATTGAGCGTGTTCTCCCACTTCCCCCTGCCTGGCCATGGCCGAGGAGGCCCTCCTCGGGGTGCCCACCCGCGCCCTCGACATCCTGCTGCGCCTCCCCCCGCTCTACCTCATGGACAGCATACTCATGCAGGAGATGGCGCTCTCGGTCAACCTTTTCGGCGGCGCTGACCCCGACCTGGCCTCGGCCACGCTCACCACCGGAGAGGGGCACAAGGTCAGGATCACGGAGGCCGCGCACGGCGCCAACCTGTCGGCTAGTCTGGAGGCGGCCGAGGCCGAGGCCGCCGCCCACGCCTCCGCCAGCGGGGAGCCCGTGGACCCCCACGCCGCCTGGGCAGAGGTGTACGCCAAGATCTACGGGGGCAGCGCCGACGCCGCCGTCCTTCCTTACTACCTCCTCAACCTGGCCCTGGGGGCGGCGCTATACGCGGCGGCCTCCTTCGTGCTGACGCTGTCTCTCCGCCAGCTGCTTGTCTTCTACGCCTACCTGGCGGCCTTCCTGTGCCTGCCGCTCTCCTACTTCAGCCACGGCATCATGACGGAGACTCTGGGCCAGTTGTCGGCCATGACGCAGCAGGCCGTCGACGTCGGCCAGCCAGTGGGAGATCCAGCCAACGCGGAGTGGTTCCTGCACAGGATTCTCTTCTCCTCGTCCCTCTTCTCTGAGCTGGCCCTGGACACCAGGGCCATCCTGGCCAACTACCTGGTGCAGACGGCGCTCGGCCTGGTGCTGGCCTCCGTCCTGAGGCTCCACTTCGACAACAAGGACCTCCTCACCAAGGTGGTTACTCTCTCCTTGGTGTCCCCCAACGTCCTTGCCGTCATCAACGCCCCCGTGCCCTTGGTGGAGCTGGCCGCCTTCCTCAGCCTGGTCCTCCCCTTGATGCTGACTGCCATGGCCACCTACTCGGTAGCCGGGCGCACCTTCCACGCCGTCGTGGCCACCATCAAGAGGAAGAAGCAGTTCGTCGTCAACTTCGGTCTCAACGTCTTCCTGGAGGCGGAGTGGACCAGGCTGAGGGTGCCCGCCTTGCTGAGGACGTTCTGGCTGTCGCGCATCGGCCTGCATCTGCTCACGGAAGGCCTAGCCTTTTACCAGGTAAGAAAAAATAACTGCGAATTGTATCCCGAACCATGTTTCAAATAGGTGATGTACCGGTACTTAATTTATTTCAGATGCCCCTGCCCGCCGCTCTCCCAGCCATGAACGTCGTTGCACGTGAGGCTGGGAATCTAGCCCAAAGATTGGTGACCCGCGGTGCGGAGACCATCATCGCCGTCCTGGGGATGACGAGCGTCGTGAGCAGCATCTGCTACTACATCGGCACCTTCTTCAGTGCGGTGCTGGCGGCCAACAGCGACGCAGAGGACCAGGACGAGAAATCAGTGGCCTCCATCTCAGCCATACTGTTTTTCGTCCTGGCTCTCCAGACTGGCCTGACGAGTTTGGAGCCAGAGAAGAGGTAAATTATAAGATGAAATACATGGCTGAATGCAAAATATACGGTAATTTCTTTCTTTGCCGCAGGTTTGCCCGGTTGTGCAAGAACTTGTGCTTGTTGCTTACGGCACTCTTCCACTCTATCCACAACATGGTGGTCCCAGTCCTCATGAGCCTCAGCGCCAGCCACAACTACAACAGTAGAAGGCACATCCGTGCGCTCCTCATCTGTGTCTTCCTCGTCCTCGCACCCATCGCCCTCCTGACATACCTGTGGCAGGCCTTCAATGTCGGAACATGGCTCCTGGCCGTCACTGCCTTCTGCATTGAGGTCATCGTTCAAGTCTTGGTAACTGTGTCGGTCTACCTGCTCTTTCTGTACGATCAGTACCTGAAGGTAAGTGCCGCAAAAAGTAAAACTGCGATTGAGACATCAATTTCATGTTTTTAAAGGACGGTATGTGGGAATCACTTGATGACGCCGTCTACTACGTGAAGGCGACGGGCAGCTCCGTGGAGTTTTGCTTTGCTGTGTTCCTCTTTTTCAACGGGGGTTGGATCCTCGTCTTCGAGTCCGGCGGCACCATCAGGGCCGTCATGATGTTGATCCACGCTTATTGCAACATATGGTGAGCCGTCTCCGCTTTTTGCCGCTCTCTGGATTCTTTTTATTGACCCTTGCTCTCTTCCTGTAGGCTGGAGGCCAAATCCGGTTGGAAGACCTTCATGAAGCGCCGAACTGCCGCCTCCAAAATCAACAGTCTGCCAGACGCATCGGAGGAGGAGCTCCAGCGGCACGACGACGTCTGCGCTATTTGCTACCAGGTCAGTGCTGGCACAGTTGTACATGTATCTACACAGTAGTGGTGGTGGAGCTGGTACTTCGTGCTGTACGTTCTCCGCAATCTTATTTACAGTACTATGGATGTTTGCTCAATTCTCCCTCCTTTCTCTTAGGAGATGACGTCTAGGGCCAAAGTGACACGGTGCCGCCACTACTTCCACGGCGTCTGCCTGCGAAAGTGGCTCTACGTTCAGGACTCTTGCCCGCTCTGCCACGGGGCGCTCTACAACAAGTCCTCTCTGGCCGGGGGAGGCAACGGAGCAGGCAACAACAACAACAACGAAGGAGAGGGAGCTGGGGCCGTCCCAGGCGAAGACGGCGAACGGCAGCTGCAGGACCAGCAGCTCCGCCAGGACGAGCACGACCAGCAGCAGCAGCAGTACCGACAGCAGCGCCGCGGGGCCGCGGACGGCGTCGACGACGAGGAAGACGAGGAGGACGGGGACTTCGCCGAGAGCGAGGTGGAGGAGGATATGATCGACAACGACGCCAGCGAGTCAGACGACAGCAGCAGCACCACCAGCAGCAGAAGCAGCGGAGGCGACACCAGCGACGACGGCGACAGCTCGGTCGGGGCGGACAGCTGCGCCTTGCCTTCCTCGGCTTCGTCGGCCTCGTTCGAGATGGTGGGGGGGTCGGCGTCGCCGGGTCCGACGAATCAGCAGCCGGAGGCGGGGGGAAGGGACGCCAACGCTGCTTCCGCCTCCCCATGTCTCGGCGACGATTCCGGGCGCGGCGCGGGAGGCGGAGGCGCCGCGAGATGGTGAGCTTCTTGCCAAGCTGCCTCGGAGTGTGCTATACAAAAATTCTCTCTCGTCCGTGATGCTGTCTGCCCCGAGGGGGCTAAGAGCCCTTCCTCACTGTTATACGGTGCCAGGTGCTGCGGGGGGTGGCTCTTTTTTGCCACCAAGTTGTGATTGCCTTTCATGTAACACAGAAGAATAGAAAACGAATATATGGTTTCATCCAGAATTTATAATAGACTGAATATCGCGTGAGCCTCTCGGAAAATATGTGATGCCTAGAAAAGAGTCAAAACGGAAAAGGGCAAGTGGAAGCAGAAACTCGCGTCATCACTGTACTAAATACAAGAATTCCGGCTTGTTTCGTACTGTATGGTCTTCCTTTAATAAATATAGCCCGAATATGAACACATTGCTGCCTTTTATTAATTCCTGGCGATTTCTGTACATGTTTACATTGTATGAACAGTGACAAGAGCTATTTGGACAATAGGATGCTTTTGTTTGTGGGCTTCTTTGCAAGAGGAGGGAAATTTTGTTGTATATGATATAGCGTCAAAAGCCTTTTTTGTCTGCAAATCTACCCCTCCAGACGAACACGATCCCGCCACCTATAGCTCTAAATACCAACAAAGTCGGAAAGTCCATTGTGTAAAATAGGTACGTAAGGAAGGGTGCAGAACAATTATGGCATACAAAGATATATTAATTCTAGATTTTTTTTCGCTCAGTAGTAGCCGGCCGGTCCCATGGGGTCCTCGTCTCCGATGACTGCCTTCCTGTAGATGACCCAGAAGAAGTCCACCAGGTAGAGGACCCCGGTAAGGATGGTCATGACCCCGAGCACCCCGGCGGCCACGTAGTCCCCGCGGCCCACTGTGATGTTGTTGGTGTTGGCGTTGTGCCAGGCGAAGCAGGTCATGCCTACGTGGGCGTGCAGGGGAGAAAAAGAGAGGGAAGAGAAGGAGATTACAAGTGTGCTCCGGTGGCAACCGAACGAACGCGTCATGTCACTGTCAGTAGAAAAGAAGCCCTAAGTACGTTACTGCAGACAGGCATTCCTCCGTTTTCCCCGAAACCTGCCGCACAATCAGGACAACGAGGATAACAAGGTTTTAAAAAAATATCGGGGACTTCGTTGCCCATCCTATCTCAGTACTCAACGCATGCACCCGGAAGGAGATCCACCCCTAATAATTAAGTTGGGGCGGGGCGGGGAAAGGGTTGGGGCTGCAATCAAGGATAATGGGGCGGGTAGGAAAGAAAAACAATGAAGCACAAAAAAGGCCATTGCCGCAATAAAGAGGCAGCGATCGTCGTACAATTGAGCGGAGTAAACAAGATCAAGCTCAGAAGTAGTGGTCGGAGACGTTGAATATCCTTTCGGAGCGATCGGGAGGCGGCGGTGGATGTTTCTGTTGACGCTGAGGCACGGGAGGCGGAGGGGAGGAGGAAGTGGACCGAGGGTGCCCAAAGTCTTCCACTACTACTACTCCACTTCCTTGAAAGCTCCCATCTTCTTCGTAGTCTCCGAGCAGTGCTTTACGGTAGAAGAGCCAAACGGTGTCGGCGAGGTAGAGGCAGCCGGTGAGAGCCGAGAGGACTCCGAGGAAGCCGGCGCTGACAAAGTCGGACCTCTTCAGACGGACGTTGTTGCGGTTAGCGTGGCGCCATGCGAAGCACGTCATCCCTTGTTCGGTTTAGGATCATCGAATAGATTCTCGCTTCATTTCCCGAAATTTGCTCAAAGTACAGTAATTTCCCGCACCAGACAAGAACATATCCTGACTAAATTAATTTGAATTCGAATCTCACCTCCCAAGGCGATGAGCGCGAAGGCGCCGGTGATGCTGAAGAGGACATCGAGGGAGGTGCGGTGGATTCGGTCGGTTCCCTCGACGGCGTAAGCCAGGAGGATCTGCAAAGTGGCAAAAAAACAGGATTATTATTTTCCCTTCCTTTGGAGAGAAGAAACCCCCTGTGTGCTGACTCACCAGCGGCGTAATAATGGTGTAAGCCATGAGTGCCCCTCCGATGATCTCCGTGTCTACCTCGGCCTCGTAGTTAGGGTCGCTCTGGTCCAGCTTCTCGTCCGACGCGCCGAACCATACCTGACAAAAAAACGTAAAAAAAGTTAAATATCACTACATTTTCCCACAAAAATATTTGAAAAATACCTGAGACCCGTCGTCCCCGATCCTGTG
>JAAUYJ010028689.1_pt1 | contig 10501 bp, 7 predicted proteins | sample 7278031 | NCBI WGS metagenome assembly JAAUYJ01 (sample SAMN14350222, study PRJNA611818) | marine sediment metagenome | isolation source: surface marine sediment (1.8m) | place: French Polynesia: Moorea | collected 2018-08 | reverse complement strand
ATGTCGCTGGAGTTGCCGATTTTAATAATGATGGAGTAGCAGACATTCTCTGGCGCAATGGAAATAATGGAAATAACCGGATTTGGTTTATGGATGATAACGGGAAAAGGAGCGCTCAAGCTAATCCCGGAAAATTAGGTAAAGCTTGGGATGTCGCCGGAGTAGACGACTTTAATGATGATGGACTAGCAGACATTCTCTGGCGTCATCGAAATGGAGCGAACCGGATTTGGTTCATGGATGATGACGGCACATTAGACAGTAGTGTTAATCCCGGAAATATAGGTAAAGCTTGGGATGTCGCCGCTTATGATGTCTAAAAAAAACTAGGGATTCGATCTACAGCGGTTTTCATTTCAGTAAACCACAGTAGGGACGTTCCATGGAACGTCCCTACAAGGTTTTGATTATGAAGATGTGGTTCATCAATCTGAAAAGTGCTTTAACTCAAGAAACCGGGTTTGTGGGAGAATATTTCACTATTGGAGATATCATCAAAACCCGGTTTCTCAGCCAGGGGTAATTAAGTCAAGAAACCGGGTTTGTGGGAGAATATTTCACTATTGGAGATATCATCAAAACCCGGTTTCTGCCTCATTAAATTACCCATACTCTTATTTTATTTAGACTAGATTCTAAGCATACTAAAAATTAACCCATTTCCGCTGTCATACTAATTACTGTTTCCACGGTTTTACCCGGTTCAGCAATTAATAAATGTTCCCCAGTATTCATAGCATTCCGAGGACCAGTCCAAGGTTCTAAACAATAAAAATCTTTTCCTTTGACAGTCCAAAAAACCAAAGTAGAGTAATTACTATCGAAATTTACAGTTAACTTCAAATTGCGAGTTTTATCAGTAACTACCGCCGACTGTTGCGACAAATTAACAAAAGCCCAATCAATTTCTTCAGTGTTAAAATCAAACTCCCCAGAAAAAGTATTAATAGTTGGGTCGCCTTTAACTTTATACTGATTTGAAGGTATATCTAACTCTAGTTGACTCTTATCCGTCACACTAAAATAAGGGTGAATACCCGTTGAAAATGGCATTGGTTTCTGAGATAAATTAGTGTGAGAATATCGCATCTCTAGAGTATTTCCCTTGAGAATATAGGTATAATTCAACTCAAAATTAAATGGATAAACTGCACGAGTTTGGTCGTTACTGCGAAGAGTAACTGTTATACTCGCTCCATCAGAAGTAGACTGTTGGGAAACTTCCCACGGTGAAGTACGAGCAAAACCATGTTGAGGAAGTTGATAAGTTTCTCCGTCTAGTGTATAAGTATCATCGGGCAAGTTACCACAGATGGGGAATAGTAGAGGTATCCCACCACGCACCGAGAGAGTGGGGTCTGCAAAACGTTCCTTATCCATGTAAAATATCTTTTGGTCTTGGATACGCCAGTCCGTAATAACGCCGCCTCTTTCAGGAACAACAACTACTAGAGACTGACTAGTTTCATCAGAAAGAATGTAGGGTTGATATGCTTTTTGTCCAGCCACAGACATAAATAATTTACCAAAAACGTCTCTCCTACGTTGGCATATTATTGACTACCACGTAGTTCATTCTGAGCAACATTTTTCTGAAAAATTAAGACCCCACTTTTAATTCAGTTACGCTTTTAGCTTTTTCCCCAGCAGAGAAACTGAAAATTTTAGATAATTTTGCTAATTATAAGAGAAACTCCTATGGTAGGGGATTAATATATTATCTACCACACTCAGATTTGTTGACTTTAATTAATAGACATTTGACTAGCGATCGCTTGACTTTTGTGGCCTACTTGATACGCTTTTTGATACGCATCTTTCTCCAACTCTGAAGGCCAGGCAGATAAATTGGACTTCTCCAGTATCTGTTTGTGGATGCTCAAACCGAGGTTTTGTTGATACGCTTTTTCATACGCATTTCCTACTCATTCTTCGTCCATTTCTGGTTAAATCAAACCCTGAAACATCGTAACTTCCTGGCTTTTTGTTAAAAGCGGGTAGGGGGAATCGAACCCCCATCATTAGCTTGGAAGGCTAAGGTTTTACCACTAAACTATACCCGCACTCATTTATTTAATATATCACAGTTTCTTAAAATTGCAAGTTGATCGGAAAAAAATATCTGGCTAATATTTGGGTTCTCCCCTATATCTATCCTAGTTATTTGTTCAAGTCATAGGCTTTCGACTGACGACAAAACCTAAAACCTCTTCATCTATACCTTTCAACTTCAAAGAGCCGTACTTTGTCAGCTCTTGATTATCCAAATATTCAGCGACAGTAGCCGATACTAAAATTGTATTTGGCTCTGCAGCTTCTTGCAAGCGGGAGGCAGTATTCACGGATGGCCCAATAGCTGTATAATCAGATCGTTCTGCACCACCAAACATCCCAACTACAGCACTACCCTGATGAATACCACAACGAAACCTCACAGGTGGGACTCCATTCTCTCCAATTAATCCTAACTTTTGCCAACGCTCATTTAACTTATCCAAGGCTGTCAACATGGCCCGCGCTGAAGCTACCGCCCTTCGCACTTGCTCTTGAGCGGTTAGCTCTTCTGGGGAGCCATAAATTGCCATAACTGCATCCCCCACAAACTTATCCACGGTTCCACCATTAGCAAAAATTGCCCGTGTCATTTCTCCTAAATACTCATTTAATAACTCAGCAATGCGGCGGGATTGCAAAGTATTAGACATCTGAGTAAAACCGACAATATCACTAAATAAAACTGTAACTAATCTTGGTTCAGGACGTAAATCTAAAGCCAAGTCTCCTTTTGCTGCTCGTCGTACCATTTCCGGTGGTAAAAAACGCCGTAAAACTGACTCGGTTAAATAAGAGTTTAACTTTTGTACTCGTCGCTCATTCTCTTTTAAAGCTAACAAATTTCGCACTTCTGCTAATAATTCTCTATCATTAAAAGGCTTTGATAAATAAGCATCGGCTCCTCTTTCTACTCCTTCGATTCTAGTATCTTCATCTGCTTTTGCTGTTAATAAAATAATTGGAGTTCCTCGCAAATCATCTGCTTCTCTAATCATTTGAATTAAGTCTATACCTGATACAATTGGCATCATCAAATCAGTGATAATCACATCAGGATGATGAACTTTTGCTGCCTCAAAACCATCCGCTCCATTCCTAGCTAATACCACATTCAACTTAGACTTCCGCATAATTCTGGAGACATAATTTCTTAAGTCTGGGTTGTCATCTACTACTAAAACAGTAGATTTTACTGCCAAATTTGTCTCAATTGTTTCTGGATTTTCTTGTTGATCTATTGCTTCTAATTCCTCCGCTTCTTGTAACTCTGCTTCTACATCTGCCAACTCAACTGCTAATTTAGAAGCATCAAATTCAGCAGGTATTTCTAACACTTGTTCTACAGGTAAATGAGTAGTTCCTGTCGGCAACCAAACTTTAAAAGTAGCACCTTGACCATAAGTAGATTCTATGGTTACTTGACCACCATGAAGTTCTACTAATTCTTTTACTAAAGATAAACCTAAACCACTTCCTTCATAAGAACGATTTGCTGAACCTTCTGCTTGTCGAAATCGTTCAAATAAAAAAGGAATTTGTTCTTGACTAATGCCAATTCCTGTGTCTTGAATTTTTAATAAACAATGTTGTCCTGCCGATTCAACTGAGATAGTAATAGTGCCTCCCTCTGGAGTAAACTTCATGGCATTTGATAGTAAGTTGTAGATAACTTTATCAAATCTTTCCACATCTAAGTAAACTAATGGGCAATTATCTTTAAATTCTGTAACTAAATTAAGTTGCTTTTTTTGACAGTAGGGGGCGAATGATTCGATAATATTATGACAGAAAGCAACCAAATCACAGGGACGAAAACAAGGCTGCATTCGTCCTGCATCAATTCTTTGTAAGTCTAATAATTGATTAACTAATCTTAACAGGCGACGGGCATTTCGCAGGGCGATCGATGCTTGGTCTAGTGGTAAATTTTGCTGGGAATTAGCTGCTTCCTCTAATAACCCAATCATTAAAGTTAGAGGAGTGCGAAACTCGTGGGAGATATTTTGGAAGAATTCGGTTTTGAGGCGATCAGATTCAATCAGTCTTTCTGATTGTTGTCTGGTAGTCTGATAAAGACGGGACTGTTGAACGGCGATCGCTGCTTGGGAAGCTACCGCCTCAGCTAGCTCAACTTCTGAAGCTTGCCATCGGCGTTGATAAGAGTTTTGGCGCAGAGAAATACTACCAATAATCTTACCATCAACAATTAGGGGTACTAACATCAAGGCACGAGCATTAACACGTAATGGGAGTTCAGACTGATTAAATTGTGGCTGTTGATTCAAATCATTAACTACTATAGTTTTTTTAGTTTTGAGCAGTTGCATCAAAACTGGATTATTATTAATGGGGACTAGTGACTGAGTTAACTGGGCTGAGTTTGTAGGAGAAAATTTTTGTGATGGTGAATCTTTGTCAGCATTGGACATTTCTGCCCTACTAACAGAATCATCTAAAAGACAATAACTTTCAGTGGTACTAACTGATGATAGAGCTTGAGCATCATACAACCCTACGCACTGAACATATTCATTTGCTTCCTGCCACAATGAAAGAACACAACCATCAACTTGCAAAGCTTGTCCTAACTGTTGAGTAATAGCAGCAAAAATGTCTTGGGGGTTGAGACTGGAGCGAATAGCATTTGTGATTGTATTAACCAGAGTCTCTCGTTGGGCAAGACTTCTGAGTTGATCATTAGCACGAGCTTGAGATAGGGCCAGAGCCGCTTGATCGGCCACCGTAATTAATAATTGTACTTCATGGTCTTGCCAGTGTCGGACTTCTCCACACTGGTGCAGTGCCAAAACTGCAATTAAGTCTAATCGCGAGAATATCGGGACTATTAAACTAGAGTAAATATTGGCTACTTGATAAGCTTGTCGGCGTTGTTCAAGTTCTGGACTATCTCCATGTAGTCTTTCATCAGTTTGAACATCTGAGATAATGTCTACATCCGTAGTTTCCCAGATGATTTGAGGAAAAATTTCTTCTGGTATTTCTCTGGAAGGAGAGTTTGAATTCTCAAAGTCCTGTTCTTGATTTTGGAAAACAAACAATTCGTCTTCCGTTTGACCATCTTGAAATGGACGGCAAATGGCTAAACTCACTTCCAATATTTGGCCAATAGTTTCAACAATTCTCTGGAGCATCTGCCGATAGTTGGGAGCAGAGCGAATAGTATTAGTTACTGCATATAGAAGGGATTCTTGTTGAAGGGCACGACGTAGTTCATCAGTATGAGACTTGAGGACATTATGAGTATCAACGGCCTGTTTAACTAATGCTTTTAGTTCCTCAGCGTTCCACGGTTTAGTAAGATACTTAAAAACTTTACCAGAGTTAATTGCTTCTACGAGGTCTTCTACATCAGTATAGCCAGTTAGAATAATCCGAATTGTGTCGGGGTATTTACTCGCAGTTAGGCTGAGAAATTCTGTACCACTCATTTTGGGCATTCGCTGGTCTGAAATAATTGCAGCAACCTGCCCAGATTTTTCCAGAATTCCTAAAGCTTCAGGCCCACTCTCGGCCCGCAGTACCTTGTAGTCTAGTTGAAAGGTGCGGTAAAGAAGGTCTAGGTTATCTGGTTCATCATCGACAACCAAAATTTGCGTTTTATGTTTTCTTTGTCTGGAACTCATCCACCGCTCTCCGTGCTTTTAGGGGAGTATTATGAATTATGGTTTAGCAGGTACAGATAAAACTCATGTTCTGGTCCGCGAATCAGTGCGGGAGGCCCATTTATATCTGTATTTGTCAAGTGACAAAGCCATATCTTTTTCTTGATAGTTGCTGGCGCGAAATCAAGTTGCTTCAGTTATGGTAGTTCTTATCTGCAGTTATCTCTATTAAGTTGATGATATTTGCCAGGGAGTATATATATTTAGTAACTAACGATATAGATTGCTAGAATATTCTTTTTCATTAGCAGTTAAAGCAGTTTTCACCAATTCCAGAATAGAGTAATTTTCTGAAATGTTCTGAATCTTTGATGTCTTGGACATATCTTTTTTGAGCATATATCAATGTAATGGCCTTTTACTCTGTCTCTAGTCCCCTGATTAGTATACTAAAACCTCTAGAAGCTCAACATCATCTGTTAATCTTAACCATTTTCCCTAAAAAAAATTACAAGTGCTGTTTAGATATATTCTAGGCTTTTAGAATAGATATAGCTTATAAAGTGTATTGTGAACCCTTTCTTTTTTTTCTCAAAGTCTCCTGAACTTGAAGCCGGAACCTCTAATGGATTTTACTTTTTAATCCGGATTGCTAAACCACAGGATTTGATGAGTCTTGCGGAAATCTTGAGTAATAGTTTTCATTCCCGTAGAGGAATTATGGGTTGGGCTTATCCTTTTTTAAGGCTAGGAATTTACGAAGATTTACGCACTCGAATCCGCTCTAAAAAAGAGCAATATTTATGTCTTGTGGCGATGGTTATAAGAAATACTGAGTCTAGTGAGGAATTATCTACGATTGAAATTGAAAATCAGGATTTAGTGGCAACTGTGGAAATGAGCGTGCGTTCACGAAACGGAGCCAATTTTATATCGTTTAATGCTTGGCATTTACATAGTTGGGAATATGTTTATTTATCAAATTTAGCTGTTGATGTTAACTATCGACGATTAGGAATTGCTCAAAAATTGTTAGATTGTTGTGAAACCAAGGCGATAGAATGGGGTTTCTCTGACCTCTACCTTCATGTACTAGAAAATAATTATACTGCTCGAAGACTTTATTATAGAGCGGGTTATCAATTAGAAGAAGTTGAGTGGACTTGGGCTTCTTTATTATTCAAGCAACCTCGAAAGTTACTTTTGCGTAAATCTTTTTCCGGTAAAATTTAAGTCTCAAGAATAAGTTATTTAGCTTTTGAAAATTAGATGAAAAAAATTGAATTTGAGTGTTTTTTACCATAAAGCCAGCTTTTTACCAAAGCAAATTTGGGATTAATTAACTAACTATAAATTTAGATAAATCATCTTGTTGAGAAAGAGTAATTTTGTAGTATTGTTATTAATATTAACTATTTATTGAATTCTTCAACAAGGAAAATATGAAAAGTTTTATGACTGAGTTTTTCAGCAGTGTGTGGCATAACTTATCACAACAAGTATCTAAGTTAGTAGCTACATTAGCAATAACATTTGTTGTACTATTTATCGGTACAATGTTTCTACCAGTACCTTTCGCCCATGCAGCAATGGTCTTATACTGTAATGGATTGGATGGTGGTGGAAATCCTTATACAGCAACCTATGTAGATGGATTGTTTACTCAAGTCAGGTTTGATCGTAGTCCAGATTTACCTCCTGTAGTTTCGGAATTAACATACGATACTGTAAATGAGCAAGGTCAACCAATTTATCGAGGTGCTTATTTAGGAGCAGCAGATGTAGTTCTTATCGATACATCAGGAGGTAATGTCAAACCTGGTTCGGAAGTATCAGTAGCAGTTGACAACCAGTGGAACCAAGAAAGGGGTATTTGTGGAGTCTAATAAAAGTTTTAGGGTTATCAACAGTAATAATTCACATCAACTTAAATAAAAGGGTGTTTTAGAAGGGAAATAAATTGATAAAAGGGATAGTCTACTTGTAGATTATCACTATTGCAAAAAGGAATATTCATTAGCAGAAATATTTATTACGCTTATGAATATTTCTCAAATACCCCAATTGATAATAAATATAATAAATTAAGTTTATGACTTTCAATCAAGAAACGTTACTTAGTGAAAACAAGTTATTTGATGAAGAACTACTTAATAATGAAACAATTATTTTCAGCTATGATGCTTCAATATATATTAACACTGAAGAATATAAAATCAGTAAGCCTCGGGCAATCTTAAACCCATTATGGGTTAGAGTTATTGATGGTCGTGGGAGGAAGAATAAATTTATATACATTAATGGGAAAATTTATCTAACCAATTATCGGATAATTTTTAAAGCTAAAAAAGAGAAAGTCGGCATATTTGGTATTGACTCTATAAATGCTAGTAAAAACCGTCTTTATGGAAAAATAGAGATTTTATTGTGCGATATTATCACAATAACAAGATTTAAGCACTTAATCAGAAGAGGTTTAAATATATACGATACTACCAAGGAAAAATACAAATTTTGGCTCTGGAATCCTTCCATTAATCTATTGAGCTTTATTCGAGAATTTGATACAGCTAAAAAAGATATTAATGAAGCTTATGTTAAGAGGTATTCTTATGGCAATTCAAGTAGTAAATTAATTATTCATAATCGTTTGGAGGAGCATAACAAGTTTTGGTTAAAAGTAGATAAAGTAATAGAAATAATAACCTTCCCTTTGAAGATTTTAAATGCACCTTGGCATATCTTGTATTCTCTATTTAACTTACTTGGTATTAACTCTGAAGATTTTTAATTTGCCTTTTTTTCTGTGAAAAGTGTTTGATATTTAATCAGGAAATTGTAAAGAAATGGAAAACAAAAAAATTCTTGTAGAAGAAATTGAGCAAAAAGCTCAAATTAAAGATGTTAAAAACTTGTCACCAAAAGAAACTGAAAAAGTAGTAGAACTTTTGGAGGAAGGCAAACTTGAACAAAAACATATTGAAGCTCTGACAACTTCATCTCCTGATTTTATTAATTCAATAGTCGATCTAGTGGGTACTTTACCAAGGTTAGCAGAAAAAGCAGGTGATATAAATAAACAAGCCCTTGATAAAATAAATCATATTAATCAGACAACTAACACATTAAGTATTTTGGCAAGTAATGTAAAATCTGATGAAGCTAAGGTAAAAATAGCAGAATTAATCGTTGAAGTTGCAAAAGAATATAACGAAACTATAAAAGCGATTAATACTAATAATAATAATGCCTTGCAAAATATTATTGGTTTTATCGGAGGTGTAATCACATTTATAGTCGCATTTATATTTAAACCAGACGAAAATTAATCCTAAATTTTATACCTTTTAGTGGGTTAGAGTATCAAAATAAAAAAATTAACTACAGTGACAAATGATTAAGGAAAGTAATAAGGTAGCCTATATTTCAAAATTCAGGAAAATGAATCACCATAAACAATTGTTGTATAAATTTCCCCCCTAAACTTGCAGGAAATAAAGTAGAATTTTATTTGATAAATATTAAAGAAGAATTACCAGAATAATTCACATTGAGTAGGCTCGTTATTAATATAGAGCCTGATAAGTCATACTCAAAACAGTTTAATATTTTGTTGATGAATCAGTTCTGATTTTTTAGTAGTAATAAGCCTAGTCTAATTAAATCAAACAGTTTTAATTAGACTTAATTTTACTTGAATTAATTACCAAAATTTTCAGGCAATTCTATCTCAAAGTTTCTCAGTAGAAAAGCAAATTCATCTGTGATTTCTTCAATTATTTTCGTAGTAGGTTTTCCTGCTCCATGACCTGCTTTAGTTTCAATTCTAATTAATACTGGATTATCTCCAACATGAACTTCTTGTAAAGCAGAAATAAACTTAAAACTATGAGCTGGAACAACTCGATCGTCATGGTCAGCAGTAATAACTAAAGTTGCAGGATAAGATATTTCTGGCTTTAAATTATGTAGGGGAGAATAAGCATATAAAGCTTTAAATTCTTCTGGATTATCTGGGGAACCATAATCACCAACCCACGCCCAACCAATAGTAAATTTATGGAAACGTAACATATCCATTACTGCAACTGCGGGTAAAGCTGCACCAAATAATTCTGGTCTTTGAGTGATACAAGCACCTACTAATAAACCACCATTACTTGCACCAGTAATAGCTAATTTTTTGGAAGAAGTCCAGTTATTTTTTATCAACCATTCAGCAGCACTAATAAAGTCATCAAATACATTTTGTTTCTGTTGTTTTGTTCCTGCTTGATGCCACTCTTCACCATATTCTCCACCTCCACGAAGATTGGCTACTGCATAAATTCCTCCCATCTCTAACCAGACTAATCTACTAATAGAAAAGTTGGGAGTGATAGAAATATTAAATCCTCCATATCCATAAAGAATAGTTGGATTATTGCCATCTAGTTTTACACCTTTTTTGTGAGTAATAAACATGGGTATGCTTGTACCATCCTTACTACTATAAAAAATTTGCTTTGTTTCAAATTCATCGGGATTAAAATCTACATTTGGTTGGCGATAAATTTTACTTTCACCACTGACCATATCGTACTGATAAATAGTTGATGGAGTTGTGAAACTAACATAACTATAAAATGTGGTTGTGTCGTGACGTTTGCCATTAAAACCACCTACTGAACCGATGCCAGGTAAGTCTACATCTCTTACTGGGGAACCATCAAGATTAAAGATTTTTATTTGAGTATGAGCATCTTTTAAATAGAAAGCAACAAACTGATTATTAAGTGTGCCTACTCCTTGCAATGTATCTGTTGTTTCGGGAATAATTTCTT
>JAAUYJ010124794.1_pt1 | contig 10504 bp, 6 predicted proteins | sample 7278031 | NCBI WGS metagenome assembly JAAUYJ01 (sample SAMN14350222, study PRJNA611818) | marine sediment metagenome | isolation source: surface marine sediment (1.8m) | place: French Polynesia: Moorea | collected 2018-08 | reverse complement strand
CTCACTCGCACAGCAGGCAAAAGCATCATCACACACGTCGCCGCAGCATTTCCGATGCCTCCTCCTCCTCCGCCTGCCTGCTGCCCCCTCCTCCTTCGTCCCCCCCTCCGGGTAATGGAGTCATAAATCATTCTCGGTGGTCTCGATTTCCAGGCGGAATCGATGCCTCCCCCTCCGCCCTCCGCCCCAAGCGGCCGTGGAGGGGCGTCGGCGGCTGCGGCGCGAACTCGACAGTTCCCTCGACAGAGCAGCAGAAGAGCGAGGAGCCAGCCGAGGAAAACGGAGCGGGGGAGAGGGATCGCCTCGCTCCCCGACCGACCGACCGTTCGACTTTCTTCTTTGCCAAGGAGCCCCTTCGCTTCCTCCTCCTTCCGAGCTCCTTCGCTTGTATGCCAAGAAAGTGGGAGGGGAAGGGGGATCTTGGCGGGGGGAGGGGCCTCTTGCAGACGGAGGCGGCGATGCACCGAGCGGGAGGGCGATCGCTGAGCTGTACCGACAGGCCAGACCACGACACTTTTGCTTCATTTACGTAGTGACTTTAATACTAAAGGTCTATTTTTAGAGTAGTATTAGGAGCCCTTCCGTCTGAGGTCCCCTTTGTCCAGAAAAAGCAACGTTTCCGCGTCCGCTACCTCTCGAAAACTCACTTCTTCGCCGTCTTAAAGCCCCTCGAAAGTGAGGAGAAGATCGCTAGACGTCGCCCCCTACTCCCCCGCCCCCGCCTTTCTCCTCCCAGACCGGGAGAAAAAGAAGGCGAACGTCTTGAGACTCTCCCAAGACGTTGGGGCGCCGGGCAGACAAAGCCGAGAAGAAGGACCCTCAATGTTCGCGGCCGACAGGCGAGGAGAAGAGCGGAGGAGCGCGGAGTTGCGGACGCTCCGTCCGTGGGAGGGGGGAAAGCGGAGGCGGCGGAGGCGGAGGCGGCGGCGGCGCCCCGGGCGAGAAGAAGAGTGCAGCAGTGGGTAGGGGGGAATTGTGGGAGGGGCTTCTTTCCGCCCACACCGCCGCCTCCTGTCAAAGCTGAACGCGAACCTTTGATACGTACTAAAAAACTAAAGTGATATTTATTTATTTACAGTAGTAGGAGAAATTATAGTCACTGCTCTGGGCCAAATGAGACAAAACTTTCATTTTTAAAAGTACCAGTTCTAGTACTACCATATTGATTGCGTAAAAAAGGACTTGACTTTCTGAAAGTTTCAAAATAAATTTCGGCACAGTTGCGACGTAATTACTGTACCGTTCCTTGCTAAAAGTGCCTTTTTTGCTACACAACTACATACACCTGAAAATGTTCTAGGTACTGCAGCACCTTCCCTTGCTGTTGCACATACTGAACTGCAAAGTGGCATAGAGCACACGCCCCTCCCTCCTTCCTCTTCCGCGTGATGACGTCACGACAAAAAGAGTAGGCCTACCCTTCTTCCGCGGCAGGAGAAAGGAAAGGAGGGGGGGAGGCCCCGCGCCGCGCCGCGCTCCGGCCGTGTTCTCCCCTCCTGCCCCGCAATGTACAAATACTGACTTGCTGTTTTCGAAGGTGCCTCGTCACCGCGTCTGGGAGTGCATCCAACAACGCCCGCTGCAGTCGGAGGGGACAGACCCGAGGAGGGGGAGGGGGATTTTGTTGGGCTGGCACTGGCGGCGGTCGGGGAGGGGGGGGGGAGAGGGGGGAAGGGTTTTTTTTAGTAAAGCAGTATTGGAGGCGGCGGACGAGGTGGAGAGAGAGGCGAAGGTAAGCTGGGTGTAGTAGTAAGGAGTATAGTAGGTGGTAGTAGTTGCATGCTCTATGGTTCTCGCTCCAAAGGCTGGTGGTGTAGCTGCCCGGTTCTCACCTCCTCTATTTCTCCTCCTCACTCCCTTGGGCGGTGGCTGCTCCGGCGGCATGGCAATGGCAGCAGCCGCGGCGGCCGCAGCTAGAAAGCCGCCCGCCGCCCGAGAAAGGCGGCTGGGCGAGGTCATGAAAAGGAGAGGTATGCAGTAAAGATTAAAACTTGTGGCGGGATTCTTCACCTCATTCGATATAAAATCTTGTCCAGAGAACGTACAGCATATTTCTTTTCTTTATTATTTTTTTGCCTGGTTCTCTGACGTGCTACAATAAATGCCTTCCGTTTGTGAAAAATAGAGATTTCTTTCTCCATATCGATATGCATGAATTGAGGACGTAAATATCTCGTAAATATCATATTCCGCCGTAGTTGTTTCCTTTGGCTTCTTCCCTCTCCCTCCTCCTCTGCTCCCGCTCCTCCACCATCCTCTTCCTCTTCTCCTCCGCCTCCGCCTGCTCCCGCCGGACCTCGGCCCCGATCTCCGCGCGCAGGCTGGCCACCAGCTTCAGGGGCATCGGGCTAGACACCTCGAACATCGTCTGTGGTAGACAGGGAAAGAGGAAAACAAAATCAATCAGCTCCTCCATGAAGGTTGAAAAATATAACAGCACTGGAATCTGGAAAACACAATAAAAGGCAGAAGCGTCTCTCGGAAGTATAAAACATTGCAAGGAAAAAAGTTTACAATGTAAAAAAGGGCAAATTTGCATGAAATGTATCAAAAAACGGGGTGAACTGATTTCTCACCGTGATGAACTCATGGCACTGCGTGGTCTTCTCCCCCACGGTGAGCGACTTGAACACGGCCGCCAGCGCCCCGAACTCGGAGCACTCCAGGATCCGCGTCTGGTTGGCAGGGTCCAGCACCAGCGCCACCGCCGCCCGCAGCAGCACCTTGGATCCCTCCGCGAAGAGGCAGTCCCACAGTCTGAGCGTGGTCTCCACCGGCAGGACGTCGGCGAAGGCGCAGACGAACCACTTTGAGCAGACGAGGGCCCAGGGCAGGCGGAAGGACTCGACGTGGGCGTGGACTCGGGGGGACTTTGACCGGAGGACGGCGGAGAAGACGCGCACGTCGGTGATGAGACCGGGCACGTTCGGGCCGTAGTACTCGGGCAGGAGGCGCTCGGCCAGGGCGCGCAAAAGGAAGAAGGTGCTGCGCTCGCAGCGGGTCACCAGCAGGAGCAAGCCGGCGATGTAGTTCATGCCCTAGTTTCATTGAACAAATTAAGTGTTGGCAGACAATTCGGCCATCATGTATGGCCACTGGTTTTAGGTGTTTTTTTGCTGTTGCAGCTATTGTTGCTGTTTCATCTGCTGTTGCATCTGCTTCGGATTCTCTTTGCGAAGGTGGATAACGGCAAGCACCTGGCAGTATCCAATTTGCGGGTTTGCGTGGGCGAAGGCGAGCAGGACGTTGAATAGCGGCTGCTGCAGGCCCTTGGGGTCCGACGTAGACTTGAAGTAGATGTTGTTGGGGAAGGTGCGGTGGAGGTCCGTGTTGATCTGCTCCACCACCACCGAGTGAGGGTCAGCCTTTACCGACAGCATGTCCTCGTACTGGGTCGGGCACTCTCGACGCATCTGGTCGGCGCCGCTCAGCAGCATCCAGACCTTGGGGGGAACAATGATGATCCGCATGTCTTACTGGCGCATGTCTTACTATTTGTCATTTCAACTTCTGACTCACCTTCGCCCTGTGCGATCCCGGCACCCCCTTCCTGACGAACCTCTTCACCTTCCTGCTGCCTGCGCGCAGGTTCCTGAACCCTCCCTCCGCCGCCGCGTCCACGAACTGCTCCTCCCACCGCTTGGACCGCCTCGCCAGCACCGGCAGGTACGAAGACATGAAGGCCTCGTGCGCTGCAGGGTCAAAGTCGGCAGGGCGACAGAAGCCGTACTCGTCGTAAGGACTAGAAAATTATAATCAAACGGTAAATAGTAAAACGTGTTGTATCTTTTTTTAAAAAAATCTAATCAAAAACTTTCTCACCCTGCCATTTTTTCTCCTCCGTGCTTTATATATGTGCTGTACTCTACACTGTTTAAGTTTCTGCTCTTTTTAGTTGCCCTTTCCACCCGAGTATTTTCCAGTTGAGGGTCGTCGCAAACTGTTTTGCGAAGAAGCGGCCTTGCCGTCTATTCCCATCTCTCCTTCTACTACGATACAGTTTCCACAGGTGTTTCTCCCTGGGTCAATCGCAAACAACAAAACTCCCCCCCCCCCCTCTTCAGAGACGCCCCCCGGCGGCGGCCAACTCATACGCTTGGCGCCCCTTTCCTTCCGCCGTCACAGACTGAGCTCAAACAGTAAGTTGAATCCCTGGCCTATACCGCTGGCTCTTGTATGCACTCACCTGAACTTTGACATCACGCTGCTGGCAAAAGGGGGAGTTTCATCCTCGCTCGGAATCGCTGCAGTCATCGCACAAACGCACAGACTCTTCTCTCTGTGTTCTCTAGCGAACGACTAAATCATGCAAGTGTTTCTTTTTCCTTTTCTCCCACTTCCCTTAAACCTTTTCCTCCACCTGCAACCGCAAGATACATCTCCCGGCGGTCCTTGAAAGAAGGGAGCTTTGTCGGTCCGAGGTGGAGGGCGAGAGTGTCGTCCCTTGTCTTTCCTCCAAATCCAACCCTTTCCGCGCGGCGCCCTTTATCCCCAGATCCAAGAGCAGCGAATGCACTTGATGCGGTTTTTTGTCTCGGTGTCTCACTCCTTTTTCTCACTGGTGGCATTTTCCTCTTAAACTGTAGCCGCGAAACTTCAGTTTTTCAAGAAAAAAAGGGGGAAAGAAGGAGCAGGAAGGAGTTTCATCCACGAAAACTCTGCTGGGCCCTTGTTGCGCAAAATTTTATTCGCAGCACCTCCTCGATGACTAAGTCCATATGAATGAAATCCTGCAGGCAGCGAAGAGCAGCGCAGTGGCTGATTGTTGATATAATACGAGAGGAGTGCACTGTCACACTTGCTTCGTATCTCTATGTAAGTACGCTTCAGCTGCGCCTGGGGTTTTCCTTTCCCTCGGACTCCAGAGCAAGATCCTCCGCAGTCCGCGCCGCTCAAGAGGAGAAATAATCGTTTGCCGGAGGTAATTTGACGGGAGGCGGGAAGCCCCCCCCCCCACATGTGTACATGTCTCCTTATTTTCCTGGCAAACAAGAGAGAAGCGGGAGGTGCGAAACGGGAAAAGATCTCGTGTTTCTAATCCTCAAATTTAATTTATTCCACAGTTACTTTGTCAACGCAATGGTTAATTAATACTCGGGATACAACAAAGCCGCCGAAAGTGGAATCGTTTTGATTCTTCTTTTGCTCTTTCCCTCAGCCGTCACAGAATATCACGAATCTTCACACACGTGTCCGAGCTGCGACTGTTTGGATGGGAGGGTAAATCAATCCACAAAATTAACGCTCTTCTTTTGCTGCGGCTGTTGCTGCTGTTGTTGTTGCTGCTGCTGCGCCTTGAGGTGTCTCCTTCCGACGACGACGACGAGGCTGCCCTGCTTGATCTCCTTGAAGAGGCCGATGGCTTCGCCGTGGGTCATGCCCTGCACGGGGGCGCCGTTGATGGAGAAGATTTCGTCACCTGCGATTAAAGGAGTTTCCCAAAGTTAAGGCCAGCGGCAAATGAGGTTTTGAATTAGAACCTTACCTTCGAATAGCTTCCCTACCGCCTGTCCGTTCGGGAAGATTGTCTTGACGTAGATACCCATGGACCCCTTTGGGCTGTCCTTGCCGCCCACGATGCTGAAGCCCAGGCTCTTGTGTCCGGGGCCCTTTTCGAAGGCGATTGACTCGATGGTGAACTGGTAGCGGCTTGGCCGTGGAAGGGTGCAAAACTTGGAAGACTGAAAATAAAGAAAAAAATAAATAAAATGATATGGGAAAGCTGTCCATTTTTCACCATACCTTAGCGTTCACGTCCTCCCGTATCCTGTCAGCTCCCCTCTCGCCGTCTTCCACAGTCCCATCGGGCACAGCCTCCGATCCTCCTCCCCCTGTTTCCTGTTGGTGGCACTGGAGGAGGGCGTCCCCGTGCAGGCTCCTCCGCTGCTCCCGCGTTGACTGGAGCTGGTGCTGCATCCTCCTGGCCGCCCGCGAACGGTGCTGCCTTCCACTGTTGCGGGGGAGGGAGGCGGTGGCCGTCGCCGTTGAGACCATGGTGACCGCCGGGGGGGAGGACGGGGCGTCGACGAAGGCGGCCGGAGGCGGCGGAGGCGGCGGGAGCGGGGGAGGGGGCTCGGGGAGGCCGAAGTTAGCCGGCCTCGGGGGGAGCGGCGGCGGCACGGAGGGGTCCTGGTCGAAGTGCCTGTTGGGCGGCGGGGGAGGGGGCAGCTCGCGGCGGCCGCGGTGCTGCTGCTGGAGGTGGCGGAGGTGCGGCGAGGAGACGACGACGGCGCTTCTGCCGCCGGAGCCGTTGTTGACTAGGTTGACGACGGTGGCGCGGGAGACCCGGGCGGAGCCGCCGTTCAGTTGCTGCTGCTGCTGGTATTGTACCTGGCTGCTCTCGTCCAGAGCGGAGTCGTCGGCCAGGCTGAGGCAGTGCTGGACCGGCCCGTACTGCTTCTCGTAGACGCTCTGGGGTCGCGGGTTCCTCATCATCCGCTGCTGCTGCGGGGTGGAGACAGAAGCTGCTGCTGCTGCTAGTGAAGCAGCGTTGCCGTAGTGTGACTCCTCCGTCCCCGACGACCCCAAGGAGGCCTCCTCCTCACCTTTGAAATCCGCTGAGGACGAGGTGTTATTTCTGGCGGTGGGTGAGGCGGAGGCAGAGGAAGGAGACGGGCAGTATCCGTCGTAGCCAGAGTCGTGGTCGTGCACGCTGGCCATCCCGGAGGAGGAGGAGGAGCTGCCGTTGCTGCTGCCGGCAGCGTCGGAGGCATCGTCGCTCACAGGAGGACTGGGCGGACTGCCCAGGCGGCTGTTGTGTTGTTGCTGTTGCTCCTGCTGTTGTTGCGGGCGCTGCGGCGACGGCGAGAGCCTCATGGTGATTGCTGATGTTGCTGCCGTGGTGGCCGACTCCCACTCCCCCACAATGACCCCCTTGTTGGTCGCCTTCGCTCCGCTCTTCTTCTTAGAGGCCCTTGCCCCGGTGCAGTAGGGATTTCTCGCCGCTGCGCTGACAATGGAGGCGCTTTTCACCGTCACCGCCTGACCCCCGCTGGCCCCTCCCATCATGGCCCCGTCTGCCGCCGCCCTGCCGAGGATGGGGTCCACTCTGACGAACACGTCATCGTCCTCCCCGTCCTCTTCCTCCTCTCCCCATCCGTTTCCAGCAGCAGAAGAGTCCCTGTTGTGCCTCCTCCCCAGGATGCCCTTCAGGCTGCTGGACCTGGCCACCGCTGCCCTGCTGTTGCCCTGGCTCCTGTTGGGCGTGGAGTCCCTGCTCCCGCTCCCGTTCCAGTGCCACCACTGCGAGACGCTGTCGCCCTGGCTACTCCTCCGCCTCCGCCTCAGCTCGGAGTTGAGCTGGCTTAGTTTCCCCCTCAGCAGGGTCTGCAGCCTGGAGCCGTCCTGGGAACCCACGCTGGAGTACCTCTCCTTTCTCACCTCTTCGTCGACGTCCTCAGCGTGTAGGTCCTCGGCCTCGCCGGCGTCCCCGACCACCATGGACTTTGACCTGGCGATGCCGGGGGAGACGTTGTCGCCGGAGGAGAAGCTGGAGCAGCGCTTCTTTAGCTTCCTCCACTTCCTGGCGAGCGTGCCGCTGCCCTTGGTGGACAGAGGAGTGGGGGCCATCGTTGCCTGCAAAAGACAGAGAAAAAGAAAACTTAGTCAGCATGTCGATGTCGTAAGAGTTGAATTTTTTTTATCTCGGACGCCGCCGGATTACGGAAGAGATCGAATGGCATTTCGCAGAATGTCGAGACTTTTTTATTTGTCGTGGATTTTCTTTGTGTAGAAATTAAAAGGCAGAGGCAACAAAGAAACACGTTCGGGGAATTCGCCAGGAAGAAAGAAAAAGCTATTGGAAAAACAATAACAGGACCCCCTCCCCTCCTCCTTTTTTGCCAGAGATCACTTAGCTTCTGACCAGAACGCCCCATGCATTCCAAAGAGATTATCTTGGACGGCAATCTCTCCCAGCGGGGAGGGGGAGGAGAAACAGGAGAGGCTGACTTCCAGCAACAAAGAGGAAAAGGTAGCAAAAGCGGAGAAGGAATATACTTTTTGTTCTTTTTGATAGTTTATGGGATAAAGTCGATTGCTCGGAATCTGGATGCGTCGGACGGGGAGACAGCAGATTCGGCGCTGTTTATATAGGACTCGAAATTGAAAAGATATCAGAGTCTTGGAAGCGGCAATATCCTTGCTTGTCTAAATAAACTCTCATAGGTACGGCCGTCCCCGGCGTTGGTTTGGAAAAATGAGAAGAAGAAGGGATCTCGCGCTGCGTCAATAGAATTTTTGGCATTTTCCTTCTCCTCGACTCATCTCAAAAGGCAAAACGGGGGAGGGAGGAGGAGACAAGATTCCGTCCGCACTCCAAGGTCTCAAAACAGCACCCTTGAGTTCGTCTTCTCCAATGGCGCCTGTGGCGTAGTGAAGGGAAAGAGTAGCAGGACTGACTACCAATGAATCCCTCTCCTCCTCCTCTTTCAAACAACTTTTTGGATCTTCTTCTCCTTCCTCTTCCATCTGATACGATGTTTATCTTCCGGGAAAAATGTCCCTCCTCTCTCTCTATCTCTCGTACCTTGCATCTAAGTGCCATGCTAACTTCGCTGGGCAAAAAAGCAATAATAAACCCCCTCGACTTTTACTATTCAGTAAACGAATTCGCGCCGAATCTTCTTCCTCGATTGTCGAAATCACTTAGAAAATAGGAAGAGGGGAGGGGGGAGGGGGGAGATCGAAAGATACACAGGAATGTTTTCTCTCAATCCCGCCCCGCCCAAAGAGAAATCCCCTCACCCGAAAAAGAGGGGAAATCCGAGAAATTCCAAACGGGGCATCAAGAAAAAGGAAAAGAAGGAGGAGGGAATGAAGAAGAGTCCCCCCCCCCTCCTTTTTTGCTTGATCGACGAGGCGAATTCAATCTTCCACGGTCACATGAGACGTAAAAGTGGAGGAGGAGGCGGCACACAACATCAGAGCGCCTTCCGCCTCCGACCGAGGAGAGAAATTATGAATCTGGGGCTCGGAAAAGGGAGGAGGGGGAAAGGGGGCCGCCGCCGATCGATCGAGCCACCTTTAAAGCTCATTTTTGGGAGGGAGAGAAAATGAGTCCCGAATCCTCTTCGATCCCTTCTTCCTCAGGCCCGCCCGCCCGCGGAGAAGGAGGAGGAGAATTCATCACTGATTTGGCCGTTGCCCAAAAATATGAGGAGGAAGGAGAGAGAGCGTTCTTCGCCCCCGAGGGGTGAAAATCGATCGAGTTTCCCTTTTTTCCATCTTCCAAAATACCGAATTTAATTACAAGATCCCCCTTCCCTTTTTTACTCGCGTGCCGGAAGTTTCTTGCCTCCTTTTTTGCCCGCCTACCTAATGCTCCGAAAAATCCGTTCTACTTACATTGTGAGGCCCTTTTTTCCGGTCCAATTAGGAACATACAGAATAGAGGGCAGGGCCAAAGTGTCCCAGGAATGGGCAGCATGCTAAGAGGAAATGAAACCCCCTGTCAATCCGATTGTGCCGGAAGCAGAGCAAAAGTGACCGGAACTCAAACGGGGGAAGCTACAACTTGTCACCATACCCATTAATTTTTTTTCATGGGCGTCAGACGCAACTGACACCTCGCCCCAACCAACCTCAACCCACCTTATTTCGGTCACTCCCCTTCCCGAAGAGAAAAAACCTTTTTGTCCCATCACGACGTAAGATCTTTCGGAATATAAAGAGGAGAGGGGGTAATGTGAGGCGACACCTGATGAATTTAGGCGACGGCCACTATAATTCCTCGACTATAACGTGTGAGGAGGGCGTCGTCGTCGGGCGGTCACCAAGATCACACCCTCTTTGTTCTATCCATCCTACCTTACGCGTAGGCGTTTTGTGACAATGAAGGTCGGGCGACGACACATCGATTGCGACTAGGGGGAGAAATATATTGTCCCGCCCCTTCGCCGTGGAAGAAGGAGCTTGAAAAAGTGCAATAAAACGGCCATTACAATAAACTGCTTAAGCAAGACAGATTGCCCTTCCTTCTTATTCTTCCGCGCTGCCGCTGTTGCAATGTAAGACTCACGGGAGCACAGCTCTTTGCGCTGACTTTGCAACTTGTGGAGGTGTTTTTTTCCAACTCCACTTTCTTCCGGGGGGAGTGTAGAGTTTCAAGCCATGAAACAGCCATTTTTTTGTGGGAGCCCTAGCGTTGTTGCTCGAAATTACTTTTCACCTCCCCTACCCCTCCTTCTCTTTTGATGGCAAAAAAATAAATGCACTTCATTTTGAGCGAACACCCCCCACGGGAAAAAGACCCCGCTTCCAAGTACACAGGAAAAAAACAAAGCCAAGTAGCAGGGGGAAAGTTTTTTGTTCAAAAAGCCGCCTCTTTTCTTCTTCTTTTCTTTTTTTTGCGATTTGTACCCCTCCTTGTTTCGTTGTTTCAAAGGATTTTTTCTTTTTTCCTCAAAAATCCTCTTGACAGGACAAGAGCTCCCCCTCCCTTTTTTGAGAAGCTGCATCAGGACGCAAAATAAAAATTTCTCCTTCTCTCCTTTATTTTCATTTT
>JAAUYJ010106974.1_pt1 | contig 10505 bp, 9 predicted proteins | sample 7278031 | NCBI WGS metagenome assembly JAAUYJ01 (sample SAMN14350222, study PRJNA611818) | marine sediment metagenome | isolation source: surface marine sediment (1.8m) | place: French Polynesia: Moorea | collected 2018-08 | reverse complement strand
GTACGACATCATCGTCTCAATGTACGCCTTCATTCCGGCGTTGATGGCCGTGCCGCCCGAGAAGGAGTTCCCGTTGAGTTGCACGTCCACCCTCTCCCACATGCATGCGCCCAGGAGGTTGATGGGCGCGACAATGTCCTCGGCCGCGCGGAGCGGGGACCCGTCGTCCCGCACCACCTGCATCCGCGTCTCCAGATACGCGCGGTTAAGGTCGATGTACCGGTCATGCAGCGGGGCGATGTTGAGTGTGAACGGGCCGTCCTGGTTGACCACCCCGCCCTCCGGCCGGATCCACTGGTCCTGCCCCTCTTTCTGCGCCACCTCCACCCTCACCGTCTCCTTGTACCGGAAGGCGCCGTCGTCCACCGCCGCAATGTTCACGCCGCCTGCGGCGGTGCGGGCAGTGCCCATGAGTCCGTACTCCTGGCCCGACATGTCGCTGACGCTGCTGGGCGCGTGTGCTTTCCCTCTCCCTCCACCCGGTCTCGGGTCTTAAATACCGACGGTGGGCTTCACGGGCACGGGGGGCGCGGCGTTGACTCCGCCCACCCCGAGTCAGTCGGCGGCAGACCGCGGAGGCGCGAGGACGACCTACATGGACCTGACGTCGGCAACGCGGGAGGAGGCGGAGCAGGTCGGGCCCGAGGAAAGACCGCGCGTCCGGAACGTTGTGGCGCTCCTCCGAGTCGGAGAGACGGCCCGCGAGGGCGCGGTCAGCACGCGTCCGCCGGCAGACGCCAGATTCACGCGCAACTTTTACAACTTTCACCGCGTCCGGACGCCGCTGACATCCCCGGCCCCGGGAAGTCACCGGCCTCCGCGCTTTGCGTACACCGTCTTCCCCCGCAGCGGTCTCGTCATCGCGACGGGGATTCCGCACCTGGAGGCCGTCGCTCGCAGCGCCCGCGTGTTCCGCCGCGAGTACAACAGCGCGGGCGAGACCACCGTGACGGAAGACGATGAGGAGGAAGGGGGGAGGAGGAGGAGGCGGAGGACGGCTTCTTCTCCGCGCGCCCGCGTGTCGTCAACACGACTTTCTCGGGTCGAGTGAGGAGCGCGGGGAACGTGCTGCTCAGGCTGCACCAGCTCCGCGCGCGCGGCCGCCTGCCGGAGGACGTGCAGGTCAGCTTCCGCTCGCAATGCTTCCCCGGCGCGCGGCTGCGGTGGCGCAGCCCGCGTGGCACCGTCAACCTGTTCCGCAACGGGCGGTACGTGATGATTGGGGTGGTGTCCCCGGAGGCGGCCCGGCTGCTGCATGGTCGCTTGTCGACACTTGCCCGCACGCCCGCGACTGCAGCGACCGCCGCACCGGTGACCGCATCTGCGTAGACTGCGGGCTCGTGCTCGAGGAGCGGCTGCTAGGAGGCGGCGGCGGCGGCGGCGGCGCGCGTGCGGGAGACGTCTCGGTGGCAGAGAGCGGCTGGGAGTACGACCACAGCTTCCTAGCGGTGGAGGAGGAACGCGAGCGCGGGCGGCGGCTGGCCTGGCGACGTGGGAAGTCGGCGCGCGAGCGCGTCCTCGACTGCCTCGCGACGCTGCAGTGTGGGGATGCGGAGGTCGTCGAGAGCGCACTGAGCATCTTCCGCCGCATCTACACCCTCCGCCGCCGCCGCGCGGACTTTGTCGGCTCCCGGGTTCGCGAGCGCGTTGCGCTCGCCTTCAGCGTGTGCAACGCCCTGACCAAAGCGGGCGTCCCACGCCCGCCAGAGGACATCGCCACCGTCATGGGGCTGGAGAGCCGACGACCCATGCTGGACATCGCGCGCTCCCTCGGCTTCACCGAGGAGGACCGCGCCGAGCTGTCGGCCAGGCAGGAGTGCACGGAGCTGCTGGACCCGGAGCCTGCAGACTACACGGACATTGTGTGTGCCAAACTGGACATCCCCTTCCACGTTGCCGGCGAGATCCGCGAGGAGGTGCCGCGCATCCTGACGCGGCTCTACGGACGCCACCCGCTGGTCGTGCTCGCCGTCACCGTCAAGAGCGTGCTGGAAGCGAGGGAGGGCGGGCAGGGGCTCGGGCGGGAGCAGGAGCGCCGACTCTGCGAGGTGGCGCGGTGCCAGCCTCGCACGCTGAAGGCAGCCGTCGAAGAGCTGCGCCGCACTCGGGCGAACTTTTAAGATATCCCGCCTCGCCCGCGAGAGCATCCGTCGGCGACATGGTCGCCTTCACCAGCATGGCGCGCCAGGAGGCGCTCCGACAGAGCAGCGGCATGGGTGGCGGGCTCGGCTCAAGCCTATCGAAGCTCTTCTCCTCAATCGGACGCTCAGCGTCAAAGGCCTCGCGGGCGGTGGGGAAGGCTGCCAAAAAAAAGTTTGGGCGCAAGACAAAGTCCGCCGCCAACGAAAGGAGACTCGTGGTGTACAGACCGCCGAGGGCCACGAGCACAGCCCTAGCGCGGATCGGACAGAGCAGTCGGGCGGCGCGGATGCGCGCGCGGATGGCGCGGGCCGGGGCGTCGGTGAAGACGTGGGGCTCGCAGGCGTGGAGCAGGGCACGTCCGCAACTGGCTCGCGCGCGCGCATCCTACAAGAGGCTGAAGACCGCGACGAGCACCAAGAACATCCCTGCGGACGTCAAGGGGCTGAAGCGGCTCCGCGCCATGAACAAGAAGCAGCTCGCCCGCGCCCTTCTGACGAAAACCGCAGCCGGCGGGCTATCGATCGCCGGCATGCTGGGCGCACAGGCCGCTGTGAACGCGCTGGACAACGCAGTCAAGGGCGGGCCTGAGGCCGCGGTGGACGCAGCGGGAAACGAGGTGCTGGACCGGATACGCCAGACGGCTGCCAAAGCTGGCCCGACCTCGGCCAAAGGCGCGGCTGCCGACCTCGCCATCGGTCTGCTCGCAGACAGGACAACCGGCCGCTTCAACACCCAGGGCTTCATGCGGAACGTGAGGACCGTGCGCAAGGGAGGGTACTTCAGCCGCAGCTCCGCCGCCTTCCAAAGTCCGGCGTCCGCGGCCGCGCGGAAGAAGAGGCTGAAGTCGTACGGACGCATCACGTACTCAGGACGTTCGTACAACACCCCCGGCTACCGCGCGTTCGGCTCGGGGAGGAGGAAGAAGAAGAAGAAGAAGAAGAAGAAGAAGACGCCGAAGAGGGCGAAGAAAAGGAAAAGGAGCTCGTACATGTCATATGACCTGTTTGCGTAAGGTTGCACGAATGTAATAAATTTACGAAAGGCAGCAGCAGTCGCGGCGGGCAGTCTACCTTATTTGCGTCGTCACAATGGCCGACAGGCCGGGAGAGGCGGCGGAGAGGGAGCGGGTGCTCCGGGCGTACACCGCGCCGGGTCACCCTACAGCCTACTCAGCGCCGGCCGCCGTCGCGCGCTTCCACCACATCCCACAAGCGAGGGCCAAGCGTCATCTCGAGCACGCGCAGCCGTACACCTTGCACCGCGAGTACAAGGGTCCGCGCGCGTACAACCCCTACTATGTCCACGGGCGGCGCGAGGAGGTCCAGGCGGACCTCATCGACGTCTCCAAGCTGGCTGCACACAACGACGGCATCCGCTTCCTCCTCCTCTACATCGACATCTTCACCAAACGGGTGTGGGTGCACGCTCTGCGAAGGAAGTCCGCCGTGCGCGTGGAGCGCGCCATCCGCCACTGGTTGACGCATCTCGACGCGCCGCCGCGCGTGTTCACCACCGACCTAGGTCTCGAGTTCCGCAACCGTCCCGTCCAAGCCCTCCTTCGGGAGTTCGGCGTGGAGTGGAGGGGTGCAGTGGGCACGCTCAAGGCCTGCTTTGCAGAACGCGCCAACAAGTCGCTGCACATCCTCATCCACAAGTACCTCACGCACGGCGAGACCCTCCGGTACAAGGACAAGCTGCGCGCCCTGGTGCGTACGTACAACACGCGCGGACACCGCACGCTGGAAGGGATGTCGCCGCGCGCCGCCGACCGTCCTGCGAACGAGGCAGCCGTTCAGGCGATCCTGCACGCGCAGTACGAGAGACGCGGACGCGGACGGGCCCGACGGCAGGCCAACCTCCGCTTCAGAGTGGGCGACCTCGTGCGACTCAAGACCCATGCGGGGAAAGTATCGTCCTCACGCCGCGCCTACGCGCAGCAGTTTCACGGGGAGTACTACCGAGTGGTACGCATCAACCGGACCCTCCCCATCCCGATGTTCCATTTAAGATTGCTGGACACGGGGGAACTCATCAAAGGCGGACTGTACGCCGAACAGCTTCAGAGGCAGCGCGGCAACATCTTCCTGATTGAGCGCGTGTTCATGCGCCGGGTGCGGCGCGGTGTGCCCTGGATCTTCGTGAAATGGATGTGGTTCGGCCCGCGGTGGAATGAGTGGATCCGGGAGGACTCCGTCGTGTGCGCGTACTAATGGAGCCGACGGAAGGCTCTCGCGTTGTATGCCTCGTCTCGGATGCGAATCCGACCTCCTACCCGCATAACAAGCCGTGGGAGTTCACCAACGTCTTCCCGGTGCCAGTCACCGACCGATCCGACCGTCGCTTCACGCTGCGCGTGTGCAGCGCAGTGCTCAGCGCGAGCCTCATCGTGGCCTACCGCCAGCACGCGCGTCTCATCATCAACATCAGCGGCATTGAACCCCAGGCGGACGGGCGTAGCTACACCCAGCGGACAGCTGCCTTCCCGCTGGCCGAGGCGGTCGCGCAGTACGGACCGACCGCAACCCTCTCCGCCGACGCGCTCGGTGTGCGGTATCACGAGCACGTCTTCCGTCAGTCGCCACGCCTCCCACTCAAGTTCCAGATCTTGCAGAAGCTGACCATCACGATCACGACGGAGGATGGGAACGTAGCGAGCATCGCCGGCGTGGAGACGATATTCCCGACAATCGTCATGCTGGAGCTGGAAGAGGACGAGCAAGACCAGCGGCAGTTCACAGTGACTTGCCGCAGTCACAGCGCAGGCGGACTGTACGCTGCCAACGAGCTATCAAACTTCATCACACCCCTCCCCACCGAGGTCGAACTGAAGGACTATGAAGTCGCGCTCCAGAGCATCGTCTACCCACCGGAGCTGCGCGAGGACCTCGCACCCATCACCCTCACCTTCAACCAGCACGTTCTCGACTTCACCGTCACCGCCGACCTGGAGGACACGCATAACTTCCTCCAGCTAGTGCGCACAAGCATGGCAGCAATTCCCGTCCTGTCCACGATCTCCCTCAACGTGCTGGACGACGGGTCGGTAGAGATCCGTCGCCGACGCTTTCAGGCAGGCAATCACGGGCCCTTGGTCATGCTCGTGTCGTGCTCCTTCAACTTTGCGGTGGCCATAGGCGGCCCCGGCAGCAGACAGCTCCTCCCGCGGACGCCGCTTCGCTACGGTACGGGCATCCGCTTCGGCGGCAGACCGAACATCACTCGTCTGGCACCGTTCTCCGTGGCCATGCTCGAGTGCGACATTGTCACCCCGAACATCGTCGGTGGACGGCGAGCCAACCTCTTGCAGGTGATCCCGGTGCTGCACAGACGCAAATCAGGCGCCACGCGCCTCTACGAGCCGGCCGAGCTGCTGTTTCAGCCTGTCGACGAAATCCCTTTCAGCCAGATTCGGATGAGGTTCACGCATCCGGACGGGACGCAGCGGCACTTCCATACCTTCGCGACAGCGGGTCAGCATGCAATGATTGTGCTCACGCTTGTATTTCGAAAAAGGAGTATGTACAGGTGACAGTAAACGACGCAAGCATACATGCACTGTCTACGTCTGGCGGCGGCGGCGTGCGACCGCGCGGCGCTTAGAGCGCGGAGGTAGATACTCGGGAAAGGGTTCCTCGTCGCTAGGAAGGTCCTCCGCCATGCGTCGCTTGCGACGGGCAGGCAGCGGAGGCAGCTGGCGCGCTCGGCGGCGCACGGCGGTGATCAGTCGCCGCTTAGCGCTAGTCGGAAGGGACCAGAGGTACTCCTCATCCTCACTGTCAACGACGGGCGCGTGGCGTTTGTGCGCAGTCGAAGGTGCGCGAGGTGATGGCGGGCGGGGAACGACGCGTCGCGACGCACCCTTCCTCCTCACGGCACGCCGCTTGAATCTCGACGGAAGGGCCCATAGATCCTCCTCATCCTCGCTGTCGAGAATAGGCATGCGTCGTTTATGAGTAGTGGACGGTGCTGTGCGACGCGGCGGCCTAGGAGGAAGGGCGCGGGCTAGTGCAGCAGCACGAACGGCACGTCGCTTTGCACGGGGCGGAAGAGACCAGAGGTACTCTTCCTCGTCACTGTCCAGCGTCACTGCATGACGTTTGCTTCCCGCAATGCGACGCGCAGGAGAAGGCGGGCGGGGAATGACAACATCCTCTTCTTCCTCCTCCTCCGCTGCCTCGTGCACCGCCTCCTCCGCCGGGTGATGTTGGTAGTCCTGCGGGTACTGATCGTAGTAGAAGGCAGGCGGCGGCGGCGGCGGCGGCGGCTCGACCCACTCCTCCTGCGGAGCGGACGGTGCGGGCAAGGCGCTGGCTAACGAGAGCGCGCGACGGCGCTCACGTGCGCTCGCAGAGGGTACGTCGTAAGGCTGGTACGACGTCCTCCTCTTAGCTCCATGGCGTGCAACGACGGCTGAGCTCGGATGTTGAAGCAGAACCGGCGGAGGCGGACGAGCTGCCTCCTCCTCCTCGGTCCGCAGCACAGGTGGCGATGGCGCGGTTGCAGGAGGCGCAGGTGGCGCGGACTGGGAAAGGGGCGGATACGCCGGCGGCACCTCACGCCTATGCACTCGTCGGCGGCGGACCTCTGCCTGAGTTGCGGCTTCAGCGGCAGAAGCGCTGCGCTTCTTAGCGCTCGACGTAGTAACGGCTGGGACGGTGGAGGCGCTGCGCTTCTTGGCTGCAGCAGATGCTGCGGATGACGGGGCGGCAGGCGGTTCCGCATGCGGAGCACTCGCTGGCGCTTGCGGCGGCATCGTTGACGTGGAGGGCGGTGCTGCTTCTCCCTCGGACTGCTCTGCCGTGACTGCCGTCGTAGCGCTTTGAGTTCGCCGCTCAGCGGGAGCTGGCAGATTGTCCGCGTGCGGGTCTCTCGGAGCAGATGGCGGCGCGCGTGTCTCAGCGTTGTCGTTGGTCGCTGCAGATGGAAATTCGCGGGCGGGCTCGTGCTGAAGGAGGGGTGATGACGCAGCCTGAGGCTGGTCCAGCAACTGGGACACCGTCCGAGCGCGCTCGGATTGTGTAGAGGCAGTGGAGGCGTCCAACTCTTTGCCATAGCCGTGGAACTTGCGTGCGGCCTGCTGCTTGAGTGCACGGCGGTGTAGGTCACGCAGCTCATGCACGATGCGACGTTCTGTGTCGAGGAAAGTCCGTTTGTTTGGTGGACCAACTCCTTGCAGTGTACTTAAACGCTTGCGGACGAGCGCATTAAGCCTATTCTGCTCGAGCTGTTGACGGAGTTGGCGCTTGCGTCCCGTGGATGGGATGACTGTATTGGGAGGGACGCCGGCCTCGCTTAGCTTCGTGCTGTACGCGCCTGCGAGTCGACCTGGTCCTCCCCTGCGGCCTGCCGACGCAAACGGTTGCGGACTAAGAACCTCTCCAGCTCGTGGGATAACTTCTCGTCGTGCTCCCTGAGCTGCTCGGGAGGGAGCTGCCCGAGGCGAGACTGCATGTGCTGCAGGAGCGTCTTGCAGACGACGTCGATGACGTCGCGGTGACGGGAATGGGCGAGTCGGAGCTCCCACACTTGGTCTAGCAGTTGATGCACACGCAACTCCAACTCTTCCCTGCGTTTTTGCCGCTCTTCGCGCAGGTGCTCCTTGTTCAGTCGCTTCTGCGCTTTCGCCTGCGCTGCCTCCACTGCTTCTCGCTGCCGTCGCCGCCTCCGTACCCAAGGCAGACACTCGCTCCACGGATGGCGGCTGCGCGCCTGGGAGGACGACGGTTGCTCCTGGCCCGACATCGACGTCCACATGGCTGATGCGGCTGCCCTGAACATCGCGTGCTTTCACCTGCTGGACGCTCCCGCTGGAAGGAGTTGAACTCGACTCGGGCACAAGGAGCATGCACTTGTACAGCTTCTTGTCCATGACACACTTGCTCTTTGCTACTCACACTGAACAATCCTTAAATAGGCTACCACCATGCGCGCTTGCTGCGGGTCCTGCGCCAGAAGTCTTTCAAGCCCTTCTTGACAACCTTCTTGCTCACTTTCTCAAGAGGGTCAGGCGGGGCGTCATCGTCAGGTGGAGGCGGCGCATCGTCTTCCGGTTCGTCCTCCGGTTCGTCGTCCTCCCCGCTATCGACGGAGAAGATGTCGAGCAAGAGCGGGACGGCGGCGCGCAGTATGTGGGAGAAAGGACCGCCGCCGAGCTGCAAGAGCTTCTTCTTGCGCATGTTGGGCGGTCTCCTCGGATCAATGATGTAGCGCCAGTCGTGCTTGTGCGGCATCAACTTGGTGCGAAGGTGTGTACGTCGGCGCGGTGGAAGACGAGTATCGCACAAAGCGTGCTCAATCACCTCGTACAAGCGGTCACGTGTCTCATCGTCGAGGTGGTGCATGACGATGATCCTCTGGTCGGGTCGCATGTCTTTGAGTGCGCCAAGAAGCGGTAGGATGACGGTACGCTTGCGCTCGGCGAGGATCGGACGGTGCTTGCAAGGAGGCATGGTATCGCGTCGCGAATAACAAACTCTTACTGCACGGTCTGTTGAACTGCATTTCTTTATTGCATGCAAAGCTACATAAGTATAGGCATGGACAGGGGAGAGTGTATGTCCTCGGGACTCCCAACAGGGTCGGGAGGCAGTACGAACGAGGATGAAGGCGCGGACTTCTGAGCTGCTGCTGGCGACGGCGGTGGCGGCGGCGGCGGCGGCGGTGGTGGCGGCGGCGGCGCAGTGTTGGACGGACGAGCTCGGTTCAGGTTGGGGGTGAAGCGCCGCCGCTTGTTTCGTGCCTTGAACGCAGCAGTCTGCCTGGCGTCGCTCTTGGGTGCGTTCCTCCTCCTCCTCTTCCCGGCGTTGAGGACGGCGGGAGGAGCAGATCGTACTCGACGAGGACGGCGTCTTGGTGGCGGTGGCGGGAGTGCATTTCGACGGTGGCGCGGAGCCGGTTCCACGGGCAGGGAGCTGCTAAGGACCACACTCAGGTCGTTGAGCTGCCTTGTAAACGTGAGAAAGCTGTTGGAGAACGCCGTGGTGAAGCCGTTGATGAGCGCGCCCAATGCAATGTCCAGAGTCTGCTTGGTGGCGTTGGAAGCGGCATTGCGTCGTGACAGGCGGCGTGGCATGATCTCCTCCTCTTCCTCCTCCTCCACCTCGCTGGTCACGGACTCTTCTTCTTCACTGGTCACAAGCTCTTCCTCTTCGCTCTCGCTTAGCTGGTGGGTGCTGAGTCGCTGCATTGCGGGGAATACACTTGTAGAAAGCAAAGTATGTTCCTAAATGGCAGTCTCTTCCGCCTCCTCATCCGCCGGCATCCAGACGCGCATGGGGAATTCGCCGGGCAAGTAGTGGCTCCGTATCCGCAACTTATCATCCCTCTGCTGGGTGAGATCGAAGAGCAAACATTGGTAGGGTGTCTGCGTCACCTTGTGATAGGCCTGAACTATGTACTTATAGTTTGTGGGAGAGAGCTGCCGTGCAAGAACCTGAATCTGTGCATTTTCACGCGGATTCTTGTGCGCGTGGATGTATTTTACATTCAGTGAAATCTGCCAAGCCAAGCGGCTCGCAGGAAAGAGACTATGGAAGAGGATGAAAGTGCTGGCATTGAGATGGCGGCTTAGCACTGTTACGATATCCACCAAGTCCTCATCTATTTGGGACATAAAGTCGTCGATGACAACAATGCTTCCTCCTCCATCAGCAAATTTCTTGACGAGGGCGACGAACTCTTCCGCAGAAGGCTTCTTGTTCACAAACCGCGTCACTAGCCCCTCTTGTTGCAGCTCCGCATAGCAGGGCTGCCACGCCGCATAGCAGAAGACGACGTTCTTTATGTCTTCGCCGCCAATGAATAGCTGATTTTTCCACTTGAGAATCTCACACATTCGGAAAGTCTTTCCACTCCCAGACGGACCCACAACAAGATGTGTTGCACCGGGGATGAAGCGGAGATCATGAGAAGAAGAAGAAGAAGACATGGTGCTTTGACTTGCTTTCACCTGCTTTCACTTTGTCAGAGTCAGAGCAGCTTTCACCTTCTTCACCTTTCTCTCCTCTTCCTTCTCTTACCTAAATCATTGCTTAGCAAGCACTCTGCTCCCTCCCTTGGGACCTAGAAAGCCGCCTGCTTTCCTTTCCCGGTGACCGCCTGAAAGCTCGCCCGGTCACCGCCGACACCTCCCCCGACACCCACATCAAATCCCGGTGGCCACCGCGCGCGCCGCCCGATCAACCACACTGAAACTGTACAAATATATACTACTAGCGTCCATGCCATACCAGATCCAGAGGGGTATCTGATAGAATGACATTGGAAGAGGAGACAGAAGATGAGAACAAAGAGGTTTTTTTATTTACCTGTGTTTGTGAGTATATAGGAGTACAAAAAGGAACTTGGAGGGGGAAAGGTTTTGG
>JAAUYJ010077579.1_pt1 | contig 10520 bp, 13 predicted proteins | sample 7278031 | NCBI WGS metagenome assembly JAAUYJ01 (sample SAMN14350222, study PRJNA611818) | marine sediment metagenome | isolation source: surface marine sediment (1.8m) | place: French Polynesia: Moorea | collected 2018-08 | reverse complement strand
CTGTAAAACGATAGAAAAAGGCAATAAGCCGTTTGAAACAACTTATGGGATCATTTTCGTACCGGTGACAAGAGGAGTCCCGTCCCTGAGTAAAGCTCTGAAGTCGTCGGCCGGCGTGGTGGTGCCAACTTCTGCGATGGCGGCAGAGGCGCCGGCGCCACCTCCAGGCAGGGCGAGGTCATCGCTGCGGGCGCGCTTGGAGTCATCCTTGTCTTCGTCGTCGCCGGGCCTAAAAGAATTCGAAAATATTAGTTTTGCAACTTCCCACATTAAAACTAAAAAGTTTCACCTTTTCTCTCCGAAAAGCTTGTTGCCCGTCACCTTGTCCTTCTTGGACTCAACCTCTTGCAGGTCGAACGATTTCTTCACCTTTTCCAAGGCGTCGGACGATCTTACCGCCACCTGAAATAAAATAAACGTTCCCCTTGCGAATGCTGTCAAGACTAGGGCTGGGAATGGCTAATAGTTAACCATCGATTAACCAAATAAACTTTCTAAACGGTCAAAACTGCTAATTTTTTTAACAGAACGGTAATTTCCGTTAAAAATTGACAATTTTCAAGGCTATTTTCCGAAATTTTCAAACTTTTTTTTAAAAAACCCATCAATTTGTCATATTACTATTGACATCTTTGAATTTTTTAAAAAGTTACTTTTTTTTACAGAAACGCAGAATTTTATCCAAAAAGCTGTCACTGTGCCACTACATATTTCAACCGAAATTAACCGTTAATTTAACTGAACAACCCCATAAATTAACCGTCAACCGAAAGGCCGAATTTCCACCAAATTCCCAACCCTAGTCAAGACTCAAGACTAGTATTGTATACCTCCTGCGGCGGACCCATGAGTTCTAGCAGGTCTGAGGCCACCTCCGGCAGGACCATCCCTGGCCTGGTGGCCCGGTGAGCCAGGCAGCGGTAGAGGTGCTGGTTACTCGGGTTGTACATGCTCGTGGTCTCCAGCTCGGGATCTCTGCAAAAAATCATTGAATGATAAAATACAAAACAAAACTTACCAAGACTCACCCCTCCTCCTCCGTGGATAACATCATTGACTCGACCAGCCCGTCCATTGCGTCCAGCTGCTGCCTGCTCGGTCTCACGCTCTCGTTGTAGATGGGGGCGAACGCGTACTCGCGGACGTCCTCCATGTACGGCAGCTCAACGTAGGCAAGGGTCTGAAATGGTTTAAAATTTATTTGGTCGTTCGTCTTTGCAAAATAAAAGAGAAATCACCATTTCAGAGTTCCCGTCGTCGTCCGTCTGGTACTCTGGGACCAGCACGCCCATCCTGGGCGCCGAGTTGAGCCTGTAGACCCTTCTGACGACGGCTGCCTGGCCCATGTCGTACATGGCGTAGGCCAGCGAAGAGAGGGCGACGGCGGCGGCCTCATCCTCGGGCTGCGGCTGGAAGGCCATGCAGCCGTCGCCCAGCACGCACTGCCGCGGCAGACTCTCCTGGGAGACAAACCCCAGGACGGACATGCGCTTAGGGCCAGCGTCGTACTTGTACTCTGCCTTGTCCTCATCCGTCACCGTGATCAGCTCGGAACCGTACTTGTAGCTCTCGATGACGTCGTCGCCGTCGATCACGTCCTGGCCCTCGTTGTTCTTAATGAAGGTGGTGTCCGCCTTCAACTCCTCCTCCTCCTCCTCGTCGGACTTCGCCTTTCGTCCCTTGGAGGCAAGGCATTTCTTCCACGTCTTAGGGGGCTCCCGGCGAACCTAAAAGTGCCATTGATCTTTTCGTAAATATTTTGAGCACGTTTGAAGTAATTTTTTCACCTGTATGTATCCGACAACGTTGATCCTGACGTCCGGCCCAATCTCCAGCGAGGCCTTCCAGGGGAACGGCTTCTTACTCCTTCTCTCCTTGTTGAGGAGGCTGACCATGGCGGCGTCGACGTCGCAGGAGAGGCCGTTCGTGGCCTCAACCAGCTTGTCCACCAGTAGCTCGGAGGCGGCCTGGACGGAGCTCTTCGGCTTCTGCCTCCCTCGTTCCTCTCCGTCCTCACCTCCGTCGTCCCCGCCGTTCTGAGCAGGGCCGTCGTCGCCGGGAGCTCCGTCGCCATCGCCGTCTTCGGCATCGGGCCAGGAAGGTCCACTACATACAAAATGGGATTGTTGAAGAGAAAAGTAAGAAGCAGAAGCATTGTGAAAAGTAACTTACAAGAAACAAAACTCGATGCCTTCCTTTCGCATGTTCTTTACAATGACGTCGATCTTGTCCGGATTGCACTCGCAGCCGAGGTCGGAGAGAAGGACGATCTTCTTCTGGGCGCATTTCTTGCCTTCGGTGTTTTCCTTGATGAAATTCATGGCGACAACGACGCCGTCCAGCCAGTCAGCCTCGTTTGTAGTGCCTGAGAGTCAAGGAAAGAACAAGACATAAAGTAAAGATTCGTTTCTTTTAAAGTTTATTTCATAGGGGGTGGGGGGAATCACGCCTCGTCCTTCCTGCCAGACATGGGGTCGTCTCGAATCCGAGATATTTTGTACTCAATGGGAAGTCGGTAGTCGTATCCTTCTTGAATCCTTTCCTCCGGCAAGCCTTTCTTAGTCATGTAGTGTTTCACTGTGTCGTCTGTAATCACAAAGCAGTTGTGAGACTTTCGTATGGCCTCGCTACTTTCGTCTATGGGGTGAACAATTCCCTTGTACGAATTTGCAGAATTGCGATCAGGATTGCGTATTCTGATGTCGTACTCATAAAGTCTGGCGTCCAGCATGTGAGAAACAATGTATACCCAGCTGTACCACTTCATTTCAACTCTGGTAAAAACAGATATGAAGTATTTGCCATCAAACTCCCATATTGTCAGGACCCAGGTGTTAGTTATGTTTTTGAAGTTGGTATCGCTCTTAATGTTCCAATATTGTCTGGAAATGTAATCCTCAGTTACTTCTCCTAGCCACAAAGCAAAAGGATGCTCAGCCTTTATGTGGTCTAGAAGATCTTTCAGACAAACTTTCTCAGAGCATTTCAGGTCTGGGCACTCTACTTGTCTAAACTCACATTCATTTTCATGCTCCCAGGCTTCCTTTACGAATTCACACCCATATCTATGGAAACGACATTTTAGGACTCTGCCCATTTCTTGTTCAAAGTCATGAGAACCGTGACTAGATTCTTGCTTGGTTTCATGGTTCTCGTGGCCAGCTCCGTGGACGTGATGATCGCCCTCGTGAGTCTTTGCCGATTTCGGAGGAGTCTGGTCTTTGTCCGCGGAAGCAACTGGGAGTTCAACCGACTTGTGGGTGTCCTCCTCCTTTTCGGCGCTGGCGCCATTTGGTTCTCCTGACTTGGCGGCTTCTCCATCTTTCTGGGCAGCCTTCGACGCAGGTTGAACAGTTTTGGGTGGCTCTTTCACCTCGGTTGGGGAAGTTTTCTCGACCACTTCATCAACTTTTTTAGCATGGGACTGTTTTGGAGATGACGATCCAGCAGATGCTGGCGGAGGCGAAGATTGAGGAGCAGAAGCTGTCGCCGATGACCCAACTCCAGCAGGTGAAGGCAAAGACTCAGGTGCAGAATCAGCGGGAGAAGACCCTGCTCCAGACGCTGGAGGATCTGTGGATGCGGGACTCATTTCCTTTCCGGGAGGACTTGATGACGCTGGATCTGGACTGCCGCTTCTTGGCTTTGTTCCTGCCGAAGTTTGTTCCTTGGAAGCCGTCTGTGAGCCTGAAGTGTAGTAGGATCCTGTTGTCGCGCTCCCCGTCACTCCGCTGCTCATTGGCTTCGTATTTGACGTGCCCGACGAAGCAGGAGCCCCTGACGACGCCGGCTTGTTTTCCTTCTCCGGAGGGGATAATAATTCGAGCGACTTTGGCAAGGCAAACCTTTTTTTCGCACTGTCTGAAGAAGCGTCTTGGGCATTAGTAAGAAAGGTAGATGGCGGCGTCAACAAGGAAGACACATCGTGCTTCTCTTCACATTGTTTTAGATTTTCAGCTCCATCCGTCTTCTGCAGAGACCAATGAATGTGCTTGTTATGGTGATAATGTGGAGAGAACAGGAACGTTTTCTTTCCTTTCTGTTGCCCTTTAGAGTCAGGAGAACGAACTGCCGCCTGGCCTTGCTTTCCTTTGCCTTTTTCACTATTACCTGGATTCAAACTAGGCTTCGAATTTGCCCATTCGCGAAGTGGTTGCCAAAACTGAGATTTCCCCAGATTCAACGCTGCCTGTACTGGCGATGATTCACTTTTCTGGCCAGACTGTGAGTGTTGTAGATTCTGGCTTTGTTCATTGACTGTAACACTTCCCATTTGCGATAGCAAAGGAGGTTTTCCATCAGGTTTAACAGCACTTGCCAACCTCTGTAAAGGGGCTGTTACACTTCCTTTCTGTGATATCCAGGGCTCTTGCTTTCCATCAGGTTGAACAGTACTGACCATTTTTTCAAAAGGGGCTGTTACACTTCCTTTCTGTGATAGCCAAGGCTCTTGTTTCCCATCAGGTTGAACAGCACTTACCATTTTTTCCAAAGGGGCTGTAACACTTCCTTTCTGTGATAGCAAAGGCTCTTGTTTCCCATCAGGTTGAACAGTACTTACCAACTTTTGTAAAGGGGCTGTAACACTTCCTTTTTGTGATAGCCAAGGCTCTTGTTTCCCATCAGGTTGAACAGCACTTACCAACTTTTGTAAAGGGGCTGTAACACTTCCTTTTTGTGATAGCAAAGGCTCTTGTTTCCCATCAGGTTGAACAGCACTTAACAATCTTTGTAAAGGGGCTGTAACACTTCCTTTTTGTGATAGCAAAGGTTCTTGTTTCCTATCAGGTTGAACAGCATTTGCCAACATTTGTAGAGGCTGCCGCAGATCCTCTGAGCTTTTTTCTAGAGTAGCTTCTAAGGAGTCCGAGGCCTTACGTGCAGCATTCACAAGCCCCGGCAAAGGTTGCCAAAGACTTTTCCTGGACTCTTGATCTTTCCAACAGGCAAGGCATCCGGGCTTGTCCGAGACGTTCCTTGAGCGAAAGCAGCTGTACCCCACATCATCCTTGTCACACGCCGTAAGGTTTGAATTTTGAAGGTTCTCCACTGCAAGTGATCCTGGTTCTGCCGCTTTTTCTGGGGAGGGCGAGCTGCCGGCAATAGCTTTTTCCTTTTCCTCCCCCAATCCCAGGTTTCTTCTTCCAGCGCCCTCTCTCCAGCACTGGAAGCACCCTGGCTGGTCCACGGTTTTGACTGACTGGAAGCAGTTGTAGCCAGCCTGGCTCTTATTGCACTCCTGCTGCTGCTGAACGCTGCGTTGATGCTGCTTCGGCTGAGCAGCGCTGCTGTCCCTCCAGCACCTGAAACAACCGGGCCTGTCCACCAAGTCTTGGGAGGCGAAGAGGTCGGCTCCCATGGTCGTTCTCTGGCAGCGGTCCCCGTCCCTCCTATGTTGCGGCTGCGGCGACGCCAGAGTTGCATTGGCTGGTTCCGACCGCGAAGCATTTGATGCATTGTCTCGCCAGAAGAAGCAGACAGGGTCCCCCAGCAGGGGCGGAAGAACTCCAGCCTTGTCCAGCTTTCCCCGAGGAGCCGACACTTGAGATTGTGTCTGAGAGGAACAGTTTGCCATCTTCGTTCCGTCCTCGAAGAGTTTCATCTCGGCGCTTCTCGTCAACTTGAGCGGGAACTGACTTTGCTGACTTTGCTTGGTGGCATCGGGCCCCGTCGGGCGCGCTGACAGTCCCTCCCGCCAGCAGTGTACGCAGCCAGGGGCATCGGAGGCGCTTTGAGAGCGGAAGCAATCCGACGACGTCATTAAAAATTTGCACTTATCCAAACTATGAAGTCTCCCATCTAAATATCTACAGCAAAAAATTAATTCAAATTTAAATTTGAAAAAAAAAGAACAATATTTTTTTCGGCAAGCCGCAAATCAAAGCAAGTGGCAAAATTAAACTTACCCTGCACGTGGTTCTGCACAAAGTCGAGTAACTGCCAGTCCGCCACGGCCAGTCCCCTGTCCGCCACCAGCGTGACCCCCGGATACTCAAGCGGGTTGTCGCCCTTGTCCGTCCCCACCATGACCAGGCCGAACCTGTTGGGCGCCTCCGAGAAAAGCTTCCTCTGCAACAGCTCCGAGGCGCACCGGACGCCGGAGTCGAGGAACCCGGAGGCGGAGGCGGAGCGGCACACGTCCACCACCAGCACCACCGCGTCAAACTGAAACACAGATCGTCGCATTGTCAGAAACACACTGTCTACAAAAGAGACCTTCGAATTTCTCACCTCTTTCTCCCTAGGAGGCATTTTGAGGACCAGAAAAGGGCTCAGGGAGTCCCAGAAGTGCTCAGAACTATCTTTAACACTCGAAAAAGGCTTGACAGCACCGAGGAGCCTCAAAAAACGGCCTCGAAATCTGTCCGCCACGTCCTCCCAGCGCCGCGCTTTGTTTTGTTTACGCAATAAAGGTAGAGAGATACAGGGCCTGAGCTCGATCTTGTCATTTGGTTTCTATGCCATATTCCAGAAATTCATCAATTCATAAAAGTGATTGATACGATATTGTGTACTATCCATGGATGAAAAAATTGTCAAATTTTTGTTTGATGATATCTTACGTGATTGAACTGAGTATGATATAATTTGAGTGCACCCCTACTTTTCCTGCCTGCCTTTGCGCGCCTGGCACTCCTCCTTCTGTCGTCGTCGTCATGGAGAACGTTTCTCGTGTGCGCATGCTCGAAAAAAGCGGAAAGAAGGAAAGGCACACAGGCTCGCAACTGGCTCTGAATTGAGATAATGTTGCATTCGATTCCATAATTTGGATTTGAAGGTGCTGTATTTCGGACAGTACTTTTGCTAGCGCCACAAGTACAGTGTAGCAGTGGTATACAAGCTCGTACAAGCTAGATAACCGTTAATAAATAACATAATGTATGCCAAAAATATCACCTCCCCTATAGCCATTTTTGACCCATGTACACATGGAAAAAAAATTCTTCCCCCCCTCTACGAAAAAAGCGGTGCTCATGTGTGCAAAAAACAGACCGTTCTAGCGTTTGTTTGACGGCAGTCCGTTATTTTTGCGAGGCATAGTTAGTGGGGTACACGAAAAAGGGAAAACCTTAATTGGACTTTACCCAAACAATGTCGAATCTACGGTTCCAAAATTTTTTTTATTTTTTTAAAAAAAACATGCAGTACATATTGCACAAAGTCTTTGCACCCATCGCATCGCATCGATGGTACAGTGCATTTTATGACCTGAGTTCTGACATCGTTGTCTTACAGTATGCTGCAGCAGTAATCATAAACAACCTTCTTTTCTCGTTCACTAAGGTCCACCCCTCCCCCTCCCTCCCTGCCCCCGCCCAGCCTGTGGTCTCCCGTCTCCTTCCAGTTCTGTAGTATCCTCTCCTGCACCAGGACCAGCGCCTCCTCCACGTTCTCCCCCGTCCGAGCCGATACCTCGAGGAAGGCGTCCAGTCCCCTCTCGGCGGCGAATCGCTCGGCGGTCGGCCGGTCGACGATCTGGCGGTGCGAGTCGCGCTTGTTGCCCAATAGGACGCGAACCTGCCAAGGAACAAGCTTTGTTTTAAAATCAAATAGCGCGGAAAAAGGTAGTCTTGCATGGACGGGCGTTTCCCAAATTTAAATTTTAGAATGATTAAGGGGCACGATGTACCTTTAAGAGTTCTTCACAATCATTAACAACGAGAATAGCAGCAGCAGGAGCAGCAGCAGCAACAACAACAACAACAAAAATAGAAACAGCAACAGCAGCAATAACAACAACAATAGCAGCACCAACAACAACAAAAACGCAGCAAAAAACTGGAGGTGCTTGATTCGCCAGATATGTAAAAGACTCCATAGCTACGTAGTATATTCACCATCTTCCCCCCGCTCCCCTCCGTGACCTGGTCCAGGTCGGCCATCCACTTCTTGAGGTCGACGAACGAGTCTGCGTCTGTGACGTCGTATACGAGTATGACTCCGTCTGCGCCGCGGAAGACGTTGTGGGCGATCGAGCGGTAGCGCTCCTGGCCCGCAGTGTCCCAGAACAAGGTCTTCATGACACTGAAAATGCAAAAATATGATAAATTCTCGCAGCAGCAACTGTAGTCAAAACTGTAGCAGCAGCAGCTAGAACCTAATTAGCAGTTGTATGCACTATAAAAGCAAATTTACAATCGACAACAGCAACAACAATAGCAACAGCCTGTACAAAAGGAGCAGCGATGACAGCAGCAACAAAAATAACAGAAGCAACTGCAGCAATGGCAGCAGCAACAACAGTGATTACAATAGCAGCAGCAACAGTAGCAGCAGCAACAGCAGAAGCAATGACAGCAACAACGTCAGCAACAACAGCAGCAACCGCAGCAGAAACCCTCCTCACATGTCTTGTTCCATCTCCCTGATCCTTGCTGTGAAGTCCACCCCGATGGTGGCCAGGTGAGCCCCGTCCGCCGCTTCGTCGAAACGCACCCCTGAGAGCCTCTTGGCCAGGCAGGTCTTGCCCACGCCAGAGTTGCCAACCAGGACAACCTTGGAGACGTGCGTGTACTCGGTCGTAGTTGTCATCTTGACTACTGTCGGAAGTAGACTAACGTCTTGTGAGGTGGGCCTCGAAAACCGTCGCGCCAAAAAGCTCCAACGTGTAGCCTGATCGGACCATGATGAAAAGAGGGCCTTTCCTTCTCTCTATACTAATTGGTAAGTCACGCCCGTGCGGGGAATGAGTCATTTGCTACACTGTCGCGCGCAAGGCAAAAACGTTGGTCGCAAGGCGGGAAAACCAGATCGATAATTGTGATTCAGGACATGTTAGTTTATTTTTGTCTTTTTGCACCATTTTCTCGTCACGCGAGCGCGGAGTCAACCATCTCGAGTCCTTTGAGCAGCAAGGAGAGGCAAGAGAACCCGAGGAAGAGCCCCAGCCCGCCGCCCACGGCGGAGACGATGGATACCGCGTCGTGAATAAAATACTGACGGTGGCTAAAATTATAAAAAAATTATAAATCGTTTAAAAAGTTTTTTTAATATTCTCACGTCGTCTCCACAGAGGACGGAAAGTGTACGAACACTTGGCAGCAGCTAGAGGAGTTTCCTGCCTTGATACGCAAAGAAATATTAGAGCTACCGTTTCCCCCATATTTATTGAGGCAAACCTGTTCCTTGGGGACGTTTGTGAAGGATATGACGTTGGTCGCGTATGTCGTCTTTCTGCACGACATCCTGCAAATGGACTTGACCGATCCCATCAGGGAGGAGGAGAGAACCAGCCCGGCCGCGGAATCGTTCACGGCGGATTCGGGGCAGAGCTGAAATGGAAAAAGAAATGCGGCGTAGACAAGGTAACGTGGTATAAAGATAATAAAATGCCTTAAAAACACCCACACAAAAGATTAATCTGGTCGAATTGTTAAGAGGAACATATTTTGGTCTGCTAAATCCAAACCCATCCAACCCCGAAGAGAAATCTGACAGGGAGGCTCGATATAGGCAGAAGAAGAAAAAATGAAAATTGACAAAGGTGCCTTGCTAAACAAAACATAAACTGCTTTGGGTATACCTCCAGGTCCATGTCAATGAAGGTGGACAGCATGGAGGGCAGACACTTCATCTCCTCCTCCGCCCTCCTCTTGACATAGTCCCTCACGCACTCTGCCAGACTCCCCGCCCCCGCGCCCCCTCCGCGGCACCCTAGCCCTCCGTCCTCATCCTCTAAGAACTCGTGGTGCACCGGCCGCAGGTCAATGACGGACCACCGCGACACGGAGGGGGCCACCACCAAGGAGGAGTAGCCCCAGTTCTGCCACAGGAGGAAGATGTCCTCGCCTTTTAAAGACATAGCCACGAGATGTTATCTTTTTGTATTTTTTTTCGGGTTTTTTTGGGGGGGGGGTGTAAAAACATTTTTTTTGGGTGCATTTTTGGAAAAATGTTTTTAGGGAGATAGAATTTTTTTATCTTTCTCGTTTTTGAGATTTTTTGGGGCGGGAAGTATCAGTATTGTTTTGTGGATTTTTTGATGATATTACCGGGGTGCACGAAGTAAATGTCTACGGGCGAGTCCAGCACGAAGTTCACGAAGATGCCCGTCCTGAGCCTCTTCCCCAGCCTGAACGACCTGCACCTTCCGTTGTAGGCAGTGTCGAGGTTTGTCCATTTGGCGGAGGCGATGTCTTTGTCCTCGTTCAGTGAGGTCTCGTCTAGGGCCAGGCCCGAGAGGGAGACGAGATACGGGCGGACCACGGAGGTGTACGAGGAGTTGGAGAGCAGGGAAGACCAGGAAACTGAAAAAAAAAAGATTAATTTTGATGTAGTTGTTGCAGGTGTTGTACTTGTTTCTGCGGGGGAGCGGCGGTACGACGAAACTGAATGTCTGACAAACATAGAATTGGCACAACACAGAATATTTGAAAGCCTGAACAAACATAGAAACAGCTCAGATATGGTAAGTCTCCTTTGTGTAGAAAAAAATAGATCTCTACCTTACACAGAAAGCCTATTATGAACGAACCTAGAAAAAAACCAGGCCTGAAGTGTTGTGAAGTACCTCTAAAGAT
>JAAUYJ010057046.1_pt1 | contig 10521 bp, 7 predicted proteins | sample 7278031 | NCBI WGS metagenome assembly JAAUYJ01 (sample SAMN14350222, study PRJNA611818) | marine sediment metagenome | isolation source: surface marine sediment (1.8m) | place: French Polynesia: Moorea | collected 2018-08 | reverse complement strand
GAGAAATATAAGAAAATACCGGGTTTTGGGAGAAAAACCATTAAAAAATGGCCGTCGAAGGCGGCTGAAAGAAAAATTTCCCCCCTCGTTCCCCCCCCTGAAGGTCAAACCTTTTTACCCCCCCAGAGGGCTCAAAAACCACTCCCCCCCGGCCAAAATTTCCCAAATCCCCCCCCCCCAGATGACCGACCCCTCGCCCACCTATGATTCGGTGGCAAATGAAATACGACATAAGAGTATGTGAAAGGGGAAAAAGTTTTTTAGAAAACCCTTTAAGTAACACTTCTTATCAGTTGCAATATATTGTTTAACCGATGCGGTATTGATACGTATCTCTAATGTTAGGAGCACGTGATGAACATCAGGCGCGAGGCCCTCCGAGAGCGCCTGGAGCAGGAGTCCAGCTTCATCCTGGCCAACCTGCACGACGAGGAGGGCAAAAACAAGGAAGCCTGGGGGAACCTGTTGGAAAGAACCAACGAGCTTCTACAGAGCTGCTATTCCGTCGACAGCGACAGCGGTGAAGTCGAGGAGAGCAGCCCCACCGTCGGCGCCCACGCCTTCGCCAGCGAAGTTGAGCAGAGCGAAGAAGAGATCTCCATGCGCAAAGAGCTAAGCCGCATGAAGTCCCTCCTGGCCGGTGTCGAGAAGGGCAACAGCAGCAGCAGCAGCCCCACCGTCGGCGCCCACGCCTTCGCCAGCGACGTTGAGCAGAGCGGAGAAGAGATCTCCCTGCGCAAAGAGCTAAGCCGCATGAAGTCCCTCCTGGCCGGTGTCGAGAAGGGCAACAACAACAGCAACAGCCCTACCGGCGGCGCCCACGCCTCCGCCGCAGTCAAGAAGGGGAGTAGCAGCGTCGTCCCCTCCGCCGCCGCCGCCGCAGGAACCTCCCACACCGCAGTCAGCCCCGGCGAGAAAAGGAGCAGCAGCACAGTCGCCGCCGCCGCAGGAACCTCCCACACCGCAGTCAGCCCCGGCGAGAAAAGGAGCAGCAGCACCGTCGCCTCCGCCGTCAAAAAGCCGACGGCCGCCGCTTCATCCAGCGGTGGTATCGGGGTCAGGCCCGTCCTCGTGGACTACAGCGACACCGACATGGATGACGGAAACGGCAACGACAAGCCCGATCCGGACAGCAGCCGGCGCCGCCGGCGCCACTGCCGCCACCGCCACCGCCACAGAGGCACCATCTCCAGTAGAAGGATCAAGGAGATCGTGAAGAATGTTATGGATCGCTACGTCATCAGCAGCGACAGCAGCGACAGCAGCGACGACGAGAGGGCGAAAAAGGCCAAGAAGACGGAGAGAGGCAAGAAAAAAAAGGACAGAAAGAGGAGGAGGGACACCGACGGGAGGGGAAGCGGCGGGGACAAAGGCGAGAGGGAGGACGGAGGAAGGAGGAAGGAGGGTGACAACGTCTCCAGAGCCGAAGAGCCAGAAGCCTCGGCAGCCTCTCCCGGGATGGACCACCTCGATCTCCTTCGCCGTTTCCTCGTGCTCTCACACCCAGGAGAGGAAGTGACCGAGGAAGTGCTCCTGTCCAGGGCGTACGAAAGGGTGAACACGGTGAAGGAGATCCTCGAGGAAAGGGGCCGCTACCAGGGCATCTCCCTCTCCTCACCTCGAAAGCGGCTCTACCCAGACGTCTCCGCCGGTAAGTATATAATCCTCTCATTGAGCAGTAGCAGTAGCAGCGGCAGCAGCAGCAGCAGCAGCAGCAGCAGCAGCAGCAAAAACAACTGCAGCAGCAAAAACAAGTGCAGTAGTAGTTGTAGTAGTAGCAGAAAAAAATGCCTTTCTCTTTGTAGCTGCAAAGTACGTCAGTGACGAGAGCGACAACGGGGTGCCGGCCATGGACGACGATGGCGAGGAAGAGGTCGACCGCAGCGTGGCCGTGCCTCCGAAGCAGCTCTACCCAGACGTCTCCAGTAAGTAAATATTCCTCACCTTGAGCCGCGGCATTAGCAGCAAAAGCAGCAACAGCAGTAAAACCAACTCCAGCAGTAGTTGTAGTAGTAATAGTAAAAAAAAATATTTTTCTCCGTAGCTGCCAAGAACGTCAGCAGTGGAGAGAGCGATAACGGGGTGCCCGTCATGGACGACGTGATCGAGGAAGACCTGAGCCCGATCGAGTCCAGGAAAGTGGACGACGAACTGGCGAGCTCCCAAGGCGACACAGGTAGTGTTTGTTCAATAGTCCACCCCCTTACCCCACCCCCCACCCCACCCCCTACCCCACCCTCTCTCTCTCTCGTTTTTGTTGAATTGCAGTATCCTCCCTTGTAGGAAAAGTCTCCCCTCCCCCGGCCAAGGAAGCAAGGGAGGAGGAAGCAAAGAGGAGGACGGAGGACAGGAAGAAGTTCTTCTCCAGAAAAATCCGGGCCGAAGCATCGTACGCCGACGACCAGACGATCCTGGACACCGTCACCGACCCCGACCAGGAGGTGCTCGACAACATCAGCGAGGGACACCCCGTCGGCAGCATCATCCTCGTTCGAGCCAAGTTCATCTCGGAGGGAGAGTGCGCCAGGAACCGGTATCAGCACATAATGTCGCTCTACAAATCACACGGATGCACGTGAGTTCAATAATTCTCCTTCCATGCCTCATTGCTGGATTTTCACTTATGTCTCCTCCTTTTCCCTACACAGGACCTCCCCTTTCTACAATGGAAAGGGGGCCCCCAAGTACTATGCGTTCTCCTACACAAAGGACGTCGACGGCTCACTCCGCCTCGAGCGCAAGTACGAGTGCAAGACGAGAGACGGGGAGCCCAGTATCAGAACCAGGAAGATCAGGCACAAGCCGGCGAATCTAGGTTAGGTTTGCATTGGCTTGTTTTTGTTTATGATAATAACATTTGATTTTTTTTTCTTCTTTTCCCTCTCCCTAACTGGTAGGCCCCGAAGTCGAGCTGTGGAAGGTCGCAGTGACCAGGTACTGGAACGAGGATCACTCGTTCATCCTCAGGATAACGGAGGTGACCAGCGGTCCCGGCGATGGCCTGATCGCGGTAGAGTTTGTCGGCACACCCCCGGGAAACTACCTGGAATTCAGGAGGAGGCAGTCCGAGCTGCTGAAGGAGAGGGGACTGGAGGACCCAATCTACTCCGGGATACCGATCCCCAAGAAGCGACCTGCTCCTGCAAGGCCGACCGCCTCAACCCCAAAAAGGCCCAAGCGCCCGGCGGAGCCGATGCCATCGACCTCTTCCGGCTTCACTGGGGGTCGCGTGACCAGGTCCATGTCTGGGACCTTGCCCGGCAGGCCAAAACGGTTGGGCAAGGAGCCGTCCTCCTTTTCCGCCTGGAGGAGCCCCCCGCCGGCCGCCGGCCAATCCTACTCCACCCACACCCCCACGCCACCGTCTCGATCCTCGTCATCACAGGAGGAAAGCGACGACGAGGACGAGATCCTGGCTCTCCGCCTCCAGGAGGAGGAGCGAGAGAGGGAAAGGCTGGCCAAGGTTGCCAAGGAAAACAGGGCCAAGGAAGCTAAGATCAGGGCTCTGCAGGACGCCGACGATAGGGCGGCCCGTTTGAGGGTTGAGCTCGAGAGGCTGGAGAACCAGGCCAGGTCGGATGCATGGAAGAGCCGCCTCCGTCTCCGTACAAAGGGCAAGGGCAAGGGCAAGCGGAGCGGCGGAAAGTAGCAAGAACTCCCCGTGTGAGGGCGAGTTAGGTTAGGCACGTAAATTAAGCGCATCGAAAAATTAAAATCTTACAAATAGAGTGAATAAACGAAGGATGCTACTTATCCGCAACCGATGCGGGACGTGCAATTAAGAATAAGAATTGAGATTTGAGAATACAAAGGAGGAAACTCAGAAGTCATTGTCCCGGCGGCGAGTCTGCTTTCTCCTTCTCTCTCTTTTTTAGCGCGTCCGCGTTTGAAATTGACCAATCAGAAATACGTCCGTCTCTCCGTCTGACTCCCTCTGCTGAGTCTGCGTTCTCATTTTCTCGCTTCTTTTGGTGCGTCCGCGTTTGAAATTGGCCAATCAGAAATACGTCCGTCTCCCCGTCTGACTTCCTCTGCTGAGTGACCTAAGTCTGCTCTGTCCTCTGACTCTGAACTCAGGAACAAGATTACTGCAAGCAAGGAATAGTTTAAAACTTATAAGTCATAAGTCGCTGACACAAAGTCGGTCAGATCAAAAAATCCTTCAATCGCTGTTTGGGGCGGGGAAAACGGTGCTTCCAACTGATTTGAATTTCAAAGCTACAAATATTTTGAAGGCGAAAATCCTTCAATCGCTGTTTGGGGCGGGGAAAACGGTGCTTCCAACTGATTTGAATTTCAAAGCTACAAATATTTTGAAGGCGAAAATCCTTCAATCGCTGTTTGGGGTGGGGAAAACGGTGCTTCCAACTGATTTGAATTTCAAAGCTACAAAATATTTAGAATTAGAAAAGTCCCGATATGGGGGAAGAATGAATTAGTCTGGTCCGGAGGGGGGAAAAACTCTGAATCGCGTGCCGGTGAGGATCTCCAAAGCAAAAAACCCAGCAATCACATCCCTCGCATCGCATTATGGAACCATCAACTACAACGCAGGCGGGGAAGCCAGTGTCTCGCGAGTGGCAACATCAGCATGGAGTTCAAGCACTACACCATGAGGGTGAGCCTTCTACCCCAGCCCAAGGAACAGACACAGACCCCTTTAATGTCTTAGCCGAAGAAATGCCAACGGGGGCTGTTGATGTACTTGGAGTCCGGGCGAACCCAAACCCTCTGTACATGCCCGGTTCGAGGACCTGGGCCGATTTCAAAGCCCTCGAGATCCCGGTTGACATTTTCCCCCTCGTGAGAAAAGGCAGAAACACCCTGGTGTCGAGACCAACTGACAGCACGTTCTGGGTGTACTGCCGCGGGAAAAAAGTTGCGAACATGACTCCGGTATTCCACCGTCTCATGGGGCCCTCTGGGAGATTCCTGGTGTGCGGACCCAGGACAATTTTCTTCTTTTGCAAGAACGGCTCCGTTGGGACCATAACAAGGACGAGATGGGACGGGATGTTTGGCTTATTGTCTCTAGGAGACTGCAACATCCCCGAGGAATTTGAAGCATCAGAATGGCTGTGCCATGGTATGGCCGCTCTCGGGGTTTTTGCACACCAGGCCAACGGCATCGGGAGGAGGCTCATACTTGTATACTTTGACTCTGTGGACAGGAGGGAGAACGGATGCAAGTACTTTCGCCAGGTGGACATCGATGGTCGCCAGGGTAAGCTGAAGATAGTGCCCTTCATCACATACTCTTACTTTGGCGCTGTCGTCGTACGGGAAGACAGCATGATGGACTGCTATTGGTACTGCAGGACGAACGCCCCGCGACTGAGGAAGCTTCTTGCGAGAGAAGTAGCCTCCTTTGATAGGGGCATTTCCACCAGCAGCGAGAGGGACATTCTCTACATTGTTGATGGAGAAACTTTCAAGCGCCACGATCTCAATCTCAAGAGCGCGGAGGTCAGCTCAACTCTATTGCAGGTAGCAAAAGCCCGATACTGGGGACCTGGAAGGATCTTTCACTTCATGATCTGCTCCACCTTCATAGTTGTGGCGGGGGACTGGCACGGCATTCTCCATGTCAGAGTCTTTGACGGGGGCAAGCTCGCGAAGTGGATAAGGGTCCGCGATCTCCAGGCTGTGGAGACCACCCACGACTCAGGCGGGATTTTGCTCAACGACCGCAACTCGAGGCTCGGTTTCCTGGACTTGACAAAATTATGCAAGGGAATGCAAGACCAGTCCCATTTCTTGCCCGCGGGCGAAATTTTTATGTGAAAAGAATCCACCTTTTCAAGTACGCGAGAAAATTGCAAAGTTTTACCAAAGAAACATGGAATGAAGGAAATTGACAGTATACACGCAAGCAAGCAAGGAGCGTTCAATTCTTATTCAAGAAAAACATTATGTTTTTTTTGTTAGCAAAAATCCCGACTTGTCCGTTAACTCCACGATTTGTCCCATGATCCTAAGTCGTAAATAAAGAAACACGAACACGCAAAAAAGCACTGTTGGCAAAATCCCGTCTTTGGCCTTTTTTTTTCTTCACTTCTCTCTGTCGGTTGGCTTCTCCCGTCCCTTCGAAATCTTGGTGTCCATCTGTGTGGGAGGAAAAAATGGGACATTAAGGAAATTGGGATTTTGCTATGAACATATACACACCTCTTGCTGCCGTTTGACGGCAGCCACCTTGAGCTCCTCGATCTGGCGTCGCAGGCTATCGATTTCCTCCAACTCTGGCTGGGCTGGGTTGATTCTCCTCTTTTCCAGCTCCTCTTTCAGCGCTTTCCTCTCCTTTGCCTATTGGAGCGGAGGAAGAAAAAAAAGCCGAGCGAACCCAAGATTGGAACGCACTGAGAATTTACCTTGTCGGCGACGGCGGACAAGAACTGCTCCACTGGCACGAGCCGCACTAAGTCGCGCGGCCCCTTGAGCGGGGAGCGACAAATGGCGCAACTGGGAGGCGGGGCGGAGAGCTCCGAAAGTCGAGTCTCCTCCCTGGTGCGGACCCACGCGATCAGGTCCGGTTCGCATATGAGATGGCCTCTCTTGCATGAGTATATCTTGACATTAGGCGGGGGGACCTGGAGACAGCAGGTGCACTCGAGATGAGTGGAGATAGCCATGTTCAGACTTGACTCCCTCCATGATTTTTCTAAGGAAAAGTAAGACGGGTTTTTTGCATAAAAAGGAAACATTCTATTGACAATAATTGACTTCTGGAACATTTTTTTAACCAACCTTCTTCGTTCAGACGTTTGACAATTTCCTTTTGCTGCTGTGGCGTTGGGATCCCAGGCCTCCTCAGGGAGCTTTCGATGACTGCGGGGGGCTCAAAGTCCTCAGACAGGACCGCCTCGGCCGCGGCGTCCACGTCCCAGTTAAAATCCCTCAGCACTTGCTCTGCTTGGACCTCCGTCAGCCCCCGCGAGATGGTGGACAGGTTCGCCACGACGTCGCGGGGAACGTTTTCTACTGGGTAGATGTCGTTGAACCTGTTGTGAGGCCTGTTCCACGTTGGTCCTAGCCTGAGGTGCTGGGGGACCAGGTCCGCTGCTGTTTCCGAGGAAAGTTCCAACGAGACGTGAAGTCGGACTCCTTCGTAGCGGTGCACGGAGGCCAGGCGACGAGCCTCAATTGGTCCGTGGGGAGTGGTGAAGGCGAGCATCAGGAAGTGGCCGCGGTGGTAAATGCCCCGCGTACCAAAAAAGGCCGCCAGGCCTTCGGGGTCTGCCAGCGGTGGGTGGTCGTACACCTGCGCGAACCAAAACTCACTCCGCGCCGGCGGCGGGGCTCCCAGTTCGAGGCCGTTTTGAAGTCGTCGCGTGCTCATGCGTCCTCTCTCGTCGGCAAAGTAGATTCTCACTTCGGAGTCGGACACGTGGCGGTAGCTGCTGGTGTTGAGCAGATGCTCCAAAGGGTTCCTGCGAAATAAAAATATATATAGCATAAAGACGGGACCGCTCTATTCCCCATGGTCCAAAATATTCAATGGGCATACATGGGCACGGGGGGGGGGGGCTATCCCCCTCCTGAAGGCCAAGGTCCGAGTCCCCCCCCCCCTTATGCGGGGAAATTTTTTTGGGATTTTTCTAAAAACTGACTTAAAATTGCTTTAAAATTTGCAAAATTTTCTTGACCCTAAATAGTTCCTTTTTGGGCCCTTCTTCATGATTTTTTTTAGCTCTATTCCCCCCTTCCCCCCTCCTGAAACCCAAAGTTCTCTCTCCCCCCCCCGGAGCCAAAATCCGCAGTTCCGTTTGGCGAGGCCCAACAGTTTTGTTTTGGGCCAGAACAAAGAAAACGAAATCGAAAGATACCGTAGAAATCTATTGTTTTCATAGGAGACAGTTAAAAATATCTTTCTGAAGACTGAAGTTATAAATAAGTGGATCTGAAAAGGGCCGGATTTGAGGGAGGCTATTGATGGAAGAATGCACATGTGTCAATTGTTAATGGGCTTTTGTGATACGTACCTGGCAGCATTGGCGCTAGCCTCATCCTCAAAGGAAACCAGAACTCTGCCGTCTCGAGAACCTGCTTCGTTGGTGAAGAACGTCAGGTCCAGCGAGGAGAGGATGACCCCGGCGCCCTCCCTGAGGAGCTCCTGAACTTGTGAGGGCGAACCTAGGAAAGGGCCGCCCTCCATCAGGATGTTGTACCTGGCCGCTTTGAAGAACGGCTGGAGTTCTAGCTCCTCTTCACTCATGTTGTCAGTGACTGTCACTTGTTCCCGGCCTTGCAGTTGCAGGTTGCAGCAAAAAACCCTGGGCCTGGGCCGAGCTTCTTCTATCCTTTGCCTGGCTCGATCTCGATTCTCGGATTCTCGGTGCCGGAGAACAAGTTGACGCGGGCACGCAGCCACGTGGCCCACGTCACGTGGCCCACGTGGTGTCCGTGGTGACGCGCCGCTGACGCCGGTGGTGTGGTGACCGGCGGCCGGCCCAGTCCCAGTCGGCAGTCGCCACTCGCCACTTCACTTCAGAAGTTCAGATGCAGGCGCAGCGCAGCGCAGCTCCGCCACTCCACAGCGGCAGCGCCACAGGGACACAGCTGCCACTCCGCCAGCGTTGCTCGGTGTCAGCTGTCTCTGCCCTTGAAGCTTGAATTGAGCCGAGCAGAAATGAGCCAAATTTTAAGTCAGCCGAGCCGGGCCGGGTAAAAAAAGCCTTATTTTTGTCTGTGGCGAAGCCCAGACCATAGAATGGTTGTTGTTGTTGTTGTTCTTCTTGTTGGCGCTACTTTCGTATTATCGGATCTATGCATGATACAGAAAAACTTATAAAACAAAAGTGTAGATACTAGTAAGATAAGGTACTGTCTACTGTGCAAAATTTCAGCCCCCTGTGAGCTGTGACCAGCATTTGGCCATTTGAAAAATGAATTCAAAAAAGGTTTAAAGTAAACCCACCCCGAAACGTCCAAAAAGTGCAATAACAAAGTTGACATTTTAGGCTGGCGCTTTTTTTCGCGCTTTTTGAGGTCCAGTCCAAAAATCTGGTCACACTGGTGATGAAGCTCCCTCTCGGTCCGTCCGGTCCCGGTGACCCGGCGGCCGGCGACATGGCCAGCAACGTCAGCAACGGGGCCCTGTCGCTGTCTGCATTCTCATCCAAGCAACGTGAGTGTGACCCTGGCGAGATCCCGCGGCCTAGATCCAAGGGTCCTGCTGCTACTGCAACATCAAGTACATCATCTGTGTATAGTTTACTCGTCTCATCTTTCAACCACGGGGTCATAATTCCATTATTAAAGTTTCAATATTCATTCCAGAGACAGAAGCGTGGTTTGCGCGTGGTTCGACCACGGACCACGTGTCCACGGTCCACCCATCGTCCACGATGTCACTTGTCAGCGCAGCGGACAAAAAGTCAACAAAAACAACACTGGAAGTGGAATAGATAGAGCTGGACACCGGAAAAGGGACGAGCGTCACAGCAAAAACAAAAGCGTCGGTCGTCGGCAGTGCCGTCGGCTCCAGCTGCGTTGAGCGTCCTGTCACAGTCAGAAGTATCAGTGGTCAGCGAACTTTCGAAGGAGAGACAACTATCCAACGAACAAAACTTCAGCAACTTAAGCTTCATCATGATGCTTCGGACGATGGCGTTCCTGCTCCTCACCTGTGTCAACGCCACGAAGACCGACCTGAAGTACGAGGCTCGAAAGGACATCCCATCCGGGTCTTACTTCACAACGGCCGGAGAGGTCGTGGTAAGTAAGCCTCGCTCCCCCGCCCAATTTTCCACTACCCCTCACAGTCTCGCTCTTGGGTCGGGCCCATTTTTTTTATTCATATTGGTGGTTCATGGATGGAATTAAGAGTACTAACACAAAAAAACAACAAGCTTTTTGGGGTCTCGGGAAAAAAAGAAAGGGATCCTTTCACTGACCTGTGGCGTTTGCTTCGGACATGACTTTACTGAGGGTATCGTCTTTTTTTGCGTGGTTTTGTCCTTGACGTACCCTTCTATGACAAACTATTGTTTTTGCACCCCTTTTCTGAAAAAAAAAGATCAGTGCTCGGTGCACCTTTTTCAGCGGAAAAATTTACTCCTTGTGGTTTTTTTCATGAGTTTCTGTTCTCTCACCAAGATTCCCTCCGGTGCCGCTCACCTGGTAGTCACCTACGATGCGCTGGCCAGCGCCCTGAAGACAAGAAAGGCGCTAGACGCTAGCACCAAGATCTACAACAAGTGGGACAAGCCAGATGTCATGGTGAAAAGGATATATCGAATGATCCAGAAAGCAGACGCGAGGATGCTGACCCAGCTCGAGTCCATCGGCCTGGGCAACGCTTGGAAGGAGAAGCTCAAATGCAAACATCCAGGTAAAGTGTTTTACACCTCTCTCTCTCTCTCTCTCTCTCTCTCTCTCTCTCTCTCTCTCTCTCTATCTCTCTCTCTCTTCCTCTCACTGTCTCTATCTGCCCCTCTCTCTCTCTCTCTCCCTATCTCTCTCTCCTACTCTACCTGTCACTCTCTCTCTCTACCTCTCTCTCTCACACCCTCCCGCTCG
>JAAUYJ010042597.1_pt1 | contig 10522 bp, 9 predicted proteins | sample 7278031 | NCBI WGS metagenome assembly JAAUYJ01 (sample SAMN14350222, study PRJNA611818) | marine sediment metagenome | isolation source: surface marine sediment (1.8m) | place: French Polynesia: Moorea | collected 2018-08 | reverse complement strand
ATCGCAACTGCAGGATTAAATCACCAAGGAGAACTCAAACAAAGGAGGTAGACGAAAATGAGAACCAGACAAAAGATTCATATTATTGTTACTGTTATGGTTGGCCTTATGCTTTCAACATCATTCTCAGCCCTGGCCATTGATTATGCCAAACCAGCAGCGCTTAAAGCGGGTGCCCAAGCGAGTTTTGATTCCATTCAGAAAAAGGCTGCCGCCAAATTGCGGGTTGCGTATATGCCGCCGGCCACTGAATTCAATTACTATATCGCCATTGGCGAAGGCGTGAAAGACATGGCCGGGCGCCATAGCGTTGATTCGTTTATGCTGGCCCCCCAAAGTGGCGCCGATATCAATGGTCAAATGGGTATGCTCCAGGATGTCATCAGCCAAAATGTCGATGCCATTATCATTTCAACCCACGATGAAAATGCCGCCGCACCTTTAATTAAAAGAGCCGTAAATCAAGGCATCGTTATTGTTATCGTCAATTCTGATATTGCGAACTTCCCTTCTCCGGTACATGCGGTGGTTGGCTACTCCCAGCGTAAAGGGACTTTTAAAATTGGTCAATACGCATTGGCCAAAGCCGATGGCAAAGCGTTGAATGTCGGTGTCATTGAAGGCCAGCCCGGCTATCACTCGACTGAACGATGCGGCGGGTTTTTGGATGCGATTAAGGGTTCCAACTTCAAGGTCGTCGCCAGCCTGGATGGCAAATGGAACGTTGAAGGCGGTAACGCGGCCGGCATGGACATTTTACAGGCCCATCCTGAAATCGACCTGCTCTTCGCCGCCAACGATTACATGATCATGGGTGCCGCAATGGCCGCCAAAGCGCTGGGTCGCAGGGATCTAATGCTTTTAGGCAATGACGGAGATACCGCTGGCCTGGAAGCGATTTATGAAGGCCGAGTAACCGGCACGGTCGATACCACGCCGTTTGTCATGGGCCAGATTGCCCTTCAGGTCGTGCTGGATATTTTCAACAAATCTTTTGATGGGGGTTTTGTAGAAACACCCACCGTCATCCGCGACAAAGCGAACGTTCTTGAAGCGCTGCAGCATCCGGAGAAGCTGTATCCCAAACCGTCGAAAAAATATTAGCGGGATATCAAGCAGACTAATTCCTGATAGGAGCATGTATGGATCGCACCGGTCAGCCGGTTTGGGAATTAAAGGGCATCACCAAGCAATTTCCGGGTGTTAAAGCCAACGATGATGTGTCATTGTCGATATATCCCGGCGAAGTTCACGGGCTCATGGGCGCCAACGGGAGCGGCAAGTCAACCCTAATCAAAATTTTTTCGGGTGTCTATCACCCGGAGGCTGGTGAAATTCTCCTAAACGGCAAACCCATCAAGATGGAAAGCCCTATTGTCGCCCGCGAACATGGTATTGCCACCGTGTTTCAGGAATTTTCGCTGGTACCTTCTCTGACGGTCAAGGAAAACATATTCCTTGGCCGTCTGATCACCCAAAGAAAAACCAAATTTGTAGACTGGAATGCGATCTACGAGGCAGCCAATCGAATTCTGCGTCGCCTGGAAATCGACATTGATCCGGATACGGAAGTCGCCGATTTGCCAGTTGCCGGACAACAGTTTGTTGAAATTGCCAAGGCTTTCGCAGCGGATGCGTCGATGCTGATTCTGGATGAGCCCACTACGGCACTGGGGATGGATGATATTAAACGCCTTCACGAACTTTTGCGACGAATGGCGCAGGAGGGCAAATCTATCCTTTACATATCCCACCGATTGGATGAAGTCGTTGACATTGTCGATGCCATTACGATCCTTAAAGACGGCAGGGTTGTCAGTACGGCCGAAGAATCCAAAGTGGATGTCAATTATATCATCGCCCGGATGGTGGGTGAGGAGGTGAAAGGCCACTACCCCAAAGAGGATAATTGCAGCCAGGAAGTCTTATTAAAAATTGACAATATCAGCACCGATAACAAAGTAAATAATGTCACCTTTGAAGTGAAGCGGGGCGAAGTGTTTGGATTGGGCGGGGTCCTGGGCTCCGGCCGCACAGAAATCGCGCGGGCGCTATTCGGTCTGGATCCCTTGACTGGCGGCACCATTTCTATGAAGGGGCAGGCGCTGAGATTTAAATCTCCCCAGCAGGCAATTGCGGCCAGTTTTGCCTTCGTAACTGAAAACCGCAAAGTCGATGGTCTTTTTTTTAATTTTAAGAGCCCGCAAAACCTCAGCATCGCCAATCTGGATGACCTGCTGAGGAGCGGCTTTTTGAATTTGAAAAAAGAGACGCAGGTCTGTCAAACCTTTATCGATACACTGGAAATTTCGGTCGGCGCAGAAGATCAGTTGGTCGGTTTTTTGTCGGGCGGCAATCAACAAAAAGTGGTTATTGGCAAATGGTTGTTTACCGATGCGGACGTCTTCATCCTGGACGAGCCGTTTCGCGGCATTGACATCAAGGCCAAAATCGCCATCTGCCAACTGATCAACCAATTAACTGCACGAAAAAAGGCCGTTATTTTAATCAGTTCGGAACAGGATGAGCTGTTGACTATGAGCGATCGCGTCGGCCTGGTCAGGTTTGGAACCATTGAAAAAATCGTAACTGCCCGGGAGCTTGATCCAACCGATTTGGTTCAAAGCTCAGCAGAAGATTCAAAACGGGGTTGATCGAATTTTACAGAAAGCGTGACGCGCGTGCGGTTGCGATGTAGCCGATCCAGCTCATGATGATCCCTATGCGCGTGAAATCAAATTGGTGCATGTCTCGCAATAGTTTGGAATGAGGTTCTGACCAATGAATTCTATTCGCAATGTTGTAAAATCTTTTCTGCGCTCACAAGCAGCCGGGCCACTTGCCGCAACGATCTTTGTTGCGGTTTTAGTCGCCCTGACGACACCGCGTTTTCTGCAGGCCAATAATCTGGGGAATATTGCCTTACAGGTCAGTATTACGGCCCTGATGGCGATTGGTTCGACCATCGTCATTTTCTCCCAGGGCATTGATTTGAGCCCCGGATCGATGGTGGCCTTAATTACTATGGTATTTGCCGTTCTGGTAAAATTTGTGGGCGTTCCCTTACCTGTCGGTATTTTGATTATTCTCGTTCTGGGATCATTTCTGGGAAGCATCAACGGATTTATCACCGCCTATATTCGGATTCCATCGTTTATAACCACACTTGCGGGCTTGAGTGCCTATCGTGGTCTGGCCTTTATGTTCAATAACGGCTCGCCGGTTTTCTCCATCTCCGATCACCTCGACCCGATTTTTTACGGCAAGCTTTTCGGCATCCCGCTTCCCTTGTACTATGTGGTTGCGTTTTATGCATTGGCGGTTGTTTTTATGCGCTACATGAAACTTGGCCGCAGAATTTATGCTGTCGGCGGCAATGCCGCTGCAGCCGAATTGTCGGGCATCAATGTTAAGCGAATTCAGCTGTTGGCCTTTGCGATCGCCGGCTTCATGGCAGCCGTAGCCGCCGTATTGATGGCGGCACGCCTCAATTCCGGCTCGCCCAACTATGGCGTCGGCATGGAATTGCAGGCAATCGCGGCCGCGGTGATCGGCGGTGCCAGTCTTAGTGGTGGCAGGGGCAGCATCATTTCGACTCTTTTTGGTGCCTTGACCATCACGATCGTGCAAAATGGCCTTAATTTAAATGCCGTTCCGACATCTTTGCAAAACATTATCATCGGCTTAATTATTCTTTCCGCCGTCGGTATCGATATGTGGCGTGCGGAACTATCATCCATACTGCAGCGGATCATCCCGGGTATGGGCAAATAATTTATGATCACGTCCCAACCCGGCGAAGCCGGTTGCAGCGAAGCATAAATCCCGCTTTACCGGGGAAATGAAGAATGAAAATTGAAGATTTATGGTATTCTATCAATTTTATCTTGCTCTCATTAACAAAGTAGGAATCTAATCATAGATGCTCAAATCCTGCGTAAACGTGATTTGATTTCAATAAAGAAGTATTGGTTTATCGTATATCAAATAATATCAAACTATAAAAAAGGAGATCACACTATGAATTATCCACGAACATTTTCCCACATCGGACTTTCAGTCACCGACCTTGATAAAGCGGTCGAATTTTATACGAAAGTGTTTGGCTGGTATGTCATTATGCCGCCGACCCTGATCGTATCAGATGACAGCGCGATCGGCGTTATGTGCGACGACGTATTTGGAAAGGGCTGGGAGAAATTTAGAATCGCCCATCTATCCACCGGCGATAAAATTGGCATTGAACTATTCGAATTCAAAAACGCCCAGCCGCCGGAAAAACATTTTGAATACTGGAAAACCAGTATTTTTCACTTTTGTGTACAGGATCCTGACCTGGAAGGCTTAGCCGAAAGAATCGTTAAATATGGCGGCAAGCAACGGATGCAGGTTCGCTATTATTATCCGGATGAAAAACCCTATCGCATGGTTTATTGCGAAGATCCGTTTGGCAACATTGTTGAGATTTACAGCCATAGCTATGAATTAACCTATTCTGCGGGCGCCTACGTATAACCCGCTCACTTTCTGAATAGCTCGATGATTCCGGTTTGGTGAATATGAATCGGAAATTGGATCCCGGTGCTCTAATAGGTGATCTTGCGAGGATTATCAGAGTTAACTTGTTGGTTGATAAAATAAGTTATATCCGCCCAACTTGTTTTCGGTCTGTCCGGTCCCGATAATGCCGGACCGGACAGACATTCATTGTCTGCAGGCAGGTTGTGGTCTGCCATCTGACTACCAGGTTCGAGTCTATGAGCTATAAGGAGATAAAATGAGCAAGTTGAAAGTATACATCAGTGATTATGACTATCCTGATCTTGAGATCGAAAAAAGTATATTGGAACCGATCAATGCCGAAGTCATCGGGTTGCAATGCAAAACCGGCAGAGAACTGCCGGAACTTGCTAAAGATGCAGATGCGATTTTGCAGCAATACGCCAAGATTCCCCGCGAAACCATCGAGAAGTTAACGAACTGCAAGGCGATTTGTCGCTACGGCATCGGCGTGGATATTGTCGATGTCCAGGCGGCCCATGATCACGGCATCGTGGTAACCAATGTCCCTGATTATTGCATCGATGAAGTGGCTGAACATACGATCGCCATGGGCATGATGTTACTGCGACGAATTCCGGCTTACAACGCCGCAACCCACGCCGGCAAATGGCATTGGCAGGAATCCGGTGCGCCCATTTTTCGGTTTCGTCATCAAACCTGGGGTATTGTTGGGTTTGGTCGGATTGCTCAGAATATGGTGCATAAAATCAAACCCTTTGGTTTTGCCATACAGGCATATGATCCATATGTATCCGAAAGCTTTATGAGCACCGTTGGTGTGAAAAAGACAAGCTTGGAAGCGCTCATAAAAACATCCGATATTGTGACGATCATGTGCCCCTATAACAAAGAAACCCATCATCTAATCGATGAGAAGGCCTTGAACATGATGCGCAAGCATGCGGTTCTACTGAATTGCTCCCGGGGCAAGGTTGTCGACAACCAAGCCTTGTTCAAAGCGCTGTCCGAGGGCTGGATCGCCAGTGCCGGGTTGGATGATACTGAAGAAGAGCCTGCGAAAATGGATTCGTGGTCGCCCGATATGAATCCGCTTTTCACCTTGGACAACTGTATCATCACACCGCACGTCGCTTATATTTCCGAGGATGCATTGCAGGAATGTCGCCGGGTGGCGGCCGAAAACGCCAAAGCAGTATTATTGGGACAGACACCGCCTAATTTAGTGAAACCCTAATTACTCCGCCCTGATAAATGGCGAATTCAGTTGTTGTTAAACTTTCTTTGTAGCTTGAACCTTATGAGACTATTGAGACGCTGGCCCGGGCGGAGTAATTAGTTAATCCGTAGAGGACCATTTGATATCTATACTAAAGAGACCCATGAGCTAAAAGGAGGTAAATTTTGACACCGATCATCAATGACTTTAAAAGACCGGACCAGAAACTGGTCGAACAATTTATGGATGTTGCGCAATGTTACAGCGCATCTTGTGTTTTTGCAGATGTTCAACGTCGTCGAAATGTAATGCATAGCGCGATTAAACCGATCTCCAATGGAACCCTGGTGGGCCCGGCCTTAACCGTAAAACTTTCCCCCGGTGATTTGGTAGACTGCTTGGATGCCTTGCCTCTTGCTCAACCCAACGACGTCATTGTCGTGGATGCAGGAGGGGAAACGGAGACATCGGTGTGGGGTGGACTGATGGGCGGACTTTGTCTGCAAAAAGGCGTTAAAGGCGCCATCATCGATGGTGCCGGCCGTGATATCGATGAATTGCGAGACTTAAACTTTATGCTGTTTACCCGTTCAATCACCGCCAGAGGAACCCACACCATGTATTCCCAACGCAAAGATGAGCTGGATATCAATGTTCCGATCACCTGTGGCGGTGTGGTGGTAAACCCGGGCGATATGATCATTGCCGATGAGAATGGAATTACGACAGTGCCCGGCAACCAGCTGGAAGAAATTCTAAAATTGGCTAAAGAACAGGCTGAACGAGAAGAGAGCACTCGCCAACAGATCGCCAAGGGCAAGACGGTTGATGAGTTATTAGAAGAATTTGGACGGATTTAATATCTAATCGAAACGAGCGTATGTGGTTATGGGCCAACATCTTATTGCCTTGGACTGGGGGACCAGTTCTTTTCGCGGCTATCTCATGACATCAGATGGAGATATGCTTGATTCATTCGCCAACGGCCAGGGAATACTTCATTGTGATGAGCAGGGTTTTGAAGCGGTTTTGGAGGAATCCGCCGGAAATTGGATGGATCAATACCCGCATGCTCCCGTTATTGCCTGCGGTATGATATCCAGTCGCCAGGGTTGGATCGAGGCCCCCTATTTAAACTGTCCGGCTGGTCTGACGGAGTTTGCGCAGCAACTCATTTCATTGGATCTTAAACGAGGTCGCAAAATTTGGTTTGTGCCGGGAGCAATGTACCGATCCGAGAGCAATATTCCGGATGTCATGCGCGGCGAAGAAACTCAAATTTTGGGCCGGGTCGACCGTGAACGAAAGCATTTCAGCTTTGTTATGCCCGGGACACATAGCAAATGGGTTGTGGTTGAGGATGGTAAATTATCCTGGTTCACGACGTTTATGACGGGCGAACTTTTCGCAATCCTTTTAAATCATAGTATTTTGGGACGTTTAATGGAAGACGGTCCTCATGATGACCAGGCATTTCAGGAAGGCCTAGCTGCCGCCAAACAGGCTGCCCGTAAAAGTAAAGGCGTGCTGAATCTTCTCTTTAGTGTTCGCAGCCGAGGATTGTTTAATCAGATTGCCAGCACCGGTCTTAAAGCCTATCTGTCAGGTATTCTGATTGGCGGCGAGGTTGCTGAGGCCTCCCCGAAAATGACAGCCGACGTAGAAATTCAACTCATCGGTGATAAGCAATTAATCAAATTTTATCAGGAAGCATTGAGCTTTTTTGGCTGGTCCTCAGAGCCTCTCTTTGCAGACCTTGCCGCTCGCGGGCTGCTGAACATATCCGAAAGTGCCGGTTTGATAGGCTAAGTCATATTTAAGGTTCAGGGTTCAGGGTTGATTGAATCGCTGCGCTCAATCCATTATAAAGAAGCGAACTACTCTGAAGGCCGTTACTGGTGAAAGAAAGTCGATTTTCTGGGCTACTCTGTCCCAATTGGTCGAGTTCTTCTGCTGACACCTGAAACCAGAATACTGCCGGTCAATTTAAATACCTTTTGACCCCCCGGGTGGACCGAAGTCGGCCCCTCTGTGGTTGGATATTTACTTTTTATGCCAGAGGCGAGTATAAGCAATGAAACAGGCGATGAAACAGATTACCAGACCCCAGTCACTTTTTGAAACGGCGGCTCAATATATTCGCCAGGCGATTACCAAAGGTCACCTTAAATTGGGACAGCCAATATCGGAGGGCGCCTTGGCGTCTTCGTTGGGCATCAGTAAAACACCTGTCCGGGAAGCGTTAGCCAAATTGAAGATGGAAGGATTGGTTCATGTGGTTCCCCAAAAGGGGACGTTTGTTTTCACGCTTTACGAAAAGGAAGTTATCGATATTTGTGAGCTTCGATATACACTCGAAAGTACTGCGCTGGCATTTGCCTTTGACCGCAACAGAGAGCCGTTTCTTGCTGCGGAAAAAAAGACCGTTGATGGGATGCGTTCGGCCAGAAAAGCGAATAATGAAGAGCAGTATCTCGAATTGGATTCCGCTTTTCATATCCATTTTTTTAAATATTGCGGCAACCAGTACCTTGACGATGCCTATCAACTTATTGCAGCAAGAGTGGCGGCGATGCGCACCCATTTAAGCCTCGTACCCGGGCATACGACCAAATCATTTAAAGAGCATATCGAGATTTTGCAAAGTATTTTGGACGACAATGTAGCTGAAGCGATAAAGATTTTAGATGAACATATAACGCGGACCAAAAATTCAGCGGCGATACACTTTCCGAAATACAACGTATAAGGGCTTCTTGTATGAAACTACGACAAATGACGATTGAAGATTGAAGATTGAAGAATTGTGGATGTCGCTTCGCTCTTCGTTTTTAAACAAATAAAATAGCAAGAATTCCTTAATTCGATCCGCCGCAGGCGGATCAATCGACATTCGACATTTATCTTGCTCGAGTTTTTTTCTCGATCAGACTGGCCGTTTTTTCAGGCCAGAGGCGCCGCTGAACGCCAAACCCTGAACAGGACACCCTAGTCGTTCTTCTTCGCCATTGACATTCGATCTAAGCTATCAATCACGTTCTGCAATCCAAATTTTCTGGCCAGCGCTTCCAATCCGATCTCCAACTCCTCCTGCGCTTCCTCATCCTCGGCCTCCTCCTCCCGTTCTTCTAAAACAAGGGCATCCGCTAAGCACCACTTGACACACTGGGGTTCTTCTTCGCCTTCACACATATCGCACTTTAGGGGAAGACCGGAATCGGGTTCTTTGAACTCGTCTCTGGACGGGCAGGAAGCCCTGCAGAAGGCACACTCGTCGTATTCCTTGCCATCAATCGTGTACTTATCCCGGCCGGCACATTCGGCCGGCGCATAATCGCCCGAGTACACCGGCACATAAATGTCCGTTAGGGGCTCACGAATCACCCGGATTCGAGCCCGCGCCGGATTATTACTGCTATATTTGGGGGCCGCGTGAATTGCGGAGCAAATCACCTCGCAGGCCCGGCAACCGTTGCATTTATCAACGTCAATTTTTATCGTTTTAATGATCTTCTTCTTTAACTCACCCTTCACGGTTGATATCCCCCCTTGTTCAGTTCTGCTTCGAATTCGCTGAGGCCGCTTCGGAAGGCACATCACTCCCTTCAGTCAAAATCCCCCGCTGAAAGAATTCATTGCTTACATAATCCAATCCCAGCTCATGCAGGGATTCCGATGTCGGGATACCCTCGTTATTCCACCCCTTGAATTTGTAGTAGGTGTCCAAGAGCTCCTTTTCAAGCTCGGGAAATCTTTTCTTCCAGTGATTCTCCGGCGGTTTCTCGTCTTTTCGCCGCATGCCCCTTCTGATATTGAATGCCCTGACTAAAGTTCGATATCTTTTGGCAGCCTGCGACAATTTGTCTTCATCCATATCGATCCCGGCTCCTGATGCGAAAAATTTGGGGATATTGTGGATATGATATGGCGGCTTCAGGTGAAATGATGACAAACCCGTGCACATGCCAAGCGCGTCATCGATGTAGTGCATGCGCTCCTGCCAGTCGACAATATCACACGTCATATCAACCGTCGGGTAGGAGGGCATCGAGTTTTCGCCGCGCGGTTCCCAGTCCAGAAAATATTGCTTGAACCTGTCGTCAGGAACCTGGATCCAATCCTTGACAAACTTTTCTCGATGCTCTCTCTTTGGAAACGGTGCCTGGGGAAACTGCCCTTCAATCTGGGTGATGTTTATCTTCTCGCCGGTGCAATACATGAGAAAATAAATGGGATTCAGCATGCCAAGCTTGAGCGGCAGCTGTTCATGTTTCTTGATGTTATTGTGAGCGTATGCATCTGCGCCCTTACCAATTTTTTTGGCCGCCCAGTAAGTGCCATCGGCCAGAACATCGCCGATTCCTTCCCGCCGAACAATTCGGTCCAGCAGCCAGTAAAATCTCCCGTTATTATCAGACGGCATCCCTGACATATCACTGTCAGTTAAAATGCCGTCCTCGTAAAGTTCGAGGGCAAAGGCCATCACCTGCGGGGCCGAGTATCCGTCCACACCGTACTCCGTGGCTTTCTGCGCAATTCTCAATCCAAAGTCCAGGTCCGACATGGCCGCCATGGTGTAGGTCAATTTCGAGAAGCATTTCATCATATAGGTTGGCTGACCCGGCGGGGTTATCGTTGCTCCGCATTTCATCGGACAGTTATAGCAACTGATTAACCGGGTCCGCATCGTCTCCAAAGTCTGCGTCCATTCCTTGGCGATTTCTTCGGTCCAAAAATCTTTTCTGCGATGGCGGGCGTTACCCCAGGAAAAATTTTCGGTGT
>JAAUYJ010123014.1_pt1 | contig 10523 bp, 9 predicted proteins | sample 7278031 | NCBI WGS metagenome assembly JAAUYJ01 (sample SAMN14350222, study PRJNA611818) | marine sediment metagenome | isolation source: surface marine sediment (1.8m) | place: French Polynesia: Moorea | collected 2018-08 | reverse complement strand
TAGAGTGGGTGATTTTGCAGTTTGGGCGGTTCTGGAGTGGGCGATTCGAGTGGGCGATTTTGCAGTTTGGGCGGTTCTGGAGTGGGCGATTCTGGAGTGGGCGATTTTGATATTTTTAATTGAATGGGCGATTTTGCAGTTTGGGCGATTTTACATTTTGGGCGATTTTGGAGTGGGCGATTTTGGAGTTGGGCGATTTTGCAACCTTACCCTTTACTACTTGTCGTTTTGGAGGTCAAAAAGCAAGAACTAATTCAATCTTTGAAAATCTTCTGTTTATCCCCACCGCTGGTCGTCGAACATGATTGGTTTCAGCACAGTCCCCACTGGCTCTGCAGATTACATGGACTTACCAGACTGAGCCAGGTGCAGGGCAGGTAAGATCGCACTGATTCCCTCATCTGCAGGAAGTAGAAGAAGGTCCAGAGTAGCGTCACCATGAAGCAGATCACCACCACAGCAAGGAAAAAGTGGTTGTGGCCGATGCCGAAGCGCCAGCGGTCGCTACAGAACAAAAGGGGTAAAAGCTGGGGGACACCAGTGCTAAAAACATTTTTTACTTACGCTAGGCCGGTGGCCGGTGAAGAGCACGCCATGCAAATAATCCCAAATATCTGAAAAGAAATGGAATAATATAAACCAACATTCCATTACCATATTTGGGTGATGTAGTTTCTCTTCCTGAGGCAGAGATTTCAACGGTTGCTCGGAAAGTAAAAGAAAAAACTTCCTGGTAAGGAAGAAGACTTGATACAGCGGAACTGCCTTCACACCTTCTACGTAGAATCGGACAGGAAGGAAAGGTTTTGCAATGGAAAAATCAAGATATCTTGCCTTGAATGCTAACTCCTGCTGTCCGCGTACCTTCATCCGTTTATAGAAACGTAGTCGGACGTACTTAACTATTTCTTTGAGAGTCGTGAAAATTCTCTCCTGTTCAATTATTTTCAAGTCCTATTTTAGCAAAGCACGGAGCATCGCAATTCCTCCGACGCCACTAACTGTACTATCTATTTTCGGCCTCTGCTGGTGCCGGATTACCACTCACCAGCTGCACCAGCTTGAGAATCCCCGGCAACGTCTTAAAGTACCCCAAGTTGAGCTGGATCTCGGTGACCCTGTTCCGGTCGGTCGGGTCAGTGCTGAGGGTGACGGTGGTGTGGGGCGGCGGCGGCGGCGGCATCGGACCCCCATGACCAGAGGCCATGCTGCCGGGGGGCGGAGGACCGCGGCCGCTCCCGGCATAGCCAGACCCGGAGCCGCCGGAATTGTAAGGGGGCTTGCTGTTGTTGTGATGGTGGTGGTCGTTCATGGCGGTGGCGATTTGAATATTTGTTACGAGTGCGTTCACCCTTCTCTTCTCTTCGTAAACTCTTTTCCCGAACTTCTTTCCCTATACTTCTCCACTAATTGATGACCTCCTGTCTGTCTTGTTTCCTCAGGTGGCGGCCGCGACCGACGGCGACCAGGTGTGTTTTGCACCAAACTCCTTGTACAGGCGAGGAGTGGGGAGCGTATGTGCGCTCCGGCGTTCTTGTGCGAGAGGGGGAAGGGGAAGGTGGAAGAAGGGGAAGAGGAGAAAAGACGGAGGGAGGGGGACCTGGGGATGAAAGGGTCCCTCCGACCGCCGCCTTACCTATGTGCGCAGAAGAAGTGATCCTCTTCTGCTCCTCCTTCCGACGTCGGCTTTTTGGGCATGCTGCTGCTGCATTAGGGAAAAAGTGGGCTCCTCCCATCATTCCCAGCTTCCCTTCCATTCTTGGTGATGCACAGAGAGTAAGGTACGTACAGGGCAGGGATTTAAACTCATTTGCGTGCGCGTATTTAAACTGCATTAATTCCTCGTTCGTATATGCGAAGAAGCAAGTATAATGTGGCAAAGAAAGGCTTCGCGAAATACAAATCTTGACGACATGGCAGCATACAGTAGTATCCGCCGCGGAGAAACACCGCCCAAAAGTCCTTCCCCTCCCTTCTTCCTTAAAAGGAAGACGGGAAACGAGCTCGCACAGAAATAATGTCTCCGTCGGATTTGTTTGTTCCCCCTTCTTTCCCCGCCCATTACTTAGTACAAACTCTCGTGTTGTTGATTGAGAGGAAGCCTCCGATCGGGCGAGAAGGGACGGGCATTGGTCCCTCTCGCCTCCGACGACCGACGGGTGAAGTCAGCCCGAAGAAATAGCGAGGAGTAGAGAACACTCACTGCGCGGAGAACGAAAGCAGAAAGCACATATGTGAAGGAAAAAAGGGGAGCATGCAGAAGAAGAACAGGGAGGCAAAAACGATGAGTAGGAGTTTTGGAACCAGGAGAAAAAGAAAAGCCAAAGCGGGACACCTGCAAATCTGCAACCCAATTCTCTCGAAAACGCCTCTTATTTTCAGCAAAGTAGGCATGCTACGTCACGATTTGGCAAAATCTACACTACACGCGCGTCGGAACTGCGCCGTAACAAGGAAGGGGGAAATGCAGTTTGATCCGAAAAAGCACGATTAATTTTAATTCAGGGTCCACTAAAAGAAAAGTGTTGTTAGTAACTACTTGTAAAAAAGCATTGATGTAAATGTTTTTCCCCAGTCAGTTCTGCTTCCAATCTCGACATTTGGAAAATGAATTTATCTGGCGATTCTAATATTGGCAGGCAGGGGGTTCTTCTGGTATCACAGCATGTAAGTAGAGTAGGCCATCATCGATCGTTCTCCGCTACTCGTCGATTGAGTCCCGGACGAGGTTCCCATCCTTGTCCTTCGCCCTGACACGACCGTTGGCGTAACGGGTCTCCTGGCGGCCGTCGTTGAACAGGATCTTAACGGTGCCGTCGGGGTACTCGCGCCTCTGTAAAGGGAACAAGAAAAGCTTAACATACGGCTTGTTGCTACAAATCAACAAGAGAAAAGCGAAATGAAGCCTTTGATTTTTTCTTACCTTGAACTCTGGCGTGTGCACCTCCTTCTCCCCGTTTGCTAGGAAGAGCGTCCTGTCCCCGCCGGTGTCGACCTCGACCCTTGTCCCGTCCGCGAAGGTCATCTCCTCCGATCCGTCGGTGGCGATGCGCTTAAGGGAGCCGTCCGGGAAGGAGATCTGCAGGCTGCCGTCAGGGTAGCGAACCTCCTCCTGGCCGCTGGAGAAACAAGGACAAACAAGAAATTGGTATACGAGAAACAAGAACAGACTAAGTTCGACGACCTGCGGCGAGGATTTACAAAAGATTGTCAAAGATTGACAAAGTTAAGAAGGACTTTGCCAAAAACGGCCAAAAACCTTCATTATTTTAAGTGATTTCACATTTTTGACCTTTTTGACCTCCAAATGACCTCAAAATTCAAATTTGACCTGATCCGCCCGACATAATTTAGGGGTGCCCGAGATTTTCAATTTTATAAAAAAAATTGTCTGAGCACTCCTTGGACCTTAAATTTGCAGTTTAAATCTTTTTGGGTGGTTCTCTCACAACCTATTAGTCACACAGAGGGGTCATTTCAGCAAAATTGTTGTAACTTTTAAAGATCTCCCTAAGTTACTTTTATGACTTTGAGCTACGAGGTCATTTAGGCCCTCAAAAATACATTTCCCCACCACCAACAACAACAACACCAACAACAACTGGGACCATTACTAGACCTGACGGCTATCGCCGCAGGTAAAAAACTGAGCCGGTATCAGACTTACTTTGCGAACTGTAGGACTTCCTTCCTGGTCGGGTAGGTGAGGTGCCAGGTCTTTGTCTGGGCGTAGAAGTACTTGACAAGCCCGCTGGGGACGTTCTCCTTGACGTCGCCGTTGTAGTAGTAGACCTTGACAGACTTTCTGTCAGCGGCCATCACCTTGCGATTCCCGTTGTCGTAGGCAGCCTCCACGGACCCGTCCTCGTACGTCTTCTCCGTAACGCCCTTGGCCTGAAAGTACAAAAAACCGCTCTCAAATGACAAAATCGTGAATTGAAATAACAAAAGCCCACTTCGTTTCTTTTGGAAGACACCAGTCGCGGGTAGCCCAGTGCTACCGCCGTAGTTCTGGAGGGCGGGCTCACCGAGTTCCCCTCCTCCTCCTGCTGACTCCTCTCCCCTCCAGGCCCCAGAGCCGCAGTGGTGCTATTTGTGGCCCCTGAGACGAGGGTGACGTTTGAGTCGAGCGACTCGGCCGGGGAGAAGGCGAGGCGAGGGGTGGCAAGCTCGACAACGCCTCCTCCTACTCCGTTGGGGACTGGAGTGGCGTCACCGTCGTGGTCAAGAGTGGGGACAGAGGTGGAGGGTGGTTCCTTGAGGTCTATGACTTGGCCCATGCCGCCGTTCACTGTCGGCCCGCCGCCTTGGCGGAGCGAAGGAACGTTGGTGGAAATCTGCAAGAAGATATGCGGAAAATTTTGATTTCGCCCACCGTCGCACGAATGGGATTTTGACCTTAGAGGAGACGCTTCTCATCTTGAGTCGGTGGTTCTCCTCGTGGAGGTGCTGGTTCTCCTTCTCGAGATACTTGACTTGGTCCTGCAGCTTGGTTAAAGAAGCGGTCCACTTGGACTCCTTTCTTTGCATCTCGTCCTGCAGTTTATCAAGCTGAAACAACAAAAAGAGCTATGAAATCTACAATCGAAACGAAAGGATGATGTAAACTCAGCACCTTTTCCCTGAGGGTTTCTACCTCATCCAGCACCTTCCTGTCGTCCGCCCTGCTTCTCTCCTTCTGCGCTTTCTCCAGTAGCATCCTGTCCCTCTTGATCCTCCTCCTCTCCTCCTCCGCCTGCTTCCTCTCCTCCTTCCTGGCTGCCTCCATCGCCTCCGCGTCCTGCGCCAGCTTCTTCCTCACCGCATGCAGTCGCCTCTTGTCAGACTGCAGCGCGGAGTTCTCCTTGCGGAACTTCTGTACCTCCCTCTCCAGCTCTGCTAGCTTGGCGTTCAGCAGCGTGGACTCGAAGTCAAGCTCGCCGGAGGAAGAAGAGGCTCTCAAGGGCATGTCGGAGAGCGGAGAGCGGTGACCCACTCCGCCTGAAGATGAGGTAGCCATCCTGTCCCCTCGTCCCCCTGCGCCACCAGCACTCTTGCCTCCTCTTGTTGTTGCGGCGGCGGCAGCCGCCCTCTGTTTCTCCTCCCTCTCCTTGGTGAAGATGCTCCAGATGAGGTAAGACGGCGAGTTGCGGGGAATCCGCGGAGGGGAAAAGTCCATCTCACCACCACCTTCAACACCTAAGTCCACTCCGCTCTCGTCCCTCATCGCGTCAATATCTTCCTCCTGCTCGCCTTTCACCCCGTTGACGAATCGCACCCTATTCCGGCGCAGGCGGTGACGGGCATCCTCCTCCTCCCCCTCGTCGCCGTTTTGATCAAACTCTGTGTCGTCCATCCCTCTAAGTCCTCCCTTTCCGAGACTAGTGAGCTTCGGGCGGTCTTCTTTGAGGGTATCGTCGTCTGTGAGTGTCCCCTCGCATTCGCTGGTACTGTCTTCGTCGTCCTCGCTGTTCTGGGTGATGATAGCGCCCCTGCTCTGCAGGAACTGCTGGATGTCATTGACGAGGCTCTGCCCGATGCTGGGATCGTGATCGCTATGAGGGGAGGAGTTTTTTTGCAGGGGAGTAGAAGCGGCAGAGTGGTGGACTCTCTTCGCCACCTTGGGGATGGGACTTGGCAGGCCAGTTGGTTCCTCCCCGGTGATGTCCTTCACCTTGGACGAGGAGGAGCAGAAGGAAGAGTCACAGGCGGCCTCCTCAAGCATTTCGAAAGCTGCGAGATCTTGCAGCTCCAACTACATAGAAAATGAAAGAAAAGTGAAAAACTTAAACGAAAGAAAGATTTCTACGTATACATATAAAACAGAAAGGTGTGTCTGTTTGTCTGTCTGTTTGTTTGTTTGTCTCCATTCTCCTCCCAAACTACTGGATGAATCCGATCAAACTTAGCATGGATCTTCCCCTGGACCATGGGAATGTCCTCCACATACTTTTATGGAGGTACCCCCACCAGGGGGGGTATAAATTTGGAAAAACTCAAAATTTTTCGCCAAAATGCGAAAAATGGCAAAATTTTAAAGGCCCTGGCGAAACTTCAAATTTTGGCAAAATTTTGGCGAAGTTTGGAAGGAGTCAGAATTATCAGCATTTTTATGTAGTAAACAAGAAAAACATAATTGATTTTTTTATTTTAGAAAACAAAAAAATATTTTTTTGAAACTGCATTTAAAGAATTTTCAACAAATTTTGGTAATAAAAAAGGCATAAAAGCACTTGGCGAATTTTGGCATTTTTTGAGCTAGTTTGGCGAAATTTTGACTATGTCTATTCCTGCACTGCTTTAATCTGTGTTTCATTGGCCCATTGGAGCGGGCCAGCCCTGCTAGTCTATAATATTTGCTAGGTCATAATTGGGCCCAGTAATAAACAAATAACTCAAATAAACTCCGAGCCATTCTCCTAAAAATATACCTTGTAATTCTGGTCGGCCTTTTTCAGCTTCTCCCTAAACGACCACTCCACAGAGTCGTAGATTGGAGTCTCCCCTCTCTTGGTCGCCGCTTTCACCCTGTCCTCGGCCGTCTTCTTGGGTCCGTTCATCAGCCTGGAGGCAACGGCCTTGTCTCCCACGCCGGACTTGGACGACGTCCCGATTTTTGCACCTGAGAAGTTTCCAGGATTCTTTCCGCCGCTGACCGCCGCGCCATTAATCTTTCTGGGCGCCACAGGCGGAGTGGCCTCCTGAACTCTTCCGCCGCTTCGGGTGGAGGCGGCGCTGGAGGAGGCCGTGGACGAGACGGACTTAATGCTCATGCTCCGCTTGGGCGGGGTCTTCTTGGAGGCGAAGGCAATGGTCTCCCGCTCTGCAATGTCCAGCTTGGAGCAGCTCGTGCTCCCCTTCAGCCTCCTCGAGGAAGGGACGGCGGCATCTCTGCTTACGTTGCTTTGGGATTTGCTCCTGCTCATCCCCCGGGTCGCGACGGCGGGCGATCCTCCGTACCTGACCAACCCGGCTCTTTTCTTGAGGAAGGTCCTCTTGGGCTTGTCGGTGAAAAAGCCCTCTTCAGTTGCCGCCGCAGTCCTTTGAAAAGCGGGAGACTCACGCAGGTTCTCTGCCTCGCACCCCAGTTGCTCGGCCAACATCTCCTCGAAGGACTTTGCGTTTCCCACTGGGCGCTCCTCCAGGTCGCCGTCGGAAACAACATTTGTCTTGTCCGCCACGACGGTAGCTTTCCTCGAGAGCACCGTCTTGGGGTCCTGGGATGGGTCCGAGTCCGTGGCGCGGCTGGCCCAGGAGGGCACCCCGGCGGCCGCCAGACGCCCTTGGAAGGGATCGTCGTCGTCTCTCTCCCCTCCAGTCTCTTCAAAGGTGGAGGAGTATGGGTTGTCGCTGCTCTGGGGAAGCTCCTCGAAGGATGTCAGGCTGGAGACGTCCTGGTCGATGGTGGCGTCATCCTCGGGAGTCTCGCCGCCTGCAGGGAAAGACGTAATTGGCCAAGAGAGTCGGGTTGCTTCTACAATTTACCGGTAGGAAAAAATGTTGAAATGAACATGTAGCTGTGAATTAGTATAGGGCGGGACTACAGTAGGTATTTCACATTGCGAAAAAGTCTGGAGCTCCCCTTAGTAAATGGAAAGGTAAAACAACACTATGACTCATAAAGACAAAAAAAGCGAGTGAAAAACAGTAGGAAACAAGAACAGACTGTTCAAAAGGTCTGCGGCGGGATTTGACAAAGTTTTGATAGTTCCACAAAGTTCCAGTAGTAAAGGGGTACTCAAAAAAGTAAAAAATATTTTGAAGGGCAAATTTGAGACAGACAGAGTGGCTGAGTAAAGAATTTCATGAAATAAAAAAGCTTGGGCAAATCTAAACTTTGGGGGGCGGATAAGGCCTAATTTGAAATATAATATTGTTTTGGGGGTGAAAAAGGCAACAGAACATGAAATCACAAAAGTTCGCAAATTTGTTTTTTTGCTTTAAAAAATGCTGGTTACAGAGGACTGAAAATTTGCACAGTTTGTCACAGTATTATTTTCTACAAATTTGGATTATGAAGATTTTGCTATCTCGAAAAATCAAAAATCAAAGTATTCCCCCCCAACAACAAGAACAACATCGACTGTTCCATGGTCTGAGCTCCGCCGCAGACAAAAATTCTGGAGAGAAATCACAAAATAGGCAAGGAGAGGCGGCCGCAATAGCCTGCGTGCTCAGGCGCGACTCTCCTTCCTTTCCCTTCTGATCAAGAAGCCCTGTATTGGGTTCTCCCCCCCATGCCCAACCTCCAGGCCGCAATGAAGCGTCAAGGGTCCCTCCCCCCCAAGAGGGGCCATGTGGGATGGCGCAGGCAGAAGGGCTGACTGAGCACCCGGGATGGCAAAAAAAACAATAGGCAAGGAGAAAAACTACGCTCCACTCTAGCGTAGATTTGGCAATCATATTTCATGTGCCATATTTAGTTTATCATATTAAGCAACAATTATGTTATGGCCTGCCGTACGCCGTACATGTACCTATGCTCCCTGTCCCCGCCCCTCCCGCCCTCTGCAGCTCGTCCATTTGCCTCTGCTGGTCCCTTAGGAGACGCAGCTCCTGATCCTTCTGCCACCGCTTCAGGTCCTGGAGGCGCTGCAACAGGAAGCCAGTCTGGTCCAGAGACGCCTCCGCAGACGCAGTCGGGTCTCCCTCTCGAGGCCGCCCGCCGCCCCCGCTCGCCCTGGGCTCCTCGGGAACCTCCTGCCCACCCCAGGCCCTCTCCCCCGCCGGTCGCTCCCGCTCCCCCACCTCCAACTGGCTCAAGATGACCTCGTAATCGTCGTGTGTCCGTCACCGTGTTCCCCTTGTTAATGAGTGTGAGCTATTTGGCGTCCCCCGCAGAGTGGTCGATGGAAGAGTGCGCCCAGAGAGGACCCGAGTCACCCGACACTCCGACACTCGTACCTGCCTCCGCGCTAACTCCTTCCTGGGAGCTTTCCCCGGACGCCAAGGCCCAAGGGACTCTCACTCAGTCCTCCACACTTGATGTCCACTCGAGGTCGACCTCAAGCCTTGACCTCAGCCACCTCCTCTAACACGACCTCCTCCAGCACACTTCTTTCTGCACTGCACTGGCACTGCACTTCTACACTCTCTCACTTTCTCTACTCCTCTCGTCTGCACTTTTACAGTTTTACTTTTACTCGATTTTTCCAACCTCGGATTCGGATTTTTCTCCCTTTTGCGTCTTCCGCCAAAAGTGTCCAAGTGCTTCGATCACGCAACCTCGTAATAGCAAAACCCCCCCTGGCACTGACAGTTAGCACGAATTTCATCAAGATCATTGTAATTAAGTTTACAACGTCGTGAAATTCTTTACTTCAATGTGAAACAAATTCACAACGTTGTGATTTTCTCCTGTTGATATTTCAACGGTCTCTATGAAATTCGTTCCTTGCCGCGAAAGGCGAAAGACGAGTCCACGCACAGTCAGGGACTCGAAGCCTCGTCGGCGGGGAGCGGCCGGACTCCGGAGCGCCTTTCGCCCTCGCCCTTCCCTGGTCCACGAGTCCCTCCCTACACGCCATTGAGTTTATTAATTGGTAAATTGGCTTTGGATTAGTGGAGCGGAGTTACTAAAGTCGTCGTGCTGTGCTGTACCAGAATCGGCTGCCGTTTCTGGTTAGGGCTCCCTGGCTGTACTCAGCCATGTCGACCTCTCCGTCGTCTGCCCCCGGGTCCTTTGGTCACTGGCGCTTGGATGCCGAGTCCCCCGTGGTGGGTGGCACCCGGGCGCGCAGGTTCGTCTCCGGGTCCTCGGGGCTGCGCGTCATCCTGGCGGACGTGGGCGGACCCGTGGTCAACGGGTACCTTTGCCTGGCCACCGAGGCGCACGACGACGACGGCCTCCCGCACACGCTCGAGCACCTCGTCTTCCTGGGCAGCGAGCAGATGCCGTACAAGGGCGTGCTAGACCTCATCGCAAATCGGTGCCTATCCTCAGGGACCAACGCATGGACTGACACAGACCACACATGGTGCAGTCTAATTTGCCTCACGTTAAAAGCATTTTTTTTCAATGTTTCCCCGTCCGTGTTTCAGTTACACCATGACGACCGTGGGCCCCGAGGGCTTCCTCAACATGCTGCCGGTGTACGCCGAGCACGTGCTCTTCCCCACCCTGACTGAGGCCGGCTTCGTGACCGAGGTGCACCACGTGGACGGCGAGGGTGAGGACGCCGGCGTCGTCTACTGCGAGATGCAGGGGCGCGAGACGGGCGACGACGACACCGTGCAGAGGCACGCCGTCAGGGCACTCTTCCCAGACAAGCGGTGCGGCTACAGGGCGCAGACAGGGGGAATACTCAGGAACCTCAGGGAGAGCACCACACACAAGAAGGTGGTCGACTACCACAAAGCTTTCTACAGGCCGGAGAACCTCTCTATCGTCATAGTCGGCGGGGGCATCAAGCCGGAGGATGTGTTTGCAAAGTTGCAGAGGGTGGAGGACACTATTGCCAAAAAAGGTATTTTTGTTTAGTCGGGGAAAGCGACTTTTTGTGATAACTATGCAGCTCACACATGGGCGACGGGGGGGGGGGGGG
>JAAUYJ010071041.1_pt1 | contig 10525 bp, 16 predicted proteins | sample 7278031 | NCBI WGS metagenome assembly JAAUYJ01 (sample SAMN14350222, study PRJNA611818) | marine sediment metagenome | isolation source: surface marine sediment (1.8m) | place: French Polynesia: Moorea | collected 2018-08 | reverse complement strand
AGAGCAAAGGCGGTCGCGGGCAATAAATTTCAATACTGGCAAGGGAGAAGGCGCCCTACCCTTTCCCATACCCTTTTTTCCTTGGCCGTCCGTAAATTATTTTTTCTCCCTCCTCCGTCCTTCCTCCTCGTCGCGGTGAGGTGAAACGACTCTTCAAAATTTGAATAATTGGGGGTCTTCGCAGCCGGAGCGAGACTGACAGCTCCTCCTCCCTTTCTTTTCCCCTTCTTGCAATCAGTCGGCTAATTTCCCTTCCTCTTGTCTTGTCTTTCTCCTTCTCCCCTTCCTTCCGTAAGAGAGGACGACGGGTGAAGTGCGCTAATTTTTGAGAGACGCCCATCGCAGGAGAGGGACTAACTTTTGTCTGTTCCGGCTCTGACAGCAGTAAGCCAAGGAAGGAATTTTAAAGAGCTCTTTCTTCTCTTCCTTTCTTAAGGCTTTTCCTCATTTTTCGCCATCCAGAGCTGCATATCTTGCGAGACCTCAAAGAACAAGGGGAGGAGAGGAGTTTTTGAAAGCAAGAAACAGAAAAGGAAGGAAAGCAAGACAGCTACTCCCCTTGCAGCCTTACCCTTCTTGCTGTTCCCTTTCTTAAGATTCTCTTCTTTCGTCTTGAACGCGAGGGGAAAGAAGGGTCAGTGGAGGACGAGGGAGGAAAAGAAATGTCAGAGGGGGATTAAGGGCGGGAGGGGAGGTAGGGCGCAAAATTGGGCCACGAGAAAAGAGGAGGGGGTAAGGAAGAGGCGGCTCCCTCCCGAGAGAGCAGTGAGTGAGTGAAGTGTCCTGCCACTAAAAAGAGGAGGGCGGAGGCAGGGGGATGAGAGGAGGGAGATGTTCCTCCTTCTTTTCTTACCTTCGCCGCAGATGTAGGAGAAGAGGAGGACGTAGAAGAGGAGGCGGGGGAGGGGAGGGAGGATGTCTCTCGTCGTCTTTCTCCGCTTTCCCCCTTCCCCTCCACCCACACTCTCCTCCGGGCATCGACGCCACCGTCGCCTTCGCCGGCGACGCTTCATTTTATGGACGGGGATATCGGCCCTCCTCCCTCCTTCGAGACACAGTGCTTGCGTGCTTGCGTGGAAGGGGGGCCGCCGCCGCCGATGGAGATCACAACATGCAGAGACTCCCTCCTGCTGTGATCTGGTAATCCAGAGGACTAATGGGTCCACGAATCCCTCGCCACCATCTTGGAAAAACACCAGAGTAGGAAGATCTTGGAGGGGGATGAGATTGCCATCACTCACTGCTACTCATTCCACTTCCTCCGAACACTGAACTGCGCCTGCTTCATCCGTTTAGGCACCACTGCGAAAAGAGGGGGGAGGGGCTTTTCCTCCTCCTCCTCCACTTTCTTTTTCTTTTCCTTCTCACCTTCCGCTAAATTAAGTCTAGTGAATCATCGGTCTTCTTCCGCCTCCTTCTCCGGAAAAAGGCGCCTTCGCCGGTCGCCGCCGGTCGGTCCCTCGGTCCCTAGAACCACCTGGTTTCCTAGAAAGCACTCTCTCCCTTCTCCCTATCTTAAGGGAGGGCGGAGGGGTTGAAGTCGCGCCTTTCTCCTCGAGTGGAGCAATCCCCCCTTCTTCCTCTTTCCTCCCCTCGGGGGCTAAACGTGGAGTAAATAAAACCCCGGCGGCGTCGCCTCCCGTCTCTGTCTCTCCCTCCTTTTCCTTCTTCCCTCGAACACCTGAACGGAGGGAGGGTGGCGAAAAAAAGGCGTTCGTCGTCGAGGGACAGGAATTGATCAATCAGTCTCTCCTTTTTAGCCTGCAACGCCTCCTCTCCTCCGGCTTCGCGCGCGGGACTGACGACCGAACCGGCCAAAAAGTGTTTCCCTGTTGTCTCATGCTATGTATCGTTCGTTTTCCGTCCGCCCGTCGACCGCCCCCGCCTCCTCCACACCTTTCCACCCATGAGCGCTTCCTCCCCCTTCGCGCTCGCTCCAAATCGCCCTTGAAAAAGCGCCGCAGCCGCCGCCGTTGTTCATGTTGTTGTTTCCCCCTCCCCCTCCCTTGCATCACCCTCCCCCTCCGTTTTCCCCTGTGCTTACTACAGTTGGTACGTGTTGTAACAGTAGGAGAATTCCCCCTTCCGCGACCGCCGCAGAGGCGTTTTCCCCCCTGGACCCTTTGGCTGTCTTATTTCCTCGCACCTGCCCCTTGCTGCAATATTCTACATACGGTACTCTCGCCTCTGTGCTTGGCTTCGTCTCTTTCTGGAAATCGACCCCCTCCGTACGCAACTGCCGTGACATTCGAAGCATGCATACCAATACCTGACTCTGAAATGAACATACTGTAGTCAGACGATATTGTCCTTTTTTAAAATGTCAGTCATAACAAACATACCATATTCACCCTGGAATGAGGCTCTTAGAAGAAGAGAGTATTAATACCTGGATTGGAAGCATCATTGATTTTTCTCCTTCTGGCCGTCTATTCTTTTTCTAGGAACTGTAACTGTGACTTGACGGAACTGGCTATAACGTAGGGCACACGTACGCCGGAAAATATTCACTGGATGGTAACTGCTGGACTGCCTGAAACTATAACACCGTCTATCATGGGTAAATAAGTTTAGAAAATGGTTTGCACACTCGATTTTTTTCAGTTATAGAAATAATTAAGCTCACAAATATCTTGAACAAGAATTAAGTACCCATGTGCGTACAATTATTTTGCGCTGAAAAAGGGGGAGTTCGGCCCGTCTTTCCATACATCGGCTCTTTCTTAATTGTGCGCAATTCGTCCGCACTTCCAATCGTTGCCCGATTCTCCTGGATTGAGCCATTCATAATTCTCTGTTCCTGCTGAGGTGGCAGTCTTCGGACTCTGCGACGAGCTGGAGAGGTATGCAATGTGTCCAGGCGAGAACGTTTGTTCACATGAAATTTGTCCTCGCATCACAAACGCTCTACAATATTTGAGGTTTAGGGATGCGTTGATCTGAACATTTTAAAGGTCAGTGGTTAAATACTCCTTGATAAAAGGAAGCATTTTTGAGCCCATATTCCTCTGGTCTCGTTGCGTGATCCTTTGAAAAAGACCAAAAAGGGAGGCTATATCGACTTCAAAAGGGGCAGCAGGAATTTTCTTCCCCAGGTAATTTCCCTCTTCATCCTCTCACCGGGATAAGGATAGAGGAAGGATAGAGAGCGAGGGATTAATTTGGTGAGTAATCCCCCCTCCCTTACTCTCCCCTTCTTCCTTTCCACGAGGGGAAGAGACCGGGGGCGGCGCAGACAGTGGAGGGACTAGGTGGACTTATGGAGGATGGGGACTGGCCTGGCCGGTGGGAGGCTGGCTAACTAGGAGGGGTGGATTCATCCTCGATCCCTCCCTCTCCCACTATCGGGCACAGGCAATGGGTGCTGGAGGAAGGAAGAGGGATATAGGAGGGACCGACCGGCGGCCTAGGCTCAGGAAGCAGGTCCAGCCATCCACCGGCGAGAATGCTTTGCTTTCGAAAGCCCGGAGGTGGTATGGGTCCCCTCGGGGCTTCTCGTCCCAAAGCCACCGCCGGTTTTTTTTTTAAAAAAAAAGAGGCCCCCTTCTCTTTTCTACCTTTCTGCGTTTGTGCGTAGTCCCCTTCTCTCCTTTTTCGTTTGCATGATATGGCGTACTGCGTATTCAAGTGCAGAGCAGGAGCGGTAGCACGAAAAAGCGAGCCTTTCCCTGCGGTGCCCCTCCTACTCTTCTGTCGTCGACCTCTTGATCCGAGGCACCTCTTGCTCCCCCTCCGCCCTCGCCCCCTCGCGTCGCGTGGCTCCCCCCTCAATCCCTCCTCACACAAAATTAGTAAGGGCCTCTTTCCGTCCTTTTTCTCTCTCCCTCCGTCCCCTCGATAATGCCCAGCCATGCGAGCCACGCCCAGACGATAGAGAGAGAGAGGAAAAGAGAGGGGGGGAGAAGCGAGCGGAGGACGAGGACGGGGGACAGAAAACGTAGAACTTTCCCTGGGCGAGGAACGGTGGTCGTCGTCGTGCGGGAGGAGGGAAGGAAAACAAGAAGGTGGGGGAAGGAAAAAGCGATAAGAGGAAACAGGAGGTGGAAGTGGAGGTGGTACTCCGTCCGAGCTGTAGTTGGGCGAATACACTGCGTTAGTACATCGGCGAGGGGAGTTGGTTGAGCCGTTCGATCCTCATGATGAGGTGTCGGTGGCGTGAGGAGGGGGAGGGAGCGGAGGAGGGGGGCGGAGGAGAACAAGGAGAGAAGGACGAGGACATTGTTTGTCCACGAGGAGAAAGAGGAGGAGGGAGGGAGGAGAGAGCAAGAGGACCCCAAGGGCGACAGGGGGGAAAGGGGACATTAAGGGATAGCGCGGAGTGAGAGGTGGTTGGTAGGGGTAGTTAGCAGTGCTGGTTGTATTCGGTTCCGTCGTGCAGTAAATACTGTGCTGGTTGTGTACCACAGATGCCGTGCTCGGAAGAAAGGTCGTCTTCATCCGCGCCGTGTCCCTCCTCCTCCGATCGCCGAAGGCGAGGGCGAGGAGGACCAAGTGGCTAGTAGGCAAATAACAGTTTGACGTGGAGGGGGAAAGGAGGAAGGAGGGACGAAGAATAAGGCCTCCTCCTCAGTGAGCGAGGGAAAGACTGAAGGCGGACGAATCAATTGATCGAAGAGTCCTTTCTCCTCCTCTTCCATCATCAAAATGCTGGTGGCTTCCCAGATCGCGGCGACGCTGGCGTGGATGGCCGCGGCCGTGGCGGTGTACGTGGTGGTGCAGGTGGCGCTGACGGCGCTGGAGGACCGGTGCCGCTGTCTTAGGAAGCGCCGCGCGCCGCCCTGGTGCCGCGGCCTGCTGAGGGTTGCGCCCTGTTGCGGCTGGTGCTGCTGCCTGTGCTGCCTCTGTCTGACGGCGGACGGAGGCGGCGACGAGGAGGTGGTCTCCTCGCTGGTCGGGTCGGACGACGACAGCAGCGACGACGACGACGACGACGGAGACATGAGGGACCTGGGAGACGTCGTCTGAAGTACGAAAAAAAAAGTGAAATGCGAGGAGGAGGTGGCGAAGGAGAAGATCCCCGGATGATAAGCAGGGTCCGCCTCCGCCGATTTCTTGCCTCGCGTCCTTCCCCTCCGCCGCCGCTTCCTTTGAAGGTGGAAAATAGTTTTTCCATCAAGTCGACGACGACTGAGGCGACGAAGAAGGAGACTTGAGTCGAGTGACGAACGGATATGTGTGAGTGAAGGAAGGAGGAGGAGGAGGCAGAAGAAGAAGCGAAACGGAAGGAGGACTTTTCCCTTTGAGTGAAATGTAATCTGGTTCAATCTGCATATCCCCCCTTTCAGCTCAAGGCAACGGAAGGAAGGGGGGAAGAAAAATCTTTCTGCTCTCTTCTGTACCTACCAACCAACCTTATATACCTCAAGATCCGCCTCGGAAGTAAGAAATCCCCCTTCCCCTTTTCTATCTCTGCAATGCAAAGATTGAGCGAGCGAAAGTGGAAGAGGATGGAGGGAAGGGGGACCGTTTGAAAGACTAAGGACGGGGGAAAAAAAGAAGAGGCTTTTTCTGCTCTCATCCCCTCCCGCTTTTTCGAGAACGGGCGAAAATGCACCTCAAACCTCCATCCCTTTCCAAAATCCGCCTCCCTCTTCCTTGCTTTCCTGCCACCGCCACCGACCACCAAGCGACGAAGGAAGAAAATGGAAAAAATCTCCCATTTCCTTTTTGTGATGTTTGCTTTTCCAGACCGACCGCCCCTTTTTCCCGAAAGCGACCATTTCAACTACAACCTTTGCTGTGGCCAGACAACGAAAAAAGCCCTTTCCCTCTTTTCGCTTTTCGTCTCCCTCCCTCCCAGATCCCACTTTCCAAGCCCGCATCCTCCACAAACTTTTCGATTCCGCCCTTTTTTCCCACACACTGTTCGCGACAAAAGCATTGTTGGCATGCGGTTTGCTTGTCGATCGAGGACTTGGTTCTTGCCCAAGAAGGAGGAGCTTCGGCTTCAACGGCGATCGAAATTCAATACCAGGTCGGTCGCACGCGCTCAAAGGCTCAAGTCCGTACCATTGTGACATTGCGTTCGCGCTCCTCTCTCTCCGATATCGAGGAGGGCGATTCCTCCTCCGCGAAACGACAGAGGGCGCGCCGGCAAAGAGGAGGGGGGGAAGAGACGGTCGGCGAAAGCATGGGCCCCCCCTCCCCCCATGCAGTGGCGCCATCTGGGAACAATTTCGTCAGTGCTCTTGGCGGACAGAGAAAAAGGATACCCGACAGTTACCCGTCTTTGTGGGTGAGATTTCAGACGGGCAGTTGATTTTGTCAGATTAAAACCGTATTGGAACGCTCGAAAGAGGAACCAAGAAGAAGATGGCATACGTACTGTTCTCAACGTGGAAAATATCTATGTTTAGCTCGGTTCGAGTCGGCGAATAAAAACGTTCCCGAAAACAGCGTTTACATGGAGGTATCGTTGTATTTTTTCCCGTCGCTCGCTGTGTACACTTGAACAGTGATTGTTACACTTTGGACAGCAAAGTCGCCCTCTCATTCTGCTTACCGCTCGGTATTTCTTCCTCGCATTTTAATTTTAGATTTTGACGGTCTCCAAGAGACCCCTCTCGAACATGCTTTCTCAAAGGGGGAAGAACTATCATTTTGTCTGTCTTCGCATTGCGGACGAAAGGAGCATGTCACAAAGCGACGATTCGCAACATTGGTTTCTTTCTTCTTCGCCTTCTTCTTCGTCCTCCACTTTCTTCATATATTTTCTACTCCACATATCGCTCACGGAGCAAATCGTTGAATGAATGGCACACAGTCTTTTCCCTTCCTCTATCTTCACTTAAAATCTCTTCTCCCCTCTTTTCTTCTTTCTTCTTTCGATGAACCTCTTCTTCGTTGCGTTGATATTTCGGTATTATATCATAGTTGTGGTAGATTCCTTTAAGGGGGACGGGTAATATAGGTTACATTCATTTTTTTACTCTAGTAGGGCTATATACACGAACAAAAAAAGGTGGACAAACGGACAAACACAAACAGGTTTTTCTCTTCGTCTCTCTTCCTGCGCGTTTGGAAGATGACGACTATTTTCTTTTTATCTCTCTCTCTCTCTTTCTCACTCGCTCTGCCGAGGCACACACACAATTCTTCCCCCTTTTCCAATGGACTTGGCTCGTTTTCGTTGTAAGCTCTCTCTTCCTTTCTATTCTTTATCTTGGGGAAGGGGGAGGGAGGAGGAGGGCGGTGGTAGGAGAGGAGTGGACCGAGACATCTATCACAGTTTTTCTTTTCTTTCGTTCCGTGTCCACCTTTCCTCCTTGCTGCCTCCGCCGCCGCCGCCGCCTCTCCTTTTCTCCTTTTCTCCCTTTTGCCTCGGTCCCCCCTCTTTTCGAGTTTTCTTCTTCTTTCCTCTTTCGCCTCTCTTCCCTCCATGCAGAACAAAAGAGTGTCTCAGGGAGGGAAAAACTAACAATGTAACAAGCAATCTTCAACAAACACAAAAGGGGGAGCTTTCGAGAATTTGGGGGCCGAACCCTGTCCATTCATCAGGGAAGGGGGGGGAGGAAGAAACAAACAAAAACTCTGACCAAGCAAATTCGCGAAAACAAGTTTCTTTTTCTCTCGTCGCACATTCTCTCCACTTGAGCAATTTCGCCAGATTTCTGCGCTTTTTCTTTTTCTATTCAGACGATCCTATCTTGATTTTTTAAATTTGAAATAGTTTCTATTTGTATGCATGTGTTTGTTCTTTCACTTCACTCTCGTCCTCTCGACGCACGTCAACACCAAAGTCCAGGCACGCGCCTCCAATTTCTCTTCCTCTTCCTCCTTCCTCCACCACCTTCAAGCCTCACAGCAGCATTCCTTCCTGTTTTGATTTCATATGTATTCTCCATCGTCTCTTTCTTTTCCTCCGATCGGATCGATCTCTGCGTGAGTCCCTCCTCCTCCGGCCGGGAATCCTTCACGTCAAATTCGCTCTTCTCGACCCCCTCCAGACGAAGAGGCGAAGGAGGCAACATTCCTGTTTCTCCCTCAGATGGAAAGAGATGGGGCAGCGGCCGCCACAGCCACTTTTCCCCTTCCATCCATCTACCTTCTTCCTCCTCCTCCCCCACCCAGACAGCCTTTGATCTTAAAAAAGAGAGCCTCCCTCCTCTTCTTCCTTTCCACCGCCACCGCAGCAGAGCGGGAGAAGAGAGCATTCTTTAGGCAGATCTACTACCTCTGAGTTTCTCCTAGTAATATGATGGCATATCCGCACGGCGGAGGTGGTCGCCGCAAAAAATTCTCCCTGGCCCATAAAAATCTCATCTTGTAGTCCGTCCGCGGAGGAGGGGAGGAAAAGGAGGCCTCTCTGGTCAAGTTTTCTTCTTCCTCCCTGTGCCCCCTTTAACAAATATTTTTTTTATGTCCAGCCGCTTCTTCCTCCCTCTCTCTCTTGTGCGTGAGACTCTCCCGACCCTCCGTAGCCGTCGCAGCCAGAAATTATTTCCCACCGTGGCCAACTCCGCTGCTGGTCCAGCAAGTCCTCTTCTTGTCTTTCTCCTCCTCCTCCTCCTCCTCTTCCGTCGTCGCTGCATCCATCCGTAGGAGAGAGGGAGGATCACCGAATCGACGGCAACACGCCATCGAAGGAAAATAGCGAGAAAAGAGGATGAGGTTCGTTCGTTCTCTCTCGGTTCGATTTCGTGGAGATCCCGAATTAGACGACGACGACGACGATGTACGTTGGTTGCGTGCTGCTTCCAATGGGGGATGAGATGATGATGGCGGTTATAGAAGAGTAGGCTGCTACTCTTTCTCATTTCCCATCCTTTTGGTAGTAGCTGTATGGAGGGAGATGACAGCGTTAGATGATTATCGCTGGTACTATACGACAGACGGGGCATTCATCCGGGGGGAGTTCGTATAGTGGTACCGTGGGGAGGGACCCATTCTGCTGTCTCGATGGTCCCCCCATGACGGGCGTAAGCAAATGAGCATGGCGGGAGAGATGACAGTGGCGGCGAGGGAGGGCGCGGCTCAAAGATCTTGGGGACGGGCTCAGCTGGACTGTTGTTTCTCCTGCTTGGGTGTGTGTTCAAGAAGTCGCCCCCTCCCTCTTCATGCCACGAGACAGAGCCTCCCGCCCGCCCGCCCGTCCGCGGGGGTCCCATTTCCATCCACATCTTCTCCGCCCTTCCTTCCACTCCCGCAGCGGAGCCTCTCCCGACAGCAGGATCGAGAAAGAGGTGGAGGAGGGAGGGGGGAAAGATTGGAGGCTCCATGTCTTGTCGGTCTGGAGGTCACGTGACGCCGTCGCGGCGCCTTCATTGGCCGGATACATGTCGGTCGAGGGAGGCACAGGTGGCTTGTGAGAGAGAGGGCGGCAGCAGCGATTCCGCCGCGGGGCCCCTTTTCCTTCCGACAGGTACCAAGGTGGAGAGGGGGAGGAAGAGGAAGGGGGAGAAAAGCCGGAGGAATTCCTTCTCCTCCCCTTCCGCACGCTGCTGCTTTCTTGAGTGCCACAGGTTTTTTCCCTCCAAGCTGCTGCCTGCGGTGGTGCCAAGCCAGCGGAGGGGCTCCCTCCTCCTCTTTCCTCTGGCTTCGTCCAAAGCCGGCCTTTTTTCTTCGTCTCTCCCTTCTTCTGCGCCGAGACTTCCAATGAGGAGGAGAAATCTTGGCCAAGTTCTGGCATGGACGAAGTTGCAGCAGCCGGGGGATCGTCCAAGCCCCGAGCGGAGTCAGCCAACCCTGCATAACACATCTCGGCACTTCGCTCTCTCGCCCGCTTGGCCACTCACTTCCTCCCCTCATCGGTCGACCGAACAGCCTTTTGGCAACGGAGGAGGAAATTCGAGGAATATTGAAATGTGCCACTTGAGAAGGAGGGAAAACACAGAGTCGAGTTTGCACTTTGGGCGCCTCCGCCGAAAAAGGCGAAGGAGGAGAAGCACTCTTCAATTTTTCTTCGCCGCATGCCTTTGCTTGCAACGTCGCTCGCCGCGCGGACACCGAAATGTTTTTCTTTTCCCCCAATCTTCCATCGGAGAACAACAACCACTCACGGGAAAGGAGGAGAAAGAAAAATTCTTCTTGTCCGTCTCTTTTCTCCGAGCACTGAGTGAGGGATTAAGTCTTGTCACTGGAAGAAAGGGGAGGAGATCTTTCAATCGTTTTTCGCTCCGTTGTCACTTTTGCTTCTTCTCCAGATGAACGAGCGATGTTCACAATGTCCTAGTGCTGAGGAGAAGAAGATGCCGCAAAAGCGACTTCGCGCCTGGTTCGACGAGATGCTTCTGGCCTGAAACATAAAGAACAAATGTGTCAGTGTTCATACGATGACCATATTGCTGGCATTTACAACAGTTTTCTCACCTCCTCCTTTAGAGACTTGTTTCTGACGTTGCCCTCCTTTTTCGACCGCCACTTCCAGACGAACTATTTACAGGGTTAATCATCATCACATGTGTCTCTCCTCTTGGTGGGTGGCGGAGGCGGCGGATGGGGAAAAGGCTTGGGCAGGCGGCATCCCAGATATAAAAGGAGACGGTTGGTTGAAGGTATTTGAATTTCTCCGCTTCTCTCTCTCTCT
>JAAUYJ010034856.1_pt1 | contig 10525 bp, 12 predicted proteins | sample 7278031 | NCBI WGS metagenome assembly JAAUYJ01 (sample SAMN14350222, study PRJNA611818) | marine sediment metagenome | isolation source: surface marine sediment (1.8m) | place: French Polynesia: Moorea | collected 2018-08 | reverse complement strand
TTGCACTTCTCGCCTCGTATTTGCATGCGCATAATTGATTTTCCCACCCAGCAAAAAAGTGCCTGGAAAAGCGCACGCTTTACGGGGAAAATATGGGGGGGGAATGGTACGACCGGAGAAAAGAAAGATTTTTAGCGCCATTATTTTTCCCTCTTCTCGGCCGGTGCACAAGCAAGGTCTCTAGCTTGCTCCTCATCTTTTTTCCGCCGCGATAGATTCTTCGCGTACACTAAACCTATGTTCACTTGGAAGAAAAAAAAATCAAGCTCGTAAAATCGTTGTGAGAAAGGAAAAGGCAATGGCTGGATGAGGCGATCTATACCTCCCTTTGTTTCCTCCAAAAACAAGAGGGGAGAATGAACCTTCCTCTCCCCCATTTTCACGGAAAACGTTTTGTATTTTTTTGAGTCTGCGCACAATGCCCACCGTGCTAAAGGTGACTTCTTCCCCTTTTGTTTGTCGCCTTGTGTACAACAACCTTCGCTTTTTCTTTCTTTCTTCTCCTTCGTCCCAATACGGCATGACACGAGGGGGAGAGAGAAGGTCGCACATTCGGCGTAATGAGAAAGACGATTTTTGTCGTCGTCCCCCCCTTCTTCTCTTCCTATGCCAAGCAAGGCTCAGCCAGCGGAGAAGGAATAGACGGACCAGCCATCCACGCGAACAGACTTTTTTTGTGTCTTCCAGGTCTGCTAAGAAAAACATTCACCGAATGTACGAAACTATTCTAGAAGGCCTGAACTTGCTCTTGCTGTACCATGGTATGGGGAAATATGAAGCTGGGGATGTCTAAATATGTCCCGAGATTGGCGAAACTTTTTCGATGGGCTCCTAACGGACATACTTTTTTGTCTTCCTTCTTCTACGGCCCGATCATCGTCTGCTGTGTGACCTCCCCCTCCTTCCGCACCCACCGCCACATCCTGGTTCGACAAGCCAGGAAGCGCTTCCGCCATGGAGCAACCGCCCTCGTCGCCGTGTGTTCGTATTTGCATTTTTATTTCCCACAATTAATATCCATCCACCCCTCCTCCCCATTCATGGAATTTGAATTCAATGGTCCTTCTTCTCTCATGGCTGCCGCCTAATCCATTCGGGTTCTTTCTTCGTCGCCGGGACTGCCTCATTAAATGACTCCTTGTGGAAAACCTAATGTTTTTCGCTTTGTCTCTCTCCCCCTCCCTCGATCTCTGCTGTTGTCGGTTGGAGAGGGGGATCATTGCAGCCAATTTGTAAACTTGGTTGCACCGGAGTAAAGAATGGGAATTTGGAATGATGGGTCTCCTTGCTTTGAGCAGAGGCATCGTCGTGACTATTATGATCATCATCATCATCATCATTCTTTTGCCCGGCCGCCATTACTCCTTGCAGATCGAGGAGAAGTGAGATAAAAAAGATTTCCTCCGATTCCCGATCACGCAGACGGAGCGCAAGGGAGGAGGGAGGAAGAAGTCAAATTAGACGAAATTATAAGGGACGCGGAGCGGGAGTAGTGGGGGAGGACGTCGTTGACAAGTACTCAATTTCACTCATATTTCGAGAAAAATAATGCAGCTGCTCTCTCTGAATTTGTATTTGTTTGTTCCACATGACCAATTGAACACTAGAGTAAAATAATTTTCTGGAACTTCGGTGGAAACGTGAACAAAGCATTCAAATACCTTCGTCGTCGATATTCGCCTTCTTCCCGACGCCGTCGAAGAAAAAGTACTTCCCCCCTCCGGATATTTTCCCCCGGGGGTGCAAAAAAGGGGGGCAGCGAAAAAGGCCTTCCGAGCGTATAACAAATCGTCACGCAATTCGATGGGTATTACCGTACTAGGGATAGTCCCTACCAAAGAAATAAAGCTTATTAACAATTCAACTTTCAGGCAATGTCTGCTGGTCAAGTGTTCTAGCAATTTGCGGAAAATATTCAGAATGAATTATACTGTCCATTTATTATCGGAGACAAAACATTGGTGGGGATCATACAGACCAAAGAGGGAGCTCGCGGCGCAGTGAGATAAACGCGCGAAAAGACAGGAAGAAAGATGGCAATTGCACCGCCGGAGAGAGAGGTCTGCTGCATTCATTCTTTTCCCCCTTTTCTTTTTTTCACGGGATTCTCCCAACCAGGCTTTTTCTTGGCGGCGGCGCAATGGGCCAAAATGACATTTTCATGCAAAGGCGCGTGGGGTGAAAATCCCCCGTGAGCATCGAGGAGGGACACATCCAGCCAGCATTCTGCGCCTCTGGAATGACAATGAGGCCATTGCGGGCGGAGGAGGAAAGGAACACCAGGGCCGGATGTGTCAAAGCGAGAAGCCAGCGCGCAAAACCTAGGGTGAAGACGGCGGCGGCACGCGAGTGGCATACCTGAATTTCCTTGAAAAAAAAAAACCAGGAAAATAAAGGAAAAGGTTGGTAGGTTGGCCTCGTGATGGAAGATGCTTTGGATCCTATTCACGAGATATCTGCGTCTTCTTCCGCCCCTCTTTGCTCATGTCTCTAATTCTCCGTCGCCTTTTTCCAGCGAAGTGTTGCAATTTAAAAACGCGGAATCTGCACATACTTTTCTCCGCTCCCCCTTCCCCTCCGGCCCCACTGCCCCAACGGCCGAAGAGGGTAAAAATATTCGTGATTCTCCGTCGCGAAATCTCCCCTTCACGATTTTTGGGCACATTTCTTCTTCGTCTTCTTCTCCTAATCTATTCAGGATCTTCTTTCTCTTGTCATGACGCAGGAAGAAGACGAAGAAGAAGATTCCTCCTTTTCCTCCTCTTCTTCCTCCCCCCGGCGCTTCCCTTCAATTGAATAAGACGTAAAATGCCATCTCCCTTCTTCCCTTCCTCCTTCCTCTCCACATTTTCCTCTTTTTTCCATGCGGGCTTTGCAATTTCCCCCTTTTTTCCACCCGCCGCCCCCTCCAGGCCCCTCCTCTTCTCTTTCGCTACTCAAGATTCGCCAAGATTGCTGAGTCTTAAAACTGCCTTTCAGCAGATGCACCTAAAGATTGGCGGATCTCGTCCTTTCCTCTGCCTCTGTTCTCTTCTGCCGCCGCCCGCCGCTGTCAGATAACGTGGAATTAATTTTTTTATGGCACATTACGCCTGAATGGAAAAGGCAGAATGATGATTTTTCCCTTCTTCTTTTCTTTTTTTTTTTGCTGCGGCCGCCCCGTCGGATCCTTCTTTTTACTCGAAAACCGATCCCTTCTCTTCCTCCTCTTCGCCATAAGGCCTTTGGTTGATTGAGGTATATGAACAAGAAATTACATTATGGAATACAGCGGCGGAGGACGGAGGAAAAGAAAAAGTGTTCTTTCCCTCCTCTGTGCTTCGGTAGTCAATATTCCAAACGCCATCCCTCAAAAGACCTCCCACAGCAGCAAAAAAAGATCTTTACAGGGCAAATACCTATTGTTCGCCAAATTCCTTTCTTGACTTTTTTTGCCTCTTCGTCTTAGGATCGGCCGATCCCGTACTCAGGTGTCTCACCTGCCGCATGACGCATTAATCAAGCCGGCGGCGTCGTGTGAGCTTCCGTCATACATAAGTCTTCTTCTTTCCCCTCTTCCTTGGTGGCATGTCTCCCATTGGAGGAGGAGGAAGAGGAGGCGCCATCTGCTAATCCAGGGCTCAGGGGATTAATGACAAAAAGAGCCTTTTTTGAAGACCGAATTTGCATGTCCGCGTAGTGTAATCCCTCCGCACGGCCGCGCCAAAAGCGCGGGGCGGAAAATACATCTTTAAACTCTCTATAAAATCTTTTTACGTCGACCGTTCAGCCGATTCTCTCAAATGTGCGTGACTTGTTCGCTTTTTCTGCAGGAGGGGGGGCTCGAAATTCGCGAGGGAAATTTTCATTCGGGTTTCGGATGGATGGATGGAGCGAAGCGAGTGGGGAAAACTCCTTTCCTTTTTCCCACAAGCCGACGAAATTAGGGGGGCCTTTTCCTCCTTCTCGATATGTGTGTGTGGTCAGAGGGGAACTGAAGATAACGCCCTAAATTACTACCCTTTATCCGGGCGGCAAAAAAAAGGAATGGATTGGAGAGGAGCGAGAGGGGCAACGCCTCCGCAATGGCGTCCGAAAAAGGAGTTTGGAGGCGGGTTCCGCCTTATCTACCTATACTTTCTTCTCGATTCGAAAACACCCCCACCACACGCCGACGCGAAATTGGAATTTAGGAAAATTGGGGGGGAAATTGAGGTCTATTACTTGCTTCCCGCAATTTCCACTTTGTGCCTTCAAGGGCGAAATCGGGGATTGTTGTTTTTTTGCATCTCTTCTCCTCAATTCGCCGCCCCCTCGCCACGGAAAGTGATTGTTTTCCTCCTCTCTTCCAAATCGCGGCATATGCCGCCTCACGTTCGAATTTGCAATTTCGGCAATTTGTCTCGATCGGAGAGGGCAAGGGAAAAGGAGTGGGGCGAGTTCTTCCTCATCCAGCGGTGGGAAATACTCTGAGTCTCTCGCCTCCTGGTCTCCCATATAGCACTACGTAGTACAGTTCACCTCGTGAACGCTCTGGAGATTGATGCTCCGAAAATGTTAATTTTTAATGCTCCTTCGAGCCTGCACACCACGGAGGGTGGAAAAGGGAGGGCTGCGCGAATTTTTTTTAGAAAAAGAAAGACGGCCGCCATGTATTTCATGCTTTAGCTCCATCTTTGAAGCCCACGTCCAAGTGCTCCAGACCTACGTTCTAAACGTCTGGAGAAAACGACCGAGTAATTGCACTTTCTCGCACCTGAGGAAGGACTTTTTAACAAATGGAGTAATTTCAACGGAGAGGAAAATAGATTTTGCGCGCATTTCCGCAGTCTCTCCTTTCCTCGCATATGTGGGAGTAATAATGAGAACCTTTTTTGTTGTCTTTCCCACGCCTGGAGGGGGGGGGGGGGGGGGAGACAAAAAAAAATCCCCCACATTGCGCGGTTTCCCCCCCACAAAATTTTTTTGCCCACGGGCCCCCCCCCCCCCCCCCCAAATTGTATTTTCCCTTTCCCAGATTTTTTTGCGGCGGGACCGCAAATAAAATTTAAATGGAATTGCCACCGGAAGAGGCCTCTTATTGTAAATTTGGAGGAAAACAGTTGAGACTTTTCCTGTTTTTCTGCATAGGGGCAAAACCGTCAGGCGCTAGGATATTTAGTGCTTATATTGGCATGATGGGTACTGAGGAGAATATAGTATTGGTTGAGGTTTGAGCAAAGAATCAAACATCGCATCGTTTTTTCCCTTCCAGGTAGCAATGATGAATCCAAACGGAGGCAGCGGCTTGGGCCCCTCGGCCTCCACCGTCGTCTCAAGGCTCCCCTCCTTCTTCCGAAACAGGCTGGGAGGGGACGAGTTCAGGTGCGGTTTTTCTACAAAAAAGTATAAATTTTCTCGCAAATGAGATGTTGCAACTTAGGCGCCGCCGGTCCCAGTTCCTTCGCGACCGAGAGGAGGCCGCCGCAAGAAGGAAGGGGTCTTCGGATGAGGGGGGAGGGAAGAGCAAGTCGAGGTCCCTCACCAATCTCGTCTTCGAAACCAGGCGAGGAACAATCCTATTTTAAGTCTCAAACCATTTGTTTAATATATATTTGTATTATCTTATGTACCAGGTACACTGAGGACGATGAAGAGTCAAAGGGAAGGGGAGGAAGGTAAGAGGATCGTAACAGGAAAAATACTGATGCGCTTTTTCCTCGCAGAGGTAAAAATTCGTTTGACTAACCAATGTCTGTCTCATCCACTTAGATTCGCATGTCTCAAAGCGACTCCTCTCCTTTCCTTTTCTTCCTCCTCTTTCCTCTCCTCATTACTGCGTCATTTCTTAGTAGGAGCTCTTTGCCCCAATTTTCCACAGCCAGCAATGAAAGGAGGGAGGGAGAGAAAAGAAAGAAACCTTTCAGCGAGACAGAGAGTAAGGACCCGGTTGATGTTGCGTGTCGCCGCCTCATGATGCAATTCGGAGAAAATGGGGAGCAGAAGAAGAAGGCCTTTTCTTCCATTGAGGAGATTTCCTTTCTGTGTCTTTTGGAGCACAGTCAATTTCTTGCTCTTTTTTTCTCTATCTGGCCTTTTTAGGTAGTCTGCCGAATTGGCTCTTCCGGTTTAAATGAATTATTACCTTTTCTTTCTTTTTCTCCGATTCGAAAGGAAGAAAAAGAACAGAGCAGAGGAGGGGAGGTAGGGACAATTGCTTACGACAAGAAGGGAAGGGTAGCCATGGACCGAAAAAGCGAAATGAGTTTTCTCGTGAATGAGCGCAAGAAAGAGGAGGAGGAGAAAAAAAACCTTCTCTGACCTTTCTGTCAACAAGGTCACGAAATCAATCGACTATGGCAAGTGGGGCCAGAAAAAGGGGTTTGCGCACAGTCATTCCCTCTGCTTCCTTTTTCCGCCGACGCCGACGCCGCAGCGGCTCGAACTCAATTAACCTTCCTCCCCCCCTTTTTACCTCTCTCATTTTTGTCCGTCTTTTGTCTCTCGCCCGTCTTTCCTTCTCCCCTTGATTTAAGCCGACTTTTATCCTCTCCCGACGCCGACAGACGTAAAATTCGAGAACCGATTTAAATTACAATTTAAATTACAGACGCCGCCACCATGGCCACGGCCAACACCACCACCACCAGCAGCAGCAGCACCTCCGGAGCCTCGGCCACCACCGCAGGAGGAGCCGGAGCAGGGAGGGGCGAGGAGGAACTCAGGTTCGGAAGAATTCGAGCGAGAAAGAGAGAAGAATCCTATTGACCTCGTTCTCTGCGTTAATTGGCATCTTTGACCCATTCGAACAGGACGCTTCCTCCTCCACTTCCTCCTCGTCCTCCTCGGGAGTTAACAAAGAGGCAAAGAGGAAGAGGAAACAGAGGCCTTCGTCTCGGCATCCTCCTCCCCAACCCAACCAACTCTCCAAATCCTTGCCGGACGTCTCCTTCCTCGAGAGGCTCTTGGAAAGGTTCGAAGTGGGAGGGGGAGCGAGGGAAGAGAGGAGGAGAGGAGGAGGAGACCGCGACGAGAGGAGAGGTGAGTAGCGCAAAAATGCGTCTTTGTCTACGGAAAAGTGGGTTTTCTCATAAAAATTCTCACTGTCTAGCCAAGGAGAAAAACTTTCTCTGTCGCCGTAAAAGTATTGGAACCGAATTCCTATACCGAAAGGCCCCTGTCCCTTGTCTCGGGCTACTTTCTTGGGATGTCATCACAGTAGACAGACCCCGTCAAAAGTAGAGACAGTCAAAATGCCACAGACTCCTCCCATCCGTTTCATCCGTTTTTCCGCCGTCTGACCCCAAAATTGATGCAGTCTTTGACGTGGCCTATCTCATTTCTCTCTTCCAGCCACTGGAGGGGCCACACCGAGGAATCCTCCATCTTCTGCGGCTGTGACCAGGAACGCGATCCTGAATTCGCCCGACAATGACAGGAAGGTAGCTGTCAACAGTGCCCCCCTCCAGCACCACCGCCAACAGCAGCAGCAGCAACAGCAGCAACAGCACCATTTCCTCAGGCCGTCCTCTCCCTCAGGCAACGCAGCCAACGCACATTCGGTGAGAAAGAGTACTGTATAATCGTGCGTTCGTCGAGTTGAAAAAAGTACTGTGCAGTACATTTGCTTTCCAGCACACGCCTTTTCGAGCAAGCTCGAAGCGTGAGGGATGCCCGGCTGTTTTTGACTCGAAGAAGGGAGGGGGAACCAACTTTTGTCGCCAACCTCTTCTTCTCTCCCTCTCATCTTCTTCGCATTCCATTCTCCTCTCCTTTCCATCCAGGCATCATCCATCAACCCAAAAGCGCGGCGCCCATCCCATCCTTTCCTCTCTCCCGTTCCCCAAAGCAAACGCGACACATATGCGCAATGTCACCCCGGGTTTCCTTTGAGGAAAGAAAAGATAGAGGATGGAGAGGAGGAGCCATGAAATCTTCTTGATCAGGGGAGACGAAACGCACTACAGTATTTCACCCATAGTGCACCTAGATTGTGTATTACCCCTCCCAATATTTCCCCCCCTTTTCGTGTCCCAGCATTTGATCTTGATGGTGGAGAGGAGCCTCTGCTCTCCATTGTTGGCAAATCCTGCACCTGCCACTCCTCCTCCTCCTATCTCAGAATCGTCCTCGTCTTTCGATCGTGCTATTGACTTTTGGTACGCATGACAGGAGTGCCTGGGAGGGAGGGAGAGATCCCCCATTCGTGAAGTGCCCCTGTCACCCTCCGCCAAAGGATGCGTACAGTACCTGGTTACAATGGGCGACGACGGTGACGGAGAGGGGGTGTGACGCGTGCATTTGCGCATACGCATCCGGCGCACATTGCGAGTACACAGTGCGTACTGTACGCATACCGACTCCCACTGCGGCGTCATCGCTCTTGACAGAGTCATTGTGACGCATCGTTGTAATTGATAGCCTCAACTGCCTTCACCTAGGACAGAGCGTAAATGAAATGTTTAGAGATGCAAGCAATACTTTTTTGAAAGAAAAAACAGAATCCTTTCATGCGACCACTTTTAGACAGAACTCGTCCTTGGCCACCCCCTCTTAAGACTGACACTTTAGATAAAGACTTGCAGCTCGGAGGGGAAAAGGGGGGCGGGGGGGATGCAAGGGGGGAAATTTCGTCTCGCCTCGATACCTCTTCTTGCCCCAGCAGGTCGACGACGGGTCATCACAGCTAGGCGAGTTCCAATAAAGAGGCTTTGGACAATGTTCCTCGAGATATATCCTGTTTGACATCATTGAAACAGTCAACCAGGTCAGTCCCCTCTAACGGCTTTTTGATTGGAGAATCTGTTGGTGAATCCCTCCCTTGACTTCCATATATCGGCTTAGTGCCTTTTACGCTCGCGTGTCCCCATGGCAAGGGGAAGGAGGAGAGGGGCTTAAGTTGACATTTTCGGACCAGCGGGAGCTGCTCACCCGTTGGAGCGAGAGAGGAAGAAAGGAAAAGATTTTTACGGAGAGAAGTTACGGACATTGGCTCTTAAAAATTTCGTCTGTCATGTTCTCGAGATTGGATGGAAGAAAAAAGCTTTTGGCTCCTGCTACACAAATCCGTTTTTTCCAAGCAAGAGATGTAGATGCTCAAGTGGAAGGAGAATCCTAGAAAAATTTTAAAGGTGTACTTGAAAAAGAGTTCTTGTTGGATTCCATGCTTAGAAATTAAATTTGGGTTACACGGCACCTTTCTTTTCAAATGCAGCCGAGGACGAAACTGCAGAGGTTGCTGGTCACGAACCGAGAGAGGAAGCTGATGCAGCAGCAGCAACAACAGCCCCCGGAATGCAACAACAACAACGTCGATGTCAACAGGAACCAACATCACCGCCGCTTCCGCCCTCCCTCAAAGACGCCAGACTTGGCGGTGGTGGCATCCCCTCCTCCAGATGATGACTCCCACAGTCACAGCCGCCGCTCCACGAACGGAATCTCAAGGAGCCAAAAGGCAAGGGATTGAACAAAAATCAGAAAAAAAGATTTTCAAATTTGGTCACGGATACAGCATTTATTACAGTAACAGTTTATAAAAGAGTTTGTAATATTTGTCGAATCCCTTTCCAGGATGAGGAGAGGGCAATGATGATGACAATGGCGCCTCCCCCCTCCTCTCAACATCGGCCGTCGTCTTCTTCTGGGACGCGCGTGGGAGGAAGAGGAGAAGAATGTCCCCAAGGAAGAAGAAGGCACGTATGGCAGCAGTATGCCGTTTGTACAATACACAGATGGGGGCACGGAAGAAGTCGTGATATTTGCGGGCTTAGAAGTTGAAAGAATATCTCAACATAAAGGGAAATTCTCAAAAACATTTTCCGTCCTAAACCACAAAAACATTAACGTTTCCTCTATCTCGTTTGATTGATAGCCATTGCAAGAAGATATAACATCTATAGAGCCTATTTCATGTTCCAAAAGTCATATCCCCCCCAAAAAATAGAAACACAAGAACCTTCCTCTCTCATTGCAGTGAGCAGGCGTCTTCTTCCTCCCGGTCCCCTCGACGCTGGCGGGAGGAGATGTCCCACGGCGTCGTCTCCTCCTCCGGTCCCCGTGCCAAAGGAGAAATAAGGCGAGGGGGGGAGGCTCCCGGAATGGCAGATGAGCCTTTCCTCCTCTTTCCCCTCCGGAGCCGCCGCCCCATCTCCCCGTCCTGTCTTTGGACCCCGGCCGAGGTGGTGGAGGCGAAGGAGGAGGGGGAGGAGGACGTGTTTCACTTTGAGGTAAATGGAATGCACGGCAGAAGGGGGAAAGGGAGTTGGGGTTTGGGGAAAGATGCCAATTCGCATTCTTGATACCCGCATAGACGCGGCGGGGCGGAAGAGAGACCGAGAGAGGGGAGGGAGGAAGAAGAGGACGCGATATTTGTCTCTGCCTCGTTAGGGGCAAAAAACGACATTCCGCCTCTTCCTCCTTCCTTCCCCCCGACCGGTGGCTGTTTTGCATTTGGAACATGTAAGGCCTCTCAGCTTTTTTCTCCCGACCGAGCAACAAGGTCGACCCAATTTAGGAGCCAGACTGGGACTACTGCTACCCTTTTTCTCTTTTCTTCCGTGCTATG
>JAAUYJ010078615.1_pt1 | contig 10528 bp, 9 predicted proteins | sample 7278031 | NCBI WGS metagenome assembly JAAUYJ01 (sample SAMN14350222, study PRJNA611818) | marine sediment metagenome | isolation source: surface marine sediment (1.8m) | place: French Polynesia: Moorea | collected 2018-08 | reverse complement strand
AAAGGAATTTTTTTCTTCTCAAGGGGAGATTGGATATGGCGCACTTCGGAGTGGCTCTTTAAGAGCGGGAAACCTCGCCATCCCACCCTACAGGAACCTTTATTAATGACCGCTTTTTCTCCATAAATGGAGAGGCTTTATATCTAAATTTTTCGGTAAACGTAATTCAAATCGCTCCACGTTAACGAAGTTGTGCGCTAGCAAAACGACCGCTCTCTTGGTCGATTGGATATGGCGAGGAAACCTCGCCATCCCATCCTGACGGAATGCTCCGCTTTCCGACCCCTTTTTCTCCATGAATGGAGAGGCTTTATGCCTGAATTTTTCGGTAAATTTTTTGGTTTGATTGAGTTGGATAGTTAAGGAATTGAAGCCTTCTGAAAAGTTGCCGGAGTTTAGGTAGATGGTGATTTGATTTTCCATGGTTTTTTTTTGAGAAATGAACAGCTATGAGATTTGAAAGAATATTATTTTTGCCGATTAATGTATCGCCATGCTAAACGTTCCTGGAGTAATCTATGAATAAATCGATAACCTCCTCCAACTCGCTGAAGTAACATTTTTTCGGTGGCATAGTTGAGGAAGCGAGCGTAATTCCAGGGGGCTTTTTTTGTGATAAAAAAGGTGATGCGGAGGGTTAAGTGTATAATTATAACTCTCAAAAATTGTAAGTAGAAGAAAGTTGAAGTATTAGCGAATGAAGCCAGTGGCATAGCCATTGGTTCTAAGCTAACAATTAATTTTGGAATAAGAATTAAACTCAGTGTAATGGGCATAATTATTGTTATCAATATACCTGTATTAATGGCTGTTTTCCATATCCCTTCATTGGGACGTTTTGTAGCTTTCAATTCCCCACCTTTTAAAGCTTCAATAGCCGAAGTAAAAACCAAACCAAAAAGAGGAAGCACAACGATACTTGATAAGCCAAAAATTAAAAATATAGAAATTAGTCTAAAATCTAATGTAGAAATCAATCTAAAACTTGTAGGATCGGATGGATTTGGATACAAAGTATACGTTGAAGTAGCAAATAATGGTATCATTAAACCTATAATCAAGAATATGACGACAATGAAGAATATGTATAAAAACTTCAAACGAGTTTTTGTGGCATAAAAAATCTGTTTTTTAAACTCATTTTTGAAGTTTCCCCAAGAGAAATCTAGAGTCTCAACATTCCAAGTATTTTTTTCATACTCATCACGCATTTTTTTAGGGGTTAAAAAAATACCTAAAGATGCTATAACAATTCCTCCCAAGCCAACAAAAAAATAAAATTCTATGCCATATTGGTTCTCTTTGTGTATCAAAAAAACCATATATATAAATATAGGGTTTGATACTAACGCCAGTGCAACAAAAACTATCCAATAAATCATCCGCTCTCGTTTTTTCTCAACCCAAGAATATCGCAACCGCTCAATCAAAAACTCAGTCGATGAATGCTTCTCCAACTGATACGCCAACCATCCCAACCACTCCAACGTCTTCTCACCCGATGGCACCCTTTTCCCACCATAAAACCGACTATCAACCTGCCGCTCCAACATCCTTACCAAATAAGCATCCAACAAATAATCCAACCGCTCATCCCCCTTCAACTCACCCCACCTCCCCAAAGAAACATCCGCCACAATAACCATACTCAAAAACAACGGCACCCTCACAAACTCCAACAACTCCCCATCACCCCTCACCGACTCCCACAACTCATACTTACCAAACCCCAACAAATAACCCTCCACCTGAACATCACTCAAAGGCAACAAACACACCGCCCCATTCAAACACAACCCACCCCCAACAGACTCATACTCCTCCAACCGACTACAAACCACCAAAAACCCAGGGCGATATTCTCCCAACAAAAACCTATTTATCGCCTCCACACACAAACCCTGTCGCGACGACTCCAACTCATCCAAACCATCCAACATCGGCAACAACTGCTTACCCCGCACCAACCTCCTACCAATATCCCGACTCACCCCATACTTCCACCGCAACTCCTCCACCAACCATTCCTCCATAGACTGTTTATCATCCTTCCAAGAAGACAAATTCAAAAACACAGGTATTCCCAACTCCACATCCATCTGGGCACGAATCACCAACTCTTGCCCCAACTCCAACAGAGTCGTTGTTTTTCCAGAGCCAGGCGCACCCAATATCAACAACCTACCCGCCACTATCGAATCATCAAACACATCAATAATATCTGCCTCCGGAGATAACTTCAGATTCGGGCGATCGCCTATTTTCACATTCACATCCCAAATACGTTTTACTTTCTCGACTTCCATTTTTTTCGGCACATTAATTAATGCCTCCATTTGATTATGTAAAGACTGACTTAAACGTGCGACTACTTCATGTTTAACTGCCTCTAATAAATTTTTTCGGTTACGCAATTCTTGACGAGTTAATAAATTTTCTAAATTCCAGTCAGCACCACCTATTCTCCCGCCAGTTTTTCCTCGCAGTTGACTCCAAGTGGGAGGTGTAATTTTGCCATTATGAATTATCATTGGTAATTGTGTTACTCCTGGTAATTTTTGTTCAATTTCTGGATGTAATTCTTGTAATTTTTGTCGAGCTTGCTGCATGGAAGTATAGATGGAATTATTATTAGTAAAAGAGGTGAGAAAGTATTTGAGAAATAGAGGAGCAATTTGGTCTGGAGTAATTTCTCGCCAGATAATAATTGTGATACCAATATCTGCCAATTGTTGAGCTAATCCTAAACCATCACAGGAGTTAAAAATTGCTAATTGTAATCCTTGTTGTTTAGCAGTTATTAGAGTATTTCTAATTTCTTGAAAGTCTAAAAATTCTTGGGAATTGAGATAAATAATTCCAGTTTTTTGTTGTGTTTGACTGTGACCGGAAAAAATAATAACATCCCAAGCTTCATCCCAGAGTTGTGCAAAGTCTGTGCGTTTGAGAGGTTGATTTGATTGAGGTAAAAATTTAGGCATGGCTCCTCTTCTTCTAAGTTTTTGAATTAAGTCTTTATCTTGGGAAATATTAATACCCGTGTTGTCTCCTAAGATGCCTAATATTCTGACTTGTCTGGGTATTTCAGAGAGAATATTTGGGTTATTCTTGCCGTCAGAAAAACTGAGTATAGTTTCGACGATGGAATTTTCTGATAGAGTAATTTTTCCCCAAGGAAGTTTATGTAAAATTTCTCTAGTTTGGTAATCTGAAATATTTTGAGTATTGATAATTAGGAGAGTTTTTTCAGAGTTAGGTAAGAGATTTTTGATAGGGGAAAACCAAATGTTGAGTTGTTGGCATAGTGCTTGATAATAATGGAAACATTCGGAACTGGAAATATTAGTAATTTGACTTTTTTTGAATCCTGTTCTGGCAGTTGGGGTGAGAGAAGTATATTGTTGTTGCCAGTTTTTGTATAAGTGAGGAATTTGGGGTGCTGCTGGTAAGGTTGTGGTTAATTTTTGGTTTTGATTAAGTTGGATAGTTATGGAATTGAAGCCTTGTTGAAAGTTGCCGGAGTTGAGGTAGATTGTGATTTGGTTTTCCATTGTTTTTTTGAGAATGAATGAAATTATAAGATTGACTTGTTAAATGTATCGATCCCCCCAGCCCCCCTTAATAAGGGGGGAGTTTTCAGAGAATTTTCAGAGAATTTTTGCTATGAGTTTGGAGACCAAACCCCTACATTAATTATAGGAAGATAAAACTGAAAAATCTTGACTCCAGTTCCCCCCTTTCTAAGGGGGGTTAGGGGGGATCGAATCAGCAAAAAATTGACTTTATTTAATTACAAACTTCTAAATATTAAATGTAATTTTGACTTATTAAATTTATCGATCCCCCCCAGTCCCTCTTGATAAGGGGGGAGTTTTCAGAGAATTTTTGCTATGGGTTTAGAGACCAAATCCCTACATTAATTATAGGAAGATAAAACTTAAAATCTTGACTCCAGTTCCCCCCTTTCTAAGGGGGGTTAGGGGGGATAGACTCAGATAATTTTTGCTATGGGTTTGGAGACCAAATCCCTACATTAATTATAGGAAGATAAAACTTAAAATCTTGACTCCACTTCCCCCTTTTCTAAGGGGGGTTAGGGGGGATAGACCCAGAGAATTTTTGCTATGGGTTTGGAGACCAAATCCCTACATTAATTATAGGAAGATAAAACCGAAAAATATTTACTCCACTTCCCCCCTTTCTAAGGGGGGCTAGGGGGGATAGACTCAGTATATCTCCTTGAAAATTCACTTCCTTCTTCCTTCCCTAAACCATAAATTTCTCAACTATTTCTGCATTATCTAAAATGATTTTCACAGAAAAAATTCTACCAGGAAGTTCGCTAAATTCCAACTGAATTAATTGGTCTGCTGCCCTAGCTTCTACTTCCTCACTATCTGATTCCAATTCAATTTTCAATCTTAAACCAGGAGGCAAAAATTCTTGTTCGTCAATAGGATGAACTTGTACTAATACCCCCACTTCCGAATCAACTTCCGGTTGAATAGTAACTACTAAAGCTACTTTTTGCCGATTTAAAAGTAAACCAAAATCTATAACTTTTGCTCTCTTAACCGTATCAACATAACTACCTTTAGCAAACCCTAATTTAGGAGTAAAAACTGCTTCAGAAGGCAACCAAATTTCCTCAAAAATTCCAGCAAACCAATTAGCTAAATTTACTAAAGCATTCTGAGGTAAAACTTCCCATTTATTTTTCTCCAAAAACTCAAATAAATTATCTAGAGGTTGCAAATCTGCAATAGATATTTTTTCCGGTAAATTTTTATTAACTGCCGGATAAAATCCCAAAATTTCTACTCTATCTAAACTCTGTTGAAATTGTACAGCAACATAACCAATAAAATTTTCAGCCACATCTGAAATAGTAGAAAATTCTGTGACTCCAGGCAAAATAGGCACGCAGAATAACTGCCGATTTTCTACTATCAAATCTGTGGCATTAAACAAACCAGTCAGAAATGGATTAAAACTATCTGTCTTTGCTAAATTTGTTTCAAATTCTAACCACTTCAGCAAATTAGAAACAGCAGCAACCGCCAAAATATTTAAGTAAACTTGTTTGGCAATTTCTGGATGAGATTGTTGAGCAGCTAACGACGATGCTTTTTGATGTATTCTAGTATCCAAAGCTATAATAATCGGACGTAATTTTGTGTAATTATTCATGGTTAATTTCTCCTCAAAAACAAACTAATTCTATACTTAGGTGATACTTCATAGGTTTTTGTGTCTCTGTAGGGACGTTGCATGCAACGTCCCTACTACTCCTGCACTCTATTCTCTACTTGTACAAGAAGTCTATTGTAATAATCCAAATTATTCTCAATATCCCTAACAATTTCCCTTAACAAAGGCAAACATTTTCGTTGCCAATGAGCTTTCAAAGTTTGATAATTAATCCCCTGTTTTTTAGCAAAACCTTGCCAAGTTTTTTTAGGCTCCGCAGCAGCCAAAATAATCCTTTTTGTACTCTTTTTAATAGTTAATTCCCTCTTACTTTTAGCAATAACCCAATCCTCCTTAAAAGTAATTTTTTCAGCGCGATCGCTCAAATAAAAATATTCCACTATTGCCTTAGCATTACAGTTAGGATAATTTTGGGGATGACAACCACTTAACTTTCCTTCTGGATCTGACTCAATATACAACTCCAAAATTAAACCTTTATTTTGAGTCATTTGATTTTCTTCCTGTTGCAACAAACTATCCAATGAATCAAAAATCTGATAATTAAAACCATCCTCAGATAAACTTTCCAACCATTCTCCCTCATCCCTTTCTGGTTGCGCGACATTCAAACTAAGGTCTTGACGATGACAACGATATAAGTCGAGAATGTCATACTTGAGAAACCCATTCACCCATCTCACATAATGTTCCCGCAATGTCGCAGCGGAAACTCTCTCGATATCCGTATTAGTCAGAAACTGTGTCAAATTTTTCCTAACATCAAGTAAAGTATTATTGACTGCCTCCAAATAATTCGGATGAGCATCTTGACGAATACCAGGCAACCGAGAAGTCAAGGCCAATAAACTCCCCATTGTCTGCTGAATTTTCGAGCTTTCAGTAGCAGAGTTAATTTGTTGTAGTAGTTGTTTGAGTTTTTCATCCATCACTCTAGACATTAAAGGTAAAAAAGCCTCTACATAGACAGTCGATGTCTAGTCAAAAAATTATGCAAGTCCACTTGAATTTATCAGTTTCAGCAAACTGTAGTTTTGATAGAACCTATTACACATCTCTAGAAATGAAAATTTAACAACCTTTTTTGAAGAGTTTCAGCTTAATTATTAGAGATGTCTATTTGGTATATTCTAATATTTAGTAATCCTAAATGATTTGTGAAAAAAACTGTCAGGATTTGGTCTCCAAACCCAAGCGAAAATGGGATTTGGAGACCAAACCCTGTTATAGAACCCATTTGAAATTTATTTAAAAAGAGAGAGGGGTGTGTGGGAGGTCGGGGTAGAGGTCAAAAGTAGGAAAAATTTATACTAACCTACTCTTGCACTTACAACTGATAATTCATACCCATAGCTAACAATAAACTTGCTAAAAAACTACCCAAAAATCCTATTCCCAAATTAGTCATATTTGACTGACTTGCCGATGCCATTGCTGTATTTAAATCTGGTGAAGTTAGGCGATCATAATTTTTCACAGCCACAATTGTTTCTGGTAAAGAAGAAATTAAACTTCCCAAAAAATAGTGCAGTCCAGCAAAAACTGCATCACCAAATAATCTACTCAGTAAATCATCATAAATTTCAGTCCAAGCCATAAATAATGTGTTCAATATATAACATAATAATATTAATAAAACTGTTCCTAAAATAAACTTTAACCAACTTGCCTCATAATCATCTGCATTAATATCATCAAACAATTCCGGTCGTTTTCTCTTGAATTTTGCCTCATAAAAGAAGAAAACAAGCACACCCGCTAAACAAATTAAACCACCCACAATCACCCAGGGCAAAGTTCTGGAACTCATTCCCTCTGGCAAAGGTGTAAATTCAGATTCACCGGTAATACACCAGTAAGCTGTAGTAGCAAAAGCAAACATTGATAATGACATTAATAAATGCCATAAAAACAGCAACTTTTCTTTATTAAGAATTTCAATAAATTTTTTAATATAAGATATTTTGCCTGTAAATATCCATTTACTAATTACAATTATAGGAGCGACAATAAACATCAAATAAATATTAGCAAAATTTGAGCCAAGGGGAGTTGCTATCCCACCAAGTCTGCCAATACTCAGAGATAACAACATCAGAAATAGTTCAGGATTATTTGTGCTAGAGTTAATTACGATTGTACGTTGTTTTCTACCTAAATATTTGTCGGCTAAACCTGCAGCAGAATTTACCATAATATCTGTAGCATTTGGAATAAACCAAAAGCAAAAAATCACTGCTGTAATCGCACTAATAGCCAAAAAAGCGATTTCATTAGTAGAGTGGTATAATTGTATAATCCAAGTGTCCATAACTTCAGAGAAAATATTCAATATAAGGAATTATAGCTAAAACAAATAAAGACTATACCAATGAGGATAGTCTTTGTTAATTGTGTTTTTTTATCAAAATTCCATTTGATTTCTGTTGGATAGGCAATTGTAGTATATATGGATATTAATTAATTAATTTAATAATCCCCTATTTAATCTACTACACCTACTACATTAACTTTAGCATTCCTTTAAGATATAGCAGATTTTCTATCTAAAAAAATGTTCAATTATCACTTTTTTTCTTTATTTTAATGTCTATGAATTTAATAGGTTAAATTTATAATTTATCGCTTATCAGTTAAGACCTAACTATTCTAAAATTCACCACTTAAAATTAGGATTAATATGATTACCGTCCACAAATTAGTGAATTTCAGATTGACCAAAATTATACTGAAGGTAAGTATGGGCAATACTATAAAAGTGGACGGTAGCTATCTAGACAGTTTTTCCGAGAATCGTTAGTTATAATTAAAGATTACCTACGATTAGACAATCCTCCTGGTACACTAATTCCTTCCACTGCTTGGCGGTAAACCTCAACATCTGAATTGTAGTCTATCGGCAAAACTGCCACTACATTTTCGTGGGGACGAGGAATAATTACCCAAGACTCCAACGTAGCACCATAAGCCTTTTCTACTGCAGCAATTCCTGCATCCATAGCAGTTTTTACTTCCGAGACATCGCCTCGAATTTGAACAGTAAACCGCGCACTACCAACCCTAATGTAACCTACCAAAGTTACTCGCCCTGCTTTTACCATTGCATCGGCGGCAGCTAAAACTCCGGGAAAACCCTTGGTTTCTAGCGCTCCAACTGCTTGTTGTGACATTGTTTATATTTCTCCTAAAATTTAGTTAAGAAGTGAAGTACCAAGTAGCAAATACAGTTTGCTGTGGTATGTTGTCTCTCATTTAGCAACCCCCTCACTATGTTTCCAGATTTATCATTACGTCGCTAAAATGTCTTTTAACGGTTAGCTCCCTATTTATTTCCCTAAAGCATCTCTGGTTAGGATTAACCTTGACTTCTTCTTAGCAAAACCCCAACACTCAACCACCTTCATATAGGCTGAAAATTTTGTGTATATGAATTTTGCTATATTGTCAATCAACATTGATTTTATTGCCAAAATTCATCGAAATCGTTCGCTGACTTCTGTCTGTGCAATCGGCAATATAGACTCAACATTTTCTGGGGGATTAGGAACAATATAGTGACTTGCCACTACACCACCGAAGACTTTCTCTGCGGCCGTAATACCAGCTTCCACTGAAGGGTAAACCTCAGAAGTAGGTCCTCGTACTGCTACAATAAATTGGCCACTTTCTGCTATACCGTAGTAAACTATGGTCACTCGTGCAGATTTGACCATGGCATCAGCAGCAGCTAAGACCCCAGGAAAACCAATAGTTTGTATGACTCCCACTGCTTCTGGCATCAGAGAACTCCTACAAAAGTAATGAATTAACTTAATTGTAAGGCTAATGGCCGATCCTGTATATATGAATCTAGAAAAAAGCTGTTAATTGTCGTGAACTTTAGGCATTTTTATCTATTTTAATTTTTGCCAAACAAATCTCTCCTACTTAGCTACTACCTATCTACAAAATCACCGGAATTTTTTTTAGTTAAAACTTGATAATTAAACAAAAATAATCAAGCGATCGCTATTTATTTAAACTCTAATTATGTTAATAATTCAATAATTATTAATCATATTAGTTGAATGTATCTATCCCATTCAAATTCTGTAGTATGAAACTTGAAACACCTTAATTATCAAACATATCTCTAAAAACATTTGTTATAGTTGAGCTAAGTAGGTAGGCACGAAAAAATCAAACTATGTAAAGATAAGTAAATACGGAAAGTTTATCTATCAAGGTGATTTTTTTATGGGCGCTCGTTTCAGGATTTTTCTTACTCGTGAGCAAGACCAAAAACTACTGAAGCTTAGAACTGAGGATGTACCACAGAAAGTCAAAGACCGAGCAGAGGTAATCAGGCTCAATGCCCATGGCTGGTATGTCGAAAAAATAGCAGCTCACTTTAACTGGAGTTCACAAACAGTCAGAACAGTATTGCATAAATGGCAGAAACTCGGCTTAGAAGGACTTTGGGACCGACCAGGGCGAGGGGGAAAACCAAAGTGGTCTGAAGAAGATATAGTCTTTCTAGAACAATGCCTAACAAAAGAGCAACGTACATATAACTCTGGCCAATTAGCGAAAAAATTAGCTAGCGATCGCCAAATAAAATTGAGTCCCGATCGCTTAAGACGGATACTCAAAAAAAGGGGGTCATTTGGAAAAGAACAAGAAAAAGCCACAAAGGGAAACAAGATCCAGAAGTAAGAGCGATGAAGCAGGCTGATTTAGAAATGCTGGAGCTATCTGCTGCAACAGGAGAAATAGACTTGAAATATTTGGATGAATCAGGTTTTTGTATGTGGAGCGAGCCGAGTTACACCTATTACCAACGTGGAGAACAAAAATGCCAGGAACAGACAAAGCGCCGTGGTCGCAGATTAAGTATTATTGGGCTGTTTGAGCCTTTAATCAGCTTTGTTTATGGCCTAGTTATTGGTGGTGTCAATTGTAAATCTTACATCCAGATGATGGAGCGAGAAGCTCAAGAAGCAGAAAAATTAGGACGTATGAGAGTAATAGTACAGGATAATGGCCCTATACACAAATGCCACGAAGTTCAAAAGTTATGGTCAAAGTGGAAAAGTCAGGGTTTATACATCTTTTTTCTGCCTAAATATTGTTCTGAAATGAACCCCATTGAATTGGAGTGGCAACATTTGAAACAAGATGAATTATCAGGACAGATGTTTGAGGATGAGTTAGATCTTGCTTATGCAGTCATGGATGGAGTGACAGCGAGGGGAGAAAGAGGACAATACAGTACAGAACGTATTAAATTTAACTCTTTAACTTGAATGTAACTTTTCGTTACATACTTATAAATTTT
>JAAUYJ010069467.1_pt1 | contig 10529 bp, 8 predicted proteins | sample 7278031 | NCBI WGS metagenome assembly JAAUYJ01 (sample SAMN14350222, study PRJNA611818) | marine sediment metagenome | isolation source: surface marine sediment (1.8m) | place: French Polynesia: Moorea | collected 2018-08 | reverse complement strand
GGTAAACCTAAATAAGTAACAGCTTTAGCGCAATCATAATACATTTTTTGTTGTGCCATACGCACCCCGTCAAGAGCGACAGTAGGTTTTCGCCCCAGAGGTGCCAGAATTTTCTCTTCAATCCAAGCTACAGTATAGGGTATGAAATAAGGGATAGTGTAACGAGGTGCAGCTAAACCAGTAATTGCAGCCAATTTATCTAATATTTCCTTGAGGCTAAGATTTTGATTTCCCAGAATATAGCGATCGCCAGTATGTCCTTTTTCTAAAGCTAACAAGTGTCCCCAAGCCACATCCTTCACATCAATCAAATTTAAGCCAGTATCAAGATAAAAAGGCATTTGTTTTCTTAAGAAGCGTAAAATAATCTCACCTGTAGGAGTCGGTTTAATGTCCCATTCTCCGATAGGAGTACTAGGGTTAACAATAACTATATCTTGCCCCTGTTTTATGGCTTTAATAGCTTCTTGTTCAGCGTAATACTTAGATTTTTTATAATTCCCTATCAGTTTTTCTACTGGGCTTTGATGAGTTTCGTTTACAGGTATGCCATTTTTTCCCACTCCAATAGCAGCTACAGAGCTAGTATAAACAGTGCGCTCAACTCCAGCACGACGAGCGCAAGCTAAAACATTTCTTGTGCCTAAAACATTATTGAGATAAAGTAATTTTTTGTCAGATTGCCATAGGGAATAGTGAGCAGCAACATGAAACAATGCTTGACAGCCTTTCATTGATTGTGACAAATGGCGATCGTTTAAGTCTCCCTGTACAATCTCTACATCTAAAGATTTGATATTGGATAGACAACTACTAGGGCGCACTAATACCCTTACTTTATACCCTTGCTGCAATAATAATCGCACCAGATTTGCACCGACAAAACCTGTACTTCCTGTAACAAAAACACGCATTTTTATAAGTAGTTGTGCAAAATTAAGAACGATAGTTGAGATAGACAATAGGGATGAATTATGAGGGGTCGCTAGACTTCGTCGCCCTTCACCGAACGCGCACCTTCGGTGAGAGGAATGAGGATTGAGGGATGAGGTCAGGAGTCACCGGGTCAGGGGACTGGGGAGAGAGGGAGAGTCGTGGAATAAGTAGTAAGTAATTAGCTTTTCATCAATCACCAATCACCAATCACCAATCACCAATCCTTCATCCTCGATCCTCGATCCCATTAGGAACAAAATAATGAATAATCAGTTATATCGCACACAGGCTGATAGCCAATCTTTTGATAGATACTATTAGAAGTAGGATTACTAATATCTGTGTATAAAAAACAGTATTGGTAGCCTTGCTCCAGTAATTTCTGACTCATAGCAGCCACGCAAGAAGTTGCATAACCTTTCTGTCTGTATTCTGGAGGAGTATAAACCGCATTAATTCTAATGCCATTGGGAGTTGCACCGCCATAAGCTACCATCGAAACAGCAATGTTATCTTCCCAAATATAGATATTGCCTTGTTGGAGTTTTAGAGCCAACCAGCGAACGCTATCTGATTGAGGTTTATTGTCTCCCAAAGCTTCTCGCTCAAAGTCTTGAATCCAACTAGTTAATAAAGTGCGATCGCTTGCTGTTGCTTGTCGCAAATAACCAGAAGCTTGTATAAGTGACTCAACTTTTTCTAGTTGATGTATTCTCAATGCAAAAGCCTGTCGATAAGATGCTGCTCTTAGAGAATACCAGGCTTGTGCAAAAATTGTAGCTTCTGGCTCAGATGCAATTACCCCTGATAAATATTGCTCATCAAAGGCTAAATCTCTGGCAATTTTCACTATAGCTTCAGATTGAGAACAGCGAGACAATAATAACTTATAATTAGGAGTTTTAATGGCAGTAGCCACAACCCGATCCTTGTCCGCGATCGCCACTAAATAAGGTACTGTATCATAATAATCGGGATATTCCATTAAACTCTTGCTAATCCCTAACATCATACAGTGGACAGCTTCTTCCTGAAGTAAATAAGCTTCAATTGTTTGGTAATAAAGCTTAGGATCGTTAAAACGCTGAATTTCCATAAGCTTAAGTACTAGCTATAATTAGTTTTAAATCTTAATTGTATAGACCCAATCTTGATATTTTTCGTTTCTCTTTTCGGTAATTGCTGTTAACTGTTGCTTTAATTTATCAGTGATTGGTTGCTTAGGAGAAAGATGATAGTTTTCGATACGTTTAACAGGAGTAATTTTAGCAGCAGTACCACTTAAAAATACTTCGTCGGCAATCAATAATTCTGTTTTGTCTATAGGACGCTCAATAACTTCAATGCCGAAATCTTTAGCAATAGTAATTATGCTGTCTCTCGTGATACCTTCAAGGATATCTTGCTCAAAACCAGGAGTAATTAATTTACCATTACGCACGATAAAAATATTCATTCCTGATGCTTCACAAATTTTACCTTGAGAATTCATTAATATCGCTTCATCAAAGCCTGATTCTACTGCTTCAGTTTTGGCTAAAGAAGAAGTAATATAAGCTCCACTAACTTTACCTCTCAGGGGAAGACTGCGGTCTTCTTGACGATACCAAGAACTAATACGACAACTAATACCATCAGGAGGTAGATAATCTCCTAACTCTAATCCATAGACGAAAAAGTCTTTTTTTATCTTATGTAATCTTGGAGCAATACCGAGGTCAGAAGTATAAATAAAAGGACGAATATAAAAAGATTTATCTGGTTTATTTTTCTGAACGAAATCAATAATTACTTGTTGAATTTTATCAGTAGGTAAGTCGTAATTGAGGAACTTAGCACTACTACTTAATCTGTGACTGTGGCGGTCTAACCTAAATAATAGTATTTCTTGTGGGTTTTCAGGGTTGGGAATTCCGCGCATTCCGCCAAAAGCTCCTGTGCCATAATGTAGCGCGTGGGTGGCTATAGAAATCTTGGCTTCTGCAAAAGGAACAAACTGATTTTCAAAATAAGCAATAGGTAGAAAGTTGTGCATAGTTATGATTATGTTTTAAGCAGTAGGGGTAACTTTCCCTGACAATGTCAGATTTACAATTTTATCTTATCTATGGGAATAGGGAATAGGGAATGGGGGTCAGAGGTCTCCAGGTCAGGGGTCAGGGGTCAGGGGTGTGGGGAATTGGGGAATTGGGGGTGGTTGATGATAACTGATAACTGATTACTGATAACTGATAACTGATTCATCCTTCATCCTTCATCCTTTATTACTTGCTACTTGTGTTTTAAGCGGGAGCAGGGATAGATTGTAAAATTTCCTCTACAACTCCTTCTGCGGTAATTCCTGCAAAACGTGCTTGGGGTTCTAAAAGCAGACGATGAGCGATCGCAGATACGGCTAATTCTTGGATATGTTCGGGGGTGACAAAAGCTGAACCATCAAATAAAGCTAGAGCTTGAGCGACTTTCATCAGAGCTAGAGAGCCTCTGGGACTTGCTCCCAATTGTACTCCTGGTGCGGAACGAGTGGCGTTGATAATTTCTATAACGTAGCGTTTCATATCTTCTGCCACTCTAATTTTACTGGTTTGGGCTTTTAGAGCGATCGCATCTTCTAAAGAAACACAGGGCTTAATCTTCTCTATGGGGTGTCCTTCCATTTGAGCAGAGAGAATTTTCACTTCTTCTTCTGGGGAGATATATCCCAAGCTAAATTTAAGAGCAAAGCGATCCATTTGTGCTTCGGGAAGAGGATAAGTCCCATGAGAACCTACAGGGTTTTGGGTTGCAATAGTAAAAAATAAATCTTCCAGCTTTCTAATTTGACCATCAATACTAACTTGAGATTCTGCCATAGCTTCTAGTAAAGCAGATTGGGTACGAGGAGAAGCGCGATTAATTTCATCTACTAAAACAATATTGGCAAAGATCGGTCCTTCATGAAAGCGAAAAGAGCGATCATTTTGATCAAAAATAGAAATGCCTAAAATGTCTGATGGTAATAAGTCTGGGGTAAATTGAATTCTTTTGAACTTCCCATCAATAGATAGTGCTAAAGCTTTAGCTAGGGTAGTTTTACCAGTTCCAGGATAGTCATCTAACAGAACGTGACCCCCACTAGCAAAGGCTGCGAGCAAACTTCTAATTGCTACAGATTGTCCTTTGACAACGCCAGAAATATTGTGATGAATTTTTTGATAAATTTCTTTACCAGATAAGCTAATGGTTGCTGAATTGCCATTCTGCATACTTCTACGTAAATTAATACCCCAACATCAGATACACCAATGATTCCCATTTCGGTGACAAAAAACTCAACTAGGCTCAAAAAGTAGAATTTTATCTTAATATTGTCACACACCAGCCTCGATAATGAATAATAAATGGAAGTATGTACTATTTAATTAAAATTATTAGGTAAATGAATCTTATTCAAGCAGTCAATCACATTAAATATCAACTACAAGAAATTGATACTAAAGAAAAAATTAATCAAGAAGAACAAGCTGCGACCGCGAGTAATATACAACGATTAGAAGCTGAACTTAAGAACCTAAAATCTGAACTTCAGCAGCAGTATCAGCGTCAAAGTGAATTAGATCAAGAGGCTATAGAACTATGTAGCCAATCAGAAGATTTAAACAACACATTAAAAAAATTGGAAAAAATTGCAGCATTATCCGAAGAATATAAGACTTTACAACTAGAATTTAAAGATAATCAAGATTTATTAGAGACTTTATACTCTTCGATCGCCACTATCAGTGCAGAAGATATTAACTCCGAGCATCATTTTGAAGGTTTAAATACCCAAAATCAGGATTCAGAAGATAATGAAGAAGTAGAGCAATATAATCTAGATATCGATCACATTAAATCAGCATTACCTAATGCAGAAAAACTCTATCAAAAGTTAGTAGCTGGTTATCTGGAGGAATATCACACTTACCAAAACTTGATTGTAGATGGACTCGATCTTATTTGGTGTTCCGTCGCTTTTATTGCTTTTGGACGTTCTTCCTATCGTCAAATGAGTCGCAAACACCACCCCGATCTAGAAGGTTCAGAACAGGCTATGCAATTAATTAATACTGCTTGGGAAATTGCTCAACAATATTCTAAAGAACCAAACAATCTATAATTGCTAATTGATGAAAAGTTGATTGTTAGTAGTTAATAGTTAGTGGTTAGTTGTTGATGGCTAATTACCCTCTTGCGCTATGAACGCTCTTGTTGAAAAGTTGATGGTTGAATTCAGAATTCTGAATTCAGAATTCTGAATTCTAACTTGTTACTTGCTACCTTATTGTATGGCTTCTACCATTAAAACTCTACCGCCAGAAATAATTGACCTAATTGCTGCTGGAGAAGTAATTGATTCTTTAGCTGCTGTGGTGCGGGAATTGGTAGAAAATGCGCTGGATGCGGGAGCAACCAGAATTACTATTGGTCTATATCCTGAATTATGGCAAGTTACAGTAGCGGATAATGGTCTGGGAATGTCTTTAGAAGACTTGAGATTATGTGCTTCTCCCCACAGTACTAGTAAAATTAGTACCAATCAGGATTTATGGCATATTACCAGTCTCGGATTTAGAGGAGAAGCCTTACATAGTATCGCCCAGGTATCCCAGTTAGAAATCTGTAGTCGTCGTCAGGGATATTTAGATGATGTGGGATGGCGCGTCAATTATCAACAGGGAAAACCTGTTTTAGAAGAACCAATGGCGATCGCATCTGGGACAGTAGTGACAGTTTCTAATCTTTTTGGTCAATTACCAGTACGCCGTAAAGGTTTACCTTCTCTAACGCAACAGTTAAAAAAGGTTCAAAGAGTTATTCAACATATCGCCCTGTGTCATCCTCAAATTACTTGGTTAGTAAAAAAAAATGACAGTCCTTGGTTTCACTTTAGCCCGAGCAATACTCCTCAACAGATTTTGCCCCAAATCTTGAAAAAAGTTAATGTTCATGATTTGGCTTATCTGACACTCAAGGTATCTCCCCCTGAAACCGAAACTAATCAACCCTCAGAAGTACTAGAGTTAGTCTTGGGTTTACCAGATCGCTGTCACCGTTATAAACCAGATTGGATTAAAGTTGCAGTTAATAATCGGGTGATTCGTTCTCCTCAATTAGAACAGATTATCATCTCAGGTATGGCGCGGACTTTACCACGTGATCGCTATCCTGTAGCATTTCTCCACCTCCACACTAATCCTTCTGATGTAGATTGGAATCGTCATCCAGCAAAAGCGGAAATATATCTACATCATCTCGAATTTTGGCAACAGCAAGTAAGTCAAGGAATTGAGCAAGCACTAAGACTGAATAAAGATAGTGTTGTTTCCCAGATAGGCGATCGCCGTATCAGTCAAGTTCTCAAAGCAGCCGAACCTGAAGGAAAATATAACTTAAGCAATTCTGATACTGATACTCCTACTCACAAAAATAATCCCTTTCCTATCTTGGAATTAAAAGCCGTAGCTCAAGTTAACCAGACTTATATTGTGGCGGAACACTCCCACGGATTATGGTTAATAGAACAACATATTGCCCATGAAAGAGTATTATACGAACAACTCCAAGATGATTGGCAAACTGTCCCTTTAGAAAATCCCATTACCCTCAAGAATCTTAGCTCCTCCCAACTAGAACAACTAGAAAGAATTGGAATGGCGATCGAGTCTTTTGGTGAAGAATTATGGATAGTGAGAAACGCTCCAGCAATATTATCAGAAAGAGCCGACTGTCAGGATGCTTTACGAGAACTTAGTTGGGGAGGAGATTTACAAACTGCTCAAGTCGCCACAGCTTGTCGCAGTGCAATTCGCAACGGTACACCTCTAAATATAACCCAGATGCAAAACTTATTAAATCAGTGGCAAAATACCCGTAACCCCAGGACTTGTCCCCACGGCAGACCAATTTATCTATCATTAGAAGAATCAGCTTTGGCGCGTTTTTTCCGTCGTCATTGGGTAATTGGCAAAAGTCATGGGATTTAATCTGGCGGGGTGACAGCCCCGCGCTTACCATAATCTGTATAAGTTTCATAGCCCTCAGACCTTGGAGAATTGGTATTACTACTATTCTGTTATTATTCGATCAAAAATAGGGTTTCTATCATGCTTTAGATGATATTTGTGGTGGTCGATCTGTAAAAGGGAATTTGTCTGGTAATAATGAATTATGAAAGGTGGAAATATCTCTTGAAGTTCTTGTTCTAGGCTCGTATCGTTTTTTAGCTTCCAATTTTTACAAGACTGGGGCGAGTGGGAACAGTCTTTGGCTTTTTTTAAATATTCGGAAGCATGGGGATAATTTTTTGCCTCTCTAAAGCTCAGAGTTGCTTTGTGATATTTTTCTAGGGCAAAATTGGCGATACCGAGTCCAAATAGAAAAAGCTCTTGTTCTTGTTTTATTTTTTCACTATCTGCAAAATAATCTAAAAAGTGTATAGCCTCTCGATACTGTTCATCTAAAATGAGTGCGAAAAATTTACCTCTTTCTAGGTAATATTTCATTTTTGTTTCACTGTAGCTTATTCCTGAACCAAAGGATTCTATCGCTCTTGAATAATCGCCTTTTTTGACGAGCAAGGCACCAATATTATAGTAAGCTTCTGCTAGGTTCTCCTTTAATTGCTGTTGATATTCACCCGCCTCAGCATCACGAGATTTAAGATTTTTTAGGGCTATATCGTATGCATTAAAAGCTTCTTCAAGATTTTTGTTTAGTTTAAAGTATGCAGTTCCAACTCCTAATAAAGCAGGGGTATTTTGGGGAAATTGCTCTAGCACCTTTTGGTAGATTATTAGTGCCGCTTCATCTTGTCCCTGTGTAACTAGATAGTTACCTATTTCAACTAATATCTCAACGTCTTTCTCTCCTAGATCGCGATCTCGATACAATGCAATGGTCTTTTTATACAGGCGGTCGGCCTCTTCATAGTCTTTAAGAAGCTCTTGAGTGAGACCCTCATAAAAGATAGTTTGTGGATTATTCTTATCGTTATTATTTACCCTTTGAAATGCGTCTAGTCCCCTTTTTAAAATTAGTTCTCTATCCTTTTCTTGGTGTTTTCCTATTGCTAAACAAGATAAACCTAATTTCCAATAGTTAGATATTTCTCTATTATTTTCAGGTAGATTGCTACAGGTCTTATAAGCCCGTTCCTCTGCACGTTTTGCTTTTAACGAATTCCAGAAATAAAAAGTTAGTAGTATAATTAGTGCCAGTGCAGATAAAGAAAACAAATAAAGTATTTTTGTTAGTTTTTTTAAACTATAGTCATTTAAAAAACGGCGTGCTGGCAGGACGCGAACCTCTTGAGCTCTAAGTTCTGGAAATCTCTCTATCCAATCAGGGTTTCGAGTAATAACTGTATTGATTCTTTTTTCCCGTATACAATTGGGAATGCTAGTTTTTAAGCATTCTTGAAAGGTTTCTTTAATTGCCAATTCAATTCCTTCTAAGAATTCATTAAACTTTGCTGGATCCTCCATGTATATATAATTTTCTTGGTGGAATTCTCTGGCCTTTTGCAGAACTTCTCTTACTATCGATTCCGTGATATATCCTTCTATTTCATGTCTGTTGAGTAATTCCAAGAGAGCTTTAGACTCTGCTTTAAATGGCTCCCTAGTATTGACGAAGTCCAGGATTATATCTGCTTCAACTATGACCGCGAGAGAGGCTTCCGGCTAGGAAGCATCTCTAATCGCGGTGTTGACTTTTGTATTCGGTTTATTTTTGGTTTTCATGACTCTGATAATAATAGTTACAAATTTTTAATATTTATGAAGTAGTTATAAATATTTAAATATCTGGTTTTTTAACCTATATCTCAGAGATCGAATTGTAGTTTATGTAGAAGAATTTTTTTTGAGATATTAGGCTGTATTACATGTGTTATTTGTTCCTCTACCTGCTTATTTTTTGACTGCTTAGAGTCAAATTTTTCTTCCATTTCTAGCAGATTATTTTGTTTTCTTTGTCTGTTATTTTTTGACTGCTTAGAGTCAAATTTTTCTTCCATTTCTAGCAGAGATATTGACCGCGAGAGAGGCTTCCGGCTAGGAAGCCTCTCTAATCGCGGTGTTGACTTTTTCTCTTTGATAGTCTGCCGTGTCCGAGATAGTGCAGGGGTAAAATTAGTTAATTTTTCGAGGTCTTCTAACACCTCAGTTGCCGACTGATAACGCTGGTCGGAATGGTAGCGCACCATTTTATTTAAGATGTTTTTCAGTCGATTGCTTACCTTCGCCTGTTGACACCAAACGAATTCGTGATTGTAATCTCTTGATATTAAGATAGGCTGTATCCCTGTGAGAGCTTGAATGGCAATCACTCCTGCTGCATAGATATCGCTGCTAAAGTTGGGGTGACCGTAGCTTTGTTCGCTTGGCATATAGCCAGGACTACCAATAGCAACTGTAAAAGATTTATTCTCTCCATCATCAGAGATTGAACTTATATTGGCGATTTCTTTAACTGCTCCGAAGTCAATCAAAACTATCTTTTTATCTGACTGACGCACGATCAAGTTAGAAGGTTTGAGATCGCGATGGATGACATTGTGTTGATGGATAAACTTTAGTACTTGTAGAATATCCTGCAAAAGAGCAATAACACGAGATTCACCTAACTGTTTACCCGGTCTTAATTCTTGGGAGAGATTATTTCCTTCAATTAATTCTTCAACTAAATAGAAATCACCATCTTGCTCGATATAAGCCAGAAGTTGTGGAATCTAGTCGTGCTTTCCTAATTTTTGGAGAACCGTTGCTTCTGTTGCGAATAAACGTTTCGCCGTTTGTAATTGGAATGGATCGGTGGATTGAGGCTTAAATTGCTTGACAACGGAATGGGGTTCATTGGGTAAATTTTTGTCTTTAGCAATGTAGGTTTGACTAAACCCTCCAACGCCTAGCTTTTCGACAATGTAATAGCGTCCCCCTACTACTTTTGTTAACATCACTTCTAATTCTCCGTATACCAATCCACCATTGGGGAATTTCCTGCTGCTAAACCTCGAATTCGTCGACACGATTTCTTCTAAAGTTTTTTACAACTATTTTTTACAAGTTATGCAGTTTAAATAGTTTAAAGGAAAAAAACTCAAAAAAATAGTCTGTTATTTATAATTGCTCTATCTAATGAGAATCAAATTCAAGTGCGTTTTGGGTTCTGGTTAATTTGGTTTTCAGACTTGTGATCAATCCTAGTTTAACCTCAAGCTACCTTAGATTTTGTCATTAAAATTCTGCTTAGAAGGCATTTGCACTACAAAAATTAATAAACTTCAAAAATCGGCTTTGGTGAATGCGTAATGCTTTAAAGAGAAATGGGTACAGTATGGAATCTTAAATAGTACAACAATAAGAAGAAGAATTGATTTAGAGTAACACAAAGTTTTTCTATTGTTACGAGCTAAGTAATGTCGATAAGGAGTATTTTCTCCTTCGACTCGTGTCATATATCTGAACTTCCCCCCATACAAAAATACTGTTTACAGCCCAAAACCCTATGTATCAAGCACGCTTTGCAGTTTTTTCTTTTGAGTGCTTACATGGACACAAAAAAGATGTATT
>JAAUYJ010017670.1_pt1 | contig 10532 bp, 7 predicted proteins | sample 7278031 | NCBI WGS metagenome assembly JAAUYJ01 (sample SAMN14350222, study PRJNA611818) | marine sediment metagenome | isolation source: surface marine sediment (1.8m) | place: French Polynesia: Moorea | collected 2018-08 | reverse complement strand
TGCCGAGATCCTCGGAGATCACCTGGCCGCCGGTCAGGATCGCCATGTCCTCGAGCATCGCCTTGCGGCGGTCGCCGAAGCCCGGCGCCTTCACGGCCGCGACCTTGAGGCAGCCGCGCAGCTTGTTGACCACCAGGGTCGCGAGCGCCTCGCCCTCGACGTCCTCGGCGATGACCAAGAGCGGCCGGCCCGACTGCACGACGGACTCGAGCAGCGGCAGCATCGCCTGCAGTCCCGAGAGCTTCTTTTCGTGCAGCAGGATGTAGGGCTCCTCGAGCTCGCAGATCATCTTGTCGGCGTTCGTGATGAAGTAGGGCGAGAGATAGCCGCGGTCGAACTGCATGCCCTCGACCACGTCGAGCTCGGTCTCCAGGGACTTCGCCTCCTCGACCGTGATCACGCCCTCGTTGCCCACGGTCTCCATGGCGGTCGCGATCATGCGGCCAACCTCGATATCGCCGTTCGAGGAGATCGTGCCGACCTGCGCGACCTCGTCGGAGGTCGAGACCTTCTTGGAGCGCTTGTGCAGCTCTTCGACCACGGCCGAGACCGCCTGATCGACGCCGCGCCGGAGATCCATCGGGTTCATGCCGGCGGCCACCGCCTTCGAGCCCTCGCGAACGATCGACTGGGCCAAAACCGTCGCGGTGGTGGTGCCGTCGCCGACCAGGTCGCTGGTCTTGGAGGCCACCTCGCGCACCATCTGCGCGCCCATGTTCTCGAACTTGTCGGAAAGCTCGATCTCCTTCGCCACCGTCACGCCGTCCTTGGTCGTGCGCGGCGCGCCGAAGGCCTTGTCGAGAACCACGTTGCGCCCCTTGGGCCCGAGCGTCACCTTGACCGCGTCGGCCAGGATGTCGACCCCACGCAGCATGCGCGAGCGCGCGTCGGCGCCAAATTTCACGTCCTTTGCAGCCATTTCCCCTAGAACTCCTTCCTTGCAGACCGGCCCGGCGGCCGGTGCCATCATCCAACGAGTGCTTCCCGCCCCGATCCGCGCAGCGCGCCCCGGAACCCGCCGGGGACAGGCTATCTCCTTGAGTTTCAGCCATTTGAGCGGCGGCGGCAGAGATTTGGCACTCTCTCCACTCGAGTGCTAAACGGCGTATAACCGACCGGCCCGGCTCTGTCAATCTGAGGCGCCGTTCACGCTTCGACCCGCGCCTCTTCCTCTTGCCGAGGCTCGAAGCGGTCGACCTCGCCGCCGTCCTCCCTCCCGATCACTCGGCCGGATCCGCTGTCGCAGGCTCCGGCAAGAGGGACTCGGCCGCTTTGCCTTCGATATCGGCCAGCGATGTTCCCAGGTAGGCGGCCATCGTCGGCATCAGATCCCTGATATCCATACGATCAACGATCTCGCCTTGCCGGATTCCCGGTCCCCGCACGACGAACAGCATGTGCCGCGAGTGATCGCCCGTGCGCACGCCGGGGTAGGCTTGGCTGATCTCTTTCAGTTTGGGTGATCCCAATCGCCTGATCGGACGCTCGCAGTTCCAGACGACCAAGAGGTCGGGGAGGAGGTCCATGTATTCCCCCTCGAAGAGCTCGTGCGTCCTAATGACGTCGCGGACAGCTGGCTGACCGCTGTCGAGGTTCACCAGCTCCATAAGATCGTCCGCAAGCTCCCGGCAGAAGTCGTCGTATTCTGCGCCCGGCTGGATCAGGCCGTGGGATTCGCGACCGACCAGGTTGACGCGGATGGCGCCGGTGATCTCGTTGTGCGGCACCGCAAAGCACTTCCGCTTACTCCGTTCGGAGGTCAGGAAGCTTCGGCTCAGTGGGCGGGCCATTCTACGGAGGCCCATGGGAAGCCGCCGCCAGACCTTCTGCAACCCGTCCACCTTGGTGCTTCCCGGCATTGCCGGGCCGGTTTGGAGATGGCGCAGGACTTGATCCAGCAAGTAGTTGCCGCCGTAGTTGGCCTGCATGCCGGGGCCCGCGAGGAAGACCACATATGTGTCCGGGCCGGCCCGCTCGAGCAGCTGGCCAAGGGCGGAGTCCAGCGCGCGGTAAACCTCGCGTACCGGATCGCCGTTGCGTTTGGCCCATGCTGCGTCGTGTGCGGGGTGGCCGGAGTCGTGCAAATGCCAGGACTGGTGGCCGACGCAATGGCTGTCGGAGAATGACGACATGAAGAGGTCCCAGCCGCCCTGGTCCAAGAGCTTACAGATGGCCGCGATCTTGGTCTCGACACGTTTCAGCATCAGCGATTGCAGCTCCGCGCAACGGTCGCCTTTGCTCGTGAAGAAGTCACAGTTGCCGATTGGATCGCTGCCGAACTCGGCAATCAGGTCATCAATCAGGGCGGGCGGCCAACTGCGAGGCTTGTCGTGCAGCGTTGCATGGGTCATCCAGTCGGCGACCATGATGCCGTTCACTTCGCCACGGAAGGGCGCGTAAGGGATGTCCATGATTCCGACCCTCTTGCCTTCCCGGCTCAGTTCCATCCAAAAGGGATCGCGGGTGACGTCGTCATTGGTGAATTTGCGGTGTTCGTAGCTGCCGGGAAAAACCTGCAGGGCGAAATAGCGGCCATGGTGGCCGGGATTGACGCCGCTCAAAAGCGTGAACCAGGTGCTATCGCTGCCGAACCCGAGTGGTGTCTGGGTCCTGCCCCACGCACCGCCCTCGCGGAGCCGCTGTAGGTTGGGCAGGTCTCCCGCCTCGGCCCAACGCAGCAGGAGATCCATTTCGGCACTGTCGAACGCGATGAACAGAACCTTGCACGGCGAAGACATCTCTTAACCTCCTCCATCGATCGGCCAGGATACCCGGACCGACACCCCACAGCGCAGTGCTGTCCCGTTCTTCGGTGTATCGCGGTGAAATCGCGACAACCCGCCACTCCGCGTCCTACGAGTTTTCAGGATCTAAGCTCTCCGGCGGGGCCCCGATTTCGACCAATGACCTGCTCACGTCACAGCGCCGCGCGCTGCCGTCCCTTCCTGGCTACTCCTTGAGATGTCGGACCGCCGGCAGTTAACCCGCGTAGAACACAAGGCCGACCTTTGGCTCTATCTGGCGCTTTCGAGCCGTCGATTGTCAAACGGTGATCCTATTGGGTGCTTCAGGGCGCTTTGGCCCTGATTACATGGGAATTGCGTTGTCTGACCCAGCTGCAAAGTGCGGAAGATTCTGGACACGACCCATAGCAAAACCGTGCTAACGGAATTTGGCTATGATGCCTGGCTCGTTAGCTGGCCGGACCAGGTGGGACCCCGTTTCCATCTGCCTGGCGCTATCAGCACATGGATTCTCAACCAGAGTCATCACCCCGCGGTTCAGGACGGTTTGAGCCGTATCACTTGGAGAGCGCCGTGCTCGAATCGGCCATCACGTCCCGACCCGAGCCTCGTCCTCTCGGCGCCGCTGGAAACGGGCCAAATCGGCCGGGTGCAGCCGGACGCGCACATGGGCGACCTCGCCGTCGTCCTCGCGCTCGATCACACGGCCATTGCGATAGAGCCAGGCGAGCGCCGCGCCGTCGCTGAGCGGCACGGTCAGAAGCGCGGTCTCCTGGCCGGACTCGAGGCGCCGGCCGATCTCGCCGAGCAGCGCGCCGGTCCCCTCCCCCGTCAACGCCGAGACCGCGACGTTTTGCGCGTTGCGGTCGCTGCGCGCGGCGACGGCCCGGCGTTCGTCGGCAGGCAGCAGGTCGATCTTGTTGAGCACCTCGAGCAGGCCCCGGTCGATCTGCTCGCCCAGCCCGAGGTCGCGCAGGACCTCCATGACGTCGCCGCACTGCGCCTCGCTGTCGGGATGGGAGATGTCGCGCACGTGCAGGATCAGGTCGGCCTCGGTGACCTCTTCCAGGGTCGCCCGGAAGGCGGCGACCAGGTCGGGCGGCAGGTCGGAGACGAAGCCCACCGTGTCGGAGAGGATCACCTCCGGGCCTGAGGGCAGGCGCAGCCGGCGCATGGTCGGGTCCAGGGTCGCGAAGAGCATGTCCTGCGCCGACACCCCGGCCTCGGTCAGGCGGTTGAACAGCGTCGACTTGCCGGCGTTGGTGTAGCCGACCAGGGCCACGATCGGATAGGGCACACGCCGGCGCGCCCGGCGATGCAGGCCGCGGGTGCGCGCCACCTGCGCCAGATCCGCCTTGATCCGCGAGATCCTCTCGGTGATCAGCCGCCGATCGATCTCGAGCTGGCTCTCGCCCGGTCCGCCGAGGAAGCCGAAGCCGCCGCGCTGCCGCTCCAAGTGGGTCCAGGATCGCACCAGGCGCGAGCGCTGATAGCTGAGCGCGGCAAGCTCGACCTGGAGCTTGCCCTCCTTGGTACGCGCCCGGGCCCCGAAGATCTCGAGGATCAGGCCGGTGCGGTCGATCACCTTGCAGTGCCAGGCCCGCTCAAGGTTGCGCTGCTGCACCGGCGAGAGCGGCGCATCGACCACCGCCACCTCGACCTCGTCGGCGGCGATCACGCCGCTCAGCCGCTCGACTGCGCCCAGGCCGAGCAAGGTCGCCGGCCGGCGCTTGGTCACGCGCACGACCTCTGCGTGCTTCACCTCGAGCTCGATGGCCCGGGTCAGACCGACGGCCTCTTCGAGTTTCGCCTCTGCGGTGCGCGCACCATTTTGCGCCACACCGGGATCGGGATGCAGTACGAGCGCACGCACGACCGGCCCGCGTGCCTTCTCCGACACACTGGCCCGGGTCGTTGCCGTCAGATCCCCCGATGAGGGGCCGCGGCTGTTCCTAGGCGTGCTCGACCTCCTGTTCCTTGGCAGGCTCGAACAGCTGGACCGGCTGGGCCGGCATCACGGTCGAAATCGCGTGCTTGTACACGAGCTGTGAGTGCGCATCGCGGCGCAAAAGCACCGAGAAGTTGTCGAACCAGGTAATGATACCTTGAAGCTTGACGCCGTTTACCAGAAAAACGGTCACCGGCACTTTATTTTTGCGGATATGATTCAGGAAGACGTCCTGAACATTCTGCGACTTTTCCGAGGCCATTTGGCGCCCCCTAGTTATTTTCTTAGTCGTCTTGGTCGTTTCCGGCACACTCCGGAGTCAACGCGGCCAAGAGTCACGGCCAGAACGACGGAAACAGGACCCTGCGCCCCGCGGCCAGCAAAACGCAATTGCGAGTCTAGATCCGACATCCAGCCTTCAATTTAGGAACTCCGAAGCAATTCGGCTAGAGCCGCGCAGCATTTTACGTGAAAGCGTGGGCAATTATCGCCGAATTCCCCATCCTGCGGGGGTTCCGGGCGCAACAGCACGGGCACACAGCCGGCGTTTCCGGCGCAGAGCATGTCGATATCGGTATCGCCGACAAACCAGACCTCGCCGCCACGCCGCACGCCGCTGCCGTCCAAGGCCAGTTCTACGGGCTCGACGGCGGGCTTGTCCCGGGCAGCATCGGCCGCCCCGACGATCCGGTCGAAGTAACCATGCCACGCCAAGTGTTCCGCCTCCCGGCGCAGGATCGGGCCCGTCTTGTTGCTGACCACCCCTAGCCAATAGCGGCCCGCCTCCGACAGGCCGCGCAGCAGATCACCGGCGCCCTCGCGCGCGCGCAACTGTGCCAGATGGCTCCTTTCGAAGGTGCCGTAGTAGATCTCCATGGCCTCTTCCGCCCGTGCGCCGAACAGGGCGGGGAAGCTCTCGCGCGCCGAGGCCCGGACGCGGGCCTTGGTCTCCTCGAAGCTCCACGCCGGCTTGCCCATGACGGCCAGGGTGACGTTCAAGGCGTGGTGGATGGTCGGCCAGGTGTCGACCAGGGTGTTGTCCCAATCGAACAGCAGGGCGCGGGGAAGCGGGTCCGTCACGCCGCTCCCTCGAGGCTGCGGATGTAATCCATGTAGCTGTCGCGGATCTTCACGGTCAGGATCCCGGCATGGCCGTTGCCGATCGGCTTGCCGTCGATCCGGGTCACCGGCATGACGAAGTTGCTGCTCGAGGTGAGGAAGGCCTCACGGGCGCTCAAGGCCTCTTCGACCGAGAAGGGCCGCTCCTCGAAATCCAAGCCCTCGGCCTCGGCCAGCTTCAGGAGCGCGAGCCGGGTGATCCCGTTCAAGATCGCGTGGCTGGCGTCTCGGGTGACCAGCTTGCCGCCGTCGGTCACGATCCAGGCGTTGGTCGAGGTGCCTTCGGTCACCTGGCCCTCGGCGTCGACCATCCAGGCCTCGAAGCAGCCGGCTTCGACGGCGTCCTGCTTGGCCAGCACGTTGGGCAGCAGCGAAACCGACTTGATATCCGGCCGCTTCCAGCGGATGTCCGGCACTGTCATGACCGCGACGCCGTCGTTCAGCGTCTCGGCGCTCGCCGGCCGCATCTGTCGGGTCGTCATGACCACGGCCGGCCGCGACGCCTTGGGGAACTTATGGTCGCGCGGCGCGACGCCCCGCGTCACCTGCATGTAGAGAAAACCGTTCGACAGGCCATTGCGCCGCATCAGCTCGCGGCTGATCAGCTTGATCGCGGCCCGGCTCATCGGCATCGCCATGCGCAGCTCGCGCAGGGAGCGCTCGAGACGGTCCAGGTGTGGCTCTTCGTCGACCAGGATGCCGGCGGCCACGGGCACGACCTCGTAGACCCCGTCGGAGAACTGATAGCCCCGATCCTCGATGTGAACCGAGGCCGCGCCGTGCGGCAGATAGCGGCCGTTGACGTAAGCTTGTCGGGGCATGAGGCAGCCTTTCCTGCTGGGATCCCGGCTCCAGTTCGGACCGGGCGGATCGTAGCTTTTTGCGCCCCGGACGCAATCCCGATGCGCGGCTGCCATGCGCTATCCCAATGCGCGGAGAGGCCCGATCGAGGATTGATTTTCGCCCTGGGCTCGGCTCGACTGCGCCGAACCGAAGCCGGATCGTGCGAAGCGCCCCATGGCACCTGCCCAGCCGCCGATCGACCAAGCCCTGTCCCGGGCCGACAGCCTCTATCGCCGAGGCGATGCGGCCGGCGCACGCCAGCTCTGCGAGCAGGTTCTGGCGCAACGGCCCGGCTCCGCGCCGGCCCGTCATCTGCTGGCGCTCACCTGGATGGCGTCCGGCCAGTTGGAAGCCTGTCTCGGCAATCTCGAATTGCTGCTCATGGCCGAGCCGGACCACGCACCGGCGCATGCGAGCCTGGGCCAAGCCCTAGCCCTGGCCGGGCGGCATGACGAGGCCGAGCGCCATCTAGGCCGCGCGGTCGAGATCGAGCCGACGAACCTCGAGGCCCGCCTGGCCCTGGCCAGGCATTGCCACGAACGCGGCCGCTTCGATGCCGCCGAGGCGCAGCTGCGCCAGGCGCTCGCCGTGGCACCGGACCATCCCAAAGTGCTGGTCAACCTGGGCGGCGTGCTGGCGCAACACGGCGACGCCGACGAGGCCATCACCCTGCTCGAGCGCCTCTTGGCGCGGCAGGAAGCGATGCCGGTGGCGCACTACAACCTGGCCGAGGCCTACACTCGGATCGGTCAGGCGGAAAAGGCGCTGGCCCATTACCGACGCGCCAGCGCGCTGCACCCGGAATTCGAGAACGCCTGGCGCAAACTGGCCGATCTGCTGATCGATCTCGGGCGTCCGCAGGAGGCGGCAGAGGCTTATCGCGCCGCCTTCATGATTCGGCGCCGCCCCGGCGGACCGGCCCAGCCGTCCGGCAGCTTCGGCAAGACCAGCCGCACCAAGCTGCGCCACGACATCGAACAGCTCTCCTACCTGATAGAGCTGGGCCGCCTGCCGGCGCACGCGCTCGACATCGTCGCGGCCTACCAGGCGGCGCTCGCGGCCTTGCCGGCGGCACGGGCGGACAGCCCCCTGGTCGAGATCCCCGCGGCCCATCGCGCGCACCTGGCGCCGAGCTACAACCGGCTGATCCACTTCGCCGACGCCGCGCCCGTGGCCGGGCCGGCGATCGACCCGGATCTGGATGCCGCGGCGGTCGAGGCCGACTACCTGGCGAACGCACCCGGCTACACGGTGGTCGATGGCCTGCTCGCGCCGGAGGCCCTCATGGCTCTGCGCCGCTTTTGTCTCGAATCGACGATTTGGTACGAGGCGCGCTACGCCAACGGCTACCTCGGTGCCTTCATGGACGACGGCTTTTGCTGTCCCCTGCTGATCCAGATCGCCGAGGGCCTGCGCGAGCGCTTTCCGGCGATCTTCCGGCACCACGTTTTGACCAAGCTTTGGGCCTTCAAGTACGACAGCCGCCTGTCCGGCATTCCGGTCCACGCCGACTACGCGGCGGTCAACGTGAACTTTTGGATCACCCCGGACGAAGCCAACCTGGACTCGGCGGGCGGCGGGCTCGTGCTGTGGGACAAGCAGGCGCCGCTCGACTGGGATTTCGAGACCTACAACGCCGACGAGGCGGCGATGCGCCGCTTCCTCGCGGAGAGCGGCGCCCGCTCGGTCAACGTGCCGCACCGGCAGAACCGCGCGGTGATCTTCAACTCCGATCTGTTCCACCAGACCGGCGAGATCACTTTCCGCGACGGCTACGAGAACCGGCGGATCAACATCACCATGCTGTTCGGCAAACGCGAGCAGTCTTAGAGGTTAGAAGAACTCGAGCTTCACCGCGAAGAGCTTCTCGACCTTCTTGACCGCCTCGGTGGCAGCGAAAAGGATCACCAGATCGCCCGCCCGCACCACCGTGTCGCCGCGCGGGATGACGATCCGGTTGTTGCGCTCTATGGCCCCGACCAGCACGCCGTCAGGCAGGTCCGACTCGCGGATCGGCACGCCGACCAGGCTCGAGGTCTCCAGCGCCTCGGCCTCGATCAGCTCGCCGAAGCCCTCGGGCAGGGTGTGCACCGAGCGGATCCGGCCGCGGCGCACGTGCTGCAGGATGTTGGAGACGGTGATGGCGCGCGGGCTGACGACCGTGTCGATGCCCAAGGTCCCGATCAGCGGTCCGTAGGAGGCCTTGTTGACCAGGGTCACCGAACGCTCGCAGCCGTAGCGCTTGGCCAGCAGCGAGGCCAGGATGTTGACCTCGTCGTCGTTGGAGACGGCGACGACGGTCTCGGTCGCGCCGATGTTGGCCTCTTCCAGGATCTCCGTGTCGAGCGCGCTACCGTGGATCACCACGGTGCGCTCCAAGGTCTGGGCGACGAACTCGGCCCGCTTCTTGTCGATCTCAATGACCTTCAGGTTGACCCGCGGACTGGTTGCCTCGACGCCCTGAGCCAGGTAGAGCCCGATGTTGCCGCCGCCGACGATGACGATGCGGCGGGCCTCGACCTCTTCGTGCCCGAAAGCCGCCATGGCGCGCGGCAGGTGCGCGGTCTCCGCGACCAAGTAGACGTCGTCGCCGGCGAGCAACACGTCGTCGGCCGAAGGCACGAAGCCCTCGGTATTGCGGGAGATCGCGACCACCACGATGTGCAGATCCGGAAACAGATCGGTCAGCTGCCGCAACGGGGTCTCCAGGACCGGGCAGTCCTCAGTGCAATGCACCCCGATCAAGCTCACCTTGCCCTCGGCCAGGGGGATGACGTCGAACGCGCCGGGGATGCCGAGGCGATGGTTGATCGCCCGCGCCACCTCGACCTCGGGCGAGATAACGACGTCGATCGGCATTTGATCGCGCGAGAAGAGATCGGCCCACATGGGCTGCAGATAGCTCTGGTGGCGCACGCGTGCGATCTTGGTCGGCACGTCGAACAGGCTGTGGCAGATCTGGCAGGCCACCATGTTGACCTCGTCGGCATAGGTGACCGCGATCACCATATCCGCGTCCGCCGCCCCGGCCCGCTCGAGCACGTCGGGATGTGAGGCGAAGCCGACCAGCCCAGTCACGTCGAAGGTGTCGACGATCTTTTGGATCAGCTCGGGCGACTGGTCGATGACCGTGATGTCGGCGTTCTCGCTGGCCAGGTAACGGGCGATGTTGAAGCCGACTTGGCCGGCACCACAGATGATCACCTTCATGAATCGCGTTCCGCTTTGCGGCGACGGCGGCTAGCGCCGTTCGCCCGAGGTCACGCCCAGCGAGCGGAGTTTACGGTGCAGCGCCGAACGCTCCATGCCGACGAAGGAAGCGGTGCGCGAAATGTTGCCGCCGAAGCGCGTCACCTGCGCCTCGAGGTACTGCTTCTCGAATACCTCGCGGGCCTCGCGCAGCGGCAGCGACATGACTTCCGCGCCGGCCCCGCTGGAGGCGACGGAAGGCGCGATGCAGCTGATCTCAGGGGGCAGCATGTCGGCGCGCACCGGAACATCGACGTTGCCGGGGGCCATGATCAGGACCCAGTCGATCACGTTGCGCAGCTGGCGGACGTTGCCGGGCCACTCATGCCCCTGCAGGGCGGCCATGGCATCCTCGCTCAGGCTCCTGGGCGACAAGCCGACCGTGCCGGTGGCGCTCCTCATGAAGCTCTCGATCAGCAGCGGGATGTCCTCGGCCCGCTCGCGGACCGGCGGGATGCGGATGCTGACGACGTTGAGCCGGTAGAACAGATCCTCGCGGAAGTTCCCCTCCTTGATCTCCTCCTCCAGGTTGCGGTTGGTGGCCGCGATCACCCGGACGTCGACCTTGCGGACGAGGTTCTCGCCGAGGCGCTGCACCTCGCCCTGCTCGATGGCGCGCAGCAGCTTCG
>JAAUYJ010135633.1_pt1 | contig 10533 bp, 5 predicted proteins | sample 7278031 | NCBI WGS metagenome assembly JAAUYJ01 (sample SAMN14350222, study PRJNA611818) | marine sediment metagenome | isolation source: surface marine sediment (1.8m) | place: French Polynesia: Moorea | collected 2018-08 | reverse complement strand
GTGAGCCTGTTCCCGCACCACCTCGCCTCGAACCCGTTCCCCTCCCTCTCCACCTCGATGTAGGCCCCCCTGCACTTGACGGTGGTGGGCGCGCTAAGGTTGTGGAAGGTGACGAGCAGGTAGAGTTCGGGGTCGGTGCGGATGTTCCAGTCGCAGTCGAACGGAGATTCGTCTTGGGACTCTTCCTCTTCCGCTGCGGCGACTTCATTTTCGCCTTCTTCTCCTTCCTCCTCCTCCTCCGCGGCTCTCTTGGAGCGTCCCCCCACTTCTTCTTCCGTTGGCGGCGGCGCTGGAGTCTCCCCGCCGACGAAGAATTTCTGGATGGGAAGCGGCTGGCTTTTGAGGAACCTGAAAGGGGCAAATTTTATTTTTAAAAAAGTATGTCTCTTTCTATTTGCTCGTATTTTGCTCACTTTTGGAAGTTATCGTCCCCGTTCTTGATGGACTCCACGGGGTCGAACCTGAGACGAGACTCGGACGAGGAAGATTTGTCGCTCTCCTCCTCTTTACCGAAGGCCCCCGGTGATGGCGGTGGCAGTCCCCCTGCAATAGGGAGCAGCCCTGCGGACGGTCCCTCGGCATAGACATCGTCTCGAGGTGGCGCAGAGACAGGCCCGATCCCGTAGTCCACCGGCGCCGAGAGCGGCAGGGGGCCGACAGGTTGGACCAGCTTCTCCTTCTTCTTCGCCTTTGTCGGCTTGGACGGCTTGAGCAGTACCTTTGGTGGCTCCTGCACCTTAAGGACGGGGGAGTTGAACGGAGAAATTGTCTGCGGGCGGAGGGGCTCCGGGCTGAGCGGGAGGGTGGCCGCAGGCTCGTCCCTGACAGGGGCAAACTTGTGCAGGTTTGGCGCCTCCAGCTGGACGAAGGGGTCAGTCTTACTCAGCTCAGCGTCAACTAGCTCTTCCTCTATCCCAGGCCCTCCCGCGTAATAGTCGTCGTACTGCCCCAGGTCCACCGCGTCTTCGTATGCTCCGGCAGCGATGCCCAAGACCTCGTCCCTGGGGGTGTTGTGCACGTTGATGGGGAGCGGGAGGGCGGGGCCGTAGGTGGTGGGATAGTCCTCATCGTCATCGTCCGTGGCGGGCTTCTCCGTGATGTAGCTCTGCACCAGCTTGTAGATCCCGCTCAGGAGATTGGTGACGGTGTTGTCGCCCGTGACAGGCCTCTCTATTCCAGCTTGGGTCTCCGTTGAAGACTCTTTAGGCTTTTCCGTGCTGACGGCCGAGGCGGTGCTGGAAGAAGCTTCGGTTGTCGTGGTGGTGGTGCTGTTGTTGGACTTTTTCTTCCCTCCGGACAGGAGCTCATCCAGAATGGTGGTGAGTAGCGACCCCGGCCCCTGGATCTCGTCTTCGCTGGGTATTCCGTCTATGGTCTGGTACTCGAAATCTTCCCCGGGGGCGTCCTCGTCGTCCCTCCTGCCCAGCTTCTCCTTCTCGTCCCGGAGGACTAGCAGGTTCAAGGGACCGTTGATCTTGCTGGACTGCTTGATCGGGACGAGGTGCGATTCAGACTCTACATCGTCATCACCTCGTTTCTCTGGTGGCGGAATTTCGGAAGCATCACTATCGTCCTCGAGCTCCTCTTCTTCGTCTTTAGAAGTATCTTCCCTTTCGTTAGTATCTACGGGAGCAATGGTTTCTTCCTCCTGATGAGGGGCCTCATTGTGTTCTGCATCTTCCTCGCTGGCAGCAGGAAGATCTATGATCTCTTCCTCCTCTTGTCCTTCGCTTTCTTCTTCTTGTGTTTCTTCTGCTGGCTGTGCCCTCTCATCAGTTTCCTCCTTGTCCTCGATGGTACCCTCTTTTACAGTGTTTGACGGTGCTTCGTCAACTTCTTCCTCCTCGCTCCCTTCTTGGTCCTGACCGTCATTCATGGCAACAGGCTCAGCAGGAACACCGGCGTCTTCCTGGGGCTCGCCATCTACTGGTACGATTTTTGATTCTTCTTGACCATCTGAAGGACCGGTCGCTTGTTCAGACTCCACTGGCGAATCAGGCTGACCATTATCAACATTGGAAACTTGCGATGCTGGCTCTGGAGCGTCTTCGATGGAATCCTCCCTTTCTGACAAAGTGTCTCCTCTTTCTTCAGTTTCAACGATTTCGTCTTGTTGCTTTTCAACACCTTCCTCCGCAGACGTTTTGAGTTGTTCGTCAGCATGTTCCTCTGTGAACATCTCTTCTGACTGTTCGTCCGATTGTCCTTCATCGGCGCTTTCGCTTGTGCCTGCCAACTCCTGTCCTTCTTGAGAGACTTCAATGCTGGCGAGGACTTTTTCGGGAACCTCCTCCTCTGCTCCTTGATGCTCTCCATCCTCTGCATCCTTGTCATTTGTTTCCGCTTCCTCGGCCTCCGCTTTCTCCTTTGTCGAGACCAGCACTTCCATGATGTCTTCGACGAGCTGGTTCTCATTGTTAACTTCTCCAGTGACTGTTTCTTGGGTGGCAGCGGCGGGTGCAACTTCGTCTGCGGTTGAAACCTCCTGTTCCTGTCCAATGTCTTCATTTGCAAGCTTTGGGTTTCCATTATTGTCTTCCACCGTTTCCGTGTCCGTTTCTACGCTAGTATTGGCCTGTTCTTCTATAGAAGTATTATCCTGCTGTGGTTCTTCATCTTGAACAACCTGGTCTTGACCTAGTACTGAAACCTTTTCGCCTTCCTGTATCTCCTCCGTCGCAGTGTTTTCCTGCTGCTCCTCTTCAGGAACATTCGAATCCTCTTCGGCTTCCGCTACATTCTGTGCATTATCGACCTCCTCTTCAAGGGAACCTGATAGCACTCCGACACCTTGCACCTCCTTGGTCTCTTCTGTACTTTCTGCCAAAGTCAGGGTGTCGTCTTCGGCTTCTTCTTCAGAGTCGAGCACTCCGTCCTCGACTTCCTCGACTTGGGTTACGGTCTCTTTCGTAGAATCTTTCTCTTCCTGCACTTCCTCTTCCAACGTATCGACTTCTTCCTCGGTGGAATCCATCTCTGCCTGTTGTTGCTCTCCTTCATCTTCCACTGCTACAGTTTTTTCGTGGCTGTCGTGAAGTTCATCCTTTGTCACCTCATTTTCTTTTTGTACACCATCCTCAGAAACGGAATCACCTTCAGCCTCCAAGTTTTCGTCTGATGCATATCCTTCTTTCTCGTTAATGGCGGGAGCAGCCTTTTCATCAATATCCTCCACCTCATCTTGTACGGGAGCTTGATCGTCCGAATTATCACCAGTTACCCCCTCATTCTCTTCTCCGGCAGAGCCTTTTTTGGCCGCCTCTTGTACCTTTTCTTTCTCTTCCAGTTCTACCGAAATTGTTTCTTCAGTTCCTGTATTTTCGGGGTCTGTGACCTCCCCATCGCCATCCTCCCCTTGGACAACTTCGAGATCGTTATTTGCTTTCTCTGGAATCTCTGGCTCTTGAGAATCTTCCTCACTATTCTCTGAAACGACCGTTCCCTCCGAAATATTTCCTGACAAGGGCAATTCCTCGGTTTTCTCCGAATCGTCATGTTCAGAATCTTTAGCGATCACTTGATCTGCATTGTCTCCATCCTCTGCTTCTTTTTGGATTTCTGCATTTGGCTCATTTTCCATTACTGCTTCTTCGGGTTCCTTAGTCTCTTTATCCTTGGGGATTTCCTTTTCCTCCGTTTTGGTGTCGATTGCGGCGTCGACAAACTCCTCCTTGCCCACAGTTTCCGCCTCTTGAACTTCCTCGACGTGCAACTCGCTGGATTCCACAGTCTCTTGCTGTTCCTCTCCCTGAATGTCCTTGTCTGCGGTCACGTCCTGTTCATGCTGTGGCTCAACTGTGTCGACCTGCGTCCTCTCGACGACAGCGTCATCGGTTTTTTCTTCTTCGACAGTGTCCGCCACATTAGAAGGATCTTCAACGTTTTGAGGAGTTTGCTCACCTGCCACTTCTTCATTATCCTCTTGGTCACTTGCGGTGGGTTCCTCGTCCACCTGGACCATGTCAACAACTTCTTCCTCCTTGGACTCTTCCTCACTAGTGTTCTGGCTTTCTTCGTCCGTTCCGGAAGAAGATGCAACTAGATTATCAACTTCAGCTGCAGTGGGTTCTTCTGCTTTACCAACTTGTACAATCGAAGGATCTTCTTTCGTGTCCGTAGTTCCGAGAGTGTCCTCGATAGTGTCCAGGACAATCTGGAAGAGCGAACTGTCTTTTTCCTCGTCATTTGCGCCTTCGGCAGTTTTGTCGTCCTCGGTTGCTGGTGCACCTGAGTCTTCCGACAAAGTAGCCTCCTTCGTCTCGTCGGACTCGCTTGCATCTTCAGGGACTTCCTGTTCGGCGAGAACTTCCTTCTCGCTTTCCGGATCAGTCTCCACCGTGGGAGAGCTAATTTCTGTTTCTGTCTTGTCTCCTTCGTCAATGACAGACACTGGCTCGTCTCCTTTCTCCTCCTCCTCTGCCACCAAATGCACTTCCTCCTCTTCGTATGGATCATCGTTCAAAGGTTCTTCGATGTCAAACTCGTCTTCGTCGGCCTCCGCTGGATCAGAATTAGATACTTCCTCCTCCAGAGGTTCAGTTGCATGGTCTTCCTCTTCAGTGGCGATATCTACCTGAGGGTCTTCTTCTTTAACTTCGGTTTCATCCGGCAGTTCCTCTTCCTCTTGCACTACTTCTGTTCCTTCATGTAGTTCATCTACTTCAGTTCCTTCCTGTAGTTCATCTACTTCAGTTCCTTCCTGTAGTTCATCTACTTCAATTCCTTCCTGTAGTTCATCTACTTCAGTTCCTTCCTGTAGTTCATCTACTTCAGTTCCTTCGTGCAGGCCTTTTTCTTCCTGTTCCTGTTCGTCTAATTGCACTTCTTCCTCTTCCTCTTGTTCCTGTTGTTTTTGTTCCTCGTTCTCTTGCTGCTCAACCTTTGGTTCTTGATCTCCTTCCTTTTGTACCTCTTCTTGAGGAGCAACTCCTTGTCGTTCGTCTGGTTCTTTCTTCGTTCCATCACTTTCTTCAGAGGTCGTGATCTCCTTGTCTTCCTCCGAAATCAGAATTTCCTCGTCGGACATTTCCGAAGGCTTAATTTCCACCTCCTCTGGAACCTCCAAATCTTCTGAGGGCTCTTTGCCCTCTTCAGTGGTGTCGCCTTGGAAGTGTTGCGCTTCTTCGGCTGATTCAACTGGATTCTCAGTCTCGCTCTCTTCCTGTTCAACCTTTTTATTGTTTGATGAATCAGGTTCAGCGCTCGTCTTTTCCGTCTGCTCTGAAACATCGACAATTTCGTCTTCGACTTCAACAACGTCACTGCCTTCCAATTCAGCAGGTTCTTCCTTTTTCTTCACGACGTTTGCTTCGATGTCTGCCTCGGATTCTTCTCCCTGTGATCCTGATACCAAGTCAGGGTTCTCCTCCTCTGCCATGGAATCAGCGTCTTCTGTTGGTACGGATTGCTCTACTACCTCAACATTATCGTCTTCGTTTTTGTCATTCGCAGTTTCTTCAAGACCATCTGCTTGGTTGGTATCTTCAATCTCCTCGTCCATTTCATCGCTTTCGCCAGTTTTGGCCTCCGTCGTGAAGGCCTGTTGGTCTTGGCCTGCAGAATCTTCTTCTTGAGCCTTCTGCGTGTCCCCTTGTGATTCCGATTCATTTTCTTCTTCTGTTGCTTCCACATCGACGACTGCCAGCTCCATCTCTCCTCCATCTTCTGACATTTCCATCACTGTGCCATCATCTACTTTCTCTATTTTCTCTACTTTTTCGGAATTCTTTTCGGAATCCTGTTCCTCCTCCTTGGTCGCTGTTTCTGTGCCTGTCACCGTTTCTTCTTCAGCATCCTCCTGGGCGTCGTCCTCTTCCTCTTGTCCGCTCACGTCACCATCCTCTTCAATACTTCCTTCGTCGTTCCTTTCGATCTCATCGCTGCCTTCGTCTTCGTCTGTGCCGGTCTCTTCTTCGTCCACGGCGGCTTCCTCTCCTTGTTCGACCCCTTCTTCATCCACGTCTGCTGAATCAGACGCGGCATCTTGTTCGTCTACAATGCCAACCGTTCCCTCCACGTCTCCTTCCTGTACCGTCTCTTCCTCTTCTAGCGGTTGGACTTGGTCGACGATCGGTATGGGTATGACCTCCACCGGCAGCACCGGAGACGGCTCCTCCCCCTCCTCCTCCAACACTGCCTCCATCTCCATGTCCACGGGCGCGGTGTCGGCGATCACGATGTGGACCTTCTCAGTCTGGACCTCGACGGAGTCCTCCACCGGGTATCCTCCAGCGGCCGGATCCTGAACGAGGTCTCCTTCCGCGTCTGTCTCCTCAGCTTCTCCTGGCGAGTCTTCCTCAGTAGGAGTCGAAGCTCCATCGTCAGGACTTTGGTCTTGGACTGCTACCTCTTCATCTGCAGTTTCTTCGCTTCCGTCCCTCACTAGCTCTTCGTCGTCCACTTCTTGTCCTTCATTCTCGCCGTCACTCCCGCCGGACACGCCGACATCGCCTGCGGAAACAGGAGGATCGCCCGCCGCTGCTTCTGCAACATTTTCTTCCTCGGTGGATGCACCACCTTCCTCATTGACGTCTCCAGTGGAAGATTCCGTGGCGTCTGTTTCTGACACGTTGGCAGCCTCGTCATCTGTAGTGATTTCGCCATTCGCTGGAGTTCCTTCAGAGATTTCCTCCAGTGCCGGAGAAGATTCCTCGGATGATTCGAGTCCCGCCTCGTCCTCTCCAACCTCCTCCTCCATTTCCTCTTCCTTTGGTGGCGGTGGGGGCGGTGCTTGGAACTGTGGGTACTTCTCCGCCTGGTCCACTGGAGAGCTGGCCTTCACTCCGCCGTTCACGGCCTGGAAAGGAAAACAAGACCACAATAGTGTTCATAGTGCTACGGCGGAGATGCGGACAGGGGTGTATAGCAGGGGGGTTCTGAATAATCCCACCTTGAGAGTGTACGGGGAGGAGGGGTGCTGTATCCCACCCTGAAGGGAAATAATTAGAAGCGGGTTCGGCGTCTCATCGCGCAAGGTGAAGAGGAGGGGGTTGGGCATGCCCCCCTTGAGTAAAAGAAGGAGAGGTGGATTCATCCTGGCCCTGCGGGTAATGTGGAGAAGGGGGAGAGGGGGTCTCCCGCCCTAGGGCAGAGATGGGAGGGGACGTGATAGGGGCGAGGGGAAGAATTAGGGGCCCACTTTCGATTCTTACCCAACTTCCCCTCTATAGATAGCACACACGATGTCTTGAATTGTTATTCTTTTTAGTTTTTACCTGTAGGAAGCTGTCAATGTTCTCGTGAGACCCTTCTCCATCCTGATCTCCTCCTCCTCCTCCGCCCACTCGCTCCCCCGCTCCATCCTCGTCCTCGTCTGCAGCAGCGGAGTCGGTCTCTTCCTCGTACGATTCCCCCTCGCTCGCCTCCGTCGGCGATGGCGGTCCGTAGTCCTGGTCGCTCCAGAAGACCAGGTTGGTCCTCTGTCCTCTCCTCAGGTAGACGGTGCTCGGGGTCAGGCCGCAGTTGCGCCTCTGTCCGCGCCGCTGAAGGGGAGAGCCAGACACGAGAACTGGAAAAGGAATCGAGGCATTGTTTTGGCCATCTTTTAGTTCTTGATATATCGAGAGGAAACGGCGCGTTTATTTTTCCCTGCCAAAAAAAATCGAATTAGCCTTCTCTCGATCATTATGACTGACATGCTCGGAAAATTAAGACACGTAGGGATCGGGAGGGGAGGGGGGAGGGAGGAAGTGCCCCTCCTTCCATCCCAGCCAAGATTCCCACGGCCGATTCGAGACCGACCCAGCCGGGCAAAATTCGCTCCATCATATCCACCTTGGTTTTTTTCTGAGATCCCATATATGCGGGACTGCGCGCTTGTTACGTAACTCCGCTTACGCTCACCGTTATGATCAATCGGCGGGGAGGGGGAATCTTCGTTTCTCCTCCTCCTCCTCGGGCCAGCCAAATTCTGACTGGGGGAACTCTGTCATTACGCTTTTAATTTGTCGACAGCGCAAAATTGTAGGCTCGCTCTTCTTCGTCGGGCGGAAAGATTTTTCTCTCGGTCTGATAATTGTAGGCTCTGTCTTGGGTCATAAACTGGGCGACGGTTCTATCCCAGCCAGCGGAAGACAGAAATTTCTTGAGCGGTATTGGGACCCCTGGGTTGCGGCATTCTGAAGCGCACATTGCGCGGGCTTTCCATCTCGTATGCCCCAAACGTTTGAGAATTCTTTTTTCGGAATAGAGGGGATGGGAATTCGTACCTGCACTGGGACTGCAATTTTCCTTTTGGATTCCCGAGGCTTGTACATGCCCCCATGTAGCACAAAAGAAAGACTTCTTGTCAGGGATTGACTTGATGCGGCGGCGTCGGATTCAGGCATTTTGGGTATGTTCCCTCCGCGGGGTCGCGAGGGGGAATTTTGGGGGAACGCTTGACAGACGAACAAACCGCCGTCATTCTCCTCCTCCTCCCGTCATTTTCTTCTTCCATCGCCGACGGATGACTTTGCTTCTTCGAAAAACCGTCTTAATGCGCGATCCCCCCTCCTCCGTAAATTGCCCGGCATAAGTCGGTCGCATTAGCAGCGCAAATAGCCCAAGAAAAAAAGGACAACGACAAAAGATATGCAAATGGATGTTATTTCTTTCCTTTCCTTTCTTTCTGCTCCCGTTTTAACAACTCTATTTTGGGAGGGGGAGGGGGGAGACTGGCCGCAAAATCACGCCGGACAACATGTATACAACACCAACGTCCTTCACACAAAACATATGTAGTTGGACAACAAGGAAGGAAATTGTCCATCTCTCGCAAGACGCAAAAGGAGAAATGAAATCCCGGCCGCAGAAAGGCGTTGCGGTCCCCCCCTCCCCCTTCCTTTAGCATTCAAGGGAAACAAGTCCAAAGATTTCGCGCAATTGCCTGCAGTGCGATAGCATGCCTTTTACGATGCAAAAACTCTTGCAAAGCCATTATTCACCTCTACGGCGCGGTTTTGGGTTCTTCCCTCCGCGCTACCGTGCCATACTGCCACGTCGTAAGTTGGGTGGACTTCGAACTTTTGAGCTCCAAAACCGAAAAAAAGTACGAAGCGGCGTCGGCGGCGGTGTTTGACAAAAAAGTGACCCTGGGAGGATCGAGGGGAAAAAGAGTCTCGCGGTGCACCATGATGAGAGGCCCGTCATTAGTCAAAGAAGATGGGGGCGTATGGAAAAAAAGAGGAATGCCTCCTCTTCTTTTTCCATGGTTCTCAATCGCGCGACCGTCCTTTTGGTCCACCCCTTTTTTTGCCGTGCATGTGAGATAACATTGTCGCTCTTTTGATGATGATGTGCGCCCCAAAAATTCCGCCGAGAGAGAATGTGTGCCATTGGGTCATTGTGTCTGACGACGGGAGAGGGGGAGAAGAGAAAGGGGGGAAAGACGTCGCCTATGCTGCCAGCGGGCAAAAAAACCAACTTTGTTCATCAAAGCGTGCTGGAATTTCATCTGAGATAAAAGAACTTGAAATTCCGTTAGGGGGCAACACATATCTCAGCATCCATCTTCTTCCTCTGTAGCGGCTCTGTTTTCTCCCATGTCCGAAAGCGGAACCTGGATTCCTCGGAATCTGGGTTTTCTTTTTTTTTTTTTGGAAGCATCTTTGGTCGTCGGTCCTCTTCTTCCTCTCTTCTTTCCTTTTGTGTGTGGGGAAGAAGAGAATAGAGAAAGGGAAAATGCTCACCTGAATCCAGTGATAGGAGCAGAATGAGGCCGAGGGCGGCAGCATCGTTTCTCCAGTGTTGTTTCCTCATGGCTCAACTTTTTTGTTTTCACATAGTCCGGGTACAACTAAAAGTGTATGAGGGAAATATCACACTGTGAGATTTTTCTGAGAAGTCCCACACTTTTATTCTTTTCGTACGTGCTTTGGCTTCTTCTTCTCCGGCTGCGGCAACTCTTCCCCCTCTCCCCTTTCACACAGACTGTCAGAGGAGAACGGTTTCTCCTCCCTCCCTTTCTTCCTTTCTTTCTTTCTTTCTTCCGACTCCGTCTTGGGGAATAGGAGGAGGCAACACCGCACTCACGTACTAGATACAACACTGCGACCACCAACACAGTTTCCTCCCTCCCCCCTGCGTTAAAGTCTCCTCTTCTTCCCGCCACACACCGTCCGCCCTGTGTAGTATTCCAACACCGCCGCCGTCTTCTCTCCCAGGCCACTTCCTCTTCCTCCTCCTCTTCCCTTCTTCCGAGCTCTCCACCCTCTCAGGTGATACCGCCGACTAAGGAGAAAAGGGAAAGGTACCCATAGGCACTCTCTCTCTCCCCCCGTACCCCGTATAGGCCGGCGAAGTAGGAGAACTGGATAGGGGAGAGGGAGAGACGGACGATGAGGAGGGGAATGGGAAGAAAGACACGTAAAGAATGGCGCCGTGAGGACGACGATGAGGGTTTTGTTGGTCAAAGAGGGGGGGGGGGGGTCGAATATATTGTCGGGGTGGGTGGCGCAGAAATGCTTTGGCTAAAACTGTCGAAGAGACGCTTAATGCAACCGAGGAGAGGATGCTGTTCCGGGTTTGGGGAAATAACTTGCGGGGGTGGTGAGG
>JAAUYJ010107031.1_pt1 | contig 10536 bp, 10 predicted proteins | sample 7278031 | NCBI WGS metagenome assembly JAAUYJ01 (sample SAMN14350222, study PRJNA611818) | marine sediment metagenome | isolation source: surface marine sediment (1.8m) | place: French Polynesia: Moorea | collected 2018-08 | reverse complement strand
TGTTCCACGACCTTGTAGGCCACCTGGGAGGTGTCCATTTCAAACCCTTCGTGATGAATGGCCACCTGCTGGTCGACGATTTTGCGGGCGGCTTCTTCGGGTTTCTGATCGGCACAGCCGACGATCAGCAGGCCCACCGCGAACAATAGACAGATTCCTTTTTTCATTTTTGCTCCTTGGCTTTTCGGTTGAGCGTTGGTGAGACACCTTGACCGCATGCGATCCGACCTAAACCAACTCGGGGTGATGGCGGGCAAAGGCTCGGAAATCGTCATCGCGCTTCCGGGCCACCTGCCGCCAGAAAGCCCGCTCCTCCTTGAAAACCGTGCGCAACGGTTTGCGGGTATAGGCCTGGATGAAACGAAACCGGTCCGTCCGTGTCAACCCGGCCCGATAACACGAAAAATATATACCGGCCAGATCCTTGACCCGCCAGCGCCGCGGCAGCCGGCGACGACGCCGGACGCGGTGAAGATCGATCAGATAAAGGCGGGGCGCCTTTTCGTCCGGAATGCGGCCGTCAGGGTGGCACTGCAGCAGCAGATGGCAGAGGTAGAAATCGCGGTGGTTCAAACCGTTGCGGTGAAGACACCGCGCAATGCGGGCCACTTCGGCGATCAGCGCGCGCTTCAGGCCCGGCGACGGTGGTTGACCTTGCCAGGATTGGCAAAACGCTTCCAGACTGATGGTATCCTCCAGCGCCTCGGTAATCAAAAAGGACTGGCGGCGAGCCGGGTTCCAGCCCCGGCATCCGAAGGCCACCCGCTTCATGGTGGGCACGCCAATGGCGTCGAGATCGCCCAGGGCGCGCCATTCGTTGCCGGCATCCGTCACCGGCCAGCGCAACTGCCGCAGGTAACGCAGCAGCACCCCCCAGCCCACGCCGCGGTGTAGCTTGGCAAAGTAGACTTGGCCTTCCCGCCTGAAACGCAGTGTCGTACGACCCTGACGGCTTTTGTAGATCTTTCCTTCGAGGCCCATAGCGGCTTCAAACGGATCTCGCCCGTGCCACCCCTTTTGCCAGGGCTCCGGCAGCCGAAGGATCATGACAGCAGCCTTTCGATCATGTCCACCGCCCGCTCGGCCCGGCTGAAGACATCGGTCTGCTGGACATAGCGGATGCCGTTGTGGCCCCATTCCTGACGCAAGGGGGAGACCAGCATATCCGCCACCATATGGTTGAAGGTTGTTTGTTCAAAGGGCGAGGCCACCAGCAGACCTCCACCGGAACGCACCACATGACTGCTGAAACCACAGACATCGCTGGCCAGCACCGGCAGACCCGCGGCCAAGGCCTCGACCAGAACGGTACCGGCGGTTTCACGGTAGGCCGGGTGGACCAGAAGATCGGCGGCAAACAGAAAGCGGGGAATATCGGATCGCCCGTGAAAAAAGATCAGCTGCTGTGCCACGCCCAGGCGACGGGCCAACCGTCTGAACGGCTTGAAGTTGTCGTGTCCGATCACAATCAGGGTTGCCCGGGATCTAAGATGCGATGGCAGAGCCGCCAGGGCCCGCAAGGTCCGATCCACCCCTTTGGTGCGGAATCCCGAACCCACCATCAGCAGCACCTTATGCTTGGCCGGGATGTTGAGTTCCTCGCGCAAACGGGCGCCGATGGCAGCCGCATCGGATGTTGCCAGGCGGTCCCGCGCAATGCCGGGCGGCAACAAATGCAGGCGCTCGACCGGAGTGGCGTAATGCTTGCGGTAGAGCTCAATTTCCGCGGACGATATCAGCAGCGCATGGCTGCGGGCCTCGGGGCTGAACACCGCTTCCTCCAGAGCCAGATAAGTCTGGCAGCGTCCCGTCATACGGTAGAGCGGATGGCGGTGGCGGACAAATTCCGCGAAGCAGGCATCCCCGCCGTAGTAGATATCGAGACCAGGCATTTTACTGAAACCGACGATGCCGTCAAATGTCTCCTGCTTCGCGCGCCGGGCCACACTTAAGGCCAGCGATCGACGGCGGCCGTGGTTCGTCCAACCGCGTACGCGGAGCACCTCGACCCGAAGCCCATCCGGGATTTCGCCCTCCCATGAGGTCGTAAACACCTCGACCGCGTGCCCCCGCGTGAGGCATTCCTGAGCGATTTGGAAAAAGCTGCGCTGCATCCCGCCGTAGGGGAAGTATTTGATTAGGCAAAAGGCCAGGCGCACGGCCGCTCCTTTGATCGCCCTTCTCCCGGTCCCGGGGACCATCCGGTGCTCGATCCTCTGGCCACTGAATAATTCTTCATCGGCCGCGGCTGCATTTACACGTCAGTGCTTAAAACTTCTCTGCCCGGTAAACACCATGGTAACGTCTGCGGCGTTGCAGGCTTCGATCACGTTCCAGTCATTCATGGCGCCACCCGGCTGGACCACCGCCCGGATGCCTTCGTGGATGCCTACATCGACGCCGTCGCGAAAGGGAAAGAAGGCATCGCTCACCATGGCGGCGCCGGGCAGGCCACCCTTTTCTTCCCTCACCCGTGCCTCAATCGCCCTCTTCTTCTCTACGTCCTCAAGTTCGTTGAAGGCGATGCCCGTTTCCTCGAAGCAATATCGGTCGGCCAGCTTACGGTAGGCCTTGTCGCGAGCAATCTCGGCCACACCGACGCGGTCCTGCTCGCCCGTGCCGATACCGATGGTGCAGCGGTCTTTGACATAGATGACCGAGTTAGAAGTGAGCCCGGACTCCACCAACCACCCGAAGAGAAGATCGTCCAACTCGGCCGGGGTCGGCGCGCGCTTGATCTCGTAGGTCCGCCCCTGGTATTCAGAGCGGGCCAGCATCAGGTCGGCGGTCTTTAGCGTGACCGGGGCGAAGGACCACTGGGCGATTACGCCGCCGTCGATCAGGCTTTTGTAATCCACCACGCGCTGGCCTACGAAATCCTGCAGTTTCTCGATGGCGTTGATGCGGATCACGCGCAGGTTCTTGCGCTGCCCCAAAATCTCCAGTGTCCCGGCGTCGTACTCCGGCGCCACCACCACTTCGGCGTACTGGCCGGCGATCGCTTCGGCCGTTATCTTGTCGACGGCACGGTTCAGGGCGATGCAGCCGCCGAAAGCGGCCACGCGGTCGGCCATGTAGGCCCGGTGATAGGCTTCCGCCAGACTGTCGGCCTGGGCCGCGCCGCAGGGATTGTTGTGCTTGACGATGACGGCCGTGGGCGTATCCGCAAAGTAGCGCAGAATGTTAAGGGCGTTGTCGGCATCTGTCAGGTTGGTCTTGCCGGGGTGTTTACCGGACTGTAGCAATTCGATGTCTGATGCCAGGTAGCGACCGGGCTGAATGGTCTGGGTGTCCGCCAGTGCCAGATTGCCGTTGACCAGGCGGTAGAGGGCGGCTTCCTGACCTGGGTTTTCACCGTAGCGCAGCCCCTTGGCCTCCCCGTCGATGGTCCAGGCCACCCGCTCGTAGAAAAGGGTCTGACGGTTATCGTCTTCGCCGACAAAGGCAATTTCCATCCGCGGCGGAAAATGGTCCTTGACGATGGTGCGATACATCTTCTTTAGATCTTCGGCCATCTTCTTCTCCCTTCCAGATTGTGGTCCCTTAAAAGATTCCGCCATGAACGGCGCACAGGCGGGAGGATCTTCGCTTCAAGGCTTTGCCCTGCGACCGGCGACAGATCGTTTATCCATTTTGGAACTGATAGCATTCAGCCGCCCCAGTCGCCGTCTGTCCCCCCAGATAATCGGCAATCGCCCGATCGTAGTCGGCGGTATGCGCAAACGCCTTCTGGGCTAGCGCAAACCGCAGATCCAGTGAGGTCTGGCCGCCGCTGGCGGCCAATTCTTCCAGGATACGAGGGTAATCGGACGGATCCACCACCGAAGCCACGCGAATAAAATTCTTGGCCGATGCACGGATCATGCAGGGGCCGCCGATATCGATCTGACCACGCGCGCCTTCGACGGTCACACCCGCCTGAGCGATGGTCTGCTTGAAGGGGTAAAGATTTACGACCACCATGTCGATCGGGACGGCCGCCGTGCGTCGGAGGTCGTTCTGATGGGCTTCGTTGTAGGTTTCGGTCAGGAGGCCCAGGTAAATCTTGAAATCGAGCGTCTTCACCAGTCCGCCCTGGGTTTCGGGCTGGCCGGTGTAATCCGAAACGGCCTGCAACCGTCGCTCGGCCTCCGCCCCCAGAATCTCCTTGAGTCGGGCATAGGTCCCGCCGGTGGAGAAGATCTTCACCTCCGGACTGGACTCGACGAGCCCGGCAACAAAGGTTTCCAGCCCGCTTTTGTCGGAGACGCTTACCAGCACGTGCCGCACCCTCACCTTCTGGTCAATCTGTTCAACCGTATTGATACTCATGGCACCTCACCTTTCTTTAGCTGGTAACTTCACGAATTGAGATGAATGATGTCTGATTTCCTTTTCCAGGAGGTAGATTTGCGTTCAGGGCAAGGCCACAGCCCGCGGGCGACCGCAGGCGTAGCAGGCGCTACGTCGAGGATCGCGCGAGGGCGAGAACGCCGCCCTGGGCGTAAAGATGCCCCCTGGAAAAGGAAATCAACAGTGGCCTTCGATCTCGGCGATGAACCGCTCAAAAAAGTCTACCATGACACGGTGCCGGGCCGCCGCCAGACGCCGCCCCTCGGCCGTTAGCATGCGATCCTTGATATGGCGCAGTTTCAATCGATATTCACGATAACCGGTGTCGTCCCGGCTGTAGGCCCGCGTATCGTCGACGGCCTTGTACCGGTTGTGGAGCATGGCCCCGACTTCGCCCGCGAAGAGATAGGCCCGGGCGACGCCTACGGCACCGATGGCATCCAGTTTGTCGGCGTCGAAAAGCACCTTGGCCTCGATGGTCTGCGGGTGCTCGTCATTGCGGTAACGATGGGAGCGGATGCAGTGCAGAACGTTGGTCTGAATCTCCGGTGCCAGATGGTGCTCGTCCAGGATGGCGGAGGCCATTTCGGCGCCCCGGCGAGCATGGCAGACCGCCCCCCGGCTGCTGTCCTGCTGGCTGCGGCCGATATCGTGGAGGCAGGCCGCCAGCGCCAACACCAGCGGATCCGCCCCCTCCCGGGGACCGATCCGACGACACAGTCGATCGACCCGCATGGTGTGTTCCCAGTCATGGCTGCCCTGCCGGCGCGCAAACAACGGTTCGACCTGGCAGCGAATCCGATCAATCAAATCCATACCAAAATTGCTTTCATTGGATGCGGGGTCGGTAAAGATTCCAGTCAAGGGCTGGCGTTGTTCACCGAGCTAACCGTTTTCGCGTCCAGAAGTCAAGCCAGCCGCTGGAGCAACGCCTAACAAGAATATGATCCGCGAGAATGCCCCCGGTGACCATGGATTACATCCACTATTCTCCACAGCTATCTAGCGTGGCTATTTAAAGAATTAACTTTATTTAATTATTAGATATATTTCTTAATTTCCAAGTCTTTTCTCTTGACTTTAAAGATAAAATATCCCATAAAATTCATAAATGTGGATAAATGTGGGTGTATAGGAATATCTATGTTTCGCGGCAGTTCATTTCATACCATTGATGCCAAGGGGCGGCTTATCATTCCAGCCCGCTTCCGGGATGTGATCCGCGCCGATGGCGGCGATCGGGTCATGCTCTCCCGCATGGACGGCTGTGTCGTGGCTTACAGGCTTGAGGAATGGCGCCGCATCGAATCCCGTATCCTGCAGCTGGCCCAAAAAAATGACAGCATGCGCCGTTTTCGCCGGGTCTTCATCGGCGGGGCCTTCGATTGTGGCTGCGACAAACAGGAGCGGATTCTGATACCGCCGCTGTTGAGAGAATATGCCGGATTGCAGAAGGATGTCGTACTGGTGGGCGTACTGGACCATTTCGAAGTCTGGTCCCGGGAAAAGTGGGAGAATGAGAATCTGAATCTGGAAGAGGATCTGAAGCAAGAGGAGGTCAGAAACGAAATTGCCAGCCTAGGATTGTAAACCATGGCCCGCTACCACACCCCCTGCATGCCGAACGAGGTGGCCCGCTACCTGGACTGCCGCCCCGGAGAGACGATCGTCGACGGCACGGTGGGGGGTGCCGGCCATTCCCGCATGATCTGCTCTCAAATCGCCCCCGATGGCCTTTTTATCGGCATCGATCAGGACAAGGATGCCATCCGCCACGCCCGCGAGATCCTGGCTCCCTGGGTCCCCCGGGTTCATCTGGTCCATACCAACTTCGGCCATTTGGACCGTGTTCTGAACGATTTGGGCATTGCCGGTGTCGACGGCATTCTGCTGGATATCGGTCTTTCCCAGCACCAGCTGAGGGCCAGTGGGCGAGGCTTCAGTTTCACCCGCGACGAGCCGCTGGATATGCGCATGAACACGGATGAGCCGGTATCGGCGGCCGATATCATCCAGACGGCCGACGAAAAGACCCTCGCGAAAATTTTTCGTGATTTCGGTGAGGAACGCCGGGCCGGAGTTTTTGCCAGAGCCATCGTCCGGGAGCGCGAACGCGCGGACCTGACCCGCTGTCGGGCCCTGGCCGATCTGATCGCGCGGATGGTGCCCCGACGCGAAGCGGCCCGGCAAAAAATCCATCCGGCCACACGGGTCTTCATGGCCTTGCGGATCGCCGTCAACCGCGAACTGGAGATGCTGGAAGCGGTGCTGCCTGCGGCGGTCGGGCGATTGAAACCGGGCGGCCGGCTGTGCGTATTGTCCTTCCACTCCCTGGAGGACCGCATCGTCAAACACGCTTTCCGCGAGATGAGCGCCGACTGCCGCTGCGACCCACGACTGCCCGCTTGCGTCTGCGGCCGGTCGGCTCAGGTTCGTCTGCTAACCCGTCGGGTCGTGAGGCCGCAGGCCGCGGAAATCGCCGCCAATCCCATGGCCCGCAGCACTCGCCTGCGGGCGGTGGTCAAACTGGATTTCGAGGAGACGAAGACATGAGTACCACCGTCGCCCGTAAAAGCGGCGGCAGCCTGGCCATTATCTGGCTAGCCATCATGCTGGTCTTTATCGCCGAGCTTTTCGCCTACACCTGGTGTCGCGTGCAGAGTATCCGGGTGGGCTATGCGATTGCCGCTGAGAACCGGCGCTATCAGCACCAGAGCATGATCCGAAAAAAACTGACGGTGGAACTGGCCCATATGAAATCTCCCAAACGCATCGAGGCTCTGGGCCACCAGTTGGGGCTGGTCACGCCGTCGACCCGACAAATTGTGGTAATGGAATGAAAACCAACCGCCCACCCAAATATTTCCGTTTGCGGGTCAGCCTGGTGGGGCTAATGTTTTTAACCGGTCTGGTGGTCATCCTGGGCCGGGCCGCCTATCTACAGGTGCTCTGCGGTCCCGCCCTGGCCCAGAAGGCCTCTGGCCAGTATGCCCGGACCATTCACACCGTCGGCAAACGCGGTACCATCTACGACGCCCAGATGCGCGAGCTGGCCGTGAGCGTCGAAAGCCTTTCCTTGGCCGCCAATCCGCGCCTGATCGAAGATCCCCACCGGACCGCCCAAGCGCTGGCGCCCGTTCTCAAGATGAGACCCCGGGACATTCGCACCCGCCTCGCTTCGAAGCGCCATTTCGTGTGGGTCAAGCGCCAGACAACCCCGCGCGAAGTCCAGGCGGTGCGGGAAATGAAAATCACCGGTATCGAGTTCATTCCCGAGCACAGCCGTTATTACCCCAACCGCGGGCTGGCCGCGCAATTGATTGGATTCACCGGTGTCGACGGCACCGGGCTGGAAGGCATTGAATATCAGTTCAATGCCGAGCTGTTGGGACGCCAGCAGATCTTCACGGTTCTCAAGGATGCTTTCGGCCGTGGCTTCGAAACGCCGGATGACATCGTGCGGCGTGACAGCGGCAACAACGTGGTGCTCACCATCGACCGGACAATCCAGCATGTGGCCGAGCGCAGCCTGCAACAAGCCGTCGAGGCCCACGAGGCCAAATCCGGGATTGCCGTCGTGATGGCGCCGGCCAGCGGCGATGTTCTGGCGCTGGCGCATTATCCGTTTTTCAATCCCAACAATTTCAAGGATTTCAGCCTTGAAATTCGGCGTAACCGTGCCGTTACCGATGCCTTTGAACCCGGTTCGACGATGAAGCTCTTCAGTGTCGCAGCGGCGCTGGAATCCGGTTGTTGCACCCCGCACACGATTTTCTACTGTGAAAACGGCCGTTATCGCATCGGGTCCAACGTGGTGCATGACACTGAAAAACACGGCTGGCTGTCGCTGCAGCGGATCGTAAAATTCTCGAGCAATATCGGCGCAGTCAAGATCGGAGAGACCATCGGGCCCCAAACCCTGCACCGCACCTTGACCGGATTCGGTTTCGGACGGGACACCGGTCTGTTGTTTCCGGGTGAAACCAGCGGTCATCTGGCACCGGCCAAACGCTGGACGCGCTTTGACGTGGCCGCGGTCTCTTTCGGCCAGGGCGTATCGGTTTCTGCGATGCAAATGACCGCCGCCGTTGCGGCCATCGCCAACGACGGGGTTCTGATGAAACCCCGCGTGATCCGCGCCATTACGGATCCGCGTGGCCGCTTCGTCAGGGAGTTCAAGCCCCAGATCAATACCCGGGTGGTATCGCCTCAGACGGCGGCCCACGTCACGCGCATGATGGAACTGGTGATCGCCAAAGGCGGCACCGGCACCCGGGCCGGGCTTGAAGGCTATTCCGCCGGCGGCAAGACGGGCACGGCCCAGAAGATTGGCCCGAACGGCACCTATGCCGACAAACTCTACGTTTCCTCCTTCGCCGGATTTGCGCCGCTCAACAAACCCCGCCTGGCCATCCTGGTGGTCTTGGACGAACCCCGCGACGGCCACTATGGAGGTGTCGTGGCGGCGCCGGTTTTTCGCCAGATCGCCCAGGAGGTGCTCGGCTATCTCAATGTGCAACCCAGCCGGCGAACGCCGCGCATGACGGTATCAAACCGCCGCGAGGTGACCGGATGATGCTGCAAGACATTATCACTGCTGTTCAGCCCACCAGTGTGACGGGTTCCACCGATGCCGAACTGCCCATCGGATCGGTTCACTATCGGGCCCAGGAGGTGATCCCCCGGGGTTTGTTTGTGGCCATCCCCGGTTTTACGGCGGATGGTCACGATTTCGCGGGAAAGGCTTTAGAAAACGGCGCCGTGGCGGTGGTAGCGCAGAAACCGCTGGCCATCGATGCCCCGGTGTTGCAGGTCGCCGATTCCCGCCTCGCCCTGGCACAGATTGCAGCGGCCTTTTACGATCATCCTTCACGGGGTATGTCTCTCGTGGGCATAACCGGCACCAACGGCAAGACCACGGTCGCCTACATACTGGAGAGGATTCTCGAGGCCGCCGGCGTGACCGCGGGCATTCTGGGCACCGTGAACCATCGCTGTCGGGGGCAGATCTGGCCCAGCGCCAACACGACCCCGGAATCATTAGACCTGCAGCGGCTCCTGGCCGAAATGCGCGAAGCGGGCGCCACCCATGCCGTGATGGAAGTGGCCTCCCACGGCCTCGAGTTGAAGCGGGTGGACGGCTGCGCCTTCGACGTGGGGGTATTCACCAATCTGACCCAGGATCATCTCGATTTTCATGGCGACATGGACCGTTACTGGCAGTGCAAAAAGCGCCTGTTTACCGAGCTGCTGCCGGCCGGCGGCAAATCCGCCCGGACCGTCATCAATCGGGACAACGCCCACGGCCGGGAGCTGGCCCGTGAAATGGCCTCAAGGCTGCCCAGCCTGACCTTCGGTTTCGATGCCGCCAACGATCTCTGGCCGACCGTGAAGCAGAACGACCTGAGCGGCAGCCGGGGTACGATCCACACCCCGGCGGGTGATCTGCCTTTTACCTCGCCGATGGTGGGCCGGCACAATATCGAGAACCTGCTGGCCGCCGTGGGCACCGCCCTGGCCCTGGATCTGCCGCCGGAGGCCATCCAGGCCGGACTGAACACGGCCGTCGGCGCCCCGGGGCGACTGGAGCGCGTACCGGATCCGCATGGCCGCTTTGTCTATGTGGACTACGCCCATACCCCGGATGCTCTGGAAAATGTCCTGAAAGCCCTGCAGCAGATCAAAACCCGTCGGCTGATCTGTCTCTTCGGCTGTGGCGGCGACCGCGACCGTCGCAAGCGTCCGCTCATGGGGGCCATTGCCGGTCGGTTGAGCGATCTGGTGGTGGTGACGTCCGACAATCCACGTACGGAAGATGCAGATCAGATCATCGCCGAGATTCTGCCGGGCCTGACGCCCGTCATGCCCCTGGCCTACCGTCCCAAGACGCTCAACAACGACTGGACGGCGCCGGGCTATGTCGTGCTGCCGGACCGCCGCGACGCCATCGAATTGGCCCTACGCCTGGCCCGCCCGGGTGATACGGTCCTGATTGCCGGCAAGGGCCACGAAAACTACCAGATCATCGGCCGCCAAACCGTACCCTTCGACGACAGTAAAATTGCCGCTCAGGTCTTGGAGACGGTATCGGCGGCCACAACGGAACCAACCGGGGGAGAACGCTCTTGAATTGGACCAGCCAGGATATTCAGGCGGCCACCGGGGGTAAACCGATGGCGGGGCCGGCCCAAGCGGAATTTGAAG
>JAAUYJ010035271.1_pt1 | contig 10536 bp, 8 predicted proteins | sample 7278031 | NCBI WGS metagenome assembly JAAUYJ01 (sample SAMN14350222, study PRJNA611818) | marine sediment metagenome | isolation source: surface marine sediment (1.8m) | place: French Polynesia: Moorea | collected 2018-08 | reverse complement strand
GGATGCGAGTTTCGAGTTTGTGCGAGTTTGCCAAATAGACTGCGAAATTGCGAGTCTGCGAGTTCGAGTCCAGACTCGAACCCATCCCTAATCCTGTCGCCTCCCCCCTCTAACTCTTCTGTTGTACTCCGTACGTAGTGGTAGTTCGTAGCAGAGCCATTGCCCCTATCCGCCACCGCGGCGGAGAGTGGATTCGTTCGAAGTAGGCAGGAAAAACCCAGAGCGTTTACGTGGAAGCAGTTGTTCGCGCGCTGTACCACAGTTCTTTAGAAGGCAGCTAATTTTGTAGAAAAAGGTAGCGGGTAGTAGCAAAAAAAATATAATTCAGGGCCTTTGTTATATGCGGAACTACATATGCGGAACTACAACCCTAAACTGGAGACTTCAAATCCAATAGGCGAATTTTCGCCCCCTCAAATTAATTTGGTCTCTGATACTTGTGTCCTTCTTTTAGGTTTTTGCGCCCCACCACACATTAATTAATCCAAAACGGAAACAAGCAAAGCAAAAGTTCTTTCTCTTGCTAATAACTTTGCTAGTGATATTGGATCTTTCTATAGTCGCCTACAGCCGTTCGAAATCACAAAAAGTTGGTTTCTTTTTTGGCACAAACTTTGAAAGTGAGCTACCACTGAGCTCTTTTGGGTAGGGACAAGAGAACAGGGGAGAGCTCCAAATGTAGGATAGTGTAGAGGGGAAGTGTTAGCTGTTTTCGCGGACCTCCCCTGTAGCCGGAGAGTCCCCCTCTGCTAGTATCCCTCCTTCCTTCTCTTCCGTTTAGTCTGAATGAGTGGCGACGTTATGTAAATTTTCAGGGCTCCCCTGGCTGCGATTCAACGAATGTCTCCCTTCTCCCTCTTGCTGCTTCCTCTAATGAGAGCGAAGGGTGAAGGAAGGGATGGTTGTTGGGAGGAGAGAGGGACCTTCGCAGTCGAAAAACGAAGGGGGGAGATAGGGGGAAAGAGGAACACTTTACCTTTTGGTCTTAAATGTTTCCAAAGTAATCCTTGCCAAAGAGAGCGATCTCTTTGATTCCCCTTACCCTTGACTCAAAAACTTTCCCTATGTAAGTCCCTTGTGATAGCTAGCTACGCTTTGAAACGAGGAAAACTTTTTTATACATACATGAGACTAATTGCTTTTGTCGTTCTTCTGTTCTTCCAGGCTTCTTCTTCCCCCCCGCCGGTCTCGGGAACCCACTGGACCACTGGACCGGCCACGTCAGCGTGCGCAAGAAGCGGAAGCCATACTCAAAGTTCCAGACTTTGGAGCTGGAGAAGGAGTTCCTCTTCAACGCCTACGTCTCAAAGCAGAAGCGATGGGAGCTGGCGAGGAACCTTAACCTGACGGAGCGGCAGATTAAGATATGGTGAGAAAGACGTATGCAAATAAAATATAAATATACTGTAGACTTATGTTGCACGTTTACTCTTGTTACATTGATGCGCAATGATATTAAATATCAGCTTTCAAATTCTCATGAAGCTCTTTGTTCCCTTTCAGGTTTCAGAACCGAAGAATGAAGAGCAAGAAGAACAACCAAAGACAGCAGCAGCAGCAACAGCAACAACAACAGCAGCAGGGAGGCGGCGGCGGCCATGGCGGCGGCGGCGGCGGCCACCACGGCCACCACGGCGGCCACCACCACCACTCGCACCCGAACCACCACCACCACCATCACGTCATCAACCACAAATAGTTGCCGTGTTTTGACTTTGTCGCGCGGACTTTTAAAAAATGAGGCTCAATGAAACAATGAAACAAGCCCGGTGTGAAAGCTGTCTTTTCTCTTCTGGTCAAGTTGGGCAAGAGAAGCTATGACCGGTGAACAATAAGAAAAAAAGACGAAAGGACTTGCAACAAACATCCTCTTCTCCTCACATGGTATATCGTACTACAGGCCATGTACCGCGCGTAGTAGGCTACTCAGTACCTTTTTCGATCAAACAAAAAGAAGATACGCCCTCCTCCTCTTTGTTCACAAACCCTCTCCATTCAATGTCCCCTCCTCCTTACTTTGCAGTTTCGATGCTAAGTTTGACCCCAACAATACCAGTGCAATGAAGGTTTTCCCCGCCCCCTAACTTTGCAAAGAATAAAAACATTCTAGAGGAGGCAAAAGTGACAGAGAAGAAAGAAGATAGCAACCATCTGAATAGAGGAGGCCAAAAAAAAGGATGGCAATTCATATCAAAAGTCACATGGAAGCCAAGTGGGAACATCTCCTCCAGGACTCTATGTACCGCATCCGTTGGCATCCTCTAAAAATTGGCAACGGTGGTGGCGTAAGTGTCGCTGCTGCTACACCAGACCCTTGACTTTTACGAGGGACAGACACAATAACAATTGGTAGGGGACTCTCTTACAAGGTCTCCGCGCGTACAACAGACAACTTCACACACATAAAAGAAGAGCTGAGAATTGCTCACCATAAGACTGATCCACAACTCCCCCAACCCAAGCTGTTTTTAGTATAGTTAACCTTAGAACCATCGAACACACGCACCCCCCTCCCCCTGTCCCCCCTCCCTCGAAGCAACAACAAAACTGATAACTTTTCATTGTGAATTATGATAAATTCGCCGCCGCCGCGATCCTCAGTCGCCTCATCTAGGCGCGAGATTGTTTTTGTCCCCTAGTTTCCCCCGTCTTTACTTGGCATGTTGATGTGATTGTAGAGATTTAAAGCCTCCCTTTCCTCCTCCTGCCGCCGCTCCTGTGTCCTCAGTTTGCTTTTTAATAAAGTGCTGCAGAATTTGAGGCAGCTCTTGATCTTCCTTTGCAAGCGCCCCTTCTCTTTCCTCCTCCTTCCCATCGTGCCCTTCCTTATTTCTGCCTTTCCACTTTGACTAAAAGCACCCAAACGGTTTGTCATGAGAAAATCAGCAAGATGGAAAAAACAAACTTGGCACATTGTCTCGGAGAATCTGCACCAGCAAGCTCTAAGCAATACGGTTTTCTGCTTCCCGCGCAACTACTATTCCCCAAAACGAAGGATCCCTCCCCATAGCTCTCGTTTCTATCTTCTTTCTTTCTGAATGTGAATGCTGTAAATTGTACGAATAAGATCTCAAGAGGAAAGAAGAAAATTCAAGAGGGGCGCAAAAATGGCAACTCAATTCTTGATCGTCTCCTCCTCTTCCTCCCTCCCTCCCTCCTTTTCCTCTCTCTACTGCTAGACTCCCCCGCCCCAAACTGAAATGAAAACAGAAGAAACGGAATCTTTCGAAGGCCCAAGTACGTCTTCTCCCCTCCTCCTACCCTATTCGAAAGAAGGAAAGAAGACATGAAAACAAGAAGGAACACTAAAGCAGGAACAACAAAAGCCGCACCTCCTACATAATTACTACAATCTACTGTTCAGAAGAAGACAAGAAAAGAAGGCGGCTGGAAAAAAGTTTTGGAGAAAACAATATGTTCTCCTCTTTCGTTAGTTATTCTGCAAAAACAAGAAGAACACAACAACAAAACGCGAAATACTGGTGAACTTCTGTTTTTTCGTCGATCAACCTTGATGAATGATTTTTTGTAAATTAAAACTCTCGAAAAAGAACTCGTCCAAGGCACTTCTTGCGGCGTATCTGTGTTTCCACTTCTCTTCGCTCGAATCGAATTCGGTTTTTTCTGCTTCTGCCATGAAATACGAGAAGCGCCAGGAGAGGAGAAGGCTCCTTTTTTCACCCCGCCAGCGGCTCCTTCCCCCTTTTTCTGCGAATCGAGATTTATTGTCGGCGGCTGCTTCGCCGATTTTTTCGCCTCGTTCTTCGCGAGGCGCCTTGCTTGAGATGGCACGTAGTATACTCGGATGTGACCGGGAATGGACACATCAAGCTAGCTCTTGAGGTACAGGTATGTAGTCGTACGTACATATCGGACAATGCGCGCTCAACAGCTGTAGTTACACGACGTGTAGTACGGGGCCTTCCTTAAACAAGAACTACTTCCAAACCCGGGAGAAGCTGCGCTCGCCAAGTTCTGGCCTCTGGGCTCCGATTAAAGGCGGCTAGGGATAAATTACGGTTCAAACCAAGATCGACACCTCTCCTCTCCTTGCAGTTCTCTCTCTTTCCTTCTCTATGGCTTGTTCATTCTATTTTCCCGCATACTCGCTCCCATAACTTTTTTCTGTGACCAGAACTTGTGATTTGCTCTCCTCCTCCTCCTATTCCATGCTATTCGTTCATCCTCTTTTCCCTCTTTTCTCCCAATAATTCTGGCCACTCCTTTTTGTCCATCAATTTTTTCCCCAAGGATACAAGAATTTTTAATGGTTGGAACAGCTATGATGTCACCATATTTGCTATCAACCGAGCGCATAAAAAGGTGTAGGTGGAATGTACACCTCAGAATTTTTTTTGCATGTGCATGTTTCTTAGAAGTCAATTGTTAAAATAAGTACAGTAGAAAATATTGTCCTGTATAAATATTAAAAAAATCCAATGTAGATAGATACACACTGGACCTGCTCTAACCGATATGGCCTCACTTTGTAGTGTGTAAGTCAGGCTTGAGCAGTGGGACAATGCTTGTTCTATATGATCTAGACATGTGTCTTCTTCAAAAATAAACCGCCACCTTTATTGGTGGTATCTCTCCAATCATCTGTACTTGCCCAATGCCCATCTTTGCTTGGTGTGCTCACTTTAACAGATATATACCAAACTTTCCGTAACCAAACCAAATACTTCCACATTCCGGCTGACAAAGAAATCTCGTCTTGTTGAATGCCCGCGAACGGCCTTGAAACAAGCAGCTTTTTTTGTTTTTTCTCCGCACACATCATCATGCTGCCATGAGGGAGAAGGAAACGAGCGAAGCAAAGCAAGCAAGCAGCCTGTTTCTCCGTTTTAACGCCCTCGTGTGAGATCGTCTCTTCCCGCGCTCTCACCCCTTCTCCTTTTCTTCTGTGTAAACAACCCCTCAAAAAGACCTACTGCAACTACTCTCGTTGTTCGTCCGTTCACGGTCACGGGCGAAGTGGTGCGTGCACACATGTCTAAGATAATATATAGGTGGAAAAGTAAAGAATATTGATGAACACCGCTTGAAAATTTCCTTAAATGATGTTTTTTTAGGCCAGATGCCTTCGCCACTCTTAAAATGTGTTTTTTGTTTGACGGCAAATACTTGTTTTCTCAAAGATTTCGTGCAGTATGAGCAGTCTAATTACTCTGCCTTGTGCATAGTACCAGCCTAAAGAATCCTCGCATTCCTGACGAATACGTACAATAGAATTCCATCCAAGTCTCCTGAGAAGCCGAGCAGAGCTCGCCATTCGTTAGCAGCCACTGCGATGGTTTAAACAGATAAAAGCCGGGAGAGATGAAAAAGCCTCCCTCCTCCTCTTCCTCCCCCTATCCTCTGATATATTGCCAACTCTTTCTCCTATTCCTAGGAGAGTTCTGATTCGTCCACCGCAGTCGGAGGTGCAAATTCGTCCTCTTCTGCATTTCTGGAATATCAAATCCCCGCGAGATTTGCGCACAGTTTTTTTTGCCCTCGCTTCTTTTGCGAATTAACCATATTATTACTATACCGTCACTCTTCAGCTTTCAATTTAGATAATAGGTACGTACGTTCGGTGATTGTCCTATCCATTTTCTCCGAAGCTTATTATCTTCCATCGTTTGGCTTTGCTACGTCCAGAGGCTTCTTTTTTGCTTGGCACTTTGCAAAAGATGTGCATCAGACGTCTCGGTTCAGCTCGGAGAGAGGAAAAGATGTGTGTGCTTCGCTTGGCAGCATGATAGGTGATACCTAGAGTTCACACACAAGAGAAGGTCTTGAAAATATTGTAATGAACAGATACGAAGTTTAGGCTAATTAAAGTCTTGGGGGAAGACATCAAAGATAGATTCCATTCGCGGTGACATGTATGATTTACTCAACACAAAAGAAGGGCTTTTCTAAATACGTAACCGAGCCCCGATTTGTCCTGTTCAGTTCCTTTGGAAGTTGAGTCATGCTTGCCTATTTGAAACCCTCTCCATGCATTTGTCCCTTCCTGTTGTAGCCTCCCCACTATCTCCATCCCAAGTCTATCTGTCCGTAAAGGCAATGAATGTGGTGCGTTAAATGTGTGCGGAGAGAGAGAGAGAGAAGGGTTCTCGACCCCACTCGACTAGGGGGAGGGAGGAGATCCCCCATCCCATCTCAGCCCACCACCCTATCTACGACCCAAGATTGGCGGGGTGTGGTTCAACATCCACAGGCTAGGGGGGGATGGGATGCCATCGTGGCCAAACTGGCCATTGGGAGGACCAGGAAGAGCGTAAAACCCACTTTGGCCACCATTGGCCGCCGCCGTCCGCGGAAGACCCTCTTAGGCTAGTGATGCCCCCCCGCCGCAGTATATGTCAGCTCCTTATGGGCTTTAAATTGATTTTACGGACATCGCGAATAAAGAGTCGAGAGAGGAGGGGGAGGGACCGAGAGAGGGAAAAAGGCATCCCTCCCCCTTTCCCCATTCGGACATTCCTCCTTTGTCCGGCCCATGAAAACCAACGCGAAAAAGGCCAGACGAAGCAGGAGAGAAAGAAGAAATTCTTGCAGAGATTGCAAAGTCGACACTGGCTGAGAGGGATCTCTTGTCTGAGCGGCGTGTCTTTCCACCCGCCTCACTTAAAATATGGTAATATGTCTGAAAGAGACCGGGGAGGCAGTGCATACTGTGTAAGCCCTTTCTCATAACTCAAGAAACCAACTCTCCACTCTTCTTTCCATATTTTTGCCAAAAAATTCTTTTCTGCCAGGAGGGTATTGTAAACCAACCAGGGTGGAAAAGGGGGACTCTTTTTTTCAGCAAACTGAACTGTAGCCTCCCTCCCCCGAAAGCCGTTGTTGCGAATTTTCCTCCTCTCGTTGTAAAGGGATTTTTTTTCGCAAACCTCTTTCCTCCCTTTTTCGCAACAAACTTTATGACAGCAATACTCTTCTTTTCGTCTTTCTCCTTTCTTGTTTCACCTATACCCATACTCTCTTTCGCGAGGGGAAAAGGAGTTTTTTGGGTCTCCCACTGCTCAGATCTGTGCCGGTCTCGGAAGAAGCAAGACGCCCCCACATGCAACTGGAACTGGGTTGAAAGAGTTCTCCTTCCGCCTCGGTTATTCAGCAGCTCAATCGGATTGAGGTAAGACGAAAGGGATTTGCTGAATATTTCTAGGTCATCTCCATTTTCGAATGCCCTTTACTGTGGCAAGCCTGCCAGCCGAATCTGACACGAAGCCTGCATCGGCAGTGTCAAAACTATGCAAATTCTGAGCTTATTAGGAAACCTTTTCTGCCCATGTGCATTCAACAATGCTCGAGACGAACAGCGCTTACTTTTATCATGGGCATAGGGAAGGCTCAAACCAAATAGTAGAGGATGTAGTAAGTACTCTCCATCATTCTGCAAATTCTGTAACTCAAAGTTCCTGCTGGATTAGCTTCAGTAAATTTCCACGACTTTGTTTTTGGGACTGATTTCTTTTCAAGGCGGTTGTGTTTCCTCCGCTTTGCCGCCTCCGCCGAAGCCGCCGAAACAATTTATATGCGAAGGAACTGCAGATACCCTGTCCGTGCTACTCAAACAAAATGATATACAGTACTTTGCAAGTACGGTACGTAAGTAGAAGGGTATTCAAATACTCCCCCGCTGTACATGCACTTCTGGACGACTTGTTTAGAATTTTTATAAACCGGTATTTCTAGTACTTCAAGTCCAAACGCAGCAGCTGGTGCGATCCCCTGACCGAAGAATCTGTGAGTAAAAAACTCCTTTATTTTGCGATTTCACTACCTTCCTGGCTAGTTTTTGCTACTCTGGATTAAGACTGTCGCTTTTTGATACGTTTGAAGAAAAAATCTTAATTGTACGATGCTCTATGAAAGAAACTCATTGTCTCCAACTGCTCTTTACCTCTTCTTTGCTTTTGTCGTCATAATCGTATAAGGATTTTAAATGCATTCAAAGCTCTTGGAAACAAGCTGAGGAACATACAACTGCTTACCAAACTTTTTTCGTTCACAGTTACTCTGAAATTTGAAAACAAAACGCTTATTTCTTTTGGGTCATTCTAAAACACTTCTTGTGCTTGCCTCACCCCAATTGGGCCTCCCTCTCTCACTTCCAAGTTTGTCTCTTTCTTGGGGACCTGCCGGCCCAAAGCCAAAAGGAACTGACTGATTTACAGTCTCAAAAGTGCATCGCAGCATCAACCCCCATCTCGTTTAGTTCCCCCCTTCTTTGCAGACACAAACACACAATTTCGCATTGCCAAGACCCAAAGGAAGTATTTTTTCCTTTACTCCTTGTGCGCATGCGCAAGCAACAACAGGCTCCGCCCACCACCGATAGTGATAGCGAAGCGGAGGGAAGGGAAGGGGGAGCGAGGCGACTTTGCCTCGATTTACTGCAGTGGAAACGCGCGCTCCCATTGGCTGAACGCTCTCTTGCATTATCATAAGGGAGAGGGACAGGGCTGCAATGGGGAGGGAGGGAGAAGAGAAGTGGCTGGGCAGCCAAAGAGTGGCTATTTTTGAGTGGGGGAGCTGTCTGTCTGTCTTGTTGCGTGCGTTTTGATGAAGTATTGTCTATTTGCTGCAGCCATATTTGTGGCCAAAAGCCCCCATCACATGTAGTGGACATGTGTGCACAACTTGACATCTGGGCATATGAGACGTAAATCATGGAGGGAGGGAGACGGCGGCGGGGAAAACCACTCTTGAGTGGCTGGCTGAATGCGGGCAGGCTAGATCCAATGCTGCTCGATAGAAATACAGCATTTCAGGAAAGTAATCATCTGCCTAAAAGGGTTTTGGTGGCTTTTGGAAGATCATTTGTCATGGACGTTTGCACCAACAGCAAGAAAGTGACATTGTTGACACACCATGCGCACAACTATTTGCTGATCCTTTCCTAAAGAGCTACCGGCGGTGCTTGATTACGTATATCTTCCTCCGTGTAATGTTTCAGTCAATATTTGTTTAACATACCAAACTTAAATAGGCTGGATAGGAAGCTATATGTTATTAATTCAGCCCAAGCTGTGAAATACGATTTAAAGAAAAAATAATGGCTAACCTCTAAGGCCCCTGATCTGAGTAGATTGGATCCATTTCACAAAGTTGTTAAAGCAAAGTTGTAGATTCTTGCTATTGCTGTGATGATACCAACTTACAACCAGGTCATAGATGTTTAATTTAAACCATTTTGACAGAAAGGTCGTGCCTCTTAAGTACCTTTTTAAGGCGTGGAAAAACGGCGTATCAAACAAGCACTTTACTTAAAGTAAAGAGTTCAAAAAATGTACCAAGACAAACAATTTTTCCCGCATGTTTGACTTGACTCAACTTTTTGCACCAGGGTGGAATGTGCCAATCTGGGCCCTTGACTGTGAGTTCAACTTGGCTGACACGAATATGAATTGAAGATCTCATGTCATGAAGGAGCTGGGCCTGAAGTCTTTGGCCGTGGTGAGGGTCCAGTACTCACCACGGATCAGCGGGAGAAGAGACTGGCCATGAGCCCATGACCAGCCTGATGCTGAACAGGACCAAGAGGAACAACGTTACCCTGATCTCTTTTGACAAGAAGGACTTCCACCTGAAAAAGCACTTGAACTGCAGGAACCACAGCACCACCGACCCTAATGCGAAGTTCGTAGACTCTGTGAACAGGCACCAAAGTTCCCGAAGAAGGTCAGTTCTTTGGCTACGGGAACAGCGACAGCTCCGTCTTCACCAGACACTGAAAGAAGACCCGCTGGACCAAGTCAAGTATAAGCAGTTCCTGATCAAGCACGTGCTGCCCATGCTGTTGGTCAAGGATCGCAGGGGCAACTTTGTATGGGTCCACGATGGAGCACCCTGCCATACAATTAACCAAGACAGTGCTCTCGTACGTGGGATCTGTTAGGCAAGGATTTCTGGTCAAAGGAAGTCTGGACTCTGAATACTCTTCTTACTCTGTTGAGGTCATTTTCATAGGTCAACATGTACTTCAAGAGCCCTTCCCCGGTAGCTCAGCGGTAGCGTTCGCGCTTCCAAAACTGACTGCTGGGAGGACCTGGAAAACTGAAAGGGGACAATACAAGGTGAAAATTCACTACTAGCTCATCCTTTCAAAGCTCTTTGGGAGAGGGTAAGTGCACCCAATCTGAAATGTGCACCCAAAAATGCAAAAAAATCCTTAATAGCCAACTGAAAGGTAAAGTTTGTTGATGCTTATTTGCAAGGAGGAGTTTGTGTATTGGGTCCAGCTTCCCAGAGATTGGATGAGCAGTAACAAGTACCTCCTTTGCACTTGACGTCGTTCAATGGCAATATTTACTAATGGCGGCCGGAATGGCTCAGTGGTAGAGCATCAGATTTCTAATCCGAAGGTCCCGGGTTTGGCAGGCCGCAGGAAAGAAAACCGGGGTAAAAAAGCCGTCCAAATACCGGGCGCAGAGTGAAGGAAAACTCTCAAAAACTTGTTGTTATGGAACTCTATTTGGAGATCGAGAATAATGTGGCGCCATCTCACCGACAGAATGGCAAGTGGCAAGTGGCTCT
>JAAUYJ010128059.1_pt1 | contig 10539 bp, 5 predicted proteins | sample 7278031 | NCBI WGS metagenome assembly JAAUYJ01 (sample SAMN14350222, study PRJNA611818) | marine sediment metagenome | isolation source: surface marine sediment (1.8m) | place: French Polynesia: Moorea | collected 2018-08 | reverse complement strand
CGTTGTAGAGCATAAAAAGGCTGGTCTGAACCTAACAAATGAGAAAATCTAGCCCATGTTAGTGCATCTGCTGAACCCCCATGAAAGAAGAATGGTAATTTAGAGCCATTTGACTGAATTGGTACAAGACTTGACCATTGTGAAACTGGTTGCTCCTGACTAAGTAACAGAGCCAACTTCCGGACATTGGGTGCTTGAAACAAACTTGCTAGAGGTAATGTACAGTTAAGTTGCTCCTGCATTTGATTAAATAATTGTACTGCCATTAGTGAATTTCCACCTAAGTCAAAGAAACTTGCTTCAACATTGAGCGGACTAACTCCTAAAACAGATTCCCAGATTTGAGTAAGTTTAAGTTCTATGGGATTTTGTGGAGTAAAAAAACTGCCTTCTAATTTTTCTCTATTAAGTTGGAGAGAAGAATTTGTATGGGATCTAGTTTTCGGAGACTGACTTTCACTAATTACTAAGTCAGTCAAAGGTACAATCTCGGCGATCGCCTGTAATGGGTTTTCGATAATATTATTTAAAATCTGTTCAAACTTCTCTAGTAAAGTTTGTATTATTGGAGGTTCAAAATACCGATCTTTATAACATAATTTCACTGTTAGGGTATTTCTGGGTATGACAATTATGGTTAAATCATAAGTGCTAATAATACCTGATTCAACATTATCTACTTGTAAACTTTTACATGATTCGGCTATTTTCATTGGATGATTTTCAATTACCAATAGACTATCGAATAAAGGTTTGGATAATTGACTCCAAGTTTGAATCTGAACTAATGAAGCGTATGCAAATTTACTAGCTTTTGCTTGCTGAGTTTGTAGATTTCCTAGCCAAGAAAGTATATTTTCTGCTGGAGAAATTTGTACTCGTATTGGTAATACATTATTCAGCAAACCAACAATGGTTTCAACCCCTACTAAGTCACCTTGACGCCCTGATACTGTTGCCCCAAATAGAACATCAGTTTTTCCACTGTAGGTATATAGTAACAAACCCCATATACCTTGTATTAATGTACTTAATGTTAGTCTATGGGAACGTAAGAAACTACCGATTTCAGTGGTGGTTTGTTCTGAAATAGCGATCGATAGACTTTCTGTTTGAGAATAATTTTTCTCTCTTGGTTGAGAAATTGGCAGAGGAGTGGGAGTCGTAAACCCATCTAACATTTTTTGCCAGAAGTGACTAGCAGCAGATTCATCTTGTTGCTTTAACCAACGGATATAATTTTGATAAGTTTGGGGTCTTGCTATTGATGGAGACTCTCCCTTAAACAATATTTCATAGCTATCAAATACTTGATTGAGAACTACTGCTCCCGACCAACCATCTAACATCAGATGGTGACAACTCCAGATTAACTTATAGTCTAGAGCTGTCAGTTGAATTAGAACTATACGACTAATTGGAGCTTGGGTAAGGTCGAATCCTTCATTGCGGTCTTCAATCAGAAAGTCAGCTAACACTGAATCGCGATCTTCTTTTTCTCGCCAGTCGAGTTGAACCCAAGGTAGTGTCACCTGCTTACCAACAACTTGCAGAGGTTGTTTGACTGACTCCCAATGAACTGACGTGCGTAATGCTGGATGAATGCTGAAGACAAACTCCCAAGCTTGCTTTAATATAACTGGGTTTAGTTCTCCGTGTAGATTACAACTTATATGTAGTAACCCTACTTGGGAAGAAGTTTGCAAACTATGCCATAAAAATGCTTGTTGCAAGGAGGTGAGAGGATATATAGCTTCTATGTTTTGTTTTTCCATATCAAGTTTTCTATGTAATATTATCAATAAATTCATCTAATTCTGTCTGACTTAGCTCCGCATCAGGAAAGTCAGAGGGACTAAAGCTAATATTATCAGATTCTATGCACTCTATAATGATAGATTTCAGGGTACTAATATAGTTTTTTGCTATTGTGCTAATGGTATCTAATTGGTATATCTGTTTGTCATATATCCAATTAAGTTGAAGTTTGCCATTAGCAACCCAAGCATTTATCTCTAGCAAGTAGCTACGACTATTACGCAAATCTCTTAGTTGACCGACAGAAATATCTGGAATTATCTCGATCTTGTCTTTGCCAGTAGTACGATCTAACTGACCTAAGTAATTGAATAATACTTCAGAGCTTTGTGCTTGAGTTAGTTGGCGACGAGTAGTTTCATCCCCCAAGTAACGTAAAATTCCGTAACCAACACCACGATCTGGAATTTGCCGAATTTGTTCTTTAACAGATTTGAGCGTCGCACCGTTGTCATTTCCTTCTCTTAACTCTAACTTCAATGGATAAACCATCGTAAACCAACCTATTGTCCTGGATAAATCTATTTCAGGTGCAATTTCCTCGCGACCGTGTGCTTCTAGATCGAGCCGAACATTTCCTGTGTTTACCCCGCTCCATTGAAGTAATGTTTTTGCTAGAGCTGTTAGTAGTACATCGTTAATTTGTGTATTGTAAATAGCTGGTACCGATCGTAGTAAAGCTTGAGTATCATCAACATCAAGTTGAACATTTACTGTTTGTGCAGTAGCTTCAGTCAATTTTGGAGTATCTGAGAAATCTCGCGGTAGACGGATAAATACCGACTCAACTTGCTTCAACCAAAAATCTACTTCAGACTGTCGTTGTGGTGCTTGAGCAGTAAGTATATCTGCCAAAGTTTTGAAAGAGGTGGTTTTTGCTGCTAACTGCTCGACCTGTGTAAGGAGCAACTTTTCTAAATCATTATGTAAAATTTGCCAAGAAACTGCATCTACAACTAAATGATGGAGACTAATTAGAAGCCAACTAGATAGATTTTCACCACGGTTAAAATGAGCGACTCCCATTAGTTTACCAGCAGGCAAATTCATAGCACTGTGAATATCTGTACCGTATTTAGCAACTGCTTCAGTTTGTTCCGCTTCACTCAAACCAGAGATGTCTATTTGAAGTAGGGATGGTGGCTCTGATTCATTTTTATTGATTTGCTTCCAACCAGTTGAATCAAAGTTATAACTTAACCTTAAAGCATCATGGTGAGTCCATAAAGTAGCGATCGCCTCTTGAATTGTAGACACACTCACCTCAGCAGGAACTTCCAGTAACATTGCTTGATTCCAGTAGTTTGTGGCTGTCATCTCCTGCTCAAAAAACCAGTGCTGAATGGGAGTAAGTGGCACTAACCCTGTAACAGGTGTTTGAGTAGCGATCGCTTCAGGGGCAATATTAACAACATTTGCTAATTCAGCAATGGTAGGTTGTTCAAAAAGCTGGTTAGGAGATAACTTTAGTCCAGCCTCCCGTACTTTAGAGGTAATCTGAATACTCAGGATAGAATCTCCTCCTAGCTCAAAGAAATTATCATTAATACCTATTGTGTCAATTCCTAAAACTTGACTCCAAATTTCAGCCAATGTCTTTTCTGTTGAAGTTTGTGGCAAACTTGAGCGATAGAACTCCGTTCCGCTTGCGTGATCGACGTTGATAGTTGCTAATTGCAATTCAGGTAGTGCTTTAATGTCAATCTTCCCATTAGCAGTACGAGGCAATTCTTCTAGAAACATAATTCCTGCCGGAATCATATAATTGGGTAGTTTAGATTTGAGATAGTCCTGTAATACTGAAGGTTCTAAATTAGTAGCAGAAGATTGGGGGACAACATAAGCTACTAATCGTTGACGATCTGATGGTAGCTTTTGAGCTTTCAATTGCCGAATTTGTTCTAATAACTTTGCTCGCTGACTTTGCGAGAGATTTGCAACTCTTTGATATAATTCTGTTTGTTCTACCATATCTATTTTTGTAGTTAACTCTTTTATTGATAGCGATTTATTTTTTTTCTCCCCATTAAGGTTTATTCATAAAAAATGTAGTATAGCGCTACGCGCTAGGGAATAGGGAATAGGGAATAGGGAATAGGGAATAGGCAATAGGCAATAGTAAACTTTCAAAGGATTTCAGGATTTAGAAATGTCCTAATCTTTGCTTCGACTGCTATAAACTAATTTTATTTTTTGCCTTTGATATATATAGATTCTTGTCGGTATCTTGGTACATCAGTTTCTCCTAAAATACCAGAACCGAAATTAACTTGCTCTACTTCAGAAAAACCTGCTTGTTCTAATAAAACTTTTAGCAAAACTGGATCGTACATAAAACAATGTTCCCATCCATATATAAGTCTATTTTTTGCTAACATTGGATAACTTAGTTTGTGATATTCGAGTAAATCAGAACTATTATAAGCATCTAAAAAAGGAACAGCAATACGAATATATCCTCCTATTTTTAGATAATCAAAACAATTTTTCAAAGCTACTAAAGCATATTGAGGATGAATATGTTCTAACACATGAGAAAGAATAATAAAATCAGCAATTTCTAATAAATCTTGGTCTAGTTCAGTTAAATCTAGAAGCAAATCGTATCTAGTTTTATCCCTGTTACCAAGAATAAACCGCCTAATACTAGCAAATCCCCAATCACCGAAAACGCGAAATACATCAGCATTAATATACTCTTCTTTTTGATCTCCTCCACAACCAATATTAAGAATTATCTGCGATTTTTCGGAAAATGTCTTTATTTTTTTGCGATTAAATCCTATTCTTCGCATTAATCTGGTGAAATTAAAACTTAGCCATAATTTAAAAATACTCTTGATATTCTCCAAACTTGTCATCGGAGGTCTCACAAACTTAGCAACTTTATTGAATTCTTCGAGAATAATTTCTTTTTCTGTTGTTTGATTGTTCATAATAAAAAGTTAACCAATCGCTTTTTTTTAATTTTGTGCATTTAACAAAGTCTCAACAACTTGAGCGGCTACATTCTCCTTAGTATAGCGATCGAAGCAATAGCGCATACGATTAACTTGGGATTTGTAAGATTTATCTGTTAAAAGAGTATGGATATAGTTACGAATCTGAGATACATTATCTTGCTTAATATCCCCCACAATGCCAAGTTGATGATAACCTATTCTTGCTGCATCTCCATTTTGATCGTCACGCCTCAGAGAATAGACTAGCATGGGCACGCCAAAGTAAATACACTCGTTAATGCTGTTAATGCCTGCGTTAATAATGGCACAGTCTGCATTTTTGAGTATTTGTACTTGAGGTGCCCAACTCAAAGGATAAACATTAGAGGGAAGAGGGCCTAATTTATCCAAATCTAACTGACTGCCAAGCCCCAGGACTAAATCCCATTGTGGACAACTTGAGACTGCATCTATAATTTGGCGCAAAAACCTTTGATTAACCTTACTCAGGCTACTACAACCACAATAAATTAGTGAACTTCCTGTCAAACGACGTTTTTCAAAGATTTGCTCTAAGGTTTGATAAGTGCTTGGTTCAATCTTTGATTCTTGACGGTTTTCGTATACCATCGGCCCGATGTGGTAAATTGATGGGTGAGGGTCGTGGGGAAAATCTAACTCTAACCCATTGAAACAGAGAATAGGCAGGAAATTATGAGGATAAGGTACAAGCCAATGCTTAAATCCAAATCTTTCTCGAAAGGGGTAGCCTATTTTTTTAGCATAGCAACGCAAAACTGAAATCCGATCTACTCCCATTTTTTGCCAGCGATCGCGCTGATATTCCCGCCATTTTGTCCAACCGTAGCGTAGCCAAGTCCATTCAATGCCAAACCATTGTCCCCGCCAACCTTCACCTGGGATAATATCAGTATGAATAGGGGGTAAATTAGATCGTTTCCAAATAGATAAAAATGGGCACAAAAGTGCCACTGGTAGATCGTTAACCACTGCCGTCATAATATGCGGGTGCATTTCCATGTCGATGAGGAGCAGGTCTGGGTTTAATTCCTTCATGGTTTCTGCAAAATTCTCTACACCCAATGCTTTTATGGCTTGATTCCTTCTTTCTCCTAGTTGACAAAATTTTTGCCACCTACTGAGAGGTTGTTCTTTCCACTCGAATATCCAAGGATCGAGTTTAACAAAAGGGATATTGTACTGATTAGTTAAATCAGACCAGTCTTTGGGACTAGCGTAAGTGACGCGATGACCTGCTTGCTCCAACTGTTTGACCAATGCTATACTCGCGTTAAATATACCCGTAAGTCCACCAGTAATACAAACAATATGAGCCATTTTTAGCTATCCTCCTCAACAGTTAGAAGTAATTCGTTGACTTGCTCTGGATGCAGTGCTAATAATTCTGCGACCAAACTATCAACACTATCAGAGGCAGAAGATTGTTGAATTGACTGAGCTACAACTACTACCTCCTGAACAGTTTCATGGTGTTTTAAAACATCTTCAATTTCGCTTAGTTCAATTCGATAGCCACGAATTTTTACTTGACGATCTACTCGCCCAAGAAATTCGATGTTTCCGTCGGGAAGATAACGAGCAAGGTCTCCAGTTCGGTAAAGATGATCTCCTTCAACCTGACTAAATGGATCGGGAATAAACTGCTCTGTCGTTTTTTCTGGTTGATTTAAGTAACCCCGAACTATTCCTGGCCCGCCAATAAAAATTTCTCCTGGGACACCAATAGGAACTAGCTGTTGACGACTATTTAGTAAGTAAATTTGTGTATTGGGAATGGGTTTTCCAATAGGAATAGTCGAACTTTCCACATTTGCTGGGACTTGATAAACACTACTCCAAACAGTGGCTTCAGTTGGACCATATTCATTATATAGAGAAGTATCTGGGAGTTTTTCATGGTGCTGTTGAGCCATGGCGCGTCCACTAGCTTCTCCTGCTACTATAACTACTTTGAGAGATTGAAGTTCTACTGTGGTGGCATAACTTAACAGTAAACTGTAGAGAGAAGGTAAGCATAAAGTATGAGTTACTTGCTCGCCAGCAATTATATTTGCTAACTCCTGTATATCTTGCTCCAACTTTTGTTTTGGTAAAACAAGAGTTCCACCCTGACATAGAGTCCAAAAAATTCCTGCAACGGAGCTATCGAAAGCAAAAGAAGAGAGTAACAAAAAGCGATCGACAGGTTGGCTGTAATAGTTTATTCGAGCTGTGGTGGAATGGACAAGATTGCGGTGAGTAACTAATACTCCCTTGGGCTTACCTGTGGAACCTGATGTATAAATGACATAAGCAAGATGCTCATTTGACTCTAGATTGGTTAGTGAGGATTTTAAATTATCATTTTCTTCTACCTTTTGCCAATCTGTATCTAGGCAAATAGTTGGCAGGGAATTGTTAGGTAATAAATTGACTAACTTTTGCTGAGTTAGAAGTATAGTAGCTTTGGTATCTTGCAAAATATAAGTCAATCTTTCTTGAGGATAATTTGGGTCTAGGGGAACATAGACACCCCCTGCCATCAAAATGCCCAGGATTCCTACTACCATTTCAAAAGAACGCTCTAACAAAATGCCCACACAAACATCAGCCCCAACACCGAGAGATTGTAAATGGCGGGCTAAACAATTGGCCTTTTGATTGAGTTCTCGGTAAGTCAGATATTGACTCTCGAAAGCAACGGCAATAGCATCGGGATTCTTTTGCACTTGCTCCTGAAATAGATCGTGGATACAAACATCTTGCGGATAAGCAGTTTGAGATTTATTCCACTCCACAAGGAGTTGATGTTGTTCTGCCTGAGCTAATAAAGGTAAACTAGCAATAGTGCTATGGGGATTTTCTACAAATCCTTGCAATATAGTTTCTAGAGAACCTAATATCCTGGCAATTGTTCCAGACTCAAAACGATTTGCATCATAAATTAGGATTAGTTCTAATGATTTTTCTGGAAATACCTTTAATACTAGAGAATAATTACTTTGCTCAAAATAATGGATATCTTCAATTTTTAATTTGCTATTTTCTATTTGAGTTTGTGTCGGAAAATTCTCAAAGACAACAATACTCTCAAATAAAGAACGTCCTTGAGGTACTTCACTCCATCCTTGAATTTTGACTAAAGGTGTGTACTCAAAAGTACGAATATTTAGGAGTTGAGACTGTATTTCTTGCAACCAAGGGATAAGCTCTGTGTTGGGAGAAATTTGCACCCTTACAGGTAGAGTATTGATAAAAAGCCCAACTATTTCTTCTACTCCAGCTAAAGTTGCTGGACGACCAGAAACGGTCGTTCCATAAACTACTTCTTCTTCCCCACTGTATCCACTCAATATTAAAGCCCAAGCACCGTTAATGACTGTATTTAGAGTAAGTCGGTGTTGCTTTGCCCAAGAATTTAGAGATTCTGAGAGTTGAGGATTTAATAAAATTTGCTTTTGGCAGTAATTGGAAGTAGATGTAAGTGAGTTAGCGATCGGTAGTGGGGTTGCTTCTGTAAATCCCTGAAGTAGCTCTTGCCAAAATATTTTTGCCTTGTCTAGATTCTGTTTCTGTAGCCAAGCGATATAGTCTCTATAGGGGCGAGGAGACTGGAGGATAATATTTTTTCCTTGACATAATAAACTATATATGGTTAATACTTCTTTCAATATAATCAGAGTAGACCAACCATCACAGAGTAAGTGATGAAATGTCCAGATTAGTTGATAAGTGTCATCTTGGAGACGAATTATTTTTATACGCATTAAGGGGGCTTTTTCTAATTGAAACCCTAAACTGCGATCTGTCTCTAAAAACTCAGCTAATGCAATTTCTCGATCTTTTGAAGTCAAGCTACACCAGTCTGAGAATGTCCATAATAGTTCTACTTTTTGACGGACAATTTGTAAAGGCTCATCTAAAGCTTCCCAGACAAAAGCAGTTCTTAAAGTGTCATAACGCTCTATAACTTTTTCCCAAGCTGATTTAAAAGCCTGTATTTGAAGTTCGCCTCGAAGCTTGCAGGTATATTGCTCTATATAAACTCCTGAGTTTGGAGAAGCTAGGGTATGGAATAACATACCTGCTTGAACATGGGAAAGGGGATAGATATCCGCAACATTTTCTAGCTTCATAAGAAAAAACTCCTACAACTTTTTTTATCCCATACTGAACTATTTTAATCATTATTTTACAAATAATATCATTGTTTGACATAAGATTATTCTGTGCTAAAATCAAACTCAAGTATTTCGACCTAGTACAAAGATCGAAATCAATTTTTGAGTGATTTTATAAATAACTAGGTTTAATATCTGTACCAAACTTTAGTTAGGGAATTTTATGATGATGAATCTCTTATTATAAAGATTACTACATTTCCTATTCCTTTTTAACCAAGTCAATATTTCTCTCTAAAAATGTTTTTTAAGCAATTATTCTCACAAAATAAACAGGCCAATAATAGTAAATTATGCTTGCCAGCGATAGGACTTAATAATAGTCTCCAAGACTATAATATTTGGACTAAAATAACAAAGAGTAAGTCGGTCCGCTCTATAGTTTGTTATATCAGTATTGCAATTTTATTGTGCTTTTTATCAATATCTAACGCCATTGCTCATGCTCCCGAACAAAGTTATCTCTATTTTAAAATTTATGACCAATCTATTGAAGCTCGTGTCGAAATGACTGTTAAGGATATAAACAAAGCTTTAAACTTAGATTTACCAACTGATCGGAAGCCTAAATCAGAAGAAATAGAGCCTCACCTTGAAAAAATTAAGGATTATATAGATAAAAATCTGACAATTAGCAAGAATCAACAAGAATATATTTTGAAATATACAGGATATAAATCTTGGAAAACAGGATTTGCTAGATTTTTGGATTTTGATTATCAAATTGATAATTTGTCAGAAGTTCCGGAAAGTATTGATGTTGACTATAGGGTACTATTAGATATTAAACCAAAACATAAAAACTTAGTTGTGATTGAGCATAATTGGAAAGCTGGTACATTCGCTAATGAATCTTCAGTTTCCTTAATTTTTACTGCAAATAGCAAACCACAAACTTTAGATTTATCCTCTGCCTCTGTCTTCAAAGGATTTATTGCTGTAGTTAAACTTGGGGTTCTTCATATTTGGGAAGGCATCGATCATATTCTGTTCTTAGTTGCTTTAATTTTGCCATCTGTTTTGCAAAGAGAAGATTTACGTTGGCAGCCAATTAAAAATTTCCGTCCTGCTTTTTTTCATGTAATAAAAATTGCCACTGCTTTTACCATTGCCCATAGTATTACATTAGCTTTGGCAACGCTGAAAATTGTGGAAATACCCTCTCACATAGTTGAATCTATAATTGCCCTTTCAATTGCAGTTGCTGCCGTTGATATTATTTATCCTATTTTTGGGAAAAGAATTTGGTTGATAATCTTTGTCTTTGGACTATTTCACGGATTTGGTTTTGCGAATGTATTAGCAGAATTAGGTATTGTTCAAGAACGGGCATTTCTCTCTTTATTTGGATTTAATTTAGGAGTAGAGCTAGGGCAAATTGCGATTATTGCTGTTATTTTTCCGATTCTTTATTTACTGCGACAACAAAAATTATATGCCAAGTTTTTACTAAAAATAGGATCTGTTTTTCTGTTTATTGTTGCTATTTATTGGTTTGTAGAACGTGCCTTTCAAATTAATATTAATGCTAGGGGTTTTGTTGAACAAATTTTGCCATTTATTTGAAAAATATCAGT
>JAAUYJ010046863.1_pt1 | contig 10544 bp, 4 predicted proteins | sample 7278031 | NCBI WGS metagenome assembly JAAUYJ01 (sample SAMN14350222, study PRJNA611818) | marine sediment metagenome | isolation source: surface marine sediment (1.8m) | place: French Polynesia: Moorea | collected 2018-08 | reverse complement strand
TTTTAGTCAATCCCCTTCTTTGAAGAAGGGGTAATTATTAATTATTAATTGTTCATTGTTAATTGCTGAAAGTAGCACTTTAAAGGTAAAGAAGAAGTGATTCCGTCGTAGCGTTGTCTAACGCAATGAAGACCGCTGTATTGTTGTTGGGTTTCCTACGTCAACCCAACCTACATTTATTACACTTAAAATTGTCGATAAAAAACCTAACCCCCCAACCTCCTTCCCTACAAGGCTATTCCTGGATATTAGTATAACTACAACCAATTACCAACAATAATAAAAGATGACCAATGATAGGGCTTATTATAATCTTGATCTGGCTCTATCTCTCCTTTGATAAACTTCATTTGAACTTGACGCAGTGCTTCCGCTTTTCTCAATTGCGAACTGTCAGACTGCAATAATTGCTGATAAAATTGTTTCATTAATTCTGCTGTCGAAGCATCATTTACTCTCCATAAACTGCCTAAAACACTACGAACGCCAGCTCGAATGGAAACTCCAGCTAAACCCAATGCTGCTCGCGTATCTCCTACTGCTGTTTGGCAAGCACTCAAAATTAATAATTCGATCGCTCGATCCGATCGCTTCAAATTCTCAGTCTGGAGCAATTGATCTAAATCTCGAACATTAATCCTTTCTTTCCAGTCTAAAATGTATGTATCATCAGGATTAGAGCTAAACTGTCCGTGAGTTGCAATATGAACAATGGTAAAGGGGGCAGAATTAATCTCATTTTGAATATTGACTTTTGTAAATTCTGCATCTGTTAACTGCTCAGATTGTGGTATGGTTTTATTAATTGTCTCTAGTTCCTCTTGAATATTAGGTAAGGAATTATAGCCTTCTACTGTGTAACTTGGCGCTTGTTGAGATGTTCCGGCAGTTAATACTCGTATCCCCTCTTTTAATAAAGGACTGGAATCAACTAATTGCAACCCAGGAACTACTGCAATAGCATATCGCTCAACTAGATATCGTTCCCGAAAACTATCGTAAAGCACGGACATGGGAATATTTCTGAGGAATCCATCCAAAACAAAAACTATGGTTTTAATTTGGCTATCATCATGTTTTAAATCTGCCTGCAAATCTGCTTCAAATGGTTCGATTAACCATTGATAAAGTTGGTTGGAGCTTGACTGAAGTTGAGCGATCGGTCGTTGAATGCTAGTTATGTTAACCAACAGTCGTAATAAGCTTTGTTGAAATTGTTCTTCAAAATCCTCATCGCTCCTTGCAGCATAGCGAAAATTATCAGTACCAGGCAATTTAAGAATGACACTTAATTTATTCTCCCACAAAATTGGATAAATAATAGCTGCATTTTTATCGATTTCATCTATATTAATATCTTCAGCACTAATACAAGCATCTTGAAAAAAGTTATCTAACTCTGCTAGTTGTAAAGATTCAATGACCTCACGAGCAGCTTTAATATTTGATAAACTAGGTTGATTTGAGCCAGACTCTGGTTGTAGTAATAACGTCGCTAATTTCCTATACAAGGGTTCGACGCTAGCACGAAAATTGAACTTAACATCTCTATTGAGAGCAACTAAGTTGCGTCGTAAAACTTGCAGGGTATTAAAAGCAGATTTGTAAGCAATAAGTGCTTCTGGAGAATTGCCTTGCTGGTTATAAATATCTCCTAATTGCTCTTGGAGTTGATAAGCAACATCTGAAGCTGAGACTTTTTGAGCGATCGCCAATGCTTGATTTGTTAAATTGAGTGCTTTTTCAAGTTCTCCATTTTTTTGAGTTAATTTTGCTTGCACTCCAATTCCATAAGCTTCTAAACGAGAATTATCTAAGGTTTTTGCTTGCTGAATTGCTTGGTTTAGTAGTTCGTTAGCGGTAGTCAATTCAGTTAAAGTAGTTTGAATTTGAACCAAAGTAGATCGAGGATCTATTTGCTCAAAATCTATTAAAATTTCTGCCAATTTTATTGTTAGCTGAATAGAGTTAATATTAGGATTTATTTGCCTTAATATTTCCATGCTTTGAGGCAAAGTATCAATCTGAAATTCTACATAAGGTTGGAGGAAATTATCTCGAGGATCTTTATACCATTGTCTAAAATTGAGTAATAAATCCAGATGATTGACAGTTGCCTGAACTTGAACTAATTTTTCATCAGAAAAATTATGAGCCTGTTGATAATAGGATAAACCTTGCTCAACCAAAGCTTGAAGTGCTTGTCTGTCTCTTTGTTTTCTCAGGTTAAAATTAGCAAAATTTTTTGCTTGAGAAAGAATATTATTCCCTAAATTGAGCAGTAATTGACCTTTGGCATTTTGAGAATTTGCTAAAGGAAAACCAGCTTCTAAAACTTGTTGAGATAACTTAAGTTTACCGATCGCCCACAGTCCATTTCCCAAGGTTTGTAACCCCTGGAAATTCAAGTTATTATTTGATGTTTGAAATTTTGGGAGAACATTTTCTAAGTCACTGGCAGTCAAGCGATCGCATTCTAATTCGTTGCCAAATGCTTTGAGGGCAATATTACAAGAACGTCGATAGAAACCCAGACTGGTTAAAGCTTGAGCTTGATTAATTTGAGTGCCAATAATACCAAGTTTATTGTTATTTTGGCGATAAATAATTTCTGCCTGTTCCCAAACATCTAATGCTGCTTCTGCTTTTCCTTGTTGTAGTAGTTGTACTCCTTGTTGAACTAGGTTAGAAGCAGAAGATTCGGCAAAAACGGGAGATAAAATATTAATTCCGAGACTGAGACAGAAACTGAAAAGGACAATGGCGAAAAATTTTACTATTTTCATATTATACCAAATTGATAAATGTTTGCTACAAATATTTAGGTTTCCGCTTAGGAGTCAGGAGAAAGGAGTCAGGAGTCAGAATGAAATAATGATATAGAATTTTTGTAAGAGTAGGGAAGAGGGAACGTAGGGACGCCCTTATGCAACGTGCCTACCTATTAATATAGAATCCGGTTGAATAGTCGTCATTGCGACGATAGGAAGCAATCTCCGCGCACCCCTGAGATTGCTTCCTTCCACTCCGCTCCAGTCGCAATGACGTAGGCTATAGTAATTATCCGGATTTTATATAAGATGGTGAAGTACAGTTCAACATTAATCTCTCTACTCCCTACTCCCTACTCCCTACTCCCTAAAACGAAAATGGTGTAGAAAACACAGAAAAATAAAGCCCCTCTTCCTGAGCAGTATGATCGCGATCGTCTACATCTACAAGAGGAATACCATAATCTAACCGCAAATTAATTCTATCCCATAACTTTACCTGTAATCCCAATCCTACTGAAGCTAAAGCATTATCTCCAGGAACTTCTTCACCATCACTATTCCACGCCACCCCTCCATCAATAAATGGTACAACCTGAAATAACCTATTTTCGCCAGATATCCACGGAACAGGTAATCGCAATTCCACTGTACCTAGAGCGCCACTATCAGTCAAACGGATATCCTGACGGTATCCCCTCACGCTGCGGTATCCCCCCAAACCAAACCTTTCTAAGGGCACTAAATCTGATGGGGATAACTGCACATCTGCTCCTACTACCAATAAAGTATCCTCCCCTAACTGACGCACCCACTGCCCCTGGCCACGCCAATAGAAAAATCTACTATCTGCTTCGTTACTATTAACTGTTGCATCAAATATCCCTAACCCCACATTAAATTGGGAATTCAATGCTAAAACTTGATTATTTCCCCGCAGTTGATAATCCTGGAAAAACTGCAAAATTGATAATTTCGTTTCCCCATTATCATCAGCACCCTCAGATAATGGAAAGTTGGTTCCTAAAATTGAAGTTTTGCTGTCTCGGCGAGTTGCAGCTAACCCCAAACTTAACTCTTGCGTTGGTGTTTGTACAATTGGTTGCCTAAAGCCTAATTTATAGGTATTAGAGTTAGAGTTAATATCGAGTCTTTCAAAAGGCGACTCTACTATTTCATTATCCTGATGGCGGTAAAACAATTCAACTTTACCGTTACTGGAGTTTACAGGAATTGAATAAGATACCTCTACAGTATCGCTGCCATCAGTATTAGTGTAGAGAGTATTAAAACTATCCCCCATACCTGTAATGTTGCGATAACCTACCTCTCCTCCCCGGCGAAAAGTACCTACACTTGGCGCCCTGCCATTATTAGCGATCGCTGCAATTTGCCAGGGATTAGCTGTAACAACTTCTATATCTAAAATACTTGTATCTGGGCGAATGCCAGCGGACAGTTCTGCTGAAATTGTTTTTACTAAAGGATCGAGTTGTAATAATTGTAAAGCTGAAAAAAGCTTTTCTTGGTTAAGAGGAGCTTTAGTTGCTCTTGCCAAGCGACTTTTGATGTAGCCTTCGTTTAATCTACCTTCAATATTAATGTTGATTTCTCCTACTTTACCTTCTACTACTTTAAGAGTGACAGTACCATTTTCTGAGATAGTTTGAGGAGGGATCAAAGCTCCTGATGTGATATAGTTATTTTGGGTGTAGTATTGTGTAATAGTAGTACGAGCTGCAATCAATTCTGCAAAGGTAATTGGTTTACCTAGATAAGGTTGGAGTTGCTGTTGTAACTCTTCATTACTAAATTTTGTATTGCCTACAAAATTAAACTGTTGAATGACAGTTTCCAGGGGTTGAGAACTGGAAATGGGCATTATTCCACTACTGCTAGCCACTAGATAGGATAGAGGTTGTTGAGAATCTAATTGTTTGCAATCAGGCGGAATCAACCAGGGGCGAGCAGGTGTAGCAGTATTGGGGTTAACAATTAATTGGATACCGTTGGGTGTAGATATCCAACCTTGAGCTTCAATAAATTCTTGGTCTGATGGAGTAATGGTTTCTGGCGGAGTAGTTCGGGTATTCTCTTCTTGCCATAAGTTATTGGCAGGAAAAGGATCGCTAGGATTTGGTGGTAAACCTCCCTTGCCAGTGATAGTGAATTCGCTCCCCTCTCCTCGCTGACATGGATTTCGGTCTATCAAAGCTGAGATGTCTTCAATGGTATCCTCGAATTCTACCAGTCCGTCACTAGGGTCTACATCGGGAGTATTCAAGTTGACTTCACCGCTGAATGACGCTCCCAATTCTGAAGTAGCTGTGATGTCGCTGTTTTCAGTTTGGCGGGGGCGAAATTCCGTGCCAAATATACCTAATGCAGTGATATCGATACGACCACCGAAAGCTTCTTCGGCGTTAGCAGATATGTCGCTATTTTCAAGGGCGACTAAATTATCAGTATTAATTATGATATTGCCTCCAGTAGCTGTACCAGTTGCATTAGTAGTGATGCTGCTATTGCGACGCAGGATTAGGTCTTTATCATTGTTAAGGGAGATGTTACCTTGGCCTCCAGTAGTTTCTGCATTCAGGCTTGCTTTATTGTCTAAAACAATAGATGTAGCATTAATCTTTAACTCTCCTGCACGTTCTGAAGTTTCGGAGCGAACAGTAACAAGTGCTTCATTCTGAACTTCTAAGCTTTCAGTGTTAACTATTAAATTTCCTCCTCTACCTGTTGCTGTAGATTCGGCTGCTGCTGTTAATCTACTGGGAGTACCCGCAGCAGAAATACCAATGATATCAATATCTTTGGCTGTAATAATTAAATCTCCTGCTTTTCCATCACCAGATGTACTAGTGGTAATCTCCGCTCCATCTTGAACTCGCAAATTTCTGGTATTAAGTCTTAAATTTCCTCCATTTCCTCTGGCTTCTTCCTCTTGTACAGAAGTTGTCAAGCCACTGATGCGTACATCGTCAGCATTAGTGCCAATGAGTTCTACATTGGTAGCAGAGATAGTTAAATCTCCTCCATCTCCCTGACCTAATGTGGCTGCACTTATCTGCGCTCCATCTCGAACTATTAAATTTTCTGTATCAATATCTATCTCTCCTCCCTTCCCTATGCCTTGTTGTTCGGTTCTTTCGCCATTTTCATCCTTGATTACATCTACTGTAGCTAACAAAGCAGTAGGAAATAAACCATCAGCAGTAGTGCCAATGAGTTCTATATTTGTCGCCGAGATAGTTAAATACCCTCCATTTCCCTGACCAAAAGTAGCAGTGAGGACTTGCGCTCCATCTCGCATCTGTAAACTTTCTGTGTTAAGCGTTATATTTCCTCCATTTCCTATGCCTCCTGGTTCCACCGTAGCAAATAAGCCAGTACGAATTTCATTAGTACGAATTAATTCTATATTTGTTGCAGAGATATCTATATTCCCTCCATTTCCTTCTCCAAAATTGGCAGTGTTGATTAGCGCTCCATCTCGAATTGTTAAATTTTTTGTATCAATATTGATGGTTCCTCCATTCCCTATAGCTTCTGCTTCCACTGAGGCAAGCAAACTACTTGAAAATTGACCATTAGAAGAAGTTCCAATTAATTCTATATCACTAGCAGAGATAGTTAAATCACCTCCATTTCCTTCTCCAAATGTGTTGGTGACGATCTGCGCTCCATCTATAACTCTTAATCTTTCTGTCTCAATATCTATAACTCCTCCATTACCTACTCCACCTGACAGCACTGAAGCAGCCAAAGCACTGATAGCTTGACCATTAGAAGAAGTTCCAATTAATTCTATATCACTAGCAGAGATAGTTAAATTTCCTCCATTTCCCTTTCCAAATGTAGCAGTGCTAATGAGTCCTCCATCTCGAACTCTTAACTTTTCTGTATCAATATTTATCTCACCTCCATTACCTCTTCCTCCCGGCAGCACTGAAGCAAATAAGGTACTCTCTTCACCTAAAGGAGAAGTTCCAATAACTTCTACCTCAGTAGCAGAGATAGTTAAATTTCCTCCATTTCCCTCACCAAAAGAACCAGTGAGTATCTGCGCTCCATCTATAACTCTTAATCTTTCTGTATTGATATCTATATCTCCTCCATTCCCTACCACCCCTGGAAACACTACAGCCAACAAACCACTGGATGCACCATCAACAGAAGCACCAATAAGTTCTACATCAGTAGCAGAAATATTCAAATTTCCTGTATTTCCCTGACCAAAATTAACAGCAGCAAACTGCGCCCCATCTCTCAACTGGAGGTTTTGCGCCTCAATTCTCAAATTGCCACCTTGAGCTGCTGCTTCAGGAGCAACTTGCGTTACTGCACCACTGAAAATCTGAGTTTCTGGAATTACACCGATCGCTTCGACAGTATCAGATGCTCTAATAATTAAGTTACCCCCATCCTGCATTCCCAAAGTTTCAGCCACAATTATCGAACCATCGCGCATTTCAATACGTCTGCCTTCAATTCTCACCTCCCCAGCACCCTCTCCACTAACATCTAAAGAGCTAGCTTGAGATAGTTGAATATTACCAAATTCTGAAACTTCTCCATAATTAAGGGAACCTACAGAACTTAATCCCACCACCCCACTCCGAACGCTTCCTACTTCAATGCGTCCTTGTTCTGCCGTGAGATTTCCCCCTCTAAAAGAAACATCACCCCCAATCAAAGCTAAAGTTCGACTCGGTTGAACTTGTAACCCTATATTTCTATTTTCTCGAATAATTGCCTGAGTATTAGGATCGCTACTCAAATTATGACCTTGACCAATAACTTGAATACTACCAGAGTTTTCTGGCAACCTCAACCCAATAGGAACATTAATTGTCAGTAATGGTGGTGCTTGGGGGTTAGAAGCAGCAAACTCAAATCCATTTTCAAATAAGATACTATCGGCAGTCGAGCCATAGAATGAACCCCCAATATCTAATTGAGCTTCTGACCCAAAAATAATACCATTAGGGTTAATCAGAAATAAATTAGCATCCCCAAGGACACCCAGAGTTCCTAATATATTTGAGATATTGCTGCCAGTGACGCGACCGAGGATATTTGCGACTCCATCAGGGTTAGTAAAATAAACTCCTCGTCCCTGTTGAATGTTAAACTCCTCAAAACTGTGAAATAAATTAGCACCCCGTTGGGCACCCCCGTCTATACGATCGCTTTCTATACCTTGAATATTAATGTTAGGTATAACAACTGAATTTTCCTCTCCCAAACTGCTATCTGGCCTTAGTTGAGCGATCGCTGGGGAGACATAAAGTTGACAAAACCCTAAAGTTAAATATGTTAGGGATAAAGTAGTGGATACTGAAAAATTAGGAAAATATTGCATTATGGCATGGCTTTGTTGCATGAAAGTGGCGATCACGAAACTCCCCCTTAGTCTGAGTTAACTAGATGTCAACTTTGTGGCTTTTGGGTTGACCTGTTTGAATCATACGGTTCAGCATGGCACATTGTATGAACAACTCTACTGCTTGATTGTCGAATTTTCGTCGTCGCAACTTCCCTCCAAATATCACTTTGAGCCTAAACATTGTGGTTTCAGATAGGGAGCGTCGATGGTAGCCACTTTCACGCTTCCATGTCTTTCGTCCCACTTGCCTAATGCGCCTTAAGTTTTCGTCTCTGGGATGAGGAGTCCCTCTACAGTTGCCATGCTGCCAAATCACCGCATTTTTTCGTGGTGGAATAGTTGTTTTGGCTCCTACCTGACTGGCTTTTTCATAACACTTGCACTTATCATAAGCTCCATCACCTGATACTTGTGCGATATCACCTTCTACCCCATCTAATAGGTCACTAAATACTTGGTCGTCACTAACATCATTAGTTGTGGCAACTGCTGTGACAATCTCTCCCGTAGCCTCATTCACACCTAGATGTAATTTGCGCCATGTCCTACGTTTACCTACACCATGAGTTCTGGTTTTCCATTCCCCTTCACCGTATACTTTGACCCCTGTAGAATCTACTACTAAGTGAATCCCTTCACGGGTTGGCATCACGCTGTACACAATATTTAATTTCCTGAGCCTACGGCATACTGTGCTATGGTCTGGTACAGGTAAATCTAATGCCATTAGAGCAAATATAGATTCTACAAATCCCTCTGTCTGCCGTCCCGCTAATCCAAATAGGCTACTTAGGGAAACCATTAATTCAATAGCCACATCACTATAGGTATTCGATGCTCCCCTACATCCGGTTTTCTCTTGGTTTACCCACTGCTCTATTACTTCATCATTGAGCCAGAATGTGAGACTCCCTCTGTGTTTTAAGGAGGCATCGTATTCAGACCAGTTGCTGACCCGATACTTGCACTTAGACTTGGACTTGGACTTCACGAGTATCTACGTTGGTGTAGGTTTTTGTGCCATGTACTATTATTTTTACCCTATTTCCTTTGTTTGTGCAACAAAGCCATTATTAATTATTAATTATTAATTATTAATTATTAATTATTGAAGAGACATGGTAGTGGGAGCAAAATGCTCCCATAATATCCTATTTACAATTACTATGTAGGACTACCCCAAATCTTTTTAATACCAAATTCAAAAAGTAAGACTACTCACCTGACCCCTGACTCCTGACTCCTGACTCCTGACTCCTGACTCCTAGCTATATATCTCTCTTCAATACAAAAAAGAAAGGTTGTGATACACCCTTAAAATCCATTAAACCTAATACTGTATTATCATCTATTTTTCTAAAGATGTCGTTAATTGGCAAATTATCATAAATCATCGTCGCACTAACCTTTTGACGATATTCCATCATACGCATCCTTGCCTGACTTTTCTCAGTTTTTAACATCAAGTTCATCAGGGTAAAAATAGGTTTCATGGCCTTACTTTTAAGAACTGGCAAACGAAGTCCCAAATTCATTGCAGTTGGATTTGGATCAACCTTAAATATATTATTATTCCCATCTGAAAACAACAAAGGATGAACTTGGTCAACATCAACAAATTCTTTTCCGTACCAACCACTAGCTTCTAATAAGCCATCCATCGGGTGATTTGTAGGAAATTCAGATCCTTGCCACCTACCTATCATAAACTCTAAGTTCACTGACTCTAACTCATCAAAAAATTTTAAAGCTTCCTCCGTAGTAGCTCCTCCATTTTCTAGAGTTGTATTTAACTTTTCTAAAGTGTTCATCTTAGCTTTTTGGTTACTTACTATGGAACATAGTATATTTGTATTTAGACTGATAGATTAATTTTCTTTAGAATTCAAGATTATCTTTATTGGTCAGCAGAAAATTATTTATTTGTGTGGGGCGAATTCTATGCACCGAATATTAAAAATAAAACAAATCCTCACTGGCACTTTAACAACGATGGCCAGTATCACCCTCATTTCAATTGGGAATATACAGAGTTCCTCGGCAGCAGAATCTTATACTCAATCTTTGCAAGAACTCTATGAGACGCGGGATAGCATAGTTAATAAATTAGAATCTCTGCCTACCCCTCGAAAAACATTATTCTCTTCTGAGCAATATCAAACAACATTAGAAAAACAACAAAACCTAGTTCAAAAATTACAAGAAATTGAAGTTCAAATATTAATTGAACAGCGAGCTAATGATAACTGGAAACAAGCATTAACTCTAGGTGCCCAAGCTGCTGAAGTGGGAGTATCTGCAAATCCAACTGTCAAAACTAGAGAAACAGAAAAACATCTCTGGCAACAAGCTATTTATAACTTACAGGAAATTCCTGC
>JAAUYJ010030768.1_pt1 | contig 10548 bp, 13 predicted proteins | sample 7278031 | NCBI WGS metagenome assembly JAAUYJ01 (sample SAMN14350222, study PRJNA611818) | marine sediment metagenome | isolation source: surface marine sediment (1.8m) | place: French Polynesia: Moorea | collected 2018-08 | reverse complement strand
GATCCCACCCCCAAGAAACTTGAGGGTGGGAGATAAAGAGGGAAGGCAAAAACGTACCTTGACCTTGATCAAAAAAAGAGCTGACCTGGACCTTAAGGTCATGACCTCAAAGTAGTCCCCTAACAACAACAACAACAACTCTCACCGTCGTTCTATGACCTGTCGGCTTCGCCGCAGATAAAAAGAGGAAAAAGAGAAATAAAGCAAAAGGTTTTAAAAGACAGACATAAACTGCGCGTCTGACTTTTCCCCCCGGTAAATTCATTTATTGCCGGCTCTTTCTCTCTCGCCCTTCCCTTAATGAAGGTAAAACCTCCGCCTCTTCCTCCTCCTCCGTCGCGGGCCGGCAAATAATGCGAGGGAGGGAGGGTCCCGACCCCATTTCTTCTCTTCTTCCCCCCTCTATTACACCTCCGCCGTAGCATTCCCCCATATTTCTCAGGCGGGGAAAAGAACGAAAATTTCCCTCCCACTTCCACAAGGTACTCTATGGAGAAGAGGGAGAAGAATGCCCCACTCCTTCCTCATACTCCGGCGACCGACCGACCCACATTCATCTGGAGAAGAAAGTGGAAAAGAAGAATGAGACGAAGATGCTTCAAGAGATCCATTCTGGGTGCCACAGTGACTCTTCGCCTCCCCCGTCCATATTTTAATTCAGGTTGCATGCAGCAAAAGGATGACTCTTCTTCCTTTTCGCTTTTTGGTTGTGTGTGAAATCCTCTTCTTTCTCCTCCTCCTCCAAAGCCAAGCGCCGACGGCGAAGCGAAGGAGGAGAGGAAGAGGAGGTGATGAATCAGGGGGAAAGTTGCGCCATACCCTCCTCCTCCTCCTCCTCCTCCTCCTCCTGCCATGCCCTAAACCCAACCCAATACCACTCCCTCTCCTCCCTCTTGCCTCTCCCTCCTCCTCCGCCTCTTCTTCAAAAGGATTTCATATTTACCCACCTCTCTTCTATCCTCTCCACGACGGCGGAGGCGGAGGCGGAGGCACACATTGCGCCCCTATGGTAGTGAAAGGGGAAAGAAAAAAAGGTTTAAAATTTCTCGCGTTGAAGGGGAAAGTGAATTACTTTGTTCGGCTTTTTAGAGCCCCTATCAAAAAGAGGCACTCTTGCAGTAGATTGATTTGTTTCTGCAGCCAACCGATCGGGAGCGAGAAAAGAATAGGAGGACATATTTCGCTCCGCTCGACCGATTGAAGCTTTGTTGTAGCGAGTTTGATTTCTGTCGCGTTGAAATCACCACTTGCCAACACGTACCCTCGAATACCGTATATACCTCTGCGTCGAAATAGCATCGTAAAACTGTGTACGTTACAAGCCCCTTTCTTTTCTCCTCTTTAATCAAGTCCATCCGCAAGTCTGAAAATAACTGGCTCTGAGTTTATGTCTCTTCCCTTGGACGCATAACTCTGAAAGCGAGCGATAAACGCTTCAGATATCTAACCCTTGAGCTCATTTGGAACCTTGGAATGCCGCTGCTCTCTCCCCTTTCCTTTCTCTCGCTGTGATATATCCGCTCTAAATCCAGTTTCTCCTCTCCTTCTCTTTGTGGATTCGCGTGGGCCAATTAAAAGCCAGCGTGAGATCTTAAAGAAAAACGGGATGAGAAGAAAAGAAAGAAAAGCGAGGTGGGTGAGCATCACAATTCCCAGAAGAGGATTTTCTTTTCACGAACGTTGCTTGAAGCGCCTCGCCCTATCTTCCTTCCCCTTGTTCAGTTTTCCCTCCGACTTTTAATTTTCCGCCCCATTCACCCCTTTCCCTCCCTCTCCTCTCCGTGCATGTATTAAAAAAATAAAAAGAAACTTCGCTACTTTCTATTTCGCACATACCGCGCATTTTAAATCCCGCTCGGAGGATGAAAACTCCCCCTTTGCTGGGTCAGAGTTCGTTTCTTTTCTCTTGATCGTGCTGCGAACAATGGTTAGGAGGTGGGAGGGGTTTGAGGTGGGTTTGGCGAGCATTCAAAACAGGTCTGAATCATGGGGGAGAGGGAGGCCCCAAGTCACTGCAAGAGAAAAAAGAAACAAAGAGGGGGAAGCTAGTGAAATGAATGCCTTTTGCCGTTAGCAAGCAAGAGCCAACAAAAGAAAAAAGGGGAATTGGAGGGGGTGGGGTATGTGTAACGGGCGCTGAAGCTACCCTACAAACACGGAAAAGAAAGAATTCCAAAGACGAATTAAATTTTCTGTTTATTTTTGCTGTGAAGAGAGGAATTCTGTTTGCCTCTGCCTCCGCCGGGCAAAAAGATCTCAACAGCGATGATTCTTAATTCTGCCTAATTCATCATCGTTGGCCCTCCTCTCCTTGGTTCGGGATCAGCCAATTTGCAGCGTAATGCTCTCTTCTCCTTCCCCTCCTCCGCTTATCCCTTTCGTTGGCCATAGCAGGGCTTAATTCCCCCTCTGCCTCTCCTGACTTCAGTCATCTGATATGCAAAAAGCGGGAGGGGCCTCCCTTCCTCTTTCTCCCCCTTTGGCCCTTTATCGAATTAGCCACGCTCTTCCCTTCTCTCCTTCATGCCACCCAGAGTCCCTCTGGAAGATGACGGACGCTGCGAACTATGAAAATGCTATTAAATAAAAAATATGTCTGTTTTGCAGGGGAAGGTACATAAACTTGAAATATTAATTCTTGAAGCAGTTTTTTGTCCTAGTTAGCGGCGCCAACCCTTTGAGTTCAGGAATTACTTTGCACGCACGAAAATGACAGGAATGACAGGTCTCTGGTCCACTTATGCGAAAAGTGGGACATGGAAAAGAAAGATGACGAAAGAGGCGATTCAGATCGACAGGCGACAAAAAAGGCGTCGGCAATCTTGAAAGAAGAAGAAGAGGAAGGGGATGAAGAAGAGCATTTAAGACGGGTGAGACAGCCAATAATCATAGTGGTCGTCCAAAAAAGAAAGAGGAGGAAGGAGATAAATTGCCAAATTGGTCAGAAAAGAGAGCGGGAAGAAAGCCTCTTTTGTTAGTTTCCATTCTTTTTCTTTGCTTTTGAAGGCATAATTGGCCGAGAGAAGCAAACAATTAAAAACGCTTCCATTTTCACAAGAGTCTTGTTCCTCTCTTCCTGTGCTTATTATTGTCTTGTCAATCTTTCACCACACGACGTCGACGAGGAGAGGAATAAGTCGAAGCCTCTTCCTCCCCTCCTCTCTTGTGGTACATGTAGGATAGAAGGAGGAAAACTCCAGCACATAGGAAAGAAAGGTCACTGGGTCACCAGGAAAGAGAGAGAGAGAGAGAAGACTTGGCATTTCACGACTCAATAATACGGTCTCGCTCGGAGAAAAAAAGAAAGTTGAGAGAGCTCTTGTGTGTTCTGTTCTACACAGTGTTGTTCGAGAAAGGAGGAGAACGCGTGTCTGATTTATAGTCAGCGGCGAAAAGGAGAAGAGGGGAGGCATTTGCACACAAAAGGCATTTCCCTCTTCCTCACGACCCAACTTGGAGAGAGGGAGAGTTTTTAAACCTGGTCGCGCATAATTGCAGGTCATGCCTTGAGTCTGGGACGATAAAGTAAAGCTCGGTCAGAGCATTTTTTTTTTCGTTCAGGAAGCGCGACGGACATGCCTGTAATTAGCGTGACGATGACAGAAGATGCGCAAAATCCCTTCTCATCCTGCTTTAACCATAAATTCGAAGCCAGTTGCGCAAAAAAGTCAGGTCTCGGGAATTACGTAGACGGTGCAAGATTTGCCAAAGACTCTTCTTGTAGCAGTTTTGCCTTTTTCTCGATCCTCTTCGTCTTCTTCCTCTTTTGGAACGAACCACCTTCTCTCCTTCCTCCTTTTTTCCGTGTTCACGACGTTGTAACGAGCGCAGAATGGGTCTCACCTCTGTTCCCCTGGACGCGGTTCCCTCGGCTCTTGGTGGTGTGTGAATGGAGGATTAGGGGGGATTTGCAAACAGGAGGAGGTGGAAAGGAAAAGAAGACATGACGGACAGTCAGAACCCAAGACGGAAAAAAGAAAAGGGTTTTGTGAGTTTGTGCCTTACTAAGGCATAGAGGGAGAATTAGGGATATGTGCTGTAATAATTCAGGGACGGCGAATATAAAAATCCATACCCTTCTGGTGTTTCAGACTGGGACAAGGAAAGGGGACCAGTCCAAATTCAATCTAGTGACGACGACGACGCGACGCCTCTTTGTAGAAGAGTCAACTTGTCTTCTCTTGCTTGAGAGGAGGGGGGTCCTTTTTAGGGCACGCCCCCCTTCTTTCTTAACCCTTTTTTACTCACCAGTCTAGCTTTGGTTCGGCCCTGAATTCTTATTCATGGGCTGGAAGGGACTCCCCGGGCACCACCCACTAAAGGAGAAGATTAATTGTGACCACCTTCAAGGAAGCGAACAAGGACCCTGCACGCACAGCTCACTTTTTTGCTCCAATATCCCGCTTTCCGTCCGTGGCCGCCAGGCAAACGGAGGAGAGGGGGGCAAAAAATGGGGTTGCGGGTTTCAGTTCTCAAGATCGGCGCTGAAACCTTGGAACAATGCTAATGGGTGGTTGGTGCGTACAGCGCCCAATCTGGTGGCATTTCCTCCTCTGCCCACAACACACAAAGAAGAAGGAATCTCTTGGTTCGCAAAAAGGAAAAAAATCCAGAAAGAAATGGGTGCAAGCGACGGCGTCGTTTTATCGCTTCAGCAGCGGAAAAGTCTCTTAAAAACGGCAACTTTTGTCGGACTGCGAGTCGGGGAGGAGGAGGAGGAGGTGCTAAAATTGTTATTGCCGAAAATTCGCGAAGTGACCAAAGTCGGCTCCCTCCAAGCCAAAAGCGTCAAAAGGCGTTAAAAAGGTATCTAATGAACAGTTGCCACATGCTTTCGTACCCACTAAAAATCGAAATTATCAACTTCGCTCTAGCAACTTCCTTGTGGTCTTTCAGGATTATCCAACTCTTTTCTTCCAACAAAAGTCTTGTGATGTCAAGGCTGAAAATCGCCTCTTCTTTTTTACGAGGATCTTTAGCGTCTGTCCCTCCTCCCTCTTTTAAAGGCGAGACAGATCTACCGTTCCCTATGGGTGGGTAGTTGGCCCGGGTGGTGCCCTTTTGGCAGACAGATTTTTACCAGGGCATAAACGTCGCTTCCCTCTCTTCTTTTCCCCCGGGAAGAATGGACGAGTATGGATAGTCCGAGTGGTGGGGGGCGGAGAAAGAGCGGAAAAAGGAACTTCGAAACAGAAAAGGAAAAATGTTTCTTCCTGGCAATCCACTTCTCCCTCTCATTTTCGTTGGACGCGTGCGTGACCCCAAGGAATTTGTTACCTTCTGATTAAGGAGGAGGAGGAGGAGGAGGAACGCCCCAATTTCTCACCCAAGTTGGTCCGCGGCTTTTTCCCCTGCGGAGATCCTGGATAATTTAATGCCGTAAGAGGAGAGATGCCGTCAAAAGTAAAGGAGGGAACAAAGGGCGGTTTATTTTTGTCCCCGCCCTCGTCTCGAATGTTGAGGATGGGCCATAAATATCGGGTGAGGAGTCGACCCACTAAACGATCTTGATACGGTGTGGTGGCACTGTAAACTGCCGCCGCCGCCACATCCCACCCATGTAGGAGGAGTAGGAGGGGCCCCGCTCGCCCACTTAACGCAACAGAGACGGATTGCCGGAAGAAAAGTTTGAAATTCTAATTCTCTTTGGCTTCCTGATGGGGGAGAAGGTGGGTGGTGGAATTCGTTATGTATTCAAGGCGCAGAGGGAGGGGAGCGTGCGGCGCCACAGTGAAAGAGACCCAGTTTGTGTGTTTGGTCTCCTTCGGCGGCGCGCGGTGGCTTTTAGGTTAGAGAAATTTGAGGAGGAGGAGGAGGAGGCCCCCTACCACTCCCAGCGAGACACCGTTTGTTTGAAGGAAAACAAATGTGAGACGAAGCTTCCCTCGTTTTTCGGATCCATACCGAAATAGGGGGACAAACATGAAAAGTACCTTCGTAGGTCTAACTGAATTGTATTTTAGGGGGAAGGGATGTAAGTCTCAGCTTTCCTCTTTCCCAAGATGATGTAGAGGAGCTGATTCGGATGTCTAGATGTCTGCTTTTGCTGCATGCCTAAGACTCCTCCTGTCTTGTCTGGATGGGAAGGGGAAAGATATAGGGGGATGAAGGGGGAGGCAAAAATGACGCATTCCTGGTGTCAACTCGGACCCTTGATGCGGCGGCGGCGGAGAAAGTTGGGTTTTGGGTTGGTTGACCACTCTGCTACCATGCCCATAAGGGTGACCACCGACCTCAGCGCTATTGGGCAAGAGGGGGCTAGACCCAAAAACGACTGGATTCGCGAAACCATCTCGCTTAGCAGACAATAGAAGGGATCCCAGACCCCAGTCAGACCCTGCCCACTTGGTATCTCGAGAGCGTGCCACGGAGAAAGAGGAAGAAGGAGAAAAATGGGCGGGCATTTGCGGGGCCTAATGGCATCGGTATACTTCACATTTGCTGCTGGAAAAGGTACAGTCAGTGTCACTGCTTTGCCGGAGAGGGATAGATAGAAATGCCTCTGCTGCGGAGAAGCCGAATTCCTGCCGTTCCTAAACCGAGTTTCGAGTCAGGGGGAGAACGGAAATGTGGACGTCAGAATTTTCGAGGTTCCGACGTCTAATTGGGCGTCAAAAACGAGGGGACGGGTATGAAACTATTTTGGATTTTTTGGGGGAAATGGAAGAGAGCTGATGGCGAAAGGTGGGAGAGCACATGATGTAGAAAAAGTCTAATTAATTCCACCTACCCATCTCAGTTTCGCCCGACGTAATTATACCCTTTTTTTTCTCTTGCAAGATGAGGGGCCCCGCTTCTAGGTAAAAAAATGCCTTTCATCGTCGTCGTCCTCCATTCCGTTTTCTCACAATCTCTCTCGTGCAAGGGAGGAAAAAACCTTTGAAAAATCCGACGAGGGAAGAAGCGGGTTTGGTTGGGTCAAGTCTTGCAAAGGTCACTTCTCCTCCTCTTCCCATGCTGTCAAGACCCGAAAAAAGCGGACGAAGCAAGGAAGGAAGAATGCGTGAGAGGAATTTCTCCTCCGTCAGTGAGTTGGTCTCTCGGCACGCATATGACAACTACTCATGCACAGTTTTCCCATCCATCCTGAGGCGCGATGTAATAAAAATCGGCAAATTAAATGTCCAATTATTTTTTCGCGGGAAGGGTCTACTGTTGGTTTGAACGATTCTGTATATTTTAGAATGACTTTTTCCCCACAGTAGTTTCAAACGATGTTTTGCGGCAAAACCCTTTTCCCCCTGTTCCGAGCCCGCATTTCTCATTTTCCTCGGTTGTGGTAGCCGTCAAAGGAAAGAAAAATCCGAGCCTCTCCTCTTCCTCCTCCTCGCTTTTTAATTCCACGCAGGAAGAGGTGAGAGGTGGAAAAGAATTCGGATGCTTTTCGGAAAGTCCCATGCACCCCATTTCGGCAGAAAAACGTTTAACTCTGGAACGGTTTAAAACGAAAAAGCCGAGCATTCCAAACCAAAACCTAGCTTGAAGGCCTCTCCCGTCGTTGACATATTGCCCCGGAAAAGAAGCAGGGATGTCCTCCAAAGAGGAAGAAGAGACTTCAACTTCCATCTCGTCTTCTCCTTGGAGATCTAGCGGGAAGATCTTTCTATCCTGACCGTTTCTGGAGAAGGGGAGGAGGAGGAGGGCATATCTCATCTTCTCCTCTACCCTCTTCCTGCCACATGCATACTTCCAGGTGGCAAAGTTTCATTATAGTCTTTGCTCAATGCGTGTTAATCACTACTGTATATATATATAGGATTACTGTCCAGAATTCCATTCTCTACAGCGCTGTAATCAAGGACATCGTTGCGTATGCTGCAAAACTCTGTTTTGAATATACGTATGCTTAATGAAACTCTCTCTCCCTTCCTCTCCCCTCCTCCCTTTTCTTTCACGTCTCAGATGCCATCTCTCCTCCTCTTCTCTTCGGCGCGAAATGTTGTAGTTGCCTTTTGAGTCGACTTTTGAGTCGGGCCGCCGCCCTCTCCTCTCTTCCCCTTACCCCTACCCCTGTCGGCAAAAATTCTCTTTCTCTTCCTCCCCAGGAAAGATAATGAAGACGTTCCTTTTCCCCAGGAGGTCTCTAGACTTGGCCTCGAATGGAGAGGGCGGAATGAGCAGCTCCATGTATGTTGTCGACCTCGCGTGCTGCGCCCAAATTGCGCCTCTGTGGCGCCGCGCCGTCCAGCGCAATTTGCGCATGAAAATGTGAAAACCGTTTTGAGGGGAAGAAAGGGGAGGGTCGCCAATTCATTTCACGGAGAGAGGGAGAGAAAGGAGGGGTGCTTCTCGTCAAAAGGTCAAATGGAAAGTGGGACATACACAAAAACGAAAACGAAGAGAGGTCGAACGCATTTGAATTTTGACTTCAAAATGTGAAGGGTTGCTTGACAGTGGGGGCTCATTTTTTGCGTGTGGCGTATATTTATTTCTAGCACGGTCTCTTTTGCAAGCACTATACTTGTCGTCTCCCCAAAGCATCCATTGCGTCGACCGGACAATGCGTTGTTGCTTTTGCCATGCTCCCCTCGCAACCGACCAGAAATATGGCCCATTGGATTCAGCGACGGAGGCAGGGTTTTTTTGCTCCTTCCACGAAGCGAAGGCTACCGAGGGCATTCAGAAGGAGGAGGAGGAGGAGGCGGTGTTGGGACATTGTACGCATTTCGGCGTGACGGCAGAAGGGGGGGACGGACCGTGTCGTCGTTTTCGCACAAAGTTCCTTCTGTCGTGTCTCGCTATGCCCGTTAAATTACACGCCATTGAGGGCGAGAGAGGAAAGAAGAGGAAGAAGATGGGGAAAGAGAGGAAGCGAAAGGGTTATACTTGTACGAGGGAAAGAAGGGAAAAGGCGGCTACGGTGCCAAAAAAATACTCCGCCTAAGATCCTATCCCTGGCTGCTTGCTTCTCGTTTGGTCGTGGGTCCAGCCATTTCCCCCCTCTTCCCTCTCCTCCTCCGCTTGGAAAAAGCCGTAAATTAGAATCCTCCTCCTCCCTCGCGTTGTTCCGACGTTTTCCCCGCCGCTCCTCGCTCGGGGCCTTTTTGCCAGAGATAGAAGGCGAAAAAACAGTGACCCTCCCTAAAAAGTGCGAATTGAAGGCGGGGAAGGATAAAACAGGAGAGGGACTATGGGTGGTCCGCCTTATTTCCACGTTTCCTCTACCGGTGTAGGTATGTACAAGTGCCCACCCCCGCCCCTACCTTTTTCCCTGAAGCATCCTCCCTCCCTTCCTCTCTGTTTGGCACTAACTAATTGTGGCAATGGACCATCCCTCCCCTCCATCCCTTGTAGCCAGTCCATCGCCGACCCAACACTAACTCTGGCCGATTCCCCCGCGGGCGAAATCGTCTCGTTGGAAGGGAGGGAGGGGCGCTAATAAATTCGCGACTGACTTTGGCCCTCCCCTCCGGCGCCCACAAACCATATGAGAAGGCCTCTTCCTCCTTCCTGGCGGAGGATTCACCCACCTGTGAGAGAAGAGTTGGCATAAGTTGCGGATAACTGCCTTTAAACCCAATTGCTAAAATTAACTTGATCTCCTCTACAACAATATGGAGCTAATTCAATTCCCTATCATGTACCAAGAAGGGGGGGGGTACTTGATTTTTTTGGCCCCATTTGACCCTGAAATCGAGCTTGAATTGCGCAGAAGCATTACCCTCCAGGTAGTGTAGGGTCAAAAACGGGTTTCTTGAAGGGGGGGCATAAAAAGAGGGAAGAGACATCACCCCCAAGCTGAATAAATTGTATCTTTTAGTCCGAAAACGTTGTCCGTTTCTTACATCTGATTTTGTGAAACGGCAAGACAAAATTTCAGGTCTTCAGAGCGAACACAAAGGAGGTAGAGGGACTTTTTCATATTCTCAGAGAGTTGGGGCCGTGACTTGATGGCCTCCCCTCCCCTACCCATTGCAATCAAGTTGTCGCAAAAAGAGAAGAGGTTGTAGGATCATTGCGAAATGTAAAAAGGGCCCAAATTGAGGAGCGAAGGAATATGGTTTCCAAATATGTTTACGAGACCATGGATACGTGGACCTTTTCTTCTCTCCCTTTCCAATTACTTTGGTGGTCAGTCTTTTGGTTGATGGTGGTTTGGTTGGGAGAAGGCAATTCAATATACCATCTTTCACACCAGAGAGAGCTTATTGCTGCAGAGTCATCTCCGTCTATTTTTCTCTCTCCTCTCGCTTCTTCTTTTTTTTGTTCCTTTTTCGCTTTAATTTTGACGATTAATGTCTTTGTCGCCCCCCGCTGAGAGGGGGGGAGGCCAATACCTATCTGACAGGGAAGAAAAGAGGGAAAGGGACCCTTAATAAACCGTGGGCGTGAGTTGGGGTGAGGGGGGAGATTATTAATCCCTCCCCCTCCGTTCATTTTTCCTCCATCGGTTTATTGTGTGGTCGGGCTGACGGTCTTTCGCGGCTTCGTTCGCGTGAGGCCGCGGATACATCGATAAGTTTGGGTTGGGGGATGACTGCTTTTTTGGGTGCTCCACATTCTTGGGGGTCTCTTTTCAAGAAGAAGCGGTGACGTCGACGCGCGCGG
>JAAUYJ010200671.1_pt1 | contig 10550 bp, 14 predicted proteins | sample 7278031 | NCBI WGS metagenome assembly JAAUYJ01 (sample SAMN14350222, study PRJNA611818) | marine sediment metagenome | isolation source: surface marine sediment (1.8m) | place: French Polynesia: Moorea | collected 2018-08 | reverse complement strand
TGAAGACGAGATCAATGAAGATGGCATTATCAATGATGACAACGATGGCCTTATCAATGATGAAGATGAGATTAATGAAGATAACAATTTCAATGATGACGATGACTTACATCATTGATAAGGACGATATCATCAACGATGATGGTGGCATCATCAACGACGAGGACTTCAACGACGATAACGTCTCCAACGACGACAACGTTCAGAATTCCCAATAATGCCATTAAAGTTTGATTGTATGCGCTCATTTTGACTTCACTGTATGTACCCGAGCCCAATTCCAGTCGAGAAATATTTTTTTCTTCGCAGTTCACTTACCGTACCGGTCAAGCGGTCGAGACGACACCTGCGACCGGATCGGGCATCGGCTCCACTGGCAGCACCGTCTTCTACTCGCCGCCCTCCTTCGCGCCCGCGCCCTCCCCGCTCACCGTCCAACAACAACAGCAGCAGCAGAGGAGCCTCCGCCTGCCGAACCAGTCCCCGGCGCCGGCGGAGGAGGAGCGCGTCCGCTACCGCACCCCACCCAACGCCCCCTTCCAGCCGCCCTTCTACCGCACCCCGTCGGAGGCGCCCGACCGCGCGCTCAACCCGCAGTACCGGCTGCCGGGCGGGGCCTCGCCCGGGCTCAGGAGGAGGCAGGTGCGCACCTCCACAGAGAGGTGGATGAGCGCAGAGAAGGAGGAGCAGAGGAAGTTCGAGCAGCTCAGGTGAGCAAGCAAAAAAATATCATGGCGAAAAATTCACGTTGGCCTTTTCTATTCCACGCACCGCAGGAAGCTGCAGGATCAACAGTTGGACGTGGACGCGGAATACGACGGAGACACGGAATTCTAGGTTATTTCTCCCTCGCCTAACACAGGATTAATTTCATTTTTGGCCGGCCGACGGATGAGCCTTAACAAATGCGTCGTGTACGATCACTCTGGCTCCTTGTGAGCAATTTTGGCCCTGACTTGATTAATGCCTAACGCCGCGATGATGCAAGGAAAAAAGAAAATAAATACGTTTCCTTAGAGAAAGTCTCATCATTCAAAACATCTTATTAAAATAAACTCAAGCATCTGACAGGTACAGGTTCAAAATTGGGCTTTTTCTCCATACAAATCTACAAGTTGTTTTTGAAGACTAAATCATGAACCGGGAATGGGAAGGAATCGCAGGGATGACAAAAACCTAGCAAAATTAGGGGGCAAAATACTTGGGTGCTGGGGAAAAAAAAACCTCCTGCGTGTGTGCAACTCGAAACGTAATTTATAGTCTTCCTACGAAGTAGTTATGTCCCCGAGGAAAAAAATACCAAGGCGCTCTGGCCGACATGAAGGCCTCTCCAAATTTCTCTGCTCGTGTTACGTGCTACCAAAATTCTCCTCTCACGAGCTTGCCGTTGAGGGCAGGACCTCCCTCGGGGACGTCCCGTTCTGTCTCAGGGCCGTCGCCGCCTCCTTGCTGCCCCTCCTCGGGCTGTGGACCTCCGGTAAGTCGGGTCCTCCGCCGCCGCCGCCGTGGGCGTTGTGGTTGGCGGTGCTGCTCCTGTCGCTCTCCCCTGACTGCTTCCTGGCGCGGCCCGGGTGGGAGCTCAGGCTCAGACGCGGAGTGCCGCCCGCCTTGCCGTTCTCCATGTCGTCTACACCATATTGAAAACGTAATCGAAACAAGTAGGTATTTTAGGGGGCCGGAGAACCGCTCACCTTTCTCGAAGAGACCGTAGTACCGATTGTCCATATCACAGACGTCGTCTATCTCGTCGTCCACCCTGTTCTCCAAGTCGAATTTGATGGTGCCGCGCAGCGCCGAGAGGTAACTGAAGGGAAAAGGGGGAAATAATTGAACATGTCATAATAGGAACAATTTATTTTAAGAAAGACGTACGTGACAGCATCGTTGTGTCCCATTTCGTCGAAACTGTCCCCGTTGACGGCGAGGATGACGTCGCCGGCCCTGATCTTCTTGCACCTCCCCACGGCCGTGCCCGGGTACACCTCTGATATCATAATGGGCAGCCCGTGCTCAGACCCGCCCAGGATGGCCATGCCGAGCTCCTCCGCGTCGCTCTTGTGGATGTGCACCTGCTTGAAGCGGCCTCCTCCCGTCGAGCCCGTCCCTTCGCCAGCACTTCCAGTGCTGTTGCCGCCTTCCGGTTGCTGCTGCTGTTGCTGTTGCTGTTGTTGATCAGATTGTGGGGAGTAGGAGTTGGCTTGCGTCGAGGGCGAAACGTGCTCCTGCTGTTGCTGCTCTCTCTCCGCCTCTGCGTTCTTCTTGGCCGACGCCTCCTTCACCTTCTGCTTGGAGTAGCACATGTTGGAGATGGTCTTGGAGCGCTGCAGGTGCATCTCCGACTCGATCTGCGCCCACACCTTCTGCTTGAGGTCCTGTGAGGTGCCGCCACCCGCCAGCAGGATCTGGATCTGCTGGATGCGCCCCGCCAGCTCCTTGTCCAGGTACTTGGAGTCGAGGCGCGCGCCCACCAGCTCAGACTCCAGCTCAGCCTGGGTGCGACGCAGGGCGCCATTCTCACGCTCCAGCCGTCGACAGCGCTCCTCCAGCTTTGACCCGGTCCAGTCCACCCGCTTGATGAGCGCCATCTCGTCCGCCAGGCGGCGCAGGATGTCCCTGCACACTCGGTCGCCCTCGGGCCCCCCGCCGCCCCTCTCCTCGGCCCCTGCGGCGGCGGCCGCGCCCCTGAGGCCCTCCACGTCCACCCCGGCCTTCTCCGCCAGCTTCCCCAGCTTGTGCGTCTCCAGCAGCGCGGCCTGCAGCCTGCACACCAGGTACTTCTTCTCCGACTCCGCCTTGGCGCGGGTGGCGCGGGCCTCGCACAGCTCCTCGCGCAGGTGGATCAGCTCGGCCTCGAACTTGGCGTTGTTCTGCAGCACGGTCTGAGCCTTATGGATCACCTGGGCGAAGATAATCATACATCATAATCATGCAACAACAGTTTCAATTAACTTTGCGAACTTTTGCTCTGTTCTCACCTGCACGAAGCAGGATCCCATCCCGGCCAGGAACCGCCTGTTGGCCTCGTAGACTTCCTCCCCCGCATCGTAGTCCTCCGCCAGGGTCCTGATGCCGCCGTCCAGGCCCACAAAGTTCTTGTCAAAGTCCTTTTCGAGGACGTCGAGCCATCGGAAGCCGACGGAGGAGAGCGGCGCGGACGGGGGCGGCGGAGACGAAGAGTGGGACGGGGACACAGAAGACATCGTGGGGGCGGACAAAGTGAGGCACTCACGCGGAGAAGGACACCCACGGCATCTTCACTTCCAAATGCTCTTGGCCAGCTCTTCTTCTTGGATACGGTTGAGAGGAGTGCTCTCTCCACGGAGCACGGTCTCCCGCTCCCTTGCACAGTTTCACATCCGCAAATTTCCTTCCTTTTTGGTAGCTTGTGCTCCGGGGGAAACTCGGGAAAAGTTGTCTCTTTGGCAGGGGAGAATCAGAATACAATCGATCAGTGCTTCCAAATATTTCCCATCAAAATGCGCAATTTTTCATACTTCTTTTTTGAACGATGCTTAAATGTAACTTGAAGACCAATTTGCCCTTTTGAGTAAAATTGTTTTTACTGTACCGTACAGGCTTACTGTGAATTTGAACACTATCTGTAAATAAAACTTGGGAGTTATTGCAGTTTTGACTCTTTTACTCAAAAATTGCAACCGACAGGTTTTCCTTACCATCCTACATTTTTCATGCACGAAAAATCTGCTCAATTAAAATCGCCGATTCGTGCTTGGGGACAAAACCTGGAAGCACTCACTCTTGCCGATGATTACCTTCCACGTCCACTTCCTCCCCCCTTTCTTCCGCTTCAGCCCCAGCTCGAGCGACCGAAACAGCTTCAAGTTGGGACGTCAGCAGATTGGGAAATCCGAACAGTCTCCCTGCTCCACACTTGCGCCGCCGCCGCCGCCTTTCTCTCCTCCTCCGCCTTCCTGGACCAGCCGCTATCCCCGAGTGCTACGTACACTTACAGTGCGCGCACAGGCACACACTGACTGACACACACATGCATTCGCCCAGTCCGGGCGGGGCTGGAGCACGAAAAAAGGAGGGATAATCTCGTGCGTGTTGCAGGCGGTACCACCACATGTCATGTATGTACAACCAGGAATGGATTCAGAACCCGTTGGCATTTGGGGGCTTGCCGCTTGCCGCACACCTTTGCACGGACGAAATTATCCACTGCTTGCGAACCCTGCCCTTTTCCAGAAAGCGCAGCTCAAAAACGCTATATTTTTTCGGTACATGTGATGTGGTCCTCCGATGCTAATATGCATGTATCATTTTCCTCTTTCTTGCCTCTGGTTCTTCCATTGTTGCTGCTTTTGTTGCTGTTTTTGATGCTATTTGTACTATACTGTTGCTTTCTTGTTGCTTCTTTTACTGCGGCAGTTGTCTATTTTTCCGCTGTTGCCTTCATTGTTACTTGCTGTTGCTGATGCTAATAATTCTGTTGCTACTGCAAAGCTAATGTTCCTTTCTATATTGTTGCTGCAACTGCTGCTGCTTTAGTTGCTGCTGCTTCTGTTGCTGCTGTTGTTGCATTTGCTGCTTCTGTTGCTGTTGGTCTTGTTGCTGTTGGTCCTATTGCTGCTGCATGTTAATGTTGCTGCTGCTGCAAATCTTGTTTCTGTTGCTGTTCCTGTTTTTTGCTGCTGTTCTGCTCTTGTTGCTGTAAAAAAATGGAACTTACTGAAGAAACATCCAGAAAATTGTAGAACACATCGATAACCTTTTTTTCCTTTCAACATGTTTAGTTAAAGACATTTCTTGAAATCACAACCGTATATTTCTTTTGATGTCAAGTTCTTCACCTTGTACAATTACCCTCGCTAATGCGCATGGCGCAGTTGCTGGCTACGCTCTCTCTTCCTTTCTGCGTCTCCTGCTGATATTCACAGAGGGGGAAAGGAGAGTGTACTAGCGGACGTGGCTACGCCATTTTGGGGCAGCCACACAAGGAAGGAAAAAGTCTCCCTTCCCTCCGAGTCATAACTACGCCGCAAGCTGATAATTTACTGTAGAAAAGCAACGTCGTTCAAAAGTGTATGTAAGTGTAAAGTGTAAAGCATGGCCGAGGAACCACCTCGGCACTACCACGTCCTGAGGGATCCTTCCACCGACGCCCTTCTTTACCTGGGAGGGTGCTTCGAGACGGAGGACTTCTTCGACTGCGTCGTCGTCGTCGGAGACAAGAACAGCAGCAGCAGCAAAAGGAAGAGGCTGAGGGAAACGTTCAAGTCTCACAGGTATAATGGTCTCGGCGAAAATGGTTTTACATGAACATCCTTTTCTACCGTACAGACGTATTGTTCTGTACATGACGCTCTTCAGTGTGCCGTACCTTTTTCTTCTCCAGAATCATCCTTTCATCGGCCTCCCGTCTGCTAAGAGATCAGCTCCTGAACATTTCCCCCTCTACAATGCACACTGTCTCAGCCCCCGAGAAGAGTCCTTTCCCGCCCTCCGTTCCAACCCTGGAGCTCCCCGGCTGCCCGACCGTCTTCCGACTCCTCCTCCGCGCGCTCTACAAGGGGGAGCTGGAGTATCTGTCTGACGAGGAGGGAACTCAAGTGCTGGAGATGGCCAGGCAAGGAATTGTCTTAAAAATACGTCGCCTTTTCTTGTACATAATGTGTAAATTTGTTTTACTTTAAGGAGTCTTGGAATGACGGGTCTTGCAGAGTCGATGGAGCGCTGTGACACCTCCCGCTGCTCCGTATGCCAGCATGACTACGAAGGAGAGGAGGAGGAGGGGCTATACGAAAACGATCCACTCATACTCAGGATGCCGCCAGAAGTCGTGTTCGAAGACGAGGACGAAGCAGAGTCAGAAGAAGAGGCGGTCGAACCCAAGCAGGAGATCACTTCCAAAGACCAAGACCACAAGCCCGGTCCCGCCGCCATCTCCGCCGGGGAGAGGCTGAGCGGGGGACAGAGACTGTGCTACTGCGAGCGTTGCGACAAGTACCTCCGCGGCCTGACCGCATACAAGAGGCACATGGTCATACACACCGGGGACAGGCCCTACGTGTGCTCAGAGTGCGGGAAGAGCTTCACGCAGAAGCAGCGTCTAGTCGTGCACCAGAGAATACACACGGGTATTTAATAATTGCCGATTTTTTATAAGACGGGACATTGACCAATTCTTCCCCTTGCAGGAGAGAGGCCATATCTCTGCTCCCTGTGCGGAAGATCCTTCATAGAGAGCTGCAAGCTGAAGAGGCACCTGCTGCAGGTGCACAAGGCAAACAAGGACGGATCGGCTGTGAAGCAGGAGGAGCAGGTTCGAACGACGAAATAGGAAAAAAGAATCAAAAAGAAATAGAAGGAATTATTTTTTAGGTGGCCGTAAGAGGAGCAAAGTCAAGAAAGAGCCCTGCAACAACACCGGCTGTGATATCAGGAGCTTCAATAAATTAAACTATACGCACTATTTATATTTGTCTACTTTGAATTCTTTATCAACGTAGGCGTGGTTGGCTTGTCCTTGTTGTACTGCTTCGTCCTGGAGGTGCATGCCGCCCTGGTCTTCTCCGCCGCCAGGATGACCCAGGCCAGCGCCATGCCCGACACGAGCAGCACGAAGGCGGAGAAGATGTTCTCGTAGCCGATCTTGGTAAAGCTGCTGGCGCTGCACGAGATGGACTCCTTGGCCTTGAGGTACTTGTCGATCATCTTCTGGACCTCGCCGCTCTGAAAGAAAGACATTGAATTCAACTGCAATTTCGAGACTTTCCAGACCAGAATTTACCTGCTTCAGCGTGAGAATCTTGTCGTTGAATAGCGGCACGTATGGCGACCCCTTCTGGAAGGCGAAGGTGACAGAGTTGTCGTAGTACCTCGGGGCGGCGTTCCGGATCCTGCACGGATACCCGCCCATGCCAGCTTTTGCGCCGTCGCTCTCGCCAAAGTAGATCAGGGCAGAGTCCTTCAGGAGCATGTCGTTGGCAGTCATCTAGGGGGAAACGTTTACAATTAGCTTTTTTGATTGCAAGCTGAATATTTCGCAGCCTTTTCCGTTTTGAAATAAATAGTCTTCCTACCGGTCCTGCTACGATGGCGTTTGGATTTCCGGCGATGGATGCGTCGTATATCTTCTTTGCAGTCGGGTTGATGGAGTTTGTGGCCTGGCTGAAGAAGGCGAAGTAGGCGTTGCCGCCTTGCAGAATGATCTGGTACCTGGCGAGTAGAAAATATGGTCGCCACTATCTTTAAGTTCAAACGCGCAATCTAAACTTACTTTGTGTTCGCCGCCAGCTCTTCCAGGCTGTTTACGGGTAGGACGACAATGTCGACGGTGAGCAGGGCGACGAGGACCGAGTTGTAGACCCAGTAGATCATGGCGCCGAAGAGGCAGACGGTGAGGAAGGAGGAGCGGGTGGACAGCTTGGCAGCGTACTCGGGAACGCTCAGGGAGCCCATCGAAAGCAGGACGGACGCGACAGACTTGGACCAGGGCCGGTTTTTATCCTGATGAAATGTTACCAAAAATAAATTCTTATTGTAAGCTGACAAAAAGCACAATGAAGGGCATCAGGAACCTGGAATCCGCTCAGCCTGAAGACGAAGTGAAACATGACTGAGGAGAGGAGGGCACCGATGACGAGCAGGACCCAGAAGGTGTAGTTGAAGACGTCGACGAAGGTTCCCCAGGAGGCGGACTGCTTGGGAAGGTGCATGAACAGCTGCGCACCCTGCTGGTAGATGCCAGTGCCGAAGTCTATGACCTGGAACATAATAGCATAGCTTTCAAAAGAAGCAGCAATAGCAACAAGAGCAACAGTACCAGAAGTAACAGACAGAAACAACAGAGGAAAAAATTATCGCAAACCGCATTTAGAGGTGTAACGTTGACCACAAAAATTTCTTTTTTCCATCTTTTCGCCATTTTCATCACCTTGCTCCTTGCGTCCGTGATGGAAAAGTCCATGATGGATAAATCGACCTCCCTCCGGTCCAGCATGCCAACCATTCCGCGCCAGGTGCCGTTGGGCAGCAGCAGGCCGTAGATGCCGTCGGGCTCAGGCACCAACTCTATGGTGAAGTTAAGAACGGGGAGGAGGCTCATGGCCAGGTCGTGGGTCATCCCAGTCAGGGTGCCGTTCTCCTGCGGAAAATATCTCGGCGTAATTCGCTCGTAGTGAAAATCAATTAGTCGAAATACCTTGTAGACGAAGGGATAGTTTTCCACGTATACGGCCTTCAGATTGTGTCCTCCCAGGTTTGACCTTCTTTCCCAGATGTAGTCCGGCGCCGTGAACACGAACTTCCATTCCTGGTCGTACCTCCCGAGAGGACGCTTGCTCAGCTCTCGAGAGGACTCCCCTATTTTGTACCACTCCTCCACCACGCGCCTCTCGGGGAAGAAGACGAAGAGCATGCTTCGGAGGTCCAGGCGGGGCAGCAGCTCTGAAGTGAGAGCGTCCAAAGGCTCGCCTTTTCTGGCGAACAAAAACCTGCGAGAGCACAGGGAATGCCAAAAAAATCGTTTAATATCAAGATAAAACTAGCACCAGGTGTTTGCCCAAAAGTCGAGACTGTCCAGGCCCTTGACGACAGACAAGAACTCGCCAATCTCCGGGAAGACGAAGAGCTCTGGCCCCTCCTCCTCAAAGTCCGCCGCGGTGCCGTGGACTGCGCGGTGGGCGGCGACGCGAGCGGAGAAGTCGGGAAGGGTCAGGTACTCGTAGCTCAGCTCGCCCACGCCTTCGGAGCCCGTCAGGGAAAGGAACCTGGAATAAAAGAATTAGTACAAAACGGTTTGTTTAATGTGGACTATAGAGAGAAGTTTTATCTGGTGGAGACGGCGAGATCGTCGTCGGTCATGAGCTCGTCGGCGAAGGTTGAGACCCAGTTGACGTCGCGGATGCTGGCGTCGATGAAGTGGTACACGAACTTAGAAGGGAAAAAATGAAGCAGAACCGACTGGTCGGGATTTTTCCCAATTGCGTCTTTTGTGCCTCACCTGGTTGACAGCCCTGAATGCCCCCGCGACCTCCCTGAATTGCTGCTCCGCTCCCTCTTCCTCCTCCTCCTCCGAGCAGGAGAAGCCGAAGAAGGAGGCCAGCAGGAGGATCTTGCACGACAGACGCATGTTGCCCTTTTGTTAAATCAGAACTTTGAAGAAGTTGGGTACGCCTTCCATGAGCCCACTGACAAAACGTCCACAATGACAACCACCACAAAGAAAATCCTCGCGTCTCAGGCTACAAATTGCAGCCCAACAATAATCCTGTTGCCCTGGCTGCGACAAGTGAATAGGAGCCGTCGCAATCCGGCCTCGCGCCCAACCAAGCCTCGTACCCTCCCCCGTGTTTATTATCGAGCCCCATGCGACAAGCAATAAACGCGTAGGGAGGACCTTCCACAATTGCCGCAATGTCAAGCAGGGAAGGGGGACAATCCATGAACGGTGTGGAAAGAAAGGGGGGAAGGTAGTCAATTACTGCATACTGGCTATGCGGCGGAGGCTCCCCTTCTCTGTCTCCTTAATTCGTGGTACTGTGCAGGGACTGCGGCCAATTTCTTCTCGTTCCTTCAAAAGACTGAAGACCTCCCGATATTGAAGACTGGGGAACGACTGCTTAACGTTGTTCATAATGCATGGGCTCCTCCCTGTTGAATTCCGGCCCGCTTTCGCTCTGAGGGACAGTAATATTGTGCGGTAATTTGCACGAAGTCAAAGTTCTCTATTGAGGCAAAAAAATTGGGAAACCCTAAGTCCTAAACTATTCGTACTGTATTTGTCCGTTTTTTTCAGAGGGTGCGACACTTTTGCAGCGTTGATGGCAGAACACTCTTCTTTCATGTCCCACTTCCCTGTACGCAATTGCAGATACTACGAACAGGGGAAATAGTCACAACACTCGAGAAAATCGCCAGGAAAACCGCCACAAAGTGTCCCCTAATTTATATGCCTTTTTTTGCGCCGCGGGGGTATCGAGGGAGGGAAAGAAATCGATTCTTCCCTCGGCGGACGTCACCAGAGCCGCGCGTGATGGCAACAGTCTGATGCCAATACGAGGAAGACAGCGGCGACAGCGCATGGACAGTGTTTGGAAGGGTGCATGTTGTTGTAGAGGCCCCCATCATCAAAGCAGAACAAAGTATTCTGTAGAACTGCACGTGGGTTCTGTATGCTGTCATGAGCATTTAATTAACACTCTTCAAGTTCTAGGCAAAATGGCAGAAAATTTGAAAAAAGTGAAAATAAAAGCAGGAACGAAAAGTATCTTTTTTTAGTGCAACCCTTTGGAGAACAATTTGCTCCTCGGGGAAATGCAGTTATTTTGCCGCCAATCTCCTCCATCGAGGAAGATCATTATCTTTTGATTGGCCGTTTACTGTTTCATCTTGTCCCTGTGTCTCCATTCATTTCATATGCTTTTAGCCATATTACTGAACTCTTGAAAATAAAGCTTCAAAGTGCTGGTACGAAACAAATCGGTGGGAAAAGACCATGCATATGTTCCAAATAGATTGTGCCCATTGCCAGAAAAGCCACAAAGTTTGTAGACCACAAGAAGTATTGTATATTTTCCCTCTAT
>JAAUYJ010110010.1_pt1 | contig 10556 bp, 7 predicted proteins | sample 7278031 | NCBI WGS metagenome assembly JAAUYJ01 (sample SAMN14350222, study PRJNA611818) | marine sediment metagenome | isolation source: surface marine sediment (1.8m) | place: French Polynesia: Moorea | collected 2018-08 | reverse complement strand
GGAGGCGAATGCCCCCCTTGGTCATCAAGCCTTGACGCTGCAATTGCGGTTATCAGGCTTCTTCCATGATCGGAATCAGTGTCAATTCGACACGGCGGTTTTGCGCACGGCCAGTTGCGACGCTGTTGTCCGCAATCGGATAATCCTCACCGAATCCAACAACATCGAAACGCGCCTCAACAATGTTATGCGACTTCAGGTAACTGGCGACTTTTTGGGCGCGTTTCTCGGAGAGCCGTTGGTTGTACTCACGAGATCCGGTGCTGTCGGTGTGTCCGGCGACGGCTATTATTGTTTTATCGAACTCTTCCAGCACCAGCGCAACCGAGTCGAGCACATCGTTAAAATCGGTCTTGATGTTTGCTTTACCGGTATCGAAGGTGATGTTTCCGGGCATTATCAGGTTGATTTTGTCACCTTCTCTAACGACGCTCACGCCGGAGTCACGCAACTGCTTACGCAGCTTGGCTTCCTGCGCATCCATGTAATAGCCAACACCGCCGCCAGCGATGGCGCCTACACCGGCCGCAGCGAGCATGCGTTTTTGACGTTCCTTGCTGCTCTCGTCCTTGTTGGCAAAATAGGCGACCACGGCGCCGACGCCTGCGCCGATACCGGCGCCTTTGGCCGTATTGGAAACTTTTTCCTCACCGGTGTAGGCATCAAAAGTTGTACAGCCACTGATCAGCACTGCGCCGGATAGGGTGAATGCAACAATGAGGTTTGCAATCTTATTCATGTTGGGTACCTCGGGTTGTAATTTCTAAGTAGGAATTTTTGCTCGATTATAAGTAAATTCTCATATATGGCGTGTCACAGATGTAAAACCTTGCCCGTAACGCTTAGCCTTATCGACTGGACATGCGTGACTGCCTGGTAGTACGGGTTCATAGCGAATCGCGGCAGAGCCGCAGGGCTTTTGCCATCTGCGCACCCGTCTTGTAGCGCTCTTCACGTTGTTTGCGCAAAGCCTTGTTGATGATGCGACTCAGGCAGGCTGGGACCTCGGCGCGCACCTTAACTGCGTCTACCTGTTTTTCGTTGCAGATCTTGTACGTCAGGGCGGCGAGGGTGTCCGCTACGAATGGCAGTTGTCCGGTGCTGAGCTGGTACAAGGTCGTACCCAGTGAAAACAGATCGGAGCCACCGTCAACTTTTTTGCCATCGACCTGCTCTGGCGACATGTAAGAGGGGCTGCCGAGCATGGTCCCGGTTTTGGTTCGACTGGAATTGGTCAGGCAGGCAACGCCGAAGTCGGTGACCTTGACGCTGCCGCTCGCCCGGTCATAGACGATATTGGCTGGCTTGATATCGCGGTGCACGACGTCGTGTTTATGGGCAAAATCCAGCGCGCTGGCGACTTCGATGCCAATGTTCAGCACAACGTCGATTGGCAGCAGCTTGTCCGCTTGCTTGTGGTGCGAGAGGTCATGGCCCTTGAGGTAGTCCATGGCGATGTAGGCGAGCTCTTGCTCCTCACCGACGTCGAAGATGGTAACGATGTTCTGATGATTCAGCCGTCCTGCCGTTTCGGCCTCGCGCAAAAAGCGCTGTTTGATTTCCTCGAGTTCCTCTGGATCGAACTCTTGCGCCAATGCCATGGTCTTGATCGCAACGGTCCGGCCGATTTTGGGGTCCTTGCCCAGATAGACCATACCCATGGCTCCCCGACCAATTTCTTTTTCGATTTGATAACGGCCCAGCATTGGTTTCTGGACACCGTTGTCAGTCAGTATCAGCGTGCCCTGGTCGGTGGTCTTGCCGTTCTTCGGCAGCACGACCATGTCCTGGATTTCACGATTCTTCTGCATGCGTTGCTTCACATCGCGAAAGCCGGCTTGAACACCGTCGATGTACTCGAATACCATTGCGGCCTTGCTGAACTGACGGCGGCGTTCGTAATCGAGTCCAAGATTGTACAGACGGTCGAGCAAGGTATCGTTGATCGGGCACGCGCGGTACTTTTCGAATGCCTGGTCAAAATTGCCCTGTGACTGAAAGTGCAGACCCAGAGCCAGATTTGACTCGGTCAAATGCGCTTCGGTGCGTTGATGCGCCTCGTCTATTTTGCGTATGCTTGCAATTGCCAGCGCCCCGCTGAGCAAGGTCGCCACGGGAAGCATCAATGGCACCCACATCGCGGTGACGATCATTAGACCGAGGTATAAGTTGACCAGTATGAAAAACAGCATCAAGCTGGTCACAAAGCCGGTCCAGAAACGAAATCTCGGTAGAATGAAGATCAGATAGACCGCAACCATGGCGAACGCTGCCGCCTGCGCCGTCAATGCCCATTCAGGAATCCGGAACATGTCGCTGTGCAGCAGGTTATTGATCAAATGCGCGTTGGCCATAACCGGTGTCATGTTTTTGCCATCGGGCAACGTGATCGGTTCAACCAATGAAGGTGCGGTTATGCCGATCAACACATCTTTACCCTGGAATGGCTGACTGCCGTTGCTATCAGCATAGATTTTGTGAAAGGAATGCACGTTGAACGCTGGCTGGTTGCCCGAATGACGGTAGATGCGTGGATACACTCGATAACCAGGGTCGGTGTTCAATTGAATGCCGCCCATGATAATGCCCTGTTGAGGGTCGAGCAGGATATCGTCAGTCTCGATTTTTAGACTTTGTGCGGCAAACATCAGGTCGAACGATGGGTAGTATCGATCACCCGATTTCAGCACCAACGGGGTCACCAGACTGTTGCTACGACCTGTAATAGCCTCATCCAGCACACCCGCTGCGGAATGCCGTGCCAGCAGTGGGATCGGCGACTGCGCTTGTGTCAGCGAGGGAATGCCTTCTGTCAGCACGCTGGGTACGAAGGCGCGCCAGTCATCAGCGTCCGCTGGTATATCGCTAAAAGCGAAGGATTCGAGGGCCTGTTGGCTGGCAGTGAGTGAACCTCTTTGCATATCGTGATGCACGCCATAGGTGATCGCGAGTACCGTATTGTCTGAACGTCTGAGGCTGGCAGCGAGCGCACCATCGGTGTCGAGACGTTGTCTTGCCAGAAACAAAATCTCTTTGACGGTTTTTTGGTACTTGCCTTCATAGGTATCGCGCATCGAGTCGAGACGTTTGACGCCGAATTCGCTCTGGGGTGTATGCAGCGGCATCGTCAGGCCAACGGTTCTTGCGCCGCCGGCATTCAAATGCTTGATCACGACACCGAGATAACTTCGCGGCCATGGCCATTCGCCGAGCTGTTGCAAAGATGCTTCATCGATAGCGACGATCTCGAGATTGTCTTTTGAGGCTGGCGCGGGTGACAAACGGGCACCCAGACCGAAGGCGTGCCATTCCAGCGAGGACATGAAGCCGGTCCATCCCAATGATAAAAAAAATGCGCTTATCAGCAGGCCGGGGAACCAGCCTGCTTGCCAGAATCGTTTCTTAGCCATAGTGCCCCAAATACTCCAACCCTGAGTATAGACGCTGGCCCGAATTTCTCATCCGAGGGAGCTGACTGTTCCCGGATAATTACGATGTGGAGGCGCAGAGGCGTTTTTTTACTTTTTGCCAGGGATTCCATGTCCCCGGATGCTTCCCAGCGGGTGAGGTAATCCCACCCTACCTATTCTCCACTTTCATTGGACCAGTCGGAAAGGATGATGGACATTGCATTGGAAAAGTCGTCAAAAGAATGCGGTTTGACGATGTAGTCATCTACCTCGTATTCAAAGGCGGCGGTCCGATCGGCAGGCTCATTAGAGGATGTCAGAACAATGACATGCAGATGCGCCAGTGCTGGATCGGCGCGCAGCTCCTTCAGGAATTCAATACCCCCCATTTTGGGCAGATTCAGGTCCAACAGAATCAGTGACGGTGTGGGCTCGATCAGGGGATATTTATCTCCACGCAACATACCCAGCGCTTCAACACCGGTACGTGCAACATAGAGCGGGTTGCGGACATCGATTTTCTTCATTGCCCGTTGTACGGTCATGATGTCCACCCGGTCGTCTTCCACCAATAATATTACGGCATCATTGTTAGACATCACTGCCCCTCCTCAGGGCGGGTCGTTTACAGCGCATCTGATCGATATGGCCGCGATTTATCCATGCTTGGGCCAGCTGAATCTGAACTTGGCGCCGTTACCTTCTGTTGAATCCAGCGTTATCGTACCACCGTGTTCCAGCACAATTTTCTTTACCAGCGCCAGTCCGATGCCGGTATTGTTGCCGTAATCCTTTGCCTCCAGCGTCTGAAACATCATGAATACCTTGTCATGGTATTCAGGTGCGATGCCGGGGCCATCATCGCTTATTTCGAATTCATAATACTCACCCCGATTATGCGCCGCAACCTCGACATGGCCCCGCATATCTTTGCAATGCTTGATGCTATTACCGATCAGATTGGAGAACACTTGAAAGAGGTGTAAACGGTCTGTGTAAAGGGTAGGCATATTCGCGGCGACTTCGATAACGAAACTGTCTGCTGGCGACAACGAGTCGATGACCTCGCTCAGCAGTTCGCCGGTATCGACGTTTTCCAGGCTATGGGCAGCCTTGCCAATACGCGAGTATTCCAGCAATCCTTCGATCAACGCATTCATGCGCTGAACACGGTCACGTAGCAGCTCCAGCTGCTCGCGGGTGGCTTCGGTCAGGTTCCCACGCAGATCTTCCTCCAGCCAACTGGCCAGACTGGCGATACCTCGCAGTGGTGCTTTCAGGTCATGCGAGGTTACATACGCAAACTGTTCCAGTTCTTTCACATGGCGTTCCGCTTCGGCAGTGCGGACAGATACGCGATGCTCCAGGGTTTCATTCAGTTTCTGAAGTTCCTTCTCGGTATGCAGGCGTTCATTGATCTCGCTGTTGAGTTCCGCGTTGACCTCGACCAATTGCGTCGTGCGCTCGGCGACGAGACGCTCTACCTTCGCCGTGCGTCCTATCAACGTGGAAAGGTAGATTGTCAGCAAAGCCGTGAATGGCAGTCCAGCCGCAAGCGTCGCCCATCCACTCCAGGGGTCTGGCTGGAAACGCCCGGGGATCGGGGTGCTCACAACTTCCCATTGGCGATCCGCGACACGTATCGTCTCGATCAACTCTTTATTTCCCGGTGGTGACTCCCCGGTGTCGGGATTGCGCTCGCCGCTGTCTGCAGGGCGATATCTGGATGAATGCCGGTAAAGAAATTGTTTTTCGTCCTCGTCAGTTACATCGTAGATATTCATGTCAATGCCGCTGGGGCTGAGATTCTGCAGGGCGCTTTCAACTATCTCGCCGATATGGAAAACCCCCGCCGCAAAACCACGCAACTGCAGACGCCGACTTTCCAGTGTTACCGGGGTTTCTTCTTCACCCTCGGCGTCGGCCTCTGCCTCGTCTGAGTCCGCCTTGTCAAAGACCGGCAGTCGGACCGCGAATCCGTATTCGATGTGACCCTCCTGTGCTATCGGTACGCGGGGTGTAGCCCGCATCTGAACAGCATCCCGTGTTTCCAGCAATGCATCCAGCATCGCCGGGGCTGCCGCCAGGTCAAGTCCCAGTGCTTCCTTGTTGAGTCGATAGGGCTGTACGTAGAGAACAGGGAAATACAGCGGGCGGTTATCTGCTGCAACCAGGTCACCTGCCGGGTTGATTTCGGTTATGCGGAACTTAGGAAAGCTGCGGCGGGCTTTTTCCTCGAATGCAGAGCGCTCTGCTGCGCTTACCCGAGGTATCCATTGTAGAGCCGCGATGCTTGAATAACGCTTCAGCGCAGGTCCCACGAACTTACGGAAATCACGGCGCTCGACCCAGTTGGATGCATCGAAGAAACTGCCGATGTCCTGGACCACACCGAGGCTTTGCACAATCTCGCGCTGAACCACCAGGGCGCGGTCGAGGGCGGCGTGGCGAAATGCCTGCTCGACCCGTTGGCGTTCCCAGTCAGTGACGACGTTGAACGCGTACCCGGTCAGCAGCACACCGATCAGTGCGATCAGCGCGAGCGGAGCATAAGGCATCCATGAGTTTATGTGTCTGGCAGGTGCTTTAGCTGGATTAGCCCGCACGCGTTTTGGCGGGATAGGGTTCATAATCGCGTACGGGCCAGGTAAATCCGGAACCTGCCCCAGGCTGGAGGGTAGAGCATCGCTGCGGTCACTCAAGGATTCCGGGATCTGGCGGGAAGTGTTCACTGATCCGACGGTTCACTTCGAGCAGAACCTCATGAACGGTATCCTCAATGTTCCAGTTGGAGATTATCGGTATATTTGCTTTCTCAGCCAAATTAAGCAGATACGACTGCACCTCCCAGATGGCATCCAGCTTTTCCAGGTAACGGGATGCATGGCGATCAGGTTGTTCGCGGCTGCGCCATGACAGTTGATTCGCCAATCGTTGTCGGGTAGTAACCGCGAGCATGACCGAGACAACCACGGCTTCTTCGTGGGCTTTGACAAGGTCCAACTCCATTGGCAGCACATGCACGCCATCGATGATCATATCTTGGCGTTCCTTGAGCGCTCGCGCGATGGTTGCCTCCAGGGCCGATTTGATATTGGAATGCTGAGCTAGAAATCCCGCAATAACCGGGCTATCAGTTAATCGCTTGCCACCGCGCATCTTGATCCCGGGAAGGCCGCGCCATGCATCAAAGCTCGAAAAACCGAGCGTCGGCACGACGTGCGGGGCCAGATAACTCCGGATTATCTCTCGCATTATATCCGTCGACTGCGTACGCACTACATCCAGTCGGTATGCCAGTTCGGAGCAGATAGTGCTTTTGCCGGTGCCGCTTGCTCCTCCGACCAGGACGATTAAAGGCTTACCGCTAGATTTGAACTGGTGCCGGGAGAGATAGTAGTTTGCTGCTGCGACTGAACAATGTTCTCTCAGCGCTTTGTAGACGAGCCGCCGCAAAGCGAGGGGTGTTATCTCGGGTAGCACGCGATGTTCGATGGCTTCCTGAACCCGAATCGCGACCTCGATTGCGGACTTTCTGTTTATCCCACAGGCTTCCAGCGAGCGCGTCAGAATGCCGGCCGAAAAAGGGCTGCTACCCTTGTTGCCGAGGACAAAAATTTTCTGTTGGCGTTCGGTCTCGGCCTCATAGTCATGCCGCAACGCTGGGCTGAAGTTTTTTTCCAGTTGCTCCGCTACACGGCTTCTAAGCTCCGCAGTGGTGATGACCGCATCGCTGGCCAGGCCATCGCGCACGGCTTGGGCAGTGTCATAGGCCTGTTTGAAAGACAGCCCAACTGAGAGCAGTGATTGCACCAGGATCCCCCGCAGGAACGGTACCCGACTACCCTCTGGTTCCTTGATTACGATAATTTTTGCCACGATAGCTCGTTCTAATCGGTTGCTGACAAATGACAGTTGTTTGGTAGCTTTATGTCTAGCTTTTTATCTAGCTCATGATCGCTGTGATCTAACATAAAATCAATGCTCTTGTTCGACTTGTCCTTCCCGAAAACCGGGAGGATTACCCTGTGTTCAGGGCTCTGTAAACATCCGGGCGTAAATCTGGTAGAGCGAAGTAGGGATACCGTCCCCGGATTTCTAAGTCCGACAGGCTGTTAGCCCGCATTTCTCACCAGGCGGGCTCCGTCCTGCGCCTGCTCCCGTGATCCTGGTGAGAAATGCGGGCTAGGTCTTATACAGGGGCTGGAGGACAGAATCCGGTGTTATTTCTCTTTGCTGCCTGGTCGATAAGAATGCATGGAATGCGGCAAGCAAGGCTTTGGGCTCCCATGCATCTGCCTGTCGGCCGTAGAGTGCGGTGTTCAGTGCCAGTAACTGATTCCGCAAAGCAGGTGGGCTGAGGTCGGCAATATCGGCGAGGCTGGTGACGGTCTGCGTTGGCCAGCGTACCGCAGCCCATTTGAGTAACGCGTCCTTGGTGTCGGCGGCATCTCTGCGGTTGCAGGTTTTCTCCACAGCCCTCGCCAGCGGCAGAATCGGTGGTGTCGGTGCCGGTTTGAGCGCCACCGTGTTCGAACGCCGACTGCGAAACTGTAGCAAGGTAGTTGTCAGCCAGCCGATCGCCAATGCCAGGCTGATCCACGGCCAGTATCCCGGTTCGATAACCGCCCGATCCGATATAGTTCGTGTTGTTGCTTGTTCTGCGGCTTGACCGGATGCCTGGCTTTCAGCTTGCAGCACGTCAACCGACGGTTGCAACGGTGCGGTAGGCGCGATGCCGCTAGCCTCGATCACCGTTTCGGGCAGACGGGCGAATTCCTGCTTGCCGGTCCGCGTGTTCCACCAGGGTATACTGATTTCCGGAATAACATATCGGCCCGCCTGGGTCGGTATCATCGCGACTTTAATTTGACGACTACCGGTGATGCCGTCGCGTTTACGCTGGTTTTCTACGACGGCTTTATCCGGGTACTGCTTGATACCGCGAACGTCGACAAAATCAGGATCAGTTAGCTGCTCACCGGTCAGGCCAACGGCCCTGACGGTCAGTGTACGCGTTACCGGTTCGCCGGTTCGAAGTCCGGTGACTTCCTCCGACCATTCTTCGTCGATCGTAACTTTCTCTGCAGGTAGCCAGGCGTTGGCCGGAATATTGGCCGCTCTGGGTTTGATCTCTACGCTAGCGCTTTTCGAGCGCAGTCGTTTCAGCGTACCGGATTGCATGAATTGATCGAATAAGGAGCTGGACCTGCGTCCGCTGCTGATGCGGCCTTCGAACAATACCGGTTTAAAGGTCAAGGTGCCGCTGCGTTGCGGATACACGGCAAAACGGAGTTCACTGACGTTGTAGCGCACGCCGTTGATCGTTTTCTGGTAATTGGAGACCTGGCCGAGTTTCTCGATGATCGCATCCGGATCGCTTGTTTCCGGTTCGCTCAAGGTCGGTCGGTTGATCGGTATGCTGGTCAAGAAGCGGATCGTATAGATGATCTCGGATTACACCCACGCACTTTTACGGTCGGTGCTGACTTCAAGAAAGAACGCATCCTTGCCGCTGCTGCCTTCGGTGTTATCTGACGCCGAGGATTTCACGGAAATCCGAATGGAAGGACTGGAATCCTTGCCGAAAGGCACCGGTGGAATCGAGAAAACGCCGGCCCGCTTGCTGATCAGCGCCAGATCCCATGATTTTTTCAGGCTCCATGACCCATTGATCGAGCGCATGTTGGTGCTCTGACTACTACTGAGGATTTCAAAGTCCTTCGACAGTACACTGAAATCAGGGTCGTCGACGTTGCTGTCGGCTTCGAAGATCAAATGGAAGGATTCGTCTATCGAGACCGGATTGTGGCTCAGGCGCGCGGTAATATTGGCCGCGGCCAGAGCCTGGGAGCAGATGAGTAATAAAACGTAGAAGGTTAGATATCGCATAGTCTTGAGTAAATGTTTTTCACCGCAGAGGCGAGGAGACGCAGAGGTTTTTTATGGCAAATATTTTCCCGATAGATGATCGTAGGAGCGGCTTTAGCCGCGATTTCTGTTGTGTTCGCGAAACGTTCGCGGCTGAAGCCGCTCCTACACCAACATAATCACTCTGCGTCTCTGCGCCTCTGCGGTTAGTTAATATCACCATGGTTCTTGCGCTTCGGCCTGGTTCGGCATCTGCCGGTATTGGTATATGAACTTGCGCCGCATCAAGCCGCCAGGATCGTCCGGAATTCTTCGCAGCCATTGTTCCATGGCCTGCTCGCTTTCGACGGTTTCGGCATCTTCCTGTTCTATTGCCTCTTGCTGCTGCTGCGCCTCGAGCGCTTGCTCGTTGTTGTCCTGTTGTCGCGGCTGCGGCACATCGGCTTGTTTCGGGTCCTGTTCTTCAGATTCCTGTTGATCCTGTTTTTCGTTGAGGTCCGTTAGCTGATCCTGCTGATTCGCCCCGGCCTGTTGTTCATTATCGCTCTGATCGCTTTGCTGTTGTTCATTCGACTGCTGGTCCTGTGACCGGTCCTGCTGCTGTTGATCTTGTTGTTGCTGTTGTTGGTCTTGTGACTGCTGCTGTTGCTGTTGTTCTTGCAGTGCCTGTTTGACCAATTCACGGTTAAAGCGTGCGTCCTCGTTGTCGGGATCGATTGACAGGGCTTCATCATAGGCCTTGATCGCCTCTTCAAAACTGCCCAGTCTGGCGAGTACGTTACCCTTGTTATAATAGCCGGTACTGCTGTCAGGGGATGCCAGCAACTCATTGGCCTTGTCATAGTTACCCGCGCGGTAATGGGCGGCCGCCTTCCAGTCGCTATCATCGAACAGTTCCGCCGCTCGTTCTGCATTACCTTGATTAAACGCCTGCATCGCTTTCTGATCCTGCCTCTGCCACAGGTAGTCGACGTTGACAGGACCCAGCGCATGGGCCGGTTGCGGCGCTGGTAGCGCAAACAGCGCCAGGCAAACTAGCCAGCCTCGTCGCGGCCACAATGCGACCAGTGGCAATACCAGCAACAGCAACCAGGGGCCTTCCTCCTCCCAGATGTCGGCGGTTATGTCGGTGTCCTGCGCATCGGTTTTCACGCGTTTGGATGCGAACAGCCCGGTCAGTTTCTCGATGTCGCTGTCATCGGCCTGCATGGTGACGAACTGGCCGCCGCCTTGCAGTGCGGCACGCTGTAGCCGGGATCGATCGAGCCTCGGGAT
>JAAUYJ010041636.1_pt1 | contig 10559 bp, 15 predicted proteins | sample 7278031 | NCBI WGS metagenome assembly JAAUYJ01 (sample SAMN14350222, study PRJNA611818) | marine sediment metagenome | isolation source: surface marine sediment (1.8m) | place: French Polynesia: Moorea | collected 2018-08 | reverse complement strand
TCCGGAAAGAATCCGACTCCTTGCCACACTCTGCTACCACACCAAAGAGAGGAGGCATCACCATTTCCTTATTTTTTTACCACACAAACACACACTACCTCCCTGCAATGTGGGAAAACACAGAGCGAGAGAGAGAGTACATTATCCCCTCCGGAGGCCTCCCCCCTCCCTCCGACGCCAACGCTGCCTTTTATTGCCCCCTTCTTTTTTCCTTCACTGAAATGGGAAGAGAGGGGATGGGAGAAAAAAAGGGCCTTCGTCGAATTTTCTGAAGATGGAAGGAGAGCGGCCTGCTTCAATGTTTGTCTGCGAAGAAAAGGGGGAGAATATTCCAGATATACCTCCATCCCCGCACAGCACTGTACAGGGGCGTACAATGCGAGGCGAAGGGGAAAGGTTTATATGCAGGAGGGAGGGGGAGGGAGGGAGGGATCTTTCCGGAATGGCCCTCCCTCCCTCTCCTCTCTTTCTTTCCCCTTTCTACGCTGCGTATAGAGGATTGTACGCTGGGGCAAGAGAACAAGCACCGAGATACTTGCCATTGCTATCAAAAAATGATGAATTTGTCCATACACTGTGCTTAAGTTTCTATCTCGTACTGAACATTGTTACGGACAGAACTCTTCTTAAGATTTTGAAAACAACAGAACAAGACAATAATATCGCTATGGCGCCTTTCCGCACTCTCCGAATAAGGGGAAAGTAGGTGGTGGGATTGCGGCGGAGCCTCCCTTTTCTTCCTCTGAGTGAGGGCACAGAGTGTGGTTGGGTTTCGGGCGGGGGAGGAGGAGGAGGAGAGGTAGATAATGCCCTTCCCTCCCTTTTCCTCGGCCGCAGTTTTGCAGACAGATACGGCCCATCCCATCCCTCCCCTTCTGGCTCTGGTCTGGCAAGAAGATGCCCATTCAGAAGCCCTACCATACCGTAATTGCAGCTTGGGTTTTCCCTATAAAAATCAAGGAGTTGAAAATTCAAATAATTCAGCTATTTTTTAATTGACGTTGCTTTTGCCGCGAAAAAAATCCCAAGTCCCGTGGGAAGTCTTGTGCATCGCATTTAAGTTCCCTTGGGGGTTTCTTTTTCCTTTGCAGCGACATTAAAGTTAGGTACGTACAGAAATATGCGGCGGTGTACTATGCAAAGGGGCTCAAACGAAATCTCCCCCCCTTCCTCCCCTTTCCCGCCCGGGGCTAGACTTGTGTGTGCATGTAGGAAACAGACATAAAAATGGAGTTACTGCATCTCTGGATAACGCACACAGTTTCCTACAAGCCTTGTTCTACAAGTCTCCTTCCCCTGGCAAGAGAAGTCTTTTCAGAGGGCCTTTTGCTTGCTCTCCAAGATTTTTTTCTTCTTTCGGGCGAATCAATAATTCACTTGCTTACTGTTGTGTATCCCTTCGCGGCTGAGGCGGAAACAAGCGGACGCGAAGCCTTAAAATTGAATTAGCTGTGCAGCGAACAGTACCACGAGCAAAGGAAATATTTGCAGCAGGAATAAAACACCTTTGATATCTTTTGCAAAGTAGTAGAAATAGCTTCAGTACCGGCACAGTTACAAAAGGTTACTTTCAGAGCAAGACAAAACTGTCAACACCAACGACCAAATGCTTCAAAGCTCCTTCAACTCACCTCCAGCATCGTATCCCATCCTGGATGGCGACTGCTGTTGCTGCTGCGGCAGCGACGCCGACTCCGCCATGAGCAGCGCCAGCAGCAGAGGCAGGGGGAAGGCGGAGGCCAGCGACATTGGGCGGCGGCAGTTCATTGTTTCCTTGGAGGTTTTCTCGTGAAGAGTTCTTGCAGTCTCCCAAGTAATTAGACGAATTCCTCTGTATCCTTAGTTGTATCTCTGAACCGTACTAGTGCGGTTTTGCACTAAGATGGGCCTTCTCGATCGGCAAAAGAGTCTCCTCCAATGGAACCCTCGCTTCTTTCTCGGGAGAGAGTTTCCACGATGAAGGTTTTTTGTCACTTCTGTTAACGCCAGCAGAAAGCGCGCGGTCTAAACGTGTAATCTCTCTCTTGCTCGGCGCAGTAGTTGCTGTCGAACACTGTGAGTTTTCAAGAAATTCCGTTAGGAACGTCGCTCTTGTTCTTCTCTCGCCGTCCTCTGATTGATCGAGAAAATAGCCCCCGATCGCCCGCCCCAATGCCAAGTCCAGAGGAGAGTTCCAACCGTCGGTCAAATCCTCAACTTGCCTGCAAGAAAAAGAGAAAGAGGAAAAAGCTTCATTGGAGCAAATATACGTCGCTTTGCAGCAATTTTTTTTGCTGCTGTTGCCAACACTGCGAACATTTCTGTCAACCCCCGCGTCCTTCCATTACTTACCCTCCTCCCCTCCCTTGAAAAAAAGAAGGAAATAGGGCGAAAAAGTCACTCAGCAACTCTTTTTCCCTGGCCCTCTCTTTTACCCTCCTCAAACACATTTGGAGGGAAGAGAGCAAAGAGAAAGGAGAGAAACTTTGCAATTTTGTGTCTGGGGCGCAAAAAGAAAGGAGGCCGTTTTTGGTCGTTTTTTGTCTTCTTAGCGGGGAAAGGGAAAGAGAAAGGGAACTAAAGGAAGGGGACACCCTATTTTCCCTCCCCCCCACTGGAAATGGTGAGCACTGTAACGCTTATATTGCAGCGCATCCCCTTTAATAATCACATTGAAACTGAATCTGAACGAACTCAGCTATTTCCTATTTTATGTATCTTTTTTTCGCTTCTTCCGTTTTGCTGGTTATCAAGGTACATCGGAATAGTGGATCACATGTAGTTGCTGTCTTCCCTTTTGATCTCCGCTTCAATTTTTAAAAGCTTGTGAGGAACGTTTTCTGGTCGGGGGCCTTGCTCCCTCCTTTGCCCTTCTCTCTCCACTTCTTTCTTTCCTCCCCCCGTTCCTCTTTTCCCACGAAAGAAAGAAAGAAAAGGCGCCGGCGAAGGAAGGAAGGAAGGTGCGGCAACAAAAAGAGGAGAGAGAGTTGGTTAGTCCGGGAATGGGATTGCTTTTCTTTTTTCCCCTTCTCTCTTTCTTGAAAGTCACACTACTTCTCTCTCTTTCCAACTCCCGCCGCCGTTTCAGGCCATATAACTGTCTCTCCTGTCGTCGCCGGAGGAAGGAGGAGGGGTTGTTTTGCACTTTCGCTCTCTCATACACGATGATGCTTCCGCCTCCGCCATTTTCTAGGAAGGTCTAGGACCGGATGTGCGCGGCTTGGTTGAAATGTCTTGAAAAAGGAAAACCCGCTTCAATGGACCTCTTATTTCCCAATTCATATCTTCATATCCATTGTAGTATTACTTTCTGGTTTCTGTACTGAGTAGGAAAAGATTTAATATGATTTTATGGAGGATCTGCTCTAAGAAAGCATTAGAAAGAGGAAACTATTTTTGTACCAAAATGAAGCCTACTCCACCTTTTCAAAAAAAAATTATCGGAAAATGACAAAGGGGAGAAGTAATTCTCGTTACACAATGACCGGTAGTGTTTTCATTTCAGGGCCTCTCTCCCCTCCCTCCTCGACCCGAAGCCCACCGACGTCCTTCTTCTTTCCAGGTCAGTGCCGCCCCCCCTCACCTCCCGCCGCCGCCACCGTTACCTCCGAGGGGAGCCATTTCTCTTCCGGGGGAGGAGGATCGAGGGCCCTTCCCTCCTTGCATTGCATAATGGCGTCGGCGGCAGCACAAAAAAAGAAGGGGAAAGGAGCCTTCAAGGTAAGATTTCTTTCAAGCTGTATCTGAGTTTTCAAACCTTTTTGATATTTGTGCGATAGGTGTTGCCCGTCTTTGTCATTGCAACACTACAATTGCAACACTATTTCTCCCGAAACATGTACAGTAGGTTAAAATGTACTCCTGAGAAAAGATGGACGGTGGACAAAGGAGTGCAGATAGATAAAGGATCAGCAACAATCTCTCGCCGCTAGCTCTTTCTTTGCTTTTCTTCCGTCCTGGGATCGAGCCCCCTTTCTCACTCTTTTCCCGCCCTTTTTTCGCCGAGGTGTGGAGTGGACGGACTGCCCTACTCCACCTGGATGGTATAGAGGTCTTGGTGACGGTTGTTCTCTTTGTCGTTTTCTTGAACACAGGATGTACCGGAAATGCTATGAATTGTGTCCTTCCTTCTTTCATCTCAGTATTTTTTGAACTACAAGACCCCTGACTGGTCTTGTTTCTCTGCAGAGTTCCTTTTCTTCTCTGCGTCTCACGCGCCGCTGCCTCCCCCTTTCCGTCCTCTCCCCCCTCCTTTTTTCGCCGGTTCTCGACCTCGGAAATGCCTTCTTCCTCCTTTTCCCCAGGAAAGACCGTTATCACACCGGTGGCATTACCGACACTGCAAAAAACCTCTCATTTTCCCTTGTACGTAGTAACTGTAGTAGGAAGGGAAGTGTGTGGGAGCTTTTGCATGAGAAAAGACGAGATAGGGGCCTGGGCAAAAAATGAACTATTACCAAGAAGATCATCATGGAAGTATCATTAAGTCTATGGAAAAAATCTTCCAGGAGTAGTGGGGGGATTCCGGTGCACAAGGAAACACTTTTTGGTAACAGTTTTGTGTGCCCTAAAGTACTAATTTCTATCGTATCGTCTTGTGCTTTGTTCCCCTGAGTGCCATTTCCAAAACATCCTAACATGGTGGAGGAAAATAAATTAGTAGTTGGGCCGATTGCGCCCTGGGGCCCTAGGTAAATTAGTCCATGCTAGAACAGCAGCACGCTAGACAATATTTCGTGCTCAAGGTTGTTGCCCTAAACGCTCTGCAATTGATTTTAGTAGCATGAAGCAGCATCTGTATTTTTCGAACCGCTCGTGTCGTTGACCTGGGTCAAAGAAATAACACTTTGCTTGTTTGGAAAGCTACCAATGATATAAATTCTCTTTGACTATTTCCATTCCATTTGAATGAATGTCCCTGTTTGCTCCCACCCGGCGAGTACCCACGGCAGGTCAAAGGGGGGATCGGGAACGAAAAACCCAAAGGGAGCCTACCCCAAAAGAAAAAAACCTCGCGTGGGCTTGAAGACGTCTTTCGAGAACCATTTTTCTCCCCCTCCCTCCTTTCTTTCTTGAGAAATTCGAATGCAATTCCTTCCTTTTCCCCGTCCCGTCCAAAAAGTCCCTTTCTGTTTCTCTCCCACGGAGAAAGGAAGAGTTAGGAGAGGGCTGGGAATAGAGAGAAGAGAAGAGAAGGAGCCTTCAACCAAGAACAGCCAAAAGGGGGGAAACACAGTGCCTGTCGGCATGCCATGCCAAGCCATGCCAGTCAGACCGGGCCTGTTTTTTTTGCATACGTGGGTTCTTCCCTTTTTTGAGAAATAAATCAAAGGTGATTTTCCTTCGTGATTGTAGCATGGGATGTAAAGTTGGCCTTGGAACCGGAAGACAAAGCATACAAAGTTATCTGCTATGCCCATGTGTTTCCAACCGCCCCCCTTTTGCCCTCTTCTCTCGAAAATGTCAATGCCTCTCTTCCCCCACCCAGTCCTGCTACAGTGGGGCGGCGAGGGGGATTTCCAAGGAAAGAAAAGAAGTTGGATTCCTTCTACTCCTTCCCCTTCCCCTTTTTTTGCATTCTCCCAGGCCCGTCCCTCATCCTCCTCCTTCCAGCGGTCGACCCCACTTCCCCCTTTTACTCTTGTACCAGTGCGAAAGGCGAAGAAAAAGACCTCCTCCTTCCAGTCAGGGAATTTTTCCCACGAAAGAAGTAGACGAATGGTCTGGCCGAGGAGACGAGGAAGAAAACAAGGTGGAGAGGGGAGGGGTCAGTGCGCTGGTTTGAAATCTCCCGGGGAAAAATCGCCAAAGGAAGAACGCGATTTCTGTTGGGCAAAATTTTGATTTTGTCATATTTTTTTCTTGATTGGATCTTTAACGTCGATTTACCTTTTGTCGCAGTGAAAGGTTTCCCAAACTTTCTTAAAGCATCCTATTTTCGGGGGGAAAGGAGAGAAAAAGACGCGGCCAACAATGACCAGTTCAAAGTCGGTGAGAAAAGGATGCGGCGGCGGCGGGTCTGTGTGTGCACACGGAAAGCTTTGTGAGAGGGAAGAAATCCACTTCAGATTGGGAAAGGGAGAAAGGGAGGGTGGTGTGTTTCTGACTTGCCCCTCTTCCCTTTTCCTCCTCTTCTAGGCCCATCCCGATCCCACTCTTCGGCCGCTGGCAGCGGTGCAAGGTCGGATCTGGTGGATGGAGGCCGAGGAGGATCGGGCCCTGTCTGGTAGTGTGTACCTTGCGAGGAGAGCGGGGATTCAGCTTACAGTGGTCATGCGCAACAGAGAGGGAAGAAGGAGAAATGGGGGAATCTGCACCTACTCACAAATCCTCCTTAGCCCTTATTTCAAGAAAGGTACAACAACAGAGGAAAGGAAAAAAGACCGTATTTAACTGAGAAAAACTTAAAGTTCCTGAATAAAATGTATGGCGCGTAGTCACGTTACTCGAACAAAGTCAAGTCGGAGGAGCGGGGGAAGGGGGGAGGCCAGACGTGAGGGACCGCCCCCCGCCCGACCTCCTTTCCTTTCAGCCCAACGAGTGGGGATGGGGGGAGAAGGCAATAAGAATAGTAGTGAATACTTGGAATAAAGAGGAAGAGGATTCACAGCTTTAATATTTTTAAAGTCTGTGTTATTACTTTTTTGGAATACCGAGGAGAATTCAACAAGAACGACACGTCTTGTCCAAGACCTCTTCCCTTGCTTTCGCGGCCGTAAGAAACGGGGTAGGGCCGAAGGGAGGGAGGAAGGGTCCTTCCTGCGTGGCGGGCGGGTGGGCGGACCAAATATTTGATTAGGTTCGCCTTACCTCCTCCCCCCCCTTTCCCTTCCCTCCTCTCCCTTTCTTCGTCTATCAGTGCCAATTTCCGCTATAAACTTTTCCTCCTCCTCCTCCCCTTTTGCGTGTTTGCTGATGTCCGAAACCGGCGACGAAGGAAGGAAGGAAGGCCCAACGAAACGGACAGAGGTATTGCAGCATGGTCTTGGTTGGAGATATACAGAGGAGGGGTTGTCACGATTTGCATTTCGGAGGTGTGTGGGGCAAAAGTAGTTTTCTCTTATTTTACTTGAAAGACGGGGGGAAAGTTTTTTAAAGAAAAAAAATCTATAAATTTTAAATCAGAGTTCTGTGGCAACCATGATTGGAGTGAGAGAGGCCTTAGCTGTTGGATGTGTGGGTGGGTGGCTGGGTCTTGTCTGTTGGTTAAGGGTGGTGGGAAAAGGGAGAACCCCACACTGACAACACTCCTCTTCTACCTTTTTCCCTCCTTCTCCCTTTTCCCAATTCCGGCCGGTGACTAAACACAATTTGGGGAAAAAAGAGTGGGGAAAACGGAAAAGTTTTTTTACGTAGGGAAAGAGGAAGGGGAGGATCCGGCGGCGTTGAGAGGAAGCGGACATGCAAAAGCCGCTCCGATGCTCTAGTGAACTTTCCCGGCTAGACCAAAATGGAATGTACATTGCAACAAGTGTGCGGAAAAAGGATCGACAACTGGGGTCTAAAGAGCTCAAAGTTCATTTTTTTGTGGAAGTGCGATTTTTGGCACCGTCGGGTAAAAAAGGGAGGAAGAGGAAGAGGCCCTTTTGTGTCTGCTCCTCCTCCCCCTCCTATTCTTACTCTTCCCTCTCTTCTCTCGTCGGACGGACTTTGGCTGAGCCTCCTCCTCCTCCTTTGATGGAAACTTGTGGTTCCCCACTCTGTCCTCCTAATCCTTCCTTCCTTCTCCCATGGCCGGGCGGCGGTTCATATGCGAATGTGGCGGCGGCTCTCCTGCAGCCTTGGGGAAAGGAGCCGCGTGAGTGGAGGAGTTTGTTTTCCGTTCCGGTAGAGGAAGGACAAGATAGCGGTGGGCGGACGGTCACGCCATACGTGTGCAAAAATGAACCTATGATCGAATAGTAATTTTTGTGAGAAAGTGTTACTGTTATGCTCATCTCATCAGTATTTTTTAGCATTTGGAGCAGCATTATCCAGCTGGCCTTTACAAAGTTACAAAACAGATACAGCGTCTCTTTGTCTGAGTGTTTTTAGCTCCTACGTAAGATGGGTGTGTGGGCTAGGTTCGACCGTGTCTGCACGAGATGACGGATCCTCCAGGTCCTAAATTTCGCACCGTTGTCAGGAGGAGAACGAAGCGGAGTAGGAAGAGGAGGAGTAGGAGGAGAAACTTCATTCAAATGCAGTTCCTCTTCCTCTTCTTCCTAACTCCTCTTCCAGCTCCCCATCCACCCTCAACGAGTGAGAAAGAGAACTTTGGATGAGGGACTCTCCTCATCCCTTTCTTGGAAGAAGAGGAGGAGGAAGAGTTTATCTCCTCCTCCTCCTCCCATTTCCAGGGTTGGTCATTGTGTGTGTGTGTTGTGCAATGTGGAGGAGGGGAGGGAAGGATCCCAGATACGGTGGCCTCCGCCCGCAACCGCGGATGGTTGCAGAGGGAGGCCTTTCTCTTTCGCGAGATACGAGGACAGGGGAGGAGGCAATGCCAGGAAATAAATGGTGGTCTAGTAGACACGCTCGGGGTCACGCAAAAGGCCCAAAAGTATTAATTGAACTTTCGGGGAAAACATAAGTATGGAGAAAAAGAGACTTGGGTTTAGTCGCAAGTCATCGCCGTCAACTTGCAAAAATGGACACTCATCAATCATGTTGATTTTATTTGACAAGGGTGATAATAGGTTCATCCCAGAATAAAGCTACTGAAAGCAGACAAATCTTCAACGTTTTACTGCAAATGTTTAGCATAAGAATTGGAAAATATGATTTTTTTCGGTGAGGGGGAGGGAATACTGCGGGTACATTAAGCGAAAAAGGATGAACTTTAACAAGATCGCCAGTCATGCCCGCGGCACACAACTGAGCTCCCGAGGTACGTTAAGTTCTTCTGCAATCGTCCCTCGCCGCGGTTCGAGCTCTGGCGAGACAAGAGTCACGAGAGAGCGAGGAGTTGTTTTCTCATCGGAGGCGGGGGGGTTGGGCGGATGGGAAAATGACGCTGGGAAAAAAGGGGGCAGCAGGTTGTTCTCTCCGGAGAAAGAGAAGACCTGGCTTACGTCCGTTTCCCATGAAAGTTCCCCCTCCTCGCAAAGAACGGGAAAGTGTCCAAAACTTGTTTTAACATTTTCCTTTTGCTCCAGCATAGGGAGGGACATTTGAATATTTCATGTAAGCTACATACAAATACAGTGAACGGCACTAGGTTACAGAACACGAGAATAAAGCTTTTCCCATGATCCAGCCTTTGCCAATGATTGGAGGCAGGGACCCTTTCTTGTGCTTGAGTTGACCAAGGATTCAGCAAAACATAAAAAAACAGAATATCGATTTCCCTCTCCCTTGGTATCAAGAAACACCATAGATATCCCTGTTAAATTTTCTTTGACATAATTATTTGTTAAATTCAAAGCCACCTCCGGTCCAAGCCCTGCTTCCGTGACCCCGGCCCCCGTGGCCTCCGCCAGGAGGACGATATCTTAGAGTGGCCTCCTCCTCCTTCTCTTCCTCCTTTCCTTATCGCCGTTTTCGTGTTATTTTGCCAAAGCCCCTTCCTTCCTTCCGCCGTTTTTTTCGCGCTGTTTCACCTTTCAAGGAGAAGGAGACGATTTTTTGGGACCAAAAAAGGAGGAAAAGAGGAGGCCGATAATTCGAGTCGCGGCCGAGGGAGGAAAAGCAAGGAGTTGGAGGGGGAGGAAGAGGAAGAGGCGCCTTTATCGGGTTTCTGTCTCGTCCTTCAGGTCTCGCAACGGGGAAGGGATTTCTCAAAAAAAGGAAAAGGGAAAGTAGAAAAACTTAATTTTCCTGGGATTTCCCAAAGTTTTTCTTGTCATGGCATATGATGCATAAAGAGAGTTTCGTTCGAAATTCGCTTTCCTGTTTTACGAATCTGGCTTGAATTGTACAACAGAAAAAGACAAGGCTAAAAGACAAGGAAGGATGGTCGGTCGACTTTCTGTCACTCATGACTGTCTCTTCTCCAATGCGCATCCGTCCGTCTAGCGCTTTTCATCTTATGTCATGATTCCAGGACAGTTGAGGGGGGAAGGAGGGGTCACTCAGCCTTTCCTTTTTCTTTTTTGCGGCCGCCGAAAGTTGATTACGTCATTTTACGAGAAACGGAGGGGGAAAGGGGAGAGTAGTAGAAAGGGAGAGATTCGCAAGCGACTTTTATCTTTCGGCAAGAACAAAGCAATTCTTCTGCGGTGACAATTGTGGTGTCACCGTCTTGGGTTCCTCTCTTTAGAAATCGCAAAAAAATTGCTGGATATTTCGTTTAGTGGATTCTAGATTGACGTCTCCTTTTCTCGGCGAAGGAACCTTCCCCCCTTCTGCCCTAAGGCGGTTTTTTTGACCACGTGTTTGATAACATTGCTTCGGGGGAAGAGGAAGGATAAGAGGCACACGGTCCTCGGACGCACTAAAAGGAAAGGAGCCCCTCAGGCGAAAACGCAAAAAAGGGGTGAGCCAAAAAAAGTCTGCCACTATAAGTTGTTTTTTGGTTTCTTTTTTGGATAAGCGAAACAACCTTTTTTACCACCTCAAAATCAATTCCTTTTCAGAGAAGAAACCAAAAGAATTAAAAG
>JAAUYJ010000744.1_pt1 | contig 10561 bp, 8 predicted proteins | sample 7278031 | NCBI WGS metagenome assembly JAAUYJ01 (sample SAMN14350222, study PRJNA611818) | marine sediment metagenome | isolation source: surface marine sediment (1.8m) | place: French Polynesia: Moorea | collected 2018-08 | reverse complement strand
TGCCGAGGAGACTAGAAGTCTGTTGACAGGCTTAAAGCAAATGTGGATTTATCCCATTTGCAGTGGGCTAACCACAGAATCCAGGGTGTTTCAACCCCTGGAGATGTCAATTATAACTAAATGCTGTAATTTATCAAATGGGTAAGGTGTGGAAACCGACCCATTCAAATCCCATTCAATTATTCAGAAATTTTGCCTTGGTCTGAAATTAGCCACTGACTCGACTAACCCTAGACCAATAAAATTACTCAACAAAGCCGATCGCCCATAACTAAGTAAAGGTAGTGGGATACCAGTCACCGGAGCCAAACCAATATTCATACCAATATTAATGAAAACTTGGAATATTAACATTGATAATACTCCTATAGCAATCAGAGAACCAAAATTGTCTTTAGCAGTCTGAGCAATAATTACCAAGCGCAGACAAATAAACCAAAAAGTCAAAAGGACTAGAATACAACCAATAAAACCCAACTCTTCGCCGATAGCTGAGAAAATAAAATCTGTGTGCTGTTCCGGGATAAAATTCAGTTGAGTTTGAGTACCTTCATATAAACCCCTACCAAAAAGTTGTCCAGATCCAATAGCAATTCGAGATTGGATCAGGTGATATCCTGTACCCAGGGGGTCTTGTTCTGGATTTAGAAATCCTGTTAACCTATCTTTTTGATAATCTTTGAGCAAATTCCACAATATCTGCCCAATATTTCCAGAACCAATATTAATCCCAGCAATTATTGGAGCCCATAACCAACCCCAAGGTAAACTCCGCCAAGCAATTAAGGCCATCAAACTTATCCAGGCAATCCAAGCAGGAAAATAAATAATGTAGAGAATGGCTGAGAAAATGGGAGAGACCAGCAACATTAACCAGCCTGGATTAACATTACCCCAGTACAACATTCCCATAGTAATTGCAGCAAATATTAAGGATGTGCCCAGGTTAGGTTCTAAAAAAACTAATAACCAAGGTACTGCTGTAATCATCAAAACTTTAAAAAATTCTAATAATTTTACCCTTGTTTCTGATTGTAATATTGCTGCCAAGGTAACTATTACCCCTACTTTGGCAAATTCTGAGGGTTGAATATGGAAACCACCAACATTAATCCACCTTTGAGCCCCTAGAGCTGAAGTACCAATAATTTGCACGGCCACTAAAGAGATATTGGTCAAAATGTAAATTACCCATTTCCATTGAATTAAGACCTCGTAGCGACAACGAGCAATAATTAATGCTAATAATAGGCCCACACCCCCAGTAAGCCAGTGTTGCCACCAATCAGTTAGTCCCTGATTCCGTTCCACACTCTGGATCATTATTCCACCAAAGAAGGTCATTCCTATATAGACAAGCATCAGAGACCAATCTAAATTTTTCCATGGTGATAATGGGGATTTTCGGCGATTCCTTAAAGTTAATTTATGGGTCATAATTTAATGATGAGATACTTTAGACTTTAGAATACTCTTGATACTTAATACATCTACTTGATAGGAATGTCTGCATAAATTCAAGATTTATTTGAAGAAATCGCGATTTTTATCAATAATTGATTCTGTATTGAAAATTGACGATTTAGCCTGCCCAATTAATTATCAGTTTTTAGTTCAGTTTTTAGTAGTTATATTTTACCGAAAAATTCTGTTCTAAAATCGCCCCTTTTAAGGGTTAAGGGGATAAAAAAACATACAGCACTTCCCGATGTTATAAGGTACACTAATCGCGGTCAAGATGCCCGCACTACAAGACATTCAATTCACCCCTTGTACATAATAAGTCCGAAATATGCTGTAATATTTCAAATTTAAAATGATAACTGATAAGTTAATAACTTATAACTGAAATAATCGGCAGGTTTAAAAATAGCTTAACTATTAAAACCTGCCCTAACATCAATAGTGTAAAGTTGTACCCTAATGAATCACAACGGGTGCGGGTTCGTACAGGTACTCAAACCAGTTACCGTCTAGGTCTCTGCCATAGAAAGAAGCTGTACCATCTCGGTGTTCATGGATTGGCGAAACTTTAATTTCTTGTGCTTTTAACTGTTCGTAGGCTGTTTCCATTTCGGAGCGATCGCCCAATACAAACCCAAAATGTGGCCCCGCTTGGTCATAACCTGGACTCAAAAGTGCCAATCCATCATCACCTGCTTTGAGGTATGCCCAGTCTTGATCCTTCCAAGCTATTTCCATTCCCAAATTTTTATAGAACTCTACTGCTTTGTCAATGTCTTGCACGCAAATGGCTACATGGCCTAATCTTTTTAACTTCATAGCAAACAATTATTAAAGCTCATCTATTTTTAATTTATTATGTTACTTTTGATTTGAGGCTAAACGAAGATAATAAATTATGATTACGAATCTCTATAGTAATGACAGGTTATGTGCGTTCTCCTCTATAAGCTTTTGATTATTTGGTTGGAGGATGATTAATCTGTTTATCTTCACTCCCATCCTTAAAACAATCAAATACAGCTTATGTTTACAGCTTTTCAGAGATTTATTTATAGTCTCAATAAAAGGCAATGGTTCCCTATTTTGTTTATTATTGTTTTAGGGTGTTTATTGTACTTTTACAGAATAAATTTCAGAGGTTTATGGATAGATGAATTTTTCAGTATTAGGGATGGGGAAAGAATTGCTTTTAACAAAGGGAGACTACTCTACTATGTTCTTTTAAATCCATGGCTTAAGATTTCTGAAGCATGAGACATGGTTAAGAGTTCCAGCTATTATTTTTGCAGTGGCATCTTTATATCTAATTTATAGACTAGGCACTTACCTTTTCAGCAATAAAATTGGTTTTTTGTCAGCATTTTTGCTAGCTATTTCTCCATTATTTATAAATCATGCTCAAGAAATTAGATACTATACTATGAGTGTTTGCCTGGGGCTTTTGGGTTCTCTTGGTCTTGGTCATTCTCTTCAACAACCTAGAAACTTACTTTCACAGTTAATATGGGTTTTAGGTAGAATTTTATCTTTTTACACGACACCTTTGAATGCAGCTTTTCTAATACCAGATATTCTGCTCATAGGGATGAAATTCAAGTATAAATTCTCCAGATTAATCCGTTTTATCATTCTCTACTTGACAATTATTTTTGCTAGTATTCCTGTGGCTCTTTCTGTGAAAAATTATTCAGGTTCACACAGACTGATTTTACCAATTCCGGGTATAAAAGAAATCTTTCGAGAGCTAAGAATAATGACTGTGTTTGCTCACCCTCCTCAACCACCTTATATATCATTATTTATTCAAGTTGTGGCTTTAGTTCTTGCTCTGCTTATTTTGGCTGCAATTATCCAAAAACCTCGTACTCAAGAAACTGGATGGGTAGCTTTATGGGGAGTTATACCAGCAGCATCTATTTTTGTTTTTTCTCATGTATTCTACTCGGTATGGAATAGTCGTTACCTGATAATTTCTCTGCCATACTTGATATTGCTTGTAACAATTGGCTTTTTTAAAATTCTGAATTGGCAGAAAATAATTGGGAGCATATTGGCCTTTGTGTATATGTTCGCCGTTAGTTTGGGTTTAGTGACTTATTATACAAGCTCAAGTCGATATATGGGAGCATTAGATCACTATAGACCAGTAGCACGCTTGATTGAAAGTAGAGAAAGAGAAGGGGACATAATTATGTACTCTACAAATCATGGTGGTTCTTTTACTCTAGATTACTATTACCGAGGTTCTGCAACAATATATGTCTATAACAGGGAAAAAACTGATCGATCAAATCCTCAAGCTAATTTAAAAAAATGGGTTAAAAGTGTCTCTCCGATCAACTCCCGTGTATGGTTTATCTACTACGGTGGAGATGTGAAAGTTTTTCGGTCTGTACTTGCAGAGCAATTCAAAATAGAATCCCAGGAAAAGATTGGGGTTGCAAATATATTATTGCTTATGCCTAAATTGGATAACAAATGACGGCTGAGATGTTAAGATTTGGGAGCAGAAAACTTCCTGGCAACAGTCAAAATCAAATAGGGTTAACTCAGGCAGAAAAAAAGCTGATATGAAGAGAATATTGTATGTTAAAAGTGGAAAATATTCAGACAATAATTATTTGACAACTGAAATCAAAACCCTAACCAAAATTTTAAAAACAAGAAAAATTCCTATTTGAAAAAGTATTGAGCATTGGGTATCTGAAATTTGCTACTCTAACTTAAATGGTTTTGGAAGTAGCGAAAAAGCAGTGGATATAGTTATTGGACGTGGAAAAACAGCTCGTAGAGCTTACGGAATCGATGAAATTGCCCTAGTTCCTGGACAACGAACACTCGATCCAAATTTAGCAGATACTAGATGGACTATTGGTGGGATTGAAAGAGAAATTCCGATTATTGCTAGTGCAATGGACGGAGTAGTAGATGTGCAAATGGCAGTCCTTTTATCAGAGCTAGGATCAATGGGAGTTCTTAACCTAGAGGGTATCCAAACCCGCTATGCTGACCCATTACCCATTTTGAAAAAAATTAGCTCCGTCGGTAAAGAGGAATTTGTGGGTCTGATGCAGGAACTTTATGCATTACCCACTCAACCAGAATTAATTTCCCAAAGAATTAAGGAAATTAAAAGCCAGGGTGGTATTGCAGCAGTAAGTGCAACACCAGCAGGGGCCTTAAATTATGGAAAAGTAGTGGCCGAAGCAGGAGCAGATTTATTTTTTGTTCAGGCAACTGTTGTGTCCACTGCATTCTTGTCACCTGAATCAGTACAAACTCTAGATTTAGCTAAGTTTTGTCAAGAAATGCCAATGCCAGTGGTTTTGGGCAACTGTGTTACTTATGAGGTGGCCTTGAATTTGATGAAGGCAGGGGCTGCAGGTGTTTTAGTTGGTATTGGCCCTGGCGCGGCTTGCACATCTCGTGGTGTTTTAGGTGTAGGAGTTCCTCAAGTAACAGCAGTTGCAGACTGTGCTGGTGCAAGGGATGAATATTATCAACAAACAGGTAATTATGTGCCAGTTATTGCTGATGGGGGTATAATTACTGGTGGTGATATTTGTAAGTGTATTGCCTGTGGTGCTGATGGGGTAATGATTGGCTCACCTATCGCTAGGTCAGCAGAAGCACCTGGACATGGTTATCATTGGGGTATGGCTACTCCTAGTCCAGTATTACCACGAGGCACTCGGATTAAGGTGGGTACTACTGGAACTATTAAGCAAATTCTTTGTGGCCCTGCACAACTAGATGATGGAACTCACAATTTACTTGGCGCCCTTAAGACTAGCATGGGAACTTTGGGGGCTAAAGATTTGAAGGAAATGCAACAAGTTGAAGTTGTTATTGCTCCTTCGTTATTAACTGAGGGTAAAGTTTATCAAAAGGCTCAACAATTAGGAATGGGTAAGTAAATTTACTCAGGAAATTAACTATGCTCTTGAGCAAATTTGTCAAGTAGTTTTGAAATTTAGAAATTACTCTGGAATTATCCAAAAGGAAATGTCACAATAGAGATAGCGGAGACGCATGTTTCCGTTCACTCCTCACACCACACTCCGCCTGGACTTTTTTAGTTCGGGCGGTTCCTTTGATATTTGTAAGTTTGAGCTATTAATACTAAGTCTGGTTATAGATAAGGTTACTTATCCTGTCCGAGAATAAGTAAATAGAGAAAAAGGATAAATTTGTTGGATCAACCAGACTTACTATAATCTTGAGAATTGTTCTAAGCAGGTTTTGATTACCCTATCATAAAATTACTAAAATTGATAAGTTAAATTGTTAATTTTTTATGTTTACTGTCAGTGGTATGTGAGTTTACCTGTTTGGGTAAAATAATCATTGATCCCAAATTAGGTAAAAGAAACTCCCATTGAATACAAAAATATGATACTCTGCTAAACTTGAAGCTATGTATATGTTGATTGATGGACATCTAATCCAATATCCCTCAACATAGACTTTTTTCCAGATTTGGTGGAATATAGTAACAAAATTATGTGACTATACACATAGATGGAGTTGTAACCCATTTTAAGAATCTGGAAAAAATTTAGGAGTGCTACCTAGACTACAGTCTGTTGTCTTTGATGAAGCTCCAAAGCAATTCTAGAAAGCTCAAAACCTAGTTTTGTAAATTTTCGGTAAGTTCAGTAGAACAATTTAAGTAAAAGATAGATATTTAAGGATTACTAAGGAATGTCAGCACTAGCAGTTACCGATTCCACTTTCAAGCAGGATGTGCTTGACAGTCAAGTACCAGTTTTAGTAGACTTCTGGGCTCCTTGGTGTGGGCCATGCCGGATGGTTGCCCCTGTGGTGGAAGAAATCGCACAGCAATATGAGGGCAAAGTAAAAGTAGTTAAAGTAAATACTGATGAAAATCCTAATGTGGCAAGCCAATATGGGATTCGCAGTATTCCTACCTTGATGATATTTAAGGGAGGCCAAAGAGTGGATATGGTTGTTGGTGCTGTTCCTAAAACTACATTGGCTAACACCATAGAAAAACACCTAAGTTAAGGTTAGTTAATATTAATTTCACTACTAAGCCGAGATTCATGGTAATCTCGGGAACCTTTATTTTGTAGATTACAAGGCTTCCCTAACCTCATGGCGTTAGCACTTTGCGAGAGAAGCTAGTTGATATTATAAGTTCTCTAGAAGTTAGAGTATAAGTTAAAGAAACACAGCTAGCGCCAAAGGTTGGGGTGGAAACCAAATAAAATTAAGTATTCAATTAATCTGTTATAGATATAAAAAAATAATTTCATCAATAAAATAATATAAATGTTTTGTCTGTAGTATGAAGTTGGGCATAAATCTTGGAAGATTAAGAAATTTTTTCTGGTAAGTTGAATAATCTAAAATCTACACTAAAGACTAAAAAAAACTAGAATTTTCCAAAACCTTTTTAAGAGGATAAATCAGGAAATCAACAGCTAAAAATTTCCAGCTAATAATATCTAGTACAACTATTGGAAAAAGTTAATGGCCTCAGATTTTCAGAAAACGACAGTTGAGTCCATTGAGGCAGAAGTGACCAAATTAGTCAAGAATTTGCCTACCCTAAATTATCAGAAATGGATCGAGCGATCGCTATCCACAATTGTTAGGATGGCAGGAGAAGAATTAGACCGCCTCGACTGGAAAATATTAGCAGCTTCCCTACAGGATATGGAAAAGGGATTTAATATATTTTATCCCTATCGCCATATTCGTAAAATTACAATATTTGGTTCTGCACGAACATCCCCAAATACCCCTGAATATAAAATGGCAGTAGATTTTGCTCGTCGCATTACTAACCAAGGTTTTATGGTAATGACAGGAGCAGGGGGAGGAATAATGCAAGCAGGTAATGAAGGTGCAGGAGCAGAAAAATCTTTCGGTTTAAATATTCAACTACCATTTGAGCAAGAATCAAATCCTTTTATTGAAGGAGACCATAAATTAATTAACTTTAAATATTTTTTCACTCGCAAATTATTTTTCTTGAGAGAAAGTGATGCCTTAGCTTTATTTCCTGGTGGTTTTGGTACTCTAGATGAAGGATTTGAAAGTTTAACCTTAACACAAACTGGTAAATATGGCCCGGCTCCTTTGGTGTTAATAGATTGTCCAGGTGGAAACTATTGGGATGACTGGAACGATTTTATTCATAAACAACTGTTGCGACGAGGTTTGATTAGTCAAGACGATCCTAGTTTATACACAATTACAGATGATTTAGAAGTTGCTTGTCAAGCGATCGCTGATTTCTACAGAGTTTATCATTCAAGTCGTTATGTGAAGGAAAAATTTGTGATTCGTCTCAACTCAGAACTTTCGGAAACTGATGTAGAAAAATTAAATCAGGAATTTAGTGATATTCTAAATACAGGAAGGATTGAGAAAAGTCAAGCTTTACCAGAAGAGTCGGAAGATGAAACCGCCGACTTACCACGTTTAGTTTTACACTTTAATCAAAAGGATACTGGTAGACTTTATCAAATGATTGCTGAGATTAATCAAATGGGAGCAAATACAGCAGAATCAACTCATCCAGAACATAAGTAATACCAAATTGATAAATGTTTGCTACAAATGATCGGGATTGTTTCTAGTAGTAAGTATTCAGTATTCAATAGGTGTTAGGGGTTAGGGGTTAGGTGGTAATAATTTATAATGTTTATTTTTTTTGATAGTAAAACAGTTTTATTTTTGACTAAAAATAGTCTGATAAATACAATCAAATGTTTTTGATTCAGAAATAATTTAATTTTTACTGGCGACATCAAAACCAAATTTACTAACAGTTTGGTTATTACTTTACTGTAACTATCTGGTTTGAATCTCGCCATTGTTTGTAATGCCAAAATACTATGGAGTAAGGAGGTAAATATGCAGGGTAAATCAGACCAATTACAACCATTCTTAAGTTGATAGAGTATACCATCCAATATTTGCCTTTTGCTCCCTGCATGTTGGACAAGTTTTCTTTTTTTTTGGTAACAATGGCTCAATTAGAACCCATTCTCGATCTGTCAAACTGCTTGAATATGGCATTTATCCAACTCTTGGTTATAGTAATTGGCGTTGGTGGAGCCTAGCGGCAGCTATATCGCCAATTACTATAACAAATTCTTGAAAAGATACACTTAGGGGTTCTATAAATCATTGCCTACCCCATCATATTGAGTGGATACGTATTGGGGGCAATTTTAGATCAACCCGGTTTCTATGTTTTTTTTACACTGATACTACCGGATTTGATATGACCTTCTAGCCAACCCCTACCAATGTTCGGCTATTTTTTCGTGGACAATTTTACTATTCCAATATTGATTATGGGCTGTTGAAATTTTCCAGTCTACATTCGTATAGATATCTGCGACAAGACCAGCATCTTGCTCTCCCATAAGCGGTTCTACAGGCCAAGCAATAATATCATCTTTATCCCACAGGTTAATCCAACGTGGTCTCTTAAGAGGCTCCCCAAACACTTCTGGGTTTCGATCCAAACCAAGTTCTTTAGGATTTAAGTAACCGTCATTGGCTAAAATTTCCAAAAAGTCATCCCTGCGAAACGCTAGCTTAGAAATGGGAGATCCAAAAGTCACTAGGCGACGAACTCTAATTTTTCCCTCTTGAGCCATTTTCCGGAGTTTCTCCAGATTCTCCTGAAGACTATTACCCCCTGAACGACTATATTTCCGGTTTAAAGTATTCCGCACCGATGGTGCCTCAAAGTCAATAAAGCTTTTTTTGCTAAGTCCACTGCTTCGAGCATCTACTCCATCCCCAGAAAACAGATAGAGTAACAAATCAAAGGCTATCACTGAGCCAGCACTATGCCCTAATAAGGTTATGGAAAATGGTTGTTCCTCTGCCAAACAGTTTTGAATATCGTTTGCTTCTAAAATTGTGGACAGGACTTCTAGCCGAACGCTATTTTGACCATCTTCAGAGACATAGTAGAATATATCGGAGAATCCTTTGAGTATTAGTTCTCGCGCACCTGGAAGAATGAAGCGTCCGGGATTGAGGCTAAAATCATCTGCCTCCTTTATCTTAGGGAAAATACGAGCTGCCAAAACTTCTTGAGCTTTAGCCAAAAGATGATGACCCTCTGGTGTTGGATCATTCTGGTAATTCCAGCCCCATTCTACATCGCAGCGCTTCGCATTATGCCACTCCGATACATCTCTGGATATGCAGGCGCTAATTCCATCATGGAGGTAGTCATAAGCTTGCTGATGAGGTTGATCGTACTCTTGGGAGACTCCATGGATGTAGACCAGGTATTCTTCGTATTCTTGATTGTGGTTGTTCATAAGACAATGATGTTGTTTGAGTTGGCATCAATTTTTAGGATACACTGAATTTGGGGCAATAAGCAAAACTTATGCCTATGCAATTTCAAGGGTTTCAGCAGTTACTCCCTAAAGGTAGCAGTTAACAAGTAGTATGCTTGAAGCATAATATATGGTCTTTTGCGTAAGGGCGATCGCGGAACGGAACTTATTGCCTAAATCAAATGATGCCTAAAACTACTAAGCGATCACCTCCCTATCTAGCGAGCATCCTGTTCTCTGATATTGAGGTGCATCTGATTTGGCAGCAGGTATATACAACGGTAACTGAGACACGCTGTTTTTACCAAAAACTGCCTTTCTTAATTAAAAATTGAGATGCACCTCTATAGGCTTAATTAAGGGTCCATGTCAGAGTAAAGAGAAGGACTGAAATGCGGAATTGGCCGTCTTGTGGTTCGTCGGGACGACATCCTGGATTGTTAATATCAGGTGTTGCACCAGAACACGCCTCAACTACTGGAATAACTTTAGAACCTTGATCTTCTGATGAAAAGGTTTGAGCAGGTCAGTCGGAAATTTAGGAGTAAGAATTGTTGGAGAAAGGAGTCAGGAGAAAAGTAGAAGTTTCAATATTGATAATTGATAATTACCTCTCCCTAAAACGGATTGGATTGAATAAAAGGAAAATAAATTCATTGTTTCTCTTGATCTAGTTGGCTTTAAACCTTAATTATTCGGTAATATCTTTTCTCTACTGTCAGAGCTGAAATTTTATTTATAACTGATTATCC
>JAAUYJ010102937.1_pt1 | contig 10562 bp, 5 predicted proteins | sample 7278031 | NCBI WGS metagenome assembly JAAUYJ01 (sample SAMN14350222, study PRJNA611818) | marine sediment metagenome | isolation source: surface marine sediment (1.8m) | place: French Polynesia: Moorea | collected 2018-08 | reverse complement strand
TTTGGCTTCGGCGTTCGCGGAGCGTGGCGTCAGCCGTATCGCTCTGGATAACTATTTTCTCTTTAATTACATTTTACACTTTTGTGGTTCACCCATATGAAAAGCGCTGTATAAGAAACCGGGTTGATGGGAAGTAGATATTAGCAAGTGTAGGGAATTTAATACAAATCCGGTTTCTCTGCTTTATTTATGTTGAAAAATAGATCAACTTTTAGTCTAAACTCCAGTACCAAATCACAGGGCTTTTAGCTGGGTTGTCACCCCGTTAGGTCGGAGGGGTGACTCTCCGGCTTAGGTTAACAGGTTTACCCCAACATGGGGTGTGCTGTGGGTATGCTGCCAAAGACAAAAACGATTATTTTTGGGCAAATTGCATAACCTCAAAATTCAGAGAGATAAGTATAGGTAGAACAGAAAAGGTCAGGATAAATTCGCCTGACATTACTAAGAGATAAATTTCTATGTTCACCTGGAGTAGCTATTTTTGGGCAAATTGCATAACCTCCAAACCAGTAGAGATATGTCTCAGTAGAAGGAAGAATGGAATTTCAGGTGTATCGAACGAAGTCTACTCAACTGAACAATCGGCGGATCATTCATCTAATAACCGCCACTTTTTACTGAATTTTCTGACAGAACTTTTAACTGAATATTTTTTCTAGAGATCACCTAATTGAACTCTGGAACGGTTCAACCTGTGAGATTTTTCTGACTTAATCCATGCTTTCATCAGAAAGCGAATTACACAACACTGAGGAATTATTCATGTTTAATTTAAATGTTGCAACTGTTAAAAACCCCATCTATGGAACTAAGGGAAATGATACTTTGACAGGTAATGATACTCCCATGTGGGTAATTGAAGATGGTCAGTATTTACTACAACCTGCTGATGATGCTATTTACGGTTACAGTGGAAATGATCGGCTGTTGGGTCGGGGTGGAAATGACAATCTTTATGGTCATTCTGGAAATGACATTCTTTCTGGCGGTACTGGCGATGACAATCTTTATGGAGGTTCCGGAAATGACTATCTCCGAGGGGGTACTGGAGATGATAATCTTTCTGGTAGTTTTGGCGATGACTATCTCCTAGGGGGTGTAGCAGCCTCTGGTCAATCTGGATACGATACGCTGACAGGTGGAACAGGAGAAGATACATTTGCTTTGGGTGATCCTTCAGGTGTACATTATTTAGGCTTAGGATTTGCTACTATCACCGACTTCAACAGTATAGAAGGCGATATCATTCAGCTATTTTCATCTGATAATTACACACTGGGTACTGGTAATTATGGAGGAACTGATGCACTAGATACGACCATCTTCTCTGGAGGAGATTTAATTGGGGTAGTTCTAGACAATACCAATCTAAGTTTAGAATCAGACTTCACTTTTGTTAATCTAATCAAGTAAACAATATCAAAAAAGTTTGTTCACTTGAGAGCTAAGTCGATTAATTGCGGAAAGTCTCAAAACACTCAATTCATACCTCTTTCCAAGTGTGAAACCCTAACTTTTTAGAATTCACCACTCTATAAACTGACCTGACCCCTCCTTCCATCAAGGTAGGGGAAAAGGTTTAGCAGCCATTAGGATTGTTATTGATTCTGAACTGTTGGTATTGAAAGCAAGACCCCTATATTTTTGAACACAACATTTAAGCCAGAAATTATAGTTGCAATTATTGTGGGTCGAGAATTTATGATTGCGGTCTCAGTTGCAATTATTGTGGGTCGAAAAACCCTGAAGGCTGCTACAACCCTTAACATATAAATATTTCAGCTATTACCGTATAACAAATAATAATCCTGGCTCTATCGTAAGAGAAAACCAAACAAACCTGTAAGGATTTTAGCTGCTCAACTCAAAGCTGAATTAGTAGCTTATATAAATAGATGTTAATGGCAAGAATAGCTGCACTTAATACAGCTATTCTTGCCATTTCTAGCACTTTTTCAAAAAAAAAGTAAAAAGGCTGTGACAATATATATACTTAGGTTACAGCCCTATAGTACAGCAAAAAGACAGCGGGTAACATCTGGCTGTCTCCAGTATAAATCAAGCATATTCAATTAAAACTCTGTGATACTTGCTATAATTGAATCTACATCAAGCGACAGCTAGAAAAATCTATAAATTAATGAAGCAGTTGTCTAATGTAGTGGCGATCACCGTTAAATTACAATAGGAGGTTTAAGAATGCCGTTAAGAGAGACTGTCGAAGTGAGAATTGTTACAACAAAGCAGTTGGCTGATGATTTTTTAGGCAGTATGAATGAGTGGATGAAACGTTCTGTTATCATTAAATGTTGACTCGTATGACGCTTTTTTTTACCTGAATAATGATTTTTTTGCTTCTGTTGCTCTTTGGGGCGTTGAATTGGCCGTTCTGTACCATCAATCATTACTTCTTTGACAGATGGAAATCTGGTAATAAATTCTCCGATGCTTTCCAACTTGCGTTCTGGCAAGGCCATTTTTTTTCCCAATGACTTCTCCAATATTGGTTGTAGTCTTAACATCCAACGGTGTGCTCGACTGCGGTGCAAGTCAAACAATACTCCGGCCACATCAAAGGTAGGATAGCATTTAAAATAGAACAAAATAAAAAATAGCGATTTTATGAAGCTTCGGTGCAATCTGGCTTTTCTACCTCCCCCTCTGGCTCGGAGTCGGGGCTTTTGGGTACTAGCGTTCGCGGAGCGTGGCGTCAGCCGTATCGCTTCCAAGTCAACCTGGACAGAAAAAGCTTCCAACAATTCATCAAATGCCTGACGATTTAGTCCCGTTAATGCCCTTAAGAGTCGGTCTTCTTTTAGCACTCGATTGATGTCCAGCATTTTCCCATCTCATCTTCAAATACCAACCCTTACTTTACCTTATTAAGCGACAAGTCTAATAGATATCTCCGATAAATAATTTTTAGCAGACAAGGAGGGAGATCGGCAGTTCAACTACCGTGAAACTTATTGTTTCTCTCCCTATTCCCAATACTTAGCAAAATTGTCAAAACTATAAATCTATTTTCGCCTCTACTACACCAGCACCACGTTGCAACTGAAAACCTACCTTCTCGCAAACTCGCTGCATAGGTGTATTCTCAGCTAAAACCGTAGCAATAATTCGCTTTAACTTCTCATCTCGACCCACCTGCACCAATCGCAACAGCAACTCAGTACCCAACCCCTGACGTTGATAGCGATCGCTCACCAACATAGCAAACTCTGCCTCATTTACCCCATGTGATTTACTCAAGCGACCCACGCCTAAAATTTCATGGCTTCCCGTTTCTGGATTTTTATAATCTGCCACTAATGCCATTTCCCGATAGTAATCAATAAAGCAAATCCTAGTTAACCGTTCGTGAGCAATGCGCCGACTCAACTTCAGAAAATTAAAATAACGCAAATACACACTTTCCTCTGACAACGTTTTGTGGAACTGAATAATCAACGGTTCATCCTCTGGGCGAATAGGACGAATAGTCACCCCCTCCCCATTTCTCATTTGCCAAGGTTTGACATATTGAGTAGGATACGGACGAATAGCTGATGATGGCAATTTCTCTACACCCACACTCTGATCATGAACAACTATCCTTGCATCCAAAGCAATCAACCTTTCCGAAGAAGCTAACAGAGGATTAATATCAATTTCCTTAATCCAAGGTTCCTCTACCACTAACTGACTAAATTTCACTAATAGCTTTTCCAGCGCTGCCAAATCTACAGCTTTCCTTCCCCTTACTCCTTTGAGAGCTTGATAAATTTTTGTCTGTTCCATCATCCGGCGAGCTAGAGTTGTATTCAAAGGTGGCAGAGCGATCGCCCGGTCTCTAAACACCTCTACTAACTGCCCACCTGTACCAAACACTAATACCTGACCCAACTGCGGGTCAACACTACTACCAATAATCAACTCATAGCCACGATCTAAGCTTAACATTGGTTGCACCGTCACCCCTAGGAAATGCTCAGACCCCACTTTCTCAGTTACAGATGTTTGAATATTTTGATACGCCCATTTCACTGCTTCTGCATCTTTAAGATTTAACTGCACACCATCCACATCAGTTTTATGGGTGATTGTCTCAGACAACAGTTTCAGCACCACTGGATAACCGATTATATTAGCACGTTCCACTGCTTCTGCTTCAGTTTTAGCAACCAAAGTCTGCACAATAGGAATACCATAAGCAGCTAAAATTTGTTTTGATTCTGACTCTGTGAGAATATTCCTGCCTGCATCCTGAGCAGTTTTGATAATTTGCTCGACTATAGAACAGTTTGGACCGCTTTCTTGTTCTTGTGCTAGCAATGGAGTTTCATAAATACCCTGCAAATTATAATTGTACTGCCACATAAAGTTAAAGAGCTTGGCAGCAGAATCTGGATAACGATAGGTAGAGATACTAGCACGATTGAGAATAGTTTCACCTGTAGTTACCTCATCCCCTCCCATCCAACTTGCTAATACTGGTTTTTTAGCAGTCTGAGCATAATGCTTCAACTGTTCAGCTGTTTGAGTGGGGTCAGTCATTGCTTGAGGAGTCAAAATTACCAACAAACCGTCCGTGTTCGGATCTTTAACTGCTACTTCTAAAGTTTTGCGGTAGCGCTCTGGGTCAGCATCACCAAGGATATCAATGGGATTAGCATGACTCCAGTGGGTGGGGAGAAATTCATTCAATTGAGCAATTGTTTCTTCTGCCAGAGGAGCAAGTTCTCCACCAGTAGCAATCAGAGCATCGGTCGCCAACACTCCTGGTCCTCCGGCATTAGTAATAATTGTCAGTTTCGGTCCTTTCGGCAGCCGTGGCTGTTTTGCCATCACTTCTGCCATATTAAATAGTTCAGAGATGCGATTCACCCGCAGCACTCCACACCTACGAAATGCAGCATTTAGCACTTCATCACTACCTGTGAGCGATCCTGTATGTGAAGCAGCAGCTTTAGCAGCAGCTTCAGTTTGACCAGCTTTGATTAATATTATTGGCTTGGTCAATGCTACTTCACGAGCAGCAGACAGGAATGACCGCGCATTGCCAATAGATTCCATATAGATGACAATACTTTTGGTGTGGGGGTCGTCACCAAGATAGTAGATCAGGTCGCCCCAATCTAAATCTAGCATTGAGCCTATGGAAATGAATGCACTGAAGCCTACGTTTTCTGGGAAACTCCAGTCGAGAACGGCTGTACAAAATGCTCCACTCTGACTAATGAAACCAAGGTTGCCTGGGTTTGCTATAGTGCTAGCAAAGGTGGCATTTAGTCCACTATGGGGGTTCATTAGTCCTAAACAGTTTGGGCCAATCAGTCGCATTTTGCCCTTGGCTGTTGCCATAATTTGTCGTTCTAATTCTATGCCTTCTGGTCCAATTTCTTTGAATCCTGCGGAGATAATTATTGCACCCTTGACTCCGACTTCCACACAGTCACGTACAGCATCAGGAACCATGGGAGCAGGAATAGCGATAATTGCTAAGTCAATTGGTTCTGGTATGGCTTTGATATTTGGGTATGCTGGAATTCCTAGCACATTATGGCGCTTAGGATTAACTGGAAAAATCGTCCCCCCAAAAGGACTGCTGATAAGATTCCAGAGGATTGTGCGACCCACACTGCCGACTCTATCGGTAGCACCAATTACGGCCACACTTTCTGGCGCAAATATTGAGGTTAGAGGTTGTTGTTCTGCCCTCAGAATATCATAAGTTGGATCTGTTGTTTGTATCATCTTTAGTTCTACTTGATAAAACAGATATAAAACTTCACATAGCGTGATATTTTAACGTGTACGGACGTTGCATGCAACGTCCCTTGCTTCCACCGGAACTGTCGGCAGCAGGACCTCCACAGGCATTGACGGTCAAGCCGACCGCATCTCTCAAATTAACACTGGCGTTCAAATCTCTATCTATTGACAAACCACATTCAGGGCAATCATAAGTTCTCAGGCTTAAGTTACAGTCGATGGAGGTATCGCTACCTCTCACCTCTGCTTCACGCGCCGTGCATGAGAGTTTCCAACTCACACGGCTCCTAATAACTAAGGTTACTTCCAGGTTAGGTTCACATTTTCCCTTACTTCCCACCCTATATTTCAAGGGTTATAGGATTTAGGCCACGCTGATATTATCACCTTTGGCATGGTTGCCGGGAGGTTTATTTATTCTTAAGAGTCTCCTACTCTCGGTTTGGTTTTGATACCGCGTTTCGGCTTTTTGGTTACTGATATTACCACCTACCTTAATTACCTCCCCAGGTCTGCGTCCATACGAACATTACTTCAGGCTTGCTTCTTGGGGAATCGTGATCCCTAATCGACAAAGGTTTACGCTTTTCCTACTCCTATTGAGAGTCGAAAAGGGGTTACTTCCTTCCCTGATATCATTTCACGTTAATTTTAGGATTCTCAGTTTAGACCGACCCCTAATTAGATACGAAATCTGCATACCACTACAGATTCCAATTATAAGAGGTGTACCATTTTGGTTCAGGAGTATCAAAGTCTTTCTCAATCACAAGTTACGACCTGTAATACTGAGTTCTCTGTGCGATAACCATAACTAACTTCCCTGGCAAAGGATTGGGACGACATTACCCTTACTCTGCTTTTAGCCCATGCACCCTCGACAGAGTTGCTAATTCTCAATCCTGGGAGATTGGAGTCACGCGGCATCCACGCGGGAAGGAATTTAACCTCCATGAATATCAGAGTTACCCTTTACGGGCTGGCTGAACGTAGTCTACTAGAGGCTACTTAGGCCAAACGAGTCGCACTGGCATATCTTGAACATGACCACACCTACTGCAAGTCTTAGAAGATGGAAAAAACCTATCAACTACTACCAGCTCAGAACCGTACCACTGAGTTTTATATTCAAGCTCTCTTCTAAACTCGTAAAATCACTATCTGCATTCTTTAAATTTATACTGGCGTTTAAATCTCGCTCTTTCGCGAACATCCTTAAATTAATATTAAGATTTCTCTTGACTTTATTGTTTATGTAGATTTTTTTTTCTTGATTATAGTTTATCAAATATCATTTATCAAGTCAAATTCATATAGATGTAATAAAAAAAATAGTATTGATAATTACAATGGATAATTGATAATTAATCCCCAAAGGTTTAAAGCCTCTCATGAGCAAGGAGAAAAAGCGGTCGGAAAGCGGAGCATGACCTTAGGATGGGATGGCGTACTTCGGAGCGGCTCTGCACTCTTCGGGAAACCTCGCCATATCCAATCGACCAAGAGAGCGGTCGTTTTGCAGGCGCATAACGCGCGTGAATCTGAGAAACGCTATAATAACTGAATCCTTCTTACAATTATTTCTTTATAATTGTTCTGTGCTTATACCATTATCATTTATGCTTTAGCCTGGGGATAAAAATGAAATTTCGGATTTTCGTAGCCTCCCTATTACTAGAGGTACTGTTAACTGATAACTGATAACTGATGATTAATCCTGGACAAATATTACAAAAGCGCTATCAAGCAATTCAACTACTAGGAGACTCTGGTTTTGGTCAAACTTGGGAAGTTGACGATGGTGGTACAAGAAAAATTATGAAAATATTGCAAGTCCCAAAAGCAATAGACGAGCAAAAAATGGAGGCAGTCATTTTTCTGTTTGAACAAGAGGCAAATGTTTTAAAAGAATTGCACGATGTTGGATTACCAAAAGTGGAACCGGAAGGATACTTTATTGAGTCAACAGAAGATATGGGGCCATTACATTGTTTAGTAATGGAAAAAATCGAGGGGATAAATTTATGTGACTGGCTCAAACAAAATCATCACAATCAACCTATAGAAGAAGAGCAAGCGATCGCCTGGCTAACACAATTAGTAGAAATTATTACCAAACTCCATCAGTATCAGTGCATCCACCGGGATATTAAACCAACAAATATCATTCTGCGTTCTACAGCACAAAACCAAAATAATACTATTCTACAAGAGATAGTATCTGAGAATTTGTCGCAGAGTAGCCAAGTTCAGCCAAAAAATAGAGAAGTTACGAAAGCCGAAAATTTATCCCCCATTTCACTGATTCAAAAAAATGTTGCACACCAAGGAAATAATACGGAAAAACTTGGAGCAATAGAGGGGGATAAAAGCCAAGTTGAGAACCAAAAAAATCATACAGCAGATCAGCAGCAGTCGCAAAAACAAGAGTGGGGTCAATTAGCATTAATTGACTTTGGTGCTACTAGACAAGTTACAGAAACATATTTAAAACAAGTAGAAGGCAAGGATGTCACTGGAATTATTTCTCAAGGTTACACATCCCCAGAACAATATGAAGGGAAAGTAACAAGACAGTCGGATGTTTTTGCCATCGGTCGGACTCTAGTTTACTTACTAACTGCAGAAAATCCCACCAACTTGCCCACGGAACCTCAAACTGGTAGATTAATATGGCGAGACCATGCTACTCAAATCTCACAAGAGTTGGCAGACTTAATTGATGAGATGATAGAAAATTTGCCTCAGTGTCGCCCTCAAACAACGGAAGATATTCTCGAACGTCTTGCTGCCTGTCAGCAACAAGTAGAAATTGAAACTGAAACTGAAACTGAACTTAAACCTACCCAAAACCAACAACCGACTCCTGTAACTGAAAACCAGTCTTATTCCCGACCACTCCAGCTAAAACTACTTAATTTCAAGGGTAAATCTCAAACAAGCACACCGGAACCTAATAAATGGTTAGGCAAGATTTCCCTATTAACATTGGGAGTAATAGCTGTTTTCATTGCTTTCCTACCTGAAGCACCAACAACTTGCCCTTTAAAGTTTGATGACAAATTAAGTTGTGGCGAAGAAATTCTAATTCCTGGTTCGGCAACAACAGATAAAGAAGAAGGAGTAAAAGCTTTTGCTGATGGTAATTATCTGCAAGCATTCACACTTCTAGAAGCAGCTAGAAAAAAACAAATTAACGATCCAGAAACTCTGATTTACCTAAATAATGCTAAATTGGCTGCTAACAACACCGAAGCTTACACTATAGCTGTTGCAGTGCCAATGACAGGTGAGTCGCGCGCTCTTAACTATAGTTTAGAAATATTGCGAGGAGTTGCTCAAGCTCAAGAGGCAATTAACCAAAGCGAACGCCGGATCGGAGGTAAAGGTTTAATTGTAATTATTGCTGATGATGTCAATTCTTCTGGACAAGCTGTGAGAAGAGCAAATGCTTTGGCTGCAACAGGTCAAATTTTAGCTGTAGTTGGTCATCTTTCCAGTCAAATTACTATGAAAGTAACTCCAATTTATGAAGATAGTAAACTGGTATTAATTTCTCCTACGGCTAATGCTTCTACATTATCTAATCGCAATAATTTTTTCTTTCGGATGATTCCATCTGATGCGACAATGGCTCAAGCAATGGCTAGTTACCTAATTAATCAATCTGAAGATGAACAGCCAAGAGTAGCTTTATTTCATATTCCTAACGATGTTTATAGCGAATCTCTCAAGAATCAATTTAGCCTCAGTTTCACCGCAGGTCGTGGCAAAATAGTTAAAGACCTGGATGAAAAATTTGATTTATCGAGAACTGCTTTTAATGCTAGTGCTGCTATAGATAGAGCAGATAAACAAGAGGCTACAGCTATAGTATTATTACCAGATATTTTCAATTTATCTAAGGGAATAGAGGTAATAAAAGCAAATTGGCAGTTGAATTTACCTATCATTGCTGGAGATAGTCTTTATAGTGATTATGCTCTCAAGTTTGGTGCTGACGAAGCAGAGAGAAATCTTGTAGTAGCTACACCATGGCACAGTTTGAATAGCCCTAATTTAGATTTTCCCCAGCAAGCAAAAGAACTTTGGGGAGGTGCTGTGAGTTGGCGTACAGCTTTTGCTTACGATTCTGTTCAGGCTTTGATTACAGCTTTAGAGTCACTTCCGGAACGGAAAGAATTAAATCGCATTGCTCTACAACAAGCTTTAGCAAGTGAAGATTTTAGTTCCTATGGTGCTACAGGAGAGATAACTTTTTTACCCAATGGCGATCGGCAAGAGTCAAGAATTAGTTTTACTCAGGTAGTTAAGTCTAGTTGTTCGCCATTAGGTTATACATTTTTACCTCTAGATTATCCTGTCAGTAAATTAAATCTTTTGGAATGTGAGGAGTTGGAGTAGTAATACCGTTTCACGGAAGTTAAAAGTCAAAAGCTCACGGGGTGACAAGCTAGTTGAAAGCTATATATTGAAAGGTATTTGCCAAATAAATTGAATGATACTTCAATTAATGGGACTTATATCCAGGGCAAACGCATCTAATTTTTTTGACTCTCTGACCAAGATACCCTGAGAGAACGTGGTCTGTAATACATTTTACTTCACTCTCTACAAAAGCTATTTTCGCATGAGCGATAGAACTCCGTTCCTGGCTCCGGGATACTGTATATCCCGCTCTGCAATCGAATATTTTTTTTCCAAGTAATTACATAGTCAGCCTGTTGCTTAGGTAATTTGTTTAACAATTTCTTTTTGGCATCCCATAGCATCAATAGTAACTAGACAACCACAGAGGGATA